>WBZT01000640.1_pt1 | contig 27559 bp, 27 predicted proteins | sample 5204241 | NCBI WGS metagenome assembly WBZT01 (sample SAMN12344358, study PRJNA552823) | activated sludge metagenome | biome: Activated sludge suspended growth; feature: Nitrification reactor; material: Wastewater; isolation source: activated sludge from nitrification reactor of wastewater... | reverse complement strand
GCCCTGAAACCCCGCAAGCTGTGCTGGAAGAACGGTCGCCTGGACGTGTGCCCCTGACCACCGCCGCTACCCCATCCGGGTAATCCCGCCGACAGGGCATGCCCGAGTAAAATACTCGGGCATGCGACCGATCCCGCAGTCTTGAAATACGATCGAACGCCTTTATCTACCCTTCGCTTTTTCGCCCGCGCGGCGACAGATTTCCTTTTCTTTCATCCCTAGAGGTCAACCATGTCGGTTTCCGAACAACACGTGCAGTCCGCGCTCAAAGAACTCATCGATCCCAACACCCAGAAGGACTTCATGGCCACCAAGTCCGCCCGGAACATCAAGGTGGACGGCGGCAGGGTCACCCTGGACGTGGTGCTGCCCTATCCGGCCAAGATGGTCAGCGGCCAGATCAAGGCCATGGTCGAGGACAAGATCAAATCCGTGCCCGGCGTGGAAAGCGCGAGCGCCAGCATCACCTGGAAAGTGGTGGCCCACAGCGTGCAGAAGGGCGTGAAGCTGATCCCCGGCGTCAAGAACATCATCGCCGTGGCCTCCGGCAAGGGCGGCGTCGGCAAGTCCACCACCGCCGTCAACCTGGCCCTGGCCCTGGCCGCCGAGGGCGCCAACGTGGGCATGCTGGACGCCGACATCTACGGTCCCTCGCAACCCACCATGCTGGGCATCCACGGCCGGCCCGAGTCCCCCGATGGCCAGAACCTGGAGCCCATGATCGGCCACGGCCTGCAGGCCATGTCCATCGGCTTCCTGATCGACGTGGAGACCCCCATGGTGTGGCGCGGCCCCATGGTCACCCAGGCCCTGGAGCAGTTGCTCAACCAGACCAAGTGGAAGGACCTGGACTACCTGGTGGTGGACCTGCCCCCCGGCACCGGCGACATCCAGCTCACCCTGGCCCAGCGCGTGCCGGTGACCGGCGCGGTGATCGTCACCACGCCCCAGGACATCGCCCTGATCGACGCGCGCAAGGGCCTGAAGATGTTCGAGAAGGTGGGCGTGCCCATCCTCGGCGTGGTGGAGAACATGAGCCTGCACATCTGCTCCAACTGCGGCCACGAGGAGCGCATCTTCGGCGAGGGCGGCGGCGAGCGCATGTGCAAGGACTACGGCACCGAGTTCCTGGGCGGCCTGCCCCTGGACATCCGCATCCGCGAGGAAACCGATACCGGCAAGCCCACCGTGGTGGCGGAACCGGAATCCCGCATCGCCGAGATCTACCGCGCCATCGCCCGCCGCGTGGCGGTCAAGGTGGGCGACCTGGCCGTGGACCACTCCTCCAAGTTCCCCAGCATCGTCATTCAAAATACGTAAGTCGTCAGTAGGCAGTTTGCGGTCGGCAGATCAAGGCTTGTGCGGGGCACTCGCCCCGCGTTTAATTGCTGCCGACTGAAAACTGCCAACTGAAAACTGTCATGTCCATCAAATCCGACAAGTGGATCCGCCGCATGGCGGCGGAGCACGCCATGATCGAGCCCTTCGAGCCGGGCCAGGTCAAATCCGCCAACGGCGGCAAGATCGTCTCCTACGGCACCTCCAGCTACGGCTACGACGTGCGCTGCTCCGACGAATTCAAGCTGTTCACCAACCTCAACAGCACCATCGTCGACCCGAAGCATTTCGATCCGAATTCCTTCGTCGAGGTGAAGGGCGATTTCTGCATCATCCCGCCCAACTCCTTCGCCCTGGCCCGCACCGTCGAGTACTTCCGCATCCCGCGCAACGTGCTGGTGGTCTGCCTGGGCAAGAGCACCTACGCCCGCTGCGGCATCATCGTCAACGTCACCCCCCTGGAACCCGAATGGGAAGGCCACGTGACCCTGGAGTTCTCCAACACCACGCCCCTGCCGGCCCGCATCTACGCCAACGAGGGCGTCGCCCAGATGCTGTTCTTCGAATCCGACGAGGTGTGCGAGACCTCCTACCGGGACCGGGGCGGCAAGTACCAGGGCCAGACCGGCGTGACGTTGCCAAAAATCTGACGCACCGAAATTTAATCGGCTCCCACGCGCGGAAATCCCACGGCGGCAAGCCGGTCTTCCTATAATCCGCGCGGGTTTCTTCTTCACCTTCCACGTCCCAATCCCAAGGAGAGGGCCATGCGCTTCCGCTTTCCCGTCGTCATCATCGACGAAGATTTCCGCTCCGAGAACGCCTCGGGCCTGGGCATCCGCGCCCTGGCCAAGGCCCTGGAGGACGAGGGCATGGAAATCCTGGGGGTCACCAGCTACGGCGACCTGTCATCCTTCGCCCAGCAGCAGAGCCGGGCGTCCGGCTTCATCCTGTCGGTGGACGACGACGATTTCTCCTCCGACGAGGCGGACGAGACCATCGCCGAACTGCGCTCCTTCGTGCAGGAGATCCGCTTCCGCAACAGCGACATCCCCATCTTCCTGTACGGCGAGACCCGCACCAGCCGGCACATCCCCAACGACGTGCTGCGGGAGCTGCACGGCTTCATCCACATGTTCGAGGACACGCCGGAGTTCGTCGCCCGGCTTATCGTGCGCGAGACCAAGGCCTACCTGGATTCCCTGGCGCCGCCGTTCTTCCGGGCGCTGACCCACTACGCGGCGGACGGTTCCTATTCCTGGCACTGCCCCGGCCACTCCGGCGGCGTGGCCTTCCTGAAATCCCCCGTGGGCCAGATGTTCCACCAGTTCTTCGGCGAGAACATGCTGCGCGCCGACGTCTGCAACGCGGTGGACGAACTGGGCCAACTGCTGGACCACACCGGCCCGGTGGCGGCCTCGGAACGCAACGCGGCGCGCATCTTCAAGTGCGACCACCTGTTCTTCGTCACCAACGGCACCTCCACCTCCAACAAGATCGTGTGGCATTCCACGGTGGCGCCCAACGACATCGTGGTGGTGGACCGCAACTGCCACAAATCCATCCTGCACGCCATCATCATGACCGGCGCCATCCCCGTGTTCCTGATGCCCACCCGCAACAACTACGGCATCATCGGGCCCATCCCGCGCTCGGAATTCAACTGGGAAAACATCCGGCGCAAGATCGCCGCCCACCCCTTCGCCCCGGACAAGAACGCCAAGCCGCGCGTGCTCACCATCACCCAGAGCACCTACGACGGCATCCTCTACAACGTGGAGGAGATCAAGGCGGAGCTGGACGGCAAGATCGACACCCTGCATTTCGACGAGGCCTGGCTGCCCCACGCCACCTTCCACGGCTTCTATCGCGGCATGCACGCCATCGGCGTGGACCGGCCGCGCTGCAAGGACTCCATGGTGTTCTCCACCCAGTCCACCCACAAGCTGCTGGCGGGCCTGAGCCAGGCCTCCCAGATCTTGGTGCAGGAATCCGAGAACCGGAAGCTCGACCGCGACGTGTTCAACGAAGCCTTCCTGATGCACACCTCCACCAGCCCCCAGTACGCCATCATCGCGTCCTGCGACGTGGCGGCGGCCATGATGGAGGAGCCCGGCGGCACCGCCCTGGTGGAGGAATCCATCGCCGAGGCCCTGGATTTCCGCCGCGCCATGCGCAAGGTGGACGAGGAGTGGGGCGCCGACTGGTGGTTCAAGGTGTGGGGCCCGGTGGAACTGGCCGACGAGGGCATGGGCAGCCGGGAGGACTGGATGCTGCGCGCCGGCGAGCACTGGCACGGCTTCGGCGACCTGGCGCCGGAATTCAACCTGCTGGACCCCATCAAGGCCACCATCATCACCCCCGGCCTGGACGTGGAAGGCGATTTCGCCGACTGGGGCATCCCCGCCGCCATCCTCACCAAATACCTGGCCGAGCACGGCGTCATCGTCGAGAAGACCGGCCTCTACTCCTTCTTCATCATGTTCACCATCGGCATCACCAAGGGCCGCTGGAACACCATGGTGACCGAACTGCAGCAGTTCAAGGACGACTACGACCGCAACCAGCCCCTGTGGCGCATCATGCCCGACTTCGTCGCCGCCCATCCCCGCTACGAAAGGGTCGGCCTGAAAGACCTGTGCACCGGGATCCACGAGGTCTACAAGGCCAACGACGTGGCGCGACTGACCACCGAGATGTACCTGTCCGACATGGTGCCGGCCATGCGTCCGGCCGATGCCTTCGCCCGCATGGCCCACCGGGACATCGAGCGGGTGGAGATCGACGACCTGGAAGGCCGCATCACCTCCATCCTGCTGACCCCCTACCCGCCAGGCATCCCCCTGCTGATCCCCGGCGAGCGCTTCAACGCCACCATCGTGCGCTACCTGAAGTTCACCCGCGAATTCAACGAGAAATTCCCCGGCTTCGAAACCGACGTGCACGGCCTGGTCAAGGACAAGACCAACGGTAGCGTGCGCTATTTCGTGGATTGCGTGGCGTGAGAGGCCCGCCTCATTTCAGCAGATGCATGAGCAGGGCGCGCAGTTTCGCCGGCTGCAGCGGCTTGTACATCACCCTCAGGCCGGAGCGCGTGATGGCCTGGATGGCCTCCTCGCCCGTGTCGCCGGTGATCAGCACGCCGGGCAATTCGTCACCGTAGCGGGCGCGGAACCGCGCCACGACGCCGATGCCGTCGTGCTCGCCGGGCAGGCGATAGTCGGACAGGATCAGGTCGGGCCGCCGTCCCCCGGATGCCAGCGCGTCCAGCACCCCATCCAGGCTGGGCGCGGCGATCAGATCGATGCCCCACTGCTCGAGCAGGGAACGCATGGCGACCAGGATGACCTCGTCATCCTCCACCAGCGCCACCAGTTTTCCCTGCCCGGGCGGGGATGCCAGCCGCGTTCCCCGCTCGGCTCCGCGCCGCGACTGCCTGGCCTCGCAGCGGGGCAGATCCAGGCTGAATCGGCTGCCATGTCCCAGCCGCGAGCTCACCTCGATGCGCAGACCCAGCAGGGCGACCAGGCGCTTGACGATGCTCAGGCCCAGCCCCTGGCCCTTGTCCCGGTCGCGCTCCGGGTTGTCGAGCTGGAAATACTCCTCGAATATTTGCCCGAACATGGTCTCCGGGATGCCCCGTCCGGTGTCGATGACATCGATGCGCAGCCCGTCCTCGCCGCGCCGGCGGGCGCCGACCAGGATGCCGCCACGCGAGGTGTAGCGGATGGCGTTGGTGACCAGATTGGCGAGGATGCGATCGAGCAGGACGGGATCGGTTTCAACCGCCAGTCGGCAGGGCACGAAACGCAGGCGCAAGCCCTTGTCGAGCGCCAGGGGCTGGAAACGGCTGTTCAGGTGACCGAATGCCTCATCGACGGGCACGCAGTCCGGCCGTGGCACGACCACCCCGGCCTCCAGGCGGGACAGATCGAGCAACTCGTTGAGCAGGCTGGCCATGTTGCGCGCTGACGTGTCGATCAATCCCGCCAGCCGCCGCATCTCGGCGTGGCCGGCCCCAGCGCAGCCGGCGCCGTCCAGGCGCTCGATCAGGGCCGAGACCAGCAGGCCCAGGGCATGCAGGGGCTGGCGCAGGTCGTGGCTGGCCGCCGCCAGGAAACGGGACTTGGCCTGGTTGGCCTCTTCCGCCGACTGTTTCTGGGCAAGCATTTGCGCTTCGGCCAGCTTGCGCGTGCTGATGTCCTCCACGATGGACCAGATGTAGGCCTGGCCATCCGCGCCGGTCACCAGGCGGCCGTTCAGGTTGATCGGCACCAGGCTGCCGTCCTTGCGCCGGTATGCCTTCTCGTAGGGGCCATAGCGCCCGATCCGCCGCAGCGAGTCCAGTTGCCGATTCTCTTCCGCTCGGTAAGCGTCGGGCGTGAGCGCCCAGTAGTCCAGCCGCTTCAACTCGTCGGCGGAGTAACCGGTGATGGCCTGGAAGGCCGCGTTGAATTCGACGAACCGGCCCCCCATGTCGCACAGGGCGATGCCCAGCGGGGCCAGTTCGAACAGGCCGCGCAGCTTCTCCTCGCTGGCGCGGATGTTGGCCTCCGAGCGCGCGCGCGCCCGAATCTCGCCCTGCAGCGCGGTGTTGGCCATACCCAGCTGGCGGGTCCGCTCATCGACCCGGTCTTCCAGGTCGCGCTGGTATTCACGCACTTCGTTCTTGCGCTTTTCGATCTCCGCCAGCATGGCGTTGAAGCTGAGCACCAGTTCGGCGATTTCATCGTTGGTGTCGCCCGCGTTCATGCCGGGAGCGCGCAGGCCGAAGTCCTCGCTCTTCCTGACCTGGTGCGCCAGGCTGGCCAGGTCCCGCACGGGACCGACGATCCGGTCGATGAAGCCCATGCCCAGCCAGATGGCCAGCCCCAGGCCGAACAGGCTGGCCAGAATGGCGAGCATGGATTGTTGCAGGTAGCCGTCGCGGAATGTGCTCAGGTCGGCGTGCAGATAGATCCACCCCAGGGTGGCGTCGTCGAGCCGGATGGGCAGGAACAGGGTGGAGGCGTCGGACAGGGGGGACAGGTCCGGCCCATGTTCCCGCAACTGCCCGGCGTCGGGGGGGAGCAGCGCGGCCTGGCCATGGACGGCGAGTCGCCCGCCGTCTTTGCGATAGACCGCGGCGGCGGCGATTTCCTTCTGGGGCGCCAGAATGCGCAGGGCCTCGGCGGCGGCCTGGGCATCGCCAAAGGCGACCGCGGCGCTGACGGCGGTGGCGGTGCTGCGCGCCGTGGTCTCCAGGGATCGGGTGAGCTGTTCCTTCTGCAGCCCCCACTGGATCAGCAGCGCGCTGAGCAGCGCGATGGTCAGGGACAGGGCGACCGCGCCGACGACCAGGGCGAACAACTGGAAACGGAGCGAGTGCCTGGAGAAGGCCTTACGCGACCGTGTCTTCACGCGTCACTCCAGCACGCGGCGCGCCAGGCGCAGCAATTGCGGGTAAAGGCGGATGCCGGCCCGCCTGGCCGCGGCCAGGTTGATGTCGAAGCGGGCGCGCCCGTCCTGGAAGCCCACCTCGACGATGCCGCCATCTTCGACGAAGCCCGGGTAGAAACCGACCGTGAGGGCCCGGGGCGCGACCGGCCCCTCGCTCATGGCCTGCCAGCGCGCGCGCGAATCAAGGTAGATCGCGTCGCAGTGGAGGTCCGGCCTGAAGCCTTGCACGGACAGGGGCCGACCCCGGACCTGGCGATCCTGAAGCCGCTCCATGGCCACCAGGAGCTCGGGATCGCGCGCGGCGACACAGATACGCAGGGGCTTCTGGCCGTCCCCATTCCCCGGCAGGTCGGCGAATGTGAGGAAGTTGTAGAGCAATACGGCGCGCACCGAGTTTTCCGAGGCCGTCTGCAAATCGGCGGCGAATACCGGCCAGGCCACCAGCGCGAACACCGGGATAAAGAGGAGAAGACGCCGCACTGGATGCATCGACAACATGTCGTATCAGAAGGCGAAGCGCAGTTCGGCGTAGAAATTGCGCCCGGGCAACGGCAGGTTGTTGGGGAGATTCTTGCTGGAATAGTCCCGGGCATCCTCGTCCAGCAGGTTGCCCACGGATACGGCGAACTCCCAATTGCGGTCATGTCGGTAGCGCAGGGTGGTATCCACCAGGCTGTATGCGCCCAGTTCGTCACGGGGATCGCCGGCCGGCAGGGAGCGCCGGCCGAACCAGTGGACCTGCGCGTCCCAGGCCCAGCGCGGGCTGAACGCCCAGTCCATGCGCAGGTGGAGGGCTTCATCGGGAATGTTCACATCCTCGGCCGGGCTGTCATCCTGATCGAGCAGGGTCAGATTGCCGCCGAAAAGCAGGCTCGGCGTGGCCTGCCAGCGCGCCTCCAGTTCGAGGCCGCGCACGGTGAAGCTGCCCACGTTCGCGAAAGTCCCGCCGGCGCCGGAAATCAGGTCGGTGCGCTTGAAGCGGTAGAGGTTGAGGCCCAGTTTCAGGCGGTCGCTGGCCAGGTAATCAAAGGCCAGTTCCCAGGTACGCGAACGCTCGGGGTCCAGATCGGGGTTCGGCGTGTTGGCGGCGGTCTGGAAATACAGTTCCTGGTACGACGGCGCGCGGAACGCCTCACCGTACAACAGCTTGCTGGTGAGCCGCGCGCTGGTCTGCCAGACCAGGGCCAGACGCGGCGTGGTGGCGTTGCCGAAATCGTTGAACTCGTCGTAACGCAGGCCGGCGGTGAGTTCCCAATCATCGGCCAGGCTCCATGCGTCCTGCAGGAAGAGGTAGAGGTCGCGGCGGCTTTGCTCGGGGATTGGAAAGGCGGGATTGGGCGGATTGATCTGGTGCACGCCATAGGTCTCGTTCCAGGCGGCGCCGCCGCCTATGCGCAGGGCGTGACGGCGCAGGCCGGTGTAGAGGCCGCTCAACTCGAGGCCGGCCTGGCGCTCGGAGGCATCCAGGTATTCCCGCGTCGGGGGCGCGAGGGTGATGAATCCGTTGCCGGAGGAATACTTCACATCGCGGTAACGCGCCACCGCGTTCAGGCCCCAATCCGGGGCGAAGCCCGGATTGTCGTAATGCAGCGCCAGGCCGTACTGGCGGCTGTCGGATTCGTTCAGCGGGTCGAGCACGCCGGCGCCGTTGAGGCCGGCGCCGACATCATCCTGCCGCTGGTAGTCGGCGAGCAGCCGCCAGTGACCGCCCGCCAGGGAAAAGCGCAAATCCTGGTTGTCCCACTCGTAGTTGGCCTCGCCGGTGTTGCCGTTGCGGTCCGGCGAGATGGTCGGGCGGTGGCCGTCGGTGGTGGACAGCTCGGCGGTCAGGCCGACGTCGAGGCCGTTCCAGCTGGTGCCATGCCGCAGCCAGCCGGCCTGGCTGTCGTAACTGCCGGCGCGCAGGCCGGCCTCGCCGTGCCTGATGGGAGCGGCGGTGTGGGTGATGACGTTGATCACGCCGGCCGAGGCGTCGGCGCCGAACAGGGCGGAGCCGGGACCGCGGATGATCTCGATGCGCTCGATGATGCTGGCCGGCAGGCCCTTCCAGTAGATGCCGTTGGACCAGAGCAGATCGCGTATAGGCGCGCCGTTGACCATGAGCAGGACATTGTTGCCGGACGCGCCGCGCATGGTAATGAGGGGCCGGAAGGCGAACAGGTTCTGCTTCACGTACACCCCCGGCACGCTGCGCAGCACGTCCATGAGATTGGTGGTGCCCGCGGCCTTGATGTCTTCCGCCGTGATCACCGAAACCACCGAGGGTGCCTTGGACATCTGCTGCTTGCTGTGGGTGGAAATGGAGACGTTCACCGCCAGCAGTTCCTCCAGGCTCAGCGGCATCAGCTGGTCGATCTCCGAGTCGCTGGGGGCGCCGGCCGCGTGGAGCGGCAGCAGGGACAGCGACAGCATGGCGATAATCTTGTTCATGGGACCCCGGGTCGAGTTGCGAACCTACTTCAATGCCGATCAAGATCGACGGCGCCGTCGGGCGCCTGGAGAAGCCAGGGATTGCGGGCACGAGGCCTCGACCAGAACACTCCCCGGCAAAAGCATGGCATTTTCCCAAGGCATTCGCCAAGTGGCGGGGGGGGATTCCCGCGTGGGGCCCGACCCGCGCCAGTCCGCCCAGGCCGATGCGCGCATCTCCTTGTGTCTTGCTATCCGACTGATTCCACAATAGAATTCCGCGCTTCCCCGAGACCGGACTTCCGGCTCGGCTCTTTCCCGCCTTGCCGCACCCCGAGCGCACGGGGGCGGCCCCAGCCCACAAGGAGTTTCAATGCGTCACTACGAGATCGTATTCATCGTGCACCCGGACCAGAGCGAGCAGGTGCCCGCCATGGTCGAGCGCTACAAGACCCTGATCGCCTCCAAGGGTGGCCACATCCACCGCCTGGAGGACTGGGGCCGCCTGCAACTGGCCTACACCATCCAGAAGATGCACAAGGCCCACTACATCCTCATGAACATCGAGATCGACCAGGAAACCCTGGACGAACTGGAGCACGGCTTCCGCTTCAACGACGCCATCCTGCGCCACCTGACCCTGGCGCGCGACGAGGCCGTCACCGCGCCGTCGCCGATGATGAAGGGCGAGAAGGCGCGCAACCTGCTGGTGGCCCAGCCGAGCGAAGCCGCCCCCGCGGAAGCCGCCGCCTGAACCGGTTCGAACTGTCGGGCAGCCTGATGGCGACATCGGGCCCGCGCCGCACCCCTTCGGGACTCGCCACCCTGAGGCTCCAGGTGAAACACACCTCGACGCAACAGGAGGCGGGCAAGACCCGAACGCTGGAAGTGGAAACGGAAGTGGTGGCCTTCGGGCCAGTGGCGCAAGGCTTGAGCAACATCCAGCCCGGCGCCGGCCTCAGGCTCGCCGGCTTCATCGACCGCAAGGGCGCGCGCGATCCCCGGCTCGAACTGCATGTGACCGAATTTGGAATTTTGGCTCCGGAATAACCGGACCCCTTAGATCAAGGAGCAAGAAAATGGCTTTCATCAAGCGCAAGCCCCGTCCCAAGAACCCCAACGGCGCGGCCCTGTTCCGCCGCCGCAAGTTCTGCCGCTTCACGGCCGAGAAGGTCAAGGAAGTGGACTACAAGGACGTCGAGGTCCTGAAGGACTTCGTCAACGAACTGGGCAAGATCATCCCCGCCCGCATCACCGGCACCAAGGCCAAGTACCAGCGCCAGCTGTCCGTCGCCATCGAGCGCGCCCGCTTCCTGGCCCTGCTGCCCTACACCGACAAGCACACCAGCTGATCAGGAGCACACACATGGAAATCATCCTGATGGATAAAGTGGTCAACCTGGGCAACCTGGGCGACGTGGTCAAGGTCAAGGACGGCTACGCCCGCAACTTCCTGATTCCCCAGGGCATGGCCAAGCGCGCCAACAAGGCCAATATCGCCGCCTTCGCCGAGCGCAAGGCCGAACTGGAAAAACAATCCGCCGAAAAGCTGGCCGCCGCCCAGGCCCGCGCCGAGAAGCTGGCCGGCATCGCCATCACCATCGCCCAGAAGGCCGGTGTCGATGGCCGTCTGTTCGGTTCCATCAACAACGCGGACATCGCCGGCGCCCTGGCCGCCCAGGGCATGGAAGTCGCCAAGGCTGAGGTTCGCCTGCCGGAAGGCCCGTTCAAGGCGGTGGGCGAATATCCCGTCACCCTGTCCCTGCATTCCGACGTGACCTGCGACATCACCGTGACCGTGGTCGCCGAGAGCTGATCCCTTCGCGGCGCAACGAAAAAAGGCCGCGCGAGCGGCCTTTTTTCATGGGCTGCCGCCTGGTGGATCGGAATGCCGGTTCATTCCGCCGCCAGGCCGGGAGGCCCGGCTCAGTTGCTGGCGCGGTCGACGCCGAAAGCGGCTTGCGAAGCCATGCTCGGCGGCACCCGGACTTCCGTCTTGCCGGATCGAGCCAGGGCGGCGCTGAGGGCGGAATTCAGGGCGTCGCGCAGGGGATCGACCTCGGCCCGGCTGGCGGGTGTTGCCTGGGTGGACGGCATGTAGTTCATGTCGCGTTCGAAGCTGACCGACACGGCGTCCTCGACGTCGCGGGCGGAAGCCAGGGAGGGCAGCAGGGCGGCGGCGATCAGGGCGATAACGAGTTTGGCTGATTTCATGGGTGGGATTCCTCTGTGGGTTGCAAGATGACTGTCTCTATGACGGAATTAACCTAGCACGTGCCGTGCCAATTATGTTTATTCTATAAATCAACATGTTATTGCCATCCGATAACGCATGTTCATTTCTTCTGTTCAGTCTTGACGTTAATATTGCGTTCACTTTGAACAACAGCGGGACGCGGCGATGATTTCCCTGGCCGGTTTGACGCAATTCCTCGACAACCTGGAGGAAGGCGTCCTGTTCCTCGACCGGCGGCGCCAGGTCGTGGCCATGAACAAGGCGGCGCGGCGGATGCTCGGCCGCCGCGAGGACGAAATCCTGAACCGGCTCTGCCCCGGCCTGTTCCAGGGCACGGCCTGCGCCCGGAATTGCGAGAAACAGGGCGGCTGCGCGCTCATGGCGACGGTGCGCGGGGAAAAGCTGGTCCAGGACCTGGTCGTGCAGCGGCCGGACGGCGAGCTGATCCCGCTGCGCATGTGGGCCATGCAACTGCCATCGGACGCCGGCCTGGCCAGCTATGCCGTGGTCCTGCGCGACCGCAGCCAGGAGGTCCGGCTCGAGGAGGCGGCCAGCGAGCGCTTGCAACTGGGCGGGCTGGTGGGGCACGGCCCGGCGATGCAGGAACTGTTCCGCCAGATCCTGCGCGCCGCGGCGAGCGAGGCAAGCGTGCTCGTCACCGGGGAAAGCGGCACCGGCAAGGAACTGGTCGCCCGCGCCCTGCACGACAACTCGAGCCGGGCCGGGGGCCCCTACCTGCGGGTGCATTGCGCGGCCTTCCCCGAGCAGCTGCTGGAAGCCGAGTTGTTCGGCCACGCGCGCGGCGCCTTCACCGGCGCGGCGGCGGCGCGGGAGGGCCGCTTCGAGGCCGCCCACGGCGGCACCCTGCTGCTGGACGAGATCGGCGAGGTGCCGCTGAATGTCCAGGTGAAACTGTTGCGCGTGCTGCAGGAACGGGAAATCGAGCGGCTGGGCGAGAACCAGCCCCGCCAGGTGGACGTCCGCATCCTCGCGGCCACGCATCGGGATCTTCCCGCCATGGTGCGCGACGGGGCATTCCGGGCCGACCTGTACTACCGCCTGCGCGTGCTGCCCCTGCATGTGCCGGCCCTGCGCGAGCGGCGGGAGGATATCCCGCTGCTGGTCGACGCCCTGCTGGCCAGCCTGCGCGGCCGCCATCCCGGCCGCGAGGTCCAGGTTTCCGCCGAGGCGCTCGACGCCCTGGCCACCCACGACTGGCCGGGCAACGTCAGGGAACTGGCGAATGCCCTCGAATACGCCCTGGTGCACGCGGAGGGCGCGACCGTGCTGCCGCGCCATCTGCCACCCGAGGCGCGGGAATCCGCCCGGGGCGGCGACGCGCCCGCCAAGGCCGACGACCTGGCGTCCGCCGGCCTGTCGCAGCCCTACTATCGCCCACCCGCCGGTCCGGCGGGCCGGGAACGGGAAATCCTGTCACGCGCGCTGCAAGAATGCGGCGGCAACCGGGCCGAGGCGGCAAGACGACTGGGCATGTCGCGCACGACGCTGTGGAAAAGGCTCAAGCAGTATGGGCTCGACGAGAACGCCGGGCGATCCGCATGACGGGGTTTTCAGCGTTCCTGGCCGGAGGCTTCGGCCGGAATGCCGAGCCCGGCCACCTCGTGGGTGCGACCGTCGCGGATCTGGTAGATGCGGCGGAAGGTGGGGATGATCTTCTCGTCGTGGGTGACGACGATGATGGCGGTGGCGAACTGGCCGGCCATGTCCTCCAGGATGCGGATGACGTTGAGCGCCCGCTCGCTGTCCAGGGGCGCGGTGGGCTCGTCGGCCAGGATCACCGGCGGCCGGTTGACCAGGGCGCGGGCGATGGCCACGCGCTGCTGTTCGCCACCGGAGAGTTGCGAGGGCATGGCCCGCGCCCGGTGCCGCACGTCCAGGGCATCGAGCAGTTCCAGGGCCATGCTCCGCGCCTCGGCGTTGGGCCGGCCGGCCAGCATGGGCAGCAGGGCCACGTTGTCGGTCACGTCGAGGAAGGGAATGAGATAAGGCGCCTGGAACACGAAGCCGATCTTGTCCCGGCGCAGGGCGCGCAGGTCGGGGATCTTCCAGGCGTCGTCGTAGATGACCTGGTCGCCCAGGGTCATGCGTCCGCCGGTGGGTTCGATGATCGCGCCCAGGCACTTGAGCAGGGTGCTCTTGCCCGAGCCGGAAGGGCCGATGAGGCCCACCACCTCGCCGGGCGCCACCGCCATGTCCACCCCCTTGAGGGCGTCCACGGCGGTGTCCCCGCCGCCATAGCGCTTCTTCAGGCCCTGGATGCGGATGCCGGTGTTGTTGGGGTTATCGGTCTGGCCCGTCTCAGCCACTGATCGCCTCCGCCGGGTCCACCTTGAGCGCCGCGCGGATGGCCAGGATGCTGGCCAGCACGCAGATCACCACCACGGCCACGAAGCCGCGCGCCGCGTCGCCCGGCTCCAGCAACACATGCTTGGGGAAGAACGGCGCCCAGAAGGTGGCCGCCACCTTGCCCACCGCGAAGCCGATCAACCCCAGGCCCACGGCCTGTTGCAGGATCATGCCGGCGATGGTGCGGTTCCTGGTGCCGATGAGCTTCAGCACCGCGATCTCGCGGATCTTGCCCATCGTCAGCGTATAGATGATGAAGGCGACGATGGCCGCGCTGACGATGGCCAGGATCACCAGGAACATGCCGATCTGCTTGGCCGAGGTGGCGATCAGCTTGGCCACGAGGATTTCCTCCATCTGCGCCCGGGTATAGACGGTGAGGCGCTTCCAGCGGCGGATGGGTTCGGCCACCGCCTCCAGGTCGAAGCCCGGCCGCACCCGCACCAGCACGGCGTTGACGTAAGGGTTGACGCTCTGGGAGGCGAGCACCGCGTCCAGCACGCCCGGCGCGCCGGGCCGGTTGAGGGCGGGATTCGCCTCGGTGCGGGCGCGCTGGCGGTGGATGGCGTCGTTGTCCTTGAGGAACTGGGCCTCCTGGGCATCCTTGAGGGGGATGAACACCATGGGGTCGCCGCCGGAGGAGACCATGCGCCGGGTCAGGCCCACCACGCGGTAGTCGTTGCGGCGGATGCGGATCACCTCGTCGAGCCGGAAGCCGGTGGCGATGTCGGCCACCGCCTCGTAATGGCCCCGGGTGAGATGCCGGCCGGCCACCAGATAACCGGGCCAGCCGGGCTCGCCGGGACCGCCGGGGGCCACGCCGACCACCATGGCGCGCACGTCGCGCGCGTCCTTCTTCACCTGCATGGTCAGGTAGGTGATGTTGGCCGCGCGCGCCACCCCCTTCATGCCCAGGAGGCCGCGATAGGTGTCGTCGTACAGGCTGGAGGATTCCGCGTAAGGCCCCAGGGTGTCCTGCTGCACCACCCAGAGATCGGCGCCACTGTTGTCGAGCAGGACCTTGGCGTCGTCCACCATGCCGCGATAGACCCCGGCCATGGTCAGCGTCACGCCGATCAGCAGGCCCAGTCCGACGCCGGTGAACACGAACTTGCCCCAGGCGTGCAGGATGTCGCGCCCGGCCAGGCTGATCACGGCGCGGCTCCTTTCGATACCCCCGGCAGGCTGTCCACCACCTTGAACCGGCTGTTGGCGGTGAGCGCCTTCTGGCTGTACAGCACCACCCGCTCGCCCGCCTTCAGGCCGTCCAGCACCTGCGTCCGGCCGTCCAGGTCGGCCGCGCCAAGTTTCACCGGCGCGAAGCGCAGCGTGTCGTCCTCCACCACCCAGACGCCCAGCCGGCCATCCAGCCGCTGGATGCTGGCGTTGGCCAGCGCCGGCCGCGCCGGCTGGGCGGCCAGGGCCACGCTGACCTCGGCCAGTTCGCCGATGGGCGGCAGCGGATCGGGCAAGGTGTCGAACACCACCTTGGCCAGCGACTCCTCGGTCACCGCGTCCGCCAGCGGTTCCACCCGCGCCACCCGTCCCGGCAGGGTGCGGCCGGTCAGGCTGCGCGGTTCGATGCGCGCCGCCAGGCCGGCCACGAGCCCGGCGGCGCGGGACTGGTCGAAGCGCACGTTGACCCACACGCTGGCGGGGTCGATCACCTCCACCACCGCCTGGCCGGCCACCAGGGTGGTGCCGGGGTCGGCCAGACGGGCGCTGACCAGACCCGCCACCGGCGTTACCAGGCGCAGGCTGGCGCGCTGCCGGAGCAGGCCGTCGCGCTCGGCGGCCAGTCGCGGCGGCTCCTGGCGCGCCGCGTCCAGGTTGGCGCGCGCGGCGCGCAGGCTCGCCTCGGCCACCTGGAGTTCCTGGCGCCGGGCCTCGACCGCCTCCTCGCTCACGGCCCGGGCCGCCAGGAGTTTTTCGTAGCGGCTGGTCTGGGATACGGCGTAGGCCTTGCGCGCCGTGACGTCCTGGATCTGGGCCTCGGCGGCCAGGGCGGCGGCCTCGGCGCGTTTCAGCGCCGCTTCCAGGGCGGCGACACGGTCATCCAGGTCGATGGGGTCCATCTCGGCCACCGGCTGGCCCGCCGCGACCCGGTCGCCCACCTGCACGGCGACCGACCTGACGCGGCCGGCCACGGTGGGGCCGATCTTGAACGTGTAGCGCGCCTCCACCGTGCCGATGCCGAACAGGGCGGGCGCCACCGCCTGGTTTTCCACCCGGGCCACGGTAACCGGCACCGGCGCCAGGGGCCCGGAGCGCAGGCCGACGTAAACGAACACGGCAAGCAGCGGCACCAGCACGCCGGCCAGAGCCAGCGCGCGGCGATGCGTTGACAGGAACTGCTTCATGGCTGGCCCCTTCATTTTCGGCTCGCGATGCCGCGTTGGTAGATGGCGAACACGCCGGGCGCCTCGGCGCGGATGCGCCCGATGTCGCCCGACAGCATGGACTGCATGACCAGGCCCTGGATGGTGCCGATGAACAGCGTGGCGGCGGCCTCCACATCCACCTCCGGCGCGATCTCGCCGCCGGCCTTGCCCCGCTCCAGCACGGCGCGCAGACGTTCCCCGTAGCGCCGGATCAGGGTCCGGGCCATGTCCTTGGCCGGGCTGGCCTCGGCGCGCTGCAACTCGCCGAACATCATCCTGGGCACGCCCGGATGCTCGATGACGAATTCCACATGGCTCATGAACATGGCCCGCAGCGCGGCCAGCGGCGAGTCGATGCCCTGGGCGGCGCGGTCGATCCGGCCCAGCAGGCGCTCCGCCATCCATTCCATCACCGCCCGCCAGATCGCGTCCTTGGACGGGAAGTGGCGAAACAGGGCGCCCTGGGTGACGTTCATGTGTTTGGCGATGGCCGCGGTGGTGATCTCGCTGGGGTTGACCGACCCGGCCAGTTCGACCACGGCCTCGACGGTCACGGCGCGGCGCTCGTCGGCGGGAAGGTGTTTGGGATGGGTGTCCATGAATACGGCGAAAGATAGTAAACGGTCACTATCTTCTACCGCGTTCGGGAATCCCGCAAGCGGGCATGCGGCTTCAAGCGTCGCTTGCCCGGCCTTCGAGGCGCCGGCGCCAATCCTCCACCCGGCCGCTTTCCAGGCGCTTCGCGGCGGTGTCGCGCCAGCCGGGCGCCAGTACCGCCAGCGCCGCGAGCGCGGCGAGGCCCTCGCGATCCAGGGTATTACGGTAAAAAATGCGCAGGACGCGGGCGAGTGGCCAGTCCGGATGCGGGCGTTCAAGCGGAAGTAACCGGTCCTCGGGGCCGACCTCGCCCTCCTCCAGCACCCGGTAATACCAGCCCACGCGCCCGTGTTCCTGGACGCGGCGCGCCATGTCGGGCACGGCGAAGCGCAGGTTCAGCTTCCAGCACGGCTGCCGGCCCTGGGACACCTGGATGGTGGCCGATCCCAGCCGGAAGATGTCGCCCAGGCAGACGTTTCCCTCGTCCAGGCCGAGGGTGGAAAGGTTCTCCCCGAAACCGCCCGGCTCGAACAAGGACGCCCGCTCGGGCAGCTCGTTGCGCCAGGCGGCGTAGTGCTGGGCCGGATAGTGATGCAGCGCCTTGTCCGGGCCGCCGTGATGGCGGCGGTCGGCCTGGTCATCGCCCGCCAGGCCGAGCCGGGTGAGCGACAAACGTCCGGCAACGGGCTGTTTCCCGATGGCGCTGGGGACAGCCCCGGGGCCGAGTGGCGCGATCCCGCCGACGCGCAGGGACAGCAGCCCGGTGCCGGCGGAATGGCTCACCACGCCAGCCGATCCAGCCAGTCCGCCAGCATGCGGGTTCCGGCCACGCGCAGGCCGGGGCCGACCTCGTGGCTACGCGCGCGCAGGGCCGGGATGTCGATGCCGGCGGCGGACAGTTCGCAGGTGTGGCCGATCAGCCATTGCTCGATGCGGCGGCTGTCAGCCTCGGCGTGGAATTGCAACGCCAGGATGTTGCCGCCCACGGAGAAGGCCTGGTTCTCGTACACGTCGGTGCTGGCCAGCAATTGCGCGCCTGCCGGCAGGTCGAAAGTGTCGCCGTGCCAGTGCAGGACCGGCTGGTCCCCCAGGTCGGCGAGACAGGAGCGGGCGCCGGCTTCGCTCAGGCGCAAGCCGCTCCAGCCGATTTCCTTGCGCCCGCCGGGGTAGACCCGGGCGCCCAGGGCCTGGGCGATGAGCTGCGCGCCCAGGCAGATGCCCAGGGTGGGCCGCCCCGCCGCCAGGCGCTGTTCGAGGGCGGCGCGTTCCGCGTTCAGGAAGGGGTAGCGGTCGGTTTCATAGACGCCGATGGGGCCGCCCAGCACCACGGCGAGGTCGGCTTCCCGCAAAGCGGGCGCGAGATCGTCGATGCCGGCCTCCAGGGTGGCGACCGTCCAGCCCCGTTGCGTCAGCACTTCGCCGAAAATGCCCGTGTCCTCGAAGGCCATGTGGCGGATGACCGCCACATGGCGGGGTGTTTGTGGATTGACCATTGTCTTTCTCCCGGTTTGAAAAAATCCGCGCTGCGTGTTGAGCGGCACGCGCCGCCGTTTCCCTCCGCCAGTCGGCGGGCTCTCGACCATCAATGCTCGGCCTGGGCGAATTCCTGGATCAGGCGGTGCAATTCATCCTGGTGTTGCGATGCGGTTCTCGCCAGCAACGCTTCCCCCTTGGGGAGCAGATGCACCTCCACCACGCGGCGGTCGGCCTGGCCCGGGCTGCGTTTCACCAGTCCGAGCTTCTCGCAACGATCAATCAGTGCGACCACGCCGTGATGTTGGGCCTGGAGGCGCTCGGCCAGTTCGCCGATGCTGGCCCAGTCCCGGCCAGGGAAGCCCTTCGCGTGCAGCAGCAACTGGTACTGCAAGGGGGTCAGACCCTGTTCCTTGCAGAATTCCTCGCTGATGCGCAGGAATCGCCGCAGCCGATAACGGAAGCGGGAAATCCTTTCGTAATCGTCCTTGCCCAGGGCATGGGGCGAGCCGGATTCGGTGCTTGACATGTTCATTCCATGGGCTAAACAAGATACATCACGTCATGATATTAACATGGCGTGATGTATACCGGATGTCCCATGTGGTTTCCATCGAGGAGGAGTGTCATGAACCTGATCTCTTTAGGCAAGTTGCCGGTATCCACCGCGGAAGGTTGGCCGGAATTGGAAAAGATACACCCCAGGCTGGTCAAGCTGTTCGCCTTTGTCGTTCTGCCGCTGTCGCTGTTGCCACCCGGCCTGCTCTATTACGCCGGCACCCACTATCCGGAGGCGTTCTTCGCGGGGGCCGCCGATAAGCAGTGGGGCGGGATCGCGGTGGCCTTCTTCCTGACCGAGATGGCCACCTTGTTGTTCATGGGCTGGCTCATCAAGCAGGTGGCCGAGACCGACGGGCTCAGGATCGATTACCACGACGCCTACATGCTGGCCGCGATCGCGCCGATACCACTCTGGCTCGCGTCCCTGGGGCTCCTGGTGCCCAGCCTGGCCTTCAACGCCGCGCTCTCCCTTGGTGCACTGGCCCTGTCCTGCGGCATCATCTATCACGGCATCGAGGGCCTTTGCCATATGCGCGAGGACGTCACGGCAGCCTCCATCGTGCAGACCGTGATCGGCGCCGGCCTCATCGCCTGGGCCATGCTGCTGATGCTCGTGGTGATGATGTAGCGTCGTGATCAGTGGCTGTCTCCACCCGGGCGCGGAAGCGGCCACGGCGGGGTGCGCGGTGCGTCGATCCGGCCCGGACCCTTTTCAGTGGAGGGCGTGGGCGTGCCTGAACCCCACGCGCGAGAACGCGATGTAGAACGCGGCCAGGTTCATCAGGGCCCAGACGGTATAGCCAAGCGCGTATCCGCCCAGGAAATGCTTGCTGGCGGCGAGGATGACCGTCATGGCGAAACCGCAGGCCGCGCCGGCGGCCTTGGCCAGTCCGCTGACCGCGCCCACATGCCTGAAGTAGGTCGGGATCAGCTTGACGACCGCTGCGGCGGCGGCACCGGAGAGCAGGGCCAACGCGTAGATGGCGAACAACTGGCTGTGCAGTGAAACCTGCGAAATCATGAGCAGGGCCAGGAGGGTGGACGCGCCGAACATCCACCCGAGCAGTTTCAGGGTATCGAAGCGATCGGACAGCCAGCCGCCGAGGGGCCGCGTGATGGCGACGCAGACCACCAGCAAGGGTGTGTAGACCATGGAAGCCTGGGTGGTGTCCACGTGCCACTGGTCCACGAGATAGGTCGGCATGGTGGCGGCGAAGAACGTGAGGGTGCCGAACGCCGTCCAGTAGAGATAGGTCACCAGCCAGACCAGGGTGCCCGAGCGGTACACGGCGGCGATTTCACGCAAGGTGACATCCTTGTGCGGCCTGTGGGGCGAGTCGGAGGCGAAGAACCAGTAGACCAGCGCCATCAACAGGGTGGGGATGGCGAAGGCCGGGAACACCAGGCGCCAGCCGGAAAAGGGGCCGAGCGTCAACCGGGCCGGCAACGCGCCGTCGCCCGCCGGCCCGCCCAGAACATGGGTAATCAGGAAGGTGACGGCCACCATGCCGATACTGATGCCGATGTTGCCCAGGCCGAAGATCCCCAGGGCCGTGCCCTGTCTGGATTTGGGATACCAGGACGAAACATGGGCGTTGCCCACCACGAAGCTGGCGCCTCCCAGGCCAAGCAGCAAGCCGAGAAACAGAAAGGCGGGATAGCTTTCGGCGAACAGCCCGGCGAACAGCGGCAGGGCCAGGCTCAGGAGCAGGAACGTGAACACCCGCCGGCCACCGTATCGGTCCGCCACGATGCCGAGGGGGATGCTGGCCAGGGTGGCGAAGAAAGGCGGCATGGCGGCCAGGATCAGCGCCTGGGTGGGCGTGAAGGCATACCACTTGATAAGAAAGGGGCCAAGTGCCGAAAACAGGCCCCAGACCGCGAAACCCATTGAAAATGCCAGGAGCGATAGCCAAAGCACCCGGGCATTACCGGCCGGGAGGGTGATCGCGTGGGAAGTGCCAACCGAACTCGTCATGGTTTCCATCTCATAAGATCGTCGTTCGTGCCGCGGGCGCCCGCTCGGACCGCCAGGGTCAGTGCTCGCCCTTGGTCTTGCGGATGCCGGCGACGCGGTTGCCCTGCTTCTGCGGGCCGCCCATGGGGAACATGTCGTGCAGGTGGCGGTTGTTGCCCCGCTCCGCCCCCCAGGTCTTGCTGAAGTGGCGGATCATGTCCCGCACCTGGGCCTGCACGCCGTGCTGTTCGTAGTATTCGCGGATGAAGCGGATGACTTCCCAGTGCGCTTCGGTGAGGACAAGTCCCTCCCGCTCGGCCTGGGCGCGGGCGAAGCCCTCGCTCCAGGCGTCCATGTCGAGGAGGTAGCCCTCGGGGTCGGTGAGGATTTCCTTGCCATCCACCAGCACGGATCGGGTGTAGATGGCATAGGGATTGGTGCTGTCCCTGGCCTCCTCGAGAAAATGGCTCTTGGGGGTTTGCAGCTTGGGTTTTTCGCAAGAAGGGGTTTGCGTCATGGTCATTTCGTCGCTCCTGGTTATGTCAGGGATCACGTGAAAAATGCATGACTTCAGGTTATTGCCGCCCCCATCCATCTGGCAAACGATATTAATTGAAGTCTAATATTCGATTTATCGATAGATAGGGCACAACATCCCATGGACATCGAATTCGCCCGGACTTTTCTCGCCGTGGCCGCCGCCGGTAATTTCGTCGGCGCCGCCCAGCGCCTGCACGTCACCCAGTCCACGGTCAGCACCCGCATCCAGGCCCTGGAGAGCCGGCTTGGCGCGGTGCTGTTCCAGCGCGGCCGGGGCGGCGCGCAACTCACGCCCGCCGGGCGGCGCTTCCTGCGCCACGCCAATACCCTGGTGCGCACCCTGGAACAGGCCCGGCACGAAGTGGGGCTGCCGGCGGGCTTCCGGGGCAGCCTTACCCTGCGCGGCCGCATCGCCCTGTGGGATGGCTTCCTGCCCCAGTGGGTGGCGCACATGCGCGCCCGCCACCCGGACATCTCCCTGCGCCTGGAGGTGGGTTTCGAGGAAGACATCATGCGGGAGCTGGTGCAGGGCACGGTGGATCTGGGCGTGCTCTACACCCCGGAGAGCCGGCCCGGCCTGGGCATCGAGCGCCTGTTCGAGGAACGCCTGGTGCTGGTGGCCTCGGACCCGGGCCGCCCCTGGCCGGACCCGGGCTACATCCACATGGACTGGGGCGCGGAATTCCACGCCCAATTCGGCACCGCCTTCCCGGATCAGGCCGCCCCGGCGATCACCGCCAACATCGGCTGGCTGGTGATGCAGCAGATCCTGCATTGCGGCGGCAGCGGCTATTTCCCCTGGCGCATCACCCGCGAACTGGTCGAACAGGGCCAGTTGTGGCCCATGCCAGGCCGCCCGGCCTTCACCTTGCCGGCCTACATGGTGTATTCCCTGGAACGGCGGGAGGACGCCCTGGCCGGCGCCCTGGACGCCTTGCGCGCCCTGGCTGCCCAGGAACGCGCGGCCGCCGGGGTGGCGGATACGGCGGCGCCACTGGAATCCGCGACGGGACCCGGACGATGAGGCTGGCGCCACCAGACCTCGCGGGCAGCCGCCATACTCCCTCGCCTCCCTCGCGGTGATTGGCGCCTTGGTCATCACGCGCGGATTTTCGTGTTCCTTCTCGTGTTGACTGCCACACGGCGGGGCGTGTGTGAATTGACCATTGTCTTTCTCCCGGTTCGAGAAATCGGGTAGCTTGCCCGGCGGCCTGTGCCGCCCCGCCGTTCAAGCCGGGCCGGCCCGCCCGATCGCCGATGCAATCTGGAGTCATCACCGCAATGTCTGGCCGTACCGACCGCATGTCGCGCCTTGATCGCCTTGCCACGCCCCCCGCGACGGCGGGCGACTGGCTGCGCCTTGGCGCCAGCGCCCAACTCAAGCACGGCCCTCCCGTCCTTTTTCGCTGAAGCCCCTCGACCGCGCCGTATCGCGGTACGCATTCCATTCATTTCCAGGCGAAATAGGACCATGACCAGCAGGACCATGACCAGCAGGACCATGACCAGCCACACCCTCCAGTTTGCCCCCGCCGCCGCGCGGGCGCCCGAATCCGATCCCGACCCCATCGTCGGCGGCCGCGTCGAATTGCAACTGCTCACCACCCTCAAGTGCAACCTGAAGTGCAGCTATTGCTCCCTGGGCGTGGGCGAGGTGCTCGGCTCCCAGACCGAGCTGAAATACGACATCGACCAGCTCGCCGCCTTCGTCGACACCCACCTCGCCGGCAAGGAGGTCTACGTCACCTTCTACGGCGGCGAGCCGACCCTGAACCGGGACATGATGGACAAGGTGATGCGCCGTTTCCCGCAATTCCGCTACCAGTTGCAGACCAACGGCACCCTGCTGGACAGCCTGCCCGACTGGATGCTGCACCGGCTGTCCAACATCCTGGTTTCCATCGACGGCGGCGAGCGGACCACCGACGGCTATCGCGGACGGGGCGTGTGGCGCCAGGTACTGAAGAACGTGGCGCACGTGCGCGACCGCCTGGGCGGCAGCTTCACCGCGCGCGTGACCTGGGGCCATCCCGACACCTCCTTCGAGGAACTCGACGACCTCGCGGAATCCTTCGACTACCTGTACTGGCAGTTCGTCGCCGACGAGCAGTATTTCGCGGATTCCACGGACAAGCGCAAGGCGGTCCTGGTCCAGCTCATCGACAAGTTCTTCCGCCGCACCGACAAGCTCTATCCGCTGATCCCGATCATGGGCATGGTGCGCAACAAGGTGCTGCCCAACCGCGCCCTGGAACGCTACGACGGCCGCACCCAGTGCCGCGTCTCCACCCACCTCATCAACGTCATGCCGGACGGCAAGATCTTCCCCTGCCCGGACATGATGTACGCGCCCGCCATGCAGATGGGCGAGATCCAGGGCAACTGGCTCAGGAAGAGCCCGCTGCAACCGCATCCCGACATGCCGTGCGGCGGCTGCGAGGCCTATGCCTGGTGTCGCGGCAACTGCATGAAGAATCTCTACCTGGGCTATGTGAAGAAGGATGAACGCTACCGCGTCAACGTGGTCGAACCGATCTGCGAACTGGTCCGCTTCATGGGCCGCGAGATCGACCGCCACGACCCCCACGCCTGGTTCGCCGAGGCCGCCCTGCCGGTGCGCGGGCGCTTGGTGGACGCCGAGGTCTATGAATACGTGGAGATCATGCCGTAACGATGGCCAAGAAATTTCCCCTGAAACCCAAACACCCGGAGCGGATCTGCTGGGGCTGCGACAAGTATTGCCCGGCGGATTCGCTCATGTGCGGCAACGGCTCCGGCCGCACCGAACACCCGGCCGAGATGCTGGGCGAGGATTGGTACAAGGAAGAGGGCTGGGACATGGATCCGGAGGGAAAACCGGACAAGCCCGAGGCCCCATCCTGATCCGGTTCCCGAACAACGGTGGCTTGTCGCGTCGCGCGGCGTGAAATATTCGTGGCGGCCCGCCAGCGTGCCGATTCCGTCGCGGGGAATGCCCCAGCGCTACGGGTTGCCGCAGTGCAGCTTGCCCTTGGTGATCAGGCAGGCGCGGTCGCGGCCGGCATGTTTGGCGGCGTAAAGCGCCCGGTCGGCGGTGTTCACCATAGCCTCCGCATCGCCCATCTCCGCCTCCCTGGTGGCCACGCCCACGCTGATGCTCAGCGGTACGATCTTGCCGCCGGCCATGAAGTTCAGCGATTTGACGGCCTGGCGCAACCGACCCGCGAAAAGGAGGGCGGTCTTGAGATCGGCGCCCAGGCAAATCACCAGGAATTCCTCGCCGCCCACCCGGCAGATGTTGTCTTCCTTGCGCGCGGCGGCGCGCAGCGCGCCGGCCACCTCGCGCAAGGCCGCGTCGCCCACCGCGTGGCCATGTTCGTCGTTGATGCGCTTGAAGTGATCGATGTCGACCATCATGGTGGTCAGGGAGGCGCCGGCGCGGGTGGCGGCGCTCCAGGCCTGATCCAGCAGCGTCATGGCCGCCCGCCGATTGGGCAGGTCCGTGAGCGGGTCGGTCAGGGCGGCATGTTCCAGTTTCCGATTGGCGGTGGCCAGTTCCGCCGCGAATTGCTTGAGTTGCGCGCGATCTCGCGTCCAATCCTCCTGCAGTTTCGCGTATCGCCATGCGGCGCGCAGCCGGATGCGCAGGTCGCGGGTGCTCACCGGCTTGACGATATAACCGTCCACGCCGGCATCGAAGGCTTCGTTCAGATGGTTTTCCGCGACCACGCTGGTCAGGACAAGCACGTACACGGTTTTCCCCCACTCCGTGCTGCGCAGTGCCCGGCAAAACTCCAACCCGTCCATGACCGGCATGAGCCAGTCCGTGATGACCACCTGGGGCATGACTTCCAGGGCCAGGGCCATGGCTTCCTGGCCGTTGGCGGCCGAATACACCACGTAGCCGCATTCGCCGCTCAGCTTCTTTTCCAGGGGCAGCCGCGAAGCTGCGTGGCCGTCCACCAGCAGGATGCGCAAGGGCGGCTCGCCGGCCTTGTCGGCCTGAGCGGACGTGGAGAGGCCACGCATCGCCGGGAACGACGGCGTCACGGCGGAGGACAGCCTGAAAAGCGCGCTCCATTCCCGCCAATGAACCACAACCCGATTCACCAGAGCATCCAGGCACTCCGCATCGAGGCCGATCCTGCTCCCCAGCGGCATGAGTTCGGAGGCAAGGACTCCACGTTTCGATTCGGTCGCGAGCCCCAGGTCGGCCAAGCGGCTGGCGAGAAAGAGCAGATGGGCCAGCAGGTAAGGCCTTGAGCCAGGCGAGAAGCCGGACTCCTCCGGCAACTCGTGATGGAAAACTGGTTCCACCAGGGCATGGGGAATCCCCCAGTCGGACAGCATGGCGGCGCTCAATTCGTTGTGGTCAGTCTCCAGGTGCCGGCGCTCCCGCTCCGCCAGACAGGCCATGGCATCGGCGCCTTCCAGCAAGGCGGCATATTCATCCGGGTAGGCCGTCGCCAGCGCCAGGCAACCGATCCGGGCCATGAGCCCGCAGGCGAAGAGCTCGTCCGGCGAGCCGGCCCGGACGAGGCCGCCCAGTTCCTGCATGCCCACAGCCATGAGCAGGGAATGGGACCAGAAGCGCGAGTAATCGAAGCCCCGGCAGGTGCCGCTGGAATAGTTGTCCACCAACGAGAATCCCAGGGCCAGCTGGCGCACCGTGCCCAGGCCGATGTGCTGGATCGCCTCGGGGACGGAAGCCACCGGCCGACCGCCTCGGGCCGCGCGGTTGGCCTGCCGGATCAGGCGGCCGGAAAGGGCCGGGTCGGCCTGGGCCACGCGGGCCACCTCGTCCAGGCTGGCTTCGTCCCGGCGACAGGTGTCCAGAATGGCCAGGGCCACCCCTTTGGGGCTGGGTAGCGGGCCCCGGATATTGAGTTGTTCGAGGGTCTTCATTCTCGTCATGAACCTGAATCCTGCGGTTGGCGTCGCCAATCGCGGGCAAGCCCGCTACTACGGCAAACGCAAGGCTTCACCTGGAGGGCAAGTGCTTCATGCCAGCATCGCGCCCGGTACCTGAGCGGGGGCCCAGGATTTGATGGGCGTCCAACCGCGGTTTCCGGGATGAAGGCTGCCTGGCCCGAAGTCGGACGTCGGCGCCGGCCGGCCCGAAGGCGCCCGGCGCGTCACCGCTTACTGATCGCCCCGGAAGCTGTTCCCCACCAGGGTTCCCACTTCGGCCTGTGGCGCATGACACAGGGTGCAGACATAGCGTCGGTTGGCGACGGTCAGCTCATCATCCGCCGATTTCACATAGTGGGACTCGGGCATGGGCGTGGGCTTGCCCTTGGCCTTCTTGCCGATCTTTTCCGGTTCCTCGTGGCATTCCAGGCACTTGTTGGCCTTGGCGGTAATCGGCAGGAACTTGTCGAGACGATGCGGCACCTGCGGCGGCGCGTCTTCCCAGAAGCGCGGCAAGATGCCGGATTGCTTGGGGTCCAGCGACGAATAGGCGACTTCGGGCGGAGCCGGGTCGTCGAATACGCTGGTTTTGGACAGGCCGATGGCGTCGTCCATCAACGCCACCGGGTCGGCTTGCAGCCCGCCTCCCAGCAGGGTGGCCACGGCTGCAACGAATGCGATCTTGAATTTCATGGCTATTTCCTCGCTGGTTGGATTCAGGCCCGGTACACCTTGACCGCGCATTTCTTGTAGTCGTTTTCCTTGGATATCGGACAGTTGCTATCCAGGGTGACCCGGTTGATGAAGACGCCCTCATCGAAGAAAGGCACAAACACGTAGCCGCGCGGCATTTTGTTGCGGCCGCCGGTCTCGATGCGGACTCGCACCTTGCCGCGACGCGACTCCACCCAGACCAGATCGTTGCGCTTGAATCCGCGTTTTTCGGCATCAGCCGGATGCATCCATAGCACCGCGGCAGGCACGGCCCGGTGCAGTTCCGGAACGCGCCGAGTCATGGTGCCGGTATGCCAGTGTTCGATCACGCGGCCGGTGCAAAGCCACAGGTCGTAATTCGCATCCGGCCGTTCGACCGGCGCGGCGTAGGGGCGGAAGAAGATCTTTGCCTTGCCCGGCAAGCCTACCGGCTTGGCATCGGTGACGCCGTCCAGGTTGCCGCTGGGGATGGCCTTGGCGAAATCACCATAGAAATCAAAGCCGGCCCCCTGCTTGACGTAGGGGTCATATTTCTCGTTGAAACGCCACAGGGTTTCCACCCATTTGCCATCCTTCTCCACCACCGGCCATCTGAGACCGCGCACGTCCTCGTGGTGATAGATGTCGAAAGGCGCCAGGTCGTGGCCATGGCCGCTG
>WBZT01000639.1_pt1 | contig 27613 bp, 22 predicted proteins | sample 5204241 | NCBI WGS metagenome assembly WBZT01 (sample SAMN12344358, study PRJNA552823) | activated sludge metagenome | biome: Activated sludge suspended growth; feature: Nitrification reactor; material: Wastewater; isolation source: activated sludge from nitrification reactor of wastewater... | reverse complement strand
CAATAATTTCGGCGTGCAGTCGCTGCTGGATGCGGTGGTGGAACTCTCCCCCGCCCCGCTGCCACGACCTACCGTATCCAGAAGCGTAGAACCAGACGAACCCAAGTTCTCCGGCTTCGTGTTCAAAATCCAGGCCAACATGGATCCCAAGCACCGCGACCGCATCGCGTTTGTGCGGGTATGCTCCGGCAAGTTCGAGCGCGGCATGAAACTCAAGCAGGTCGCCACCGACAAACAAATCGCCGTCAACAACGCCATCACCTTCATGGCGCAAGACCGTAACACCACGGATGAAGCTTATGCTGGCGACATCATCGGCATCCCCAACCACGGGACTATTAAATTGGGCGACACTTTCACCGAAGGCGAAAAGCTCAAATTCACCGGCATCCCGTCGTTCGCACCGGAACTGTTCCGCCGCGCCCGCATCAAGAACCCGATGAAGATGAAACAGCTGCAAATCGGACTGAAACAACTGGCCGAAGAAGGCGCTTCGCAACTATTCCGACCAATACAAAGCAACGACCTCATTCTTGGCGCAGTTGGCACGCTGCAATTCGACGTGGTCGCCCACCGGCTGGAAAACGAATACGGCGTAGATGTGGTGTTTGAGCCGTTTGATTGCTCCACCGCCCGCTGGCTGCGCGGCAAGGATGCTGATTTGAAAGCAATTGCCGACAAATACGGCTACAACGTGGCGCTGGATGGCGGGGATGATTACGTGTACCTCGCCCCCAACCGCGTGAACCTGCAAATGGCACAGGAGCGGTACCCGGATATTGAGTTTCTGGAGACACGGGAAATTTTCTGATTCAACGTGCACTCTATTTTTGCACAACGCACCACAAGGTGTTGCAAGCATGCATCGCTAACTCCACTCTTTGAGACAAAGCACTCCTAATCTGTATACATGAGATCATGCTTGCAAGTACAATTTGCAATGACCATCGTCAAAAATACCCTCTGATGACTTCTCCCTTACCGCAATCTAAATCTTCCGAATTGATTGATCGGCTGAATGCAATCATCGCTCGCCGTGATGAGCTCGAATTGCGCCGGATTTCCAATGAGTCGAAAGAGTTGATAAAAACAGATGCCCCAAAAGGGCACATGCTGCTTGGCATGATTGCAAGCATGAAAGGCGATACTAATGACTGTGAGCATCATTTCAAAGTTGCCTTACAGCTTTCACAAGACCCCATTATTAAATCCAATCTTGCCAAAGCCCGTGTCAGATTGTGCGATCCATTTGGTGCCCTTCCATTGGCCACTGACATATATAACCATGAAAGAGACAATGCAGCAGCGCTGACTGTTGCCCTGCAAATTGCAGTCGCTGCGGGAGATATCGCTTCCATCGACTGTTACCGAACAGCTTGGGACAAACTTTTTTCTAACAGAGTGTCCAATTTTGGCAGAGAAGCTACGTTAATTTTAGCTCTTCCTAATGAGGTAAAAGCTGCTTTCCACTCCCTTAACACTAAGGTCTGGGATGCCATGAAGTCAAAGCAAGTTGTTCATATGGGACTCACCGTTGAATCTATTCCAGGAGCGCCAATTCTACTTACCCATTTTGTAGACACCGCTCCATCAGTAGCAGCTGAAATTAACGAGACAATAGCTGACTCTCTAGCTGAGCTGGAAAACGCTCATCACCACGATATAACTTTTTTCGTCGCGTCTCATGAGCGTAGTATTTGATGATTTTTTGAGGAGTGCCGAAACTTTGGCAGAAGGAAATCTGGAGATTGACAGAAGGAACGCTGTTTCTCGTGCTTACTATGGCTCTTATCACTGCGCCAGCCACACTGCTCATGAATGTTGCCCAGACAACTCCCACTTAAAAGTTGAAGGTGGCGTGCATGAGCGCTTGATTGATAGATTTAACTTATTCCCTAAAACCTCGCCATTACATATGCAAGGTAGAAGTATCGCAATCATGTTAACTCAGCTAAAAACAAACCGTAGAAAAGCTGATTATGACTTAGATGGTGTAGTAGAAAACGGTATGGTGCAGACCCATATCGAGACAGCTAAGCGACTAATTAAAAAAATTGAGTCTCTTAACACTGCAAGCAAGACGAACATGCTATAGACAGTGGGCGTAAAACGAAAAATTTGTTACATGCACGTTAGTCGCCGAGTCACAAGCCATATTTTACCTAACACCACATTTTCCTGGGTTCCTGACCAATCCAGAAATGAAGGCAAATAAGTGGAAATCGCCCGCCCCCTTCTCTTTAGCTTTTTCTCTTAACAAACAAGAGAAAAAATTTGCCTGCCGTGCAAGGTCAATGGTTTTAATTGCCCTTTGTAAGGAATCCTCTTCCGCCCCGACTAAAGAGGTATCCTACTAACCCCATATCCGCCAAGGAGCCGCCATGCTTGCCCGCATCTTCACTTTGATTGTTTCCCTCTTCTTCGCCACTTCGGTTTTCGCCTTCGGCAAAAACTTCACCCAAGCCAGCTTTGACCAGGCACGTGATGCCAATAAGTCCATCCTGGTCATGGTGCATGCCGACTGGTGTCCCACCTGCCGCGCGCAAGAAGCTGTTATCAAAAAACTCTCCGTCCAGCCGGAATTCGCCAATTTTGAAATCCTGCGTATTGATTACGACACCCAACCGGGTTTTGTGCGCGCTTTCCGCGTACCGCGCCAAAGCGCCCTACTGGTCTACAAGGGGCATAAAGGTGTTGCGCGCTCACTTGGCGAGACCAATGAAGACATGATCGCAGCCATGTTGCGCAAGGGGTTGTAACCGTGGAGTTCGGCGCCGCCACCTACGGGCTGTCTTTGCTGGCGGGAACACTTTCCATCCTCTCGCCTTGTGTGCTGCCGTTGCTGCCTATCCTGTTAGGTAGTGCGGTACTGGCACACCGTCTGGGGCCGTTTGCACTGGCAGGCGGCTTGCTGATTTCATTCACGCTGGTCGGCACCCTAATTGCCGCAGCGGGAACCTCTCTGGGACTGGATCAGGAAGTGCTGCGCAACATCGCGGCAACCCTGCTTTTGCTGTTCGGGCTGATACTGTTATTGCCAAGTTGGCAGGAGAAATTTGCAGTAGCCGCTTCTGGATTTTCCTCTTCCGGCCAAACCCAGCTGGCTGGATTAACACTGGATGGCCTGAGTGGCCAGTTCCTGCTGGGGCTGCTACTGGGCGTTGTGTGGAGCCCTTGTGTTGGCCCCACACTGGGTGCAGCCATCACCTTGGCCAGCCAGGGTAAGAGCCTGCCTCAGGTAGCATTGGTGATGGCGGCTTTTGGTTTGGGCGCCAGCATTCCGCTGGTGCTACTTGGCTTGGCTTCGCGCCAAGCCATGTCCCGCTGGCGCAGCAAGCTGCTGGAAGCCGGCAAGCTCGGCAAACAAGTGTTGGGGGGGATTATGCTGGTGTTGGGCATCGCCATTATCAGCGGCGGTGACAAGCTTTTTGAGGCTTGGGTACTCAGCCATGCACCGGATTGGCTGGTGCGCCTGACCACATCGTTTTAATCAGTGCAGGTGTGTGAGGTGAGCAATTTGCTCAAAAAAGACACAGTAAACAGCGATGGGCAAAGGCAGGCCCAGTAATGTCCCCAGCAGGTAGTGGCGAAACCTGACGCCCGATAACGCCAGCGCATAGTTCAGCGCAGGCAGGGTCTGAAACAGTATGCGCAGCAGGACGATATTGCGCCCCGGGGAAGCATCCAGCCTCGCCAGCATGCGCTGTGCCACGTGGTTATCGAGTTGCCGCAGGGCATCACCCCCGATCAGGCGAATCAGGAGAAATGTGCAGATACAAGAAAAGCTGGCGGCAAGGTAGGTCACCAGACCACCTACGGATTGCCCCAGCGCCAACACCGCAGCAGCCAGAAATATCCAACCCGGCACATGCGCAAGATTGCCCAGCGCAAACAGCAGGATGAACAGCAGCAGGCCAGTGACCCTGTTTTCCTCAATGCGTTGGTGCAGGGAATGCAGGTCGAAATGCTCCCTTAACCCGGAGAGCTCCATCACCATCAGTAACACGCCAAGAAACAGGAGTACCGCCAGCAGCCTTAACAATTTTTCGTTGCGCGCCATGCGTCAGACCGACGAGAATGCCTCGCACAACTGGTTGAGCATGGCGCCGAACAGCGGCACCAGTTCATCGCGCTCAAACGGCGCGTCGTCGTCGGTTCCGGCAATCACGTAAGCAATGGCCGCCTTGTCGAGATCTTGGCGGTAGCTCATCCAGTGTTCGTGCGCGGCATTGCCAATCAACTGGAACTTGCGCTCGCCGGATTCCAGGCATTCCGCCAGTTGCTCGGCCGAAAGCCCCGCAAACAGGGAACGTGCTATCACTACGGCGCCTTGCTCCAGGTCAGGCCCCATGCCTTCCTCCTGCAAGGGCAGCGCCAGGTAGACATATACCAGCATGGCAAACGCCTGGTAGACGCTGAGCATTTCCAGGTCATCCATGTCGGGTTCACGTTCGAGGTGGCGTATGGCCTGGTGCGTAATCAGGCAAGCCAGGTAATTGGCGGAATCCAGGGCATCGTGCTCCGGGATGGCGCTGGCATCCTTGATTTGACCAGCCTCGATCAGGCACAGGGTATAGAGCAACTTGAGACGTTCCGAATAATCCATATCCACCTCTTAATCCGCCGGAATTGCTTCCAGCTTTTCATGTATTTCCAGCCAGCGCAGTTCGGCAGCCTCTATCCAGCCAGCCAGCTCCGCCTGCCGCTTGAGCAGTGTTTGCAACGGCGCTTTATCCGCCGCCGAATAGATGCCGGGATCGCCCAGGCGATCATCGCAGTTTTTCTTTTCCTGCTGCCATTTTGCCATGTCTGCTTCCAGCTTTTCCGCCTCTTTCACCAGCGGCCTGCGTTCTGCCAGGCGCGCCTGCCGGTCAGCCTTGGCCTGCGCATAATTGTTGGCTTTGACCGGCTTGGGCTCGGCAACCGTCGCTGCTTGCCCCTGGTTGTTCAGCCACAGGCGGTAATCTTCCAGATCACCGTCGAACAACTCGGCCTTGCCGTCCGCCACCAGTACAAAACGGTCGCAGGTGGCGCGTAGCATGGCGCGGTCGTGTGACACCATGACCACACCGCCGTCGTATTCCTGCAAGGCGACACTCAGGGCATGGCGCATTTCCAGATCAAGGTGGTTGGTAGGTTCATCCAGCAGCAGCAGGTTCGGCCGCTTCCAGATCAGCAGCGCCAGCGCCAGACGGGATTTTTCACCGCCGGAAAAACCGCTGCATGGGGTGGTCGCCATGTCACCGCGGAAATCGAACCCACCCAGGTAGTTGCGGTGCTCCTGCTCGCGGGTGGTGGGGTCCAGCCGCATCATGTGCTGCAACGGCGATTCATCGAGACGCAGTTGCTCCAACTGGTGCTGGGCGAAATAACCGATCTGCAAATCCTTGGCTTCAACACGCTTGCCGGAAATTTGCTTCAATTCACCCGCCAGCATCTTGATGAGGGTGGATTTGCCCGCGCCGTTTCTACCCAGCAATCCGACGCGCTCACCGGGGCGCAAGGTGAGCGCAACATGGCTGAGGATGGGCGTATCACCATAACCCACGGCGGCATCGTCCAGCACCAGCAGCGGGTCGGGCATCACCCCCATGTCGCGGAAACTGAAACTGAAAGGCGAATCCACATGAGCTGCGGCAATCAGCTCCATTTTCTCCAGCGCCTTAATGCGGCTTTGTGCCTGCCGCGCCTTGGTGGCCTTGGCGCGGAAACGGTCAATATAGCTGTGCAGGTGTGCCATTTGCCTTTGCTGCCGCTCGAACATGGATTGCTGCTGGGCGAGGTTTTCAGCGCGCTGGCGCTCAAAGTCGGAATAGCCGCCGCGATACAGAGTGAGCTTCTGCTGCTCGATGTGCAGGATATTGCCCACTACGGCATCCAGAAAATCGCGGTCATGCGAGATGAGGATAAGCGTACCGCGGTAATCCTTGAGCCAGTCTTCCAGCCACAGCACGGCATCCAGATCGAGGTGGTTGGTGGGTTCATCCAGCAGCAGCAAATCGGAGCGGCACATCAGCGCGCGCGCCAGGTTAAGGCGCACCCGCCAACCACCGGAGAAATCCGATACCGGGCGGGTAAAGTCAGTGTCAGCAAACCCCAGCCCATGCAGCAAAGCCGCCGCCCGAGACGGGGCTGCGTAACCTTCGATATCGGCCAGCCGGGCGTGCAATTCGCCTATATGCGGATCATGCGCTGCCTCTGCAACGGCGATGGTGCGCTCAAGACTGCGCAGCTCGGCATCACCATCCAGCACAAAGTCCAGCGCAGCATCCGGCAATGCGGGCGTATCCTGCGCCACATGGGCGATCGTCCAGCTGGGTGGCATTTCAAGGTCGCCGGATTCTGCATGCAAGTCACCCCGCAACAGCGCAAACAGGCTGGATTTTCCGGTGCCGTTGGCGCCTGTCAGGCCCACCTTCTGGCCGGGGTGGATTTGCAGCGAGGCTTGCTCAACCAGAACGCGCGCACCACGGGCAAAAGTCAGGTTACGAAACTGGATCATGACAGAGAAAAAGGCTGGAAACAGTCAACAGGATTTCACAAAAGGCCGTTATTGTACGACCTTGAACGAAAAGACACTGATAAATTGCAAGAATCATTGACCGCAGGCCCGCCGCAATGGAACAATCCGGGCTTGGACAACTGTATTGAAAATTGCGCCTGTGTTGCGCCCCTGAATGGTTAAGAAATCCCTGATCTGGCTGTATGCCTTCACCACCTATCTGTTGTGGGGCATCATCATCATCGTGGCCAGTGTGGTACTGGGCATGCGTTACTACGTACTGCCCAGGGTGCAGGATTACCGCGACGACATCACCCGTTTTGCCAGCCAGACCATCGGCCAGAACGTAACCATAGGCAAACTGAGTGCGGGGTGGGATGGGCTCAATCCCTATTTCGACCTGCGCCAGATCACCATCTACGATCAGCAACAGCGCCCGGCGCTGCAATTCGACCACATCGAAGCATCGCTTTCCTGGCTCAGCCTGGCGGTCATGGAGCCGCGCCTGGACAACCTGACCATCCATGAGCCCCGACTCACGGTACGTCGTGAAGCCGATGGTTCCATCTATGTGGCAGGCATGCCACTGGTCGGCGATGAGACCCCTTCAGACTTTCCCAACTGGTTGCTGCGCCAGGAAGAAATAGTGGTACGTAACGCTGCCATCATCTGGCAGGATGACATGCGCCATTCCCCCCAGCTTGCGCTGGAGAAACTCAATCTGGTGATCGAGCGTCCTGTTTCGCGCAGCCTGCTGAACTACCACCGCTTCGGGCTGACCGCCATTCCTTCTGTCAGCGCATCAAAGCCAATAGATATTCGTGGCAGCATCTATGGCGGGGATGTGGACGTCCCGGATGCGTGGCACGGCACCTTGTACGCCGCTACCGAAGGTACAGAAATTTCCGCCTGGCGCACCTGGTTGCCGATCCCGGAAACTTTTCACCAGGGCCAGGGAGCCGTCCGTGTCTGGGTTGAATTCGCCAATTCGGCAATCACCACCGCCAGTGCGGATATGGCGCTGGGCAATGTCATCACGCAATTCAATCTGGCCAAGCCGCCTCTTGCCCTGAACCAGGTAACAGGACATCTCAACCTGAAACAGGTCGGCAAGGAAGGCTTTGATCTCACCGCCACGCGGCTATCGCTGGATGCCGGACAAGGTTTGCGCATCAGCAACGGCTTCGCCAAACTGCACAAAACCAATGCACAAGCGCCGCTGGATGGCGAATTGAGCGTGGATCAATTGGCTCTGGAGCCCTTGGTGGCACTGGCCGACTATATGCCCATAGGTGATGAGAACCGCAAGAAGCTGGCAGCATTGTCTCCCGCTGGCAGCCTGAAAAACCTCAGGCTGAGCTGGCAGGCAAAAGAAGATGCGCTGCAAAAATACGCCATCAAAGCCGGGTTTTCCGGTTTAGGGATATCCTCGCTTGATGCCATGCCCGGCTTTACCGGACTGAGTGGCCAGGTAGACGCCAACGAGGCGAAGGGAACCCTGGCGCTCAACTCGGCCAGCGCAACGCTGAACATCCCATCGGTTTTCCGCCAGCCTATTCCTGCTGACAACCTGCAAGCGGAAGTGAATTGGAAAAACCAGGCAGGAAATACTGAAGTCACTGTCTCCAGATTCACAATCGCCAGCAAACACCTCAAAGGTGTCATCAACGCCACCTACCGGGCTGATGGCATCAAGGGCGGGTATATCGACCTGACGGGTGACATTCGCGATGCAGACGCCAAATATGCTTCTTTCTACTATCCGAACATCCTGGGCAAGGAAACGCTGGATTGGCTTGATACGTCCATCCTCGCTGGCCGTAGTGATGACATCAAGGTGCGGCTGAAAGGTTATCTGGATGACTTCCCGTACATCGGCGGAAAAACCGGCGAATTCAGTGTCACAGCCACTATCCGCGACGGATTTATTGATTATGCCGATGAGTGGCCCAAGATTGAAGGCGTCAAACTCAAGATGAAGTTCTACGAGAACAAGATGCTGCTGACCGAAGGGTCAGGCCGGAGCCTTGGCGCACAAATCATGAACACCACAGTGCGCATTAACGATTTGGAAGCTGAGCATACGCAGCTTGAAATCGAAGGCCAGGCCCAGGGAACGATGCAGGAAGCCCTGAATTTCATCGAAAAAAGCCCGATCCGTGAGTCCATTGATGGATTCACCGATGGCATGAAAGGCAGCGGTAACGGTAAAGTCGCTCTCAAGTTGCAAATTCCAATCGACAATCTGGATGCAACCAGGGTCAATGGCAACTACAGCACCGTAAATGGCGGCCTGACAGGTGACAATATCCCGCCTCTGGAGCGCCTGATCGGCAGGCTGGACTTCACTGAATCATCCATCAAAGGTGACAGGATACAGGCCGCCATTTACGGCAGCCCCCTTGTTTTCAGCATTGCCACCGGCACCAATGACCGCCTGGATATCAAGGCGCGCGGCCGGCTCACCCACAGCACCATCCAGCAGATAGCCGGCAACCCCCTGACCAGCCGGTTGTTTGGCTCCGCTGAATGGCGCGGACAGATCGGCATACAGGGCAAACAGAGTGACCTCGTCATCGAGTTCCCCGATCTCATGGGTCTGTCCAGTAGCCTGCCTTATCCGCTCGACAAACCTGCTGCCACCAAAATGCCTTTGCGCATCGAACAACGACAAACCACTTCGGGCGACAGCATCGCCGCTGTTTATGGTGCGGCCGATCGCGCGCTCTCCTTAAGGATGTTGCGCACCCTGCAAAACGGCAAGCCAGTGATTGATCGCGCCGACCTGCGCCTGGGTGGGGAACCCCACCCCAAAGCCCTGGCCAAAGGCATCAATATCAGTGGCAGCCTGGCCCATCTGGATGCAGACCTGTGGCAGGACATTCTCGACACTCCGGGTAATGCCAAACAGGATACGGACGCCATGCCAGCAATCCAGACCGCTCGCCTCAAAATGGGCTGGATGGATGTCTTCGACAAGCGCATCAACGACCTGCAACTCGACCTGAAATCCGATGGGGTCAACTGGAAATCCAATATCCAAAGCAAGGAAGTCAACGGTGACATCACCTGGTTGCCACAAGGCCATGGTCATATCATTGCCAAGCTGGAATCCCTAAAGGTGCCTGAATCCGCCCCGCCCAAGCTGAGCAATCCGGAAACGGAAAGCAAAGCCGTGGAATATCCCTCGATTTCGCTGACAGCCAACCAGTTTGAATTCAGCAACAAAAAACTTGGCAAACTTGAACTAAGGGCCATGCAGAACGGAAATCAGTGGGACATCGAATCCCTGCGCATGGACAACCCGGACTTCATGCTGAATGCCTCTGGCTCCTGGCAAAACTGGCGCAGTCGCGCCAACACGCGGCTCAATATCGCCCTGGACGTCACCGATCTTGGCAAGGCTATGGAGCGCTTCGGCTACCCTGATACTGTCAAGGGCAGCACAGCCACCCTGCAAGGTAATCTGGCCTGGCCAGGAAGCCCGCAAGCTTTCGCCGCCGACAAGCTGAGCGGCAATTTTTCGCTCAATGTCACCAAGGGGCAATTCCTGAAAATACAACCCGGCGGCGTTGGGCGTTTGCTCGGCCTGCTCAGCCTGCAAAGCCTGCCACGGCGTTTAATCCTGGATTTCCGCGATATTTTCAGCTCAGGTTTTGCCTTCGACAAAATCGCCGGTGATGTAAAAATTGCCCAAGGCGTGATGACCAGCGACAACTTCGTGATGGAAGGCCCCGCCGCCAAGGTGGAAATCAGCGGCCAGACCGACCTGGCCAAGGAAACACAAAACCTGCGCGTCAAGGTCACCCCCTCCGTCTCCGACAGCGTATCGCTAGCGGCGCTGGCCGGTGGCCCGGCAGTTGCGGTTGGCGCATTTATCGCACAAAAGCTGTTAAAAGACCCCTTTAACCAAATCGCCAGCTATGAATACAACATCGTGGGCACCTGGGACGACCCGCAGGAAGTTGAAAAAGACAGTAAACCCGCTGCACCCGTACCCTCTCCATTGGGGAAATAAGTTAAATTACAGTTTCATGAACTTGCAGCCGATACCGTTATAAAGCCATACAAGGAAACCGCGTCATGCCTATCAAGCCCAGCACAAAAACCGCCAAACCCGCCAAGAACGCCGCACCCGGCGTGGTCAAGATCGCGGGTATACAGATGGCATCCGGGCCGCAGGTTTCCGCCAACCTGAGCGAGGCGGAACGGCTCATCAAGATTGCAGCCGAGCAAGGCGCCAAGTTGGTGGCCCTGCCCGAGTATTTCGCCATCATGGGCATGAAGGATACCGACAAGATTAAGGTGCGCGAGGAAGAAGGTGACGGCCCGATCCAGCGCTTCCTGTCCAAAATGGCCAAGAAGCACAAAATCTGGCTGATCGGTGGTTCCATCCCGCTGAAAGCCAGCGTTGCCAGCAAGGTGCGCAACGCCTGCCTGGTGTTCGACCCCAACGGCAAGCTGGCGGCGCGTTATGACAAGATTCACTTGTTCAACCTTGACCTAGGTAACGAACACTATCACGAAGACGACACGATAGAAGCCGGTGACGGTATTGTGGTGCTGGAAACGCCGCTGGGCACGATCGGGCTTTCCATTTGTTACGACCTGCGCTTTCCTGAACTCTACCGTGCCATGGGTGCAGTGGACCTCATTGTGGTGCCATCCGCCTTTACCGACACCACAGGCAAGGCCCACTGGGAGACCCTGGTGCGTGCCCGCGCCATTGAAAACCAATGTTACGTGCTGGCCCCGGCACAGGGCGGCTACCATCTCTCCGGCCGCGAAACCCACGGCAACAGCATGATTGTGGATCCCTGGGGTGTGGTGTTGGATCGCCTGCCACGTGGCTCCGGCGTGGTGATTGCAGGCATCAACCCGGCTTATCAGGCCAGCCTGCGCAAGAGTCTGCCGGCATTGCAGCACCGCACGCTACATGAGTGTTAAGCTGGCGCGTCAACGCTATACCGACCTCATGCATTAACAGCACTCCATGCCGGATCAAACGCAGCATCATTCAGGAGGCCTTATGTCAAAGCTTAGAATGTTCGTCCTGCTCGCAACCATTTGCGCCAGCCTCTATGCCTATGCCGGCCCTGCGCCTTGGTACAAGTGGTACAGCCTGTATGACGGCGCTGTAATCTGCGCACAAACCTGGCCGGGTGAAGGCTGGGAAAAAGGCGTAGGGCCCTTCGTCGGCAACAGCGGCCCGTTTAAGGACGCCAAGTGCACCAAACCGGGCATGCCCGACCACTAAGCGGTAACTGTTGGGCTAAACCCCAACCACCTTCAAAGGTATCCGCTTGCGGCCAAACTGGCTCTTGAACTCGTCAAAACGCCCGGCGACCGCTGTTCTACATTGCTGACAAGCGCCCGCAGCATCCAGTCGATAGTCATTGATCTGGTACCAATCCCGCACGATCAGCGGCTCGCCGCAACCCACACAATACGTCGTCCCGCCATCCGTATCATGCACGTTGCCGGTGTAGACGTATTTCAAACCTGCTGACTGTGCAATGCGCCGTGCCCTGCTCAGGGTTTGCGGCGGTGTAGCGGGCAAATCGGTCATCTTGTAGTCGGGGTGGAAGGCGGTGAAATGCAGCGGCACGTCGGTGCCCAGCTCCTTGGCAATCCAGTCGCACATCGCGCCAATTTCGGCATCAGAATCATTGCAGCCGGGAATCAGCAGTGTGGTGATCTCGAACCACACCCTGGTTTCGTGTTTCAGGTATTTCAGCGTTTCCAGGATGGGCTGCAAATGTGCGCCGGTGAGCTTGAAATAAAACTCCTCGGTGAAGGCCTTCAAGTCCACGTTGGCGGCATCCATCTTGGCGTAAAAATCCCGGCGCGGCAAATCATGCATATACCCGGCGGTCACCGCCACGGTGTTCACCCCGTAGGCATGGCAGGCATCGGCCACGTCCATGGCGTATTCGGCAAAAATCACCGGGTCGTTGTAGGTGAACGCCACGCTCTTGCAGCCGTTGGCGTGCGCCGCCTTGGCGATGGCCTCCGGGCTGGCCTGGTCGGCCAGGCGGTCGAAATCGCGCGACTTGGAAATATCCCAGTTCTGGCAGAACTTGCAGGCCAGGTTACATCCGGCAGTCCCAAAGGAAAGAATGCTGGAGCCGGGGTAAAAATGGTTGAGCGGCTTTTTCTCTATGGGGTCTATGCAGAACCCGGAAGAGCGGCCATAGGTGGTCAGCACCATTTCGTTGTTCACCCGCGCCCGCACAAAGCACGCGCCGCGCTGGCCTTCGTGCAGGCGGCAATCGCGCGGGCACAGGTCGCACTGCACCCGGCCGTCATCCAGCATGTGCCAGTAGCGGGCGGGATAAGCGTCGGCGATGTCAATCACGTCGCTCATGCTTCTTTCCATTTCGTCACGGTGTAGCGCGACAGCTTGACGCCATCCGCCCAGAAATCGGCGGGCAACCCGGCCTTGCGCTTCAACTGCGCCATGAACTGCTGCTTGTCCGGCAACTGCTCCCACACCTGCGGCAGGAATGTCCCTCGATGCAACCCGTATTCCAGGATCACACCATCCACGCCGGGGCGAAGTTGTGCCAGCGCGTCAGCCTCGTCGGTAAAGTCCATAGGCTCGGCGGCTGACAGCAGCGAGACCTCCACGCGGGTTGCGTTGAATTCATCAGCACTCAACGGACTAAAGCGCGGGTCGCGGAATGCCGCAGCCACCGCGTTCTGCCGCACGTCCTCACCCAGCGGGCGATGGGCCTCCAGGCTACCAATACAGCCACGCAGATTGCCGTTTTGCGTCAGCGTCACAAACACCGCGCCCGGCTCCTGCAGCCACGGCGCAACCGGCGCAGGGGTGGTCAGGTAGCCCAGTTGGGCGCCTATGGCATCGCGCGCCAGCTTCAGTAGCAGCGGCCCACGCATGTCCTGCGGTGCTGGTGCGGCAAAGGCAAACGCCGCATAGCCCACCACCTTGTCCTTGCTGCCCGCCGTGTCACCGGAATTGCGCAAATCCAGCAGGTGAGGCTGTAGATGGTGCTTGCGCGCGGCTAGCAGCAAGCCGTTCACCGGCGTGCCGCCACAAGCCTGTTCATGGCTAATGCCCTGGCGCAGATGCAGGATGGCCTGCGCGGTGTCGCCATCCACGCGGCGCGCGGTGTCATAAGGCAGGTAATGGGAAAGGTCGGAACTCACCACAACCAGGGTTTCATCACCGCCCCACAGGGTTTCCAGCACCTCAGCCACCTCCTCCGCGCTGGCCATGCCTACCGCCAGCGGCAGCAGCTTGAAATCGGGCAACACTGATTGCAGGAAAGGCAGGTGAACTTCCAGCGAGTGCTCCAACGCATGTGCCTGCGGGCTGACAGTGACTTGCGGCAGTTCGGCGATGGCGCGCGCAGCCTCCATATCCACCGCCACCTCGCCCAGCGGTGTGGCAAAAGCCTCCACCCCCGGCAAAGCCAACCCCCGCACGGCGACTCTATGGGTAGGCCCCAGCAAAATCACACGACGAATACGGCTGGCAATCGGCTTGAGCAAGGCATAAGCGCTTGCTGCAATGGGGCCAGAATAGATATAACCCGCATGCGGCGCAATCAGCGCCTTGGGCGTCAGCGCTTGCGGCTGGACATCATCCAGCAAGGCGCGCACATCCCGCGCCAACGTACTGGCGTCACCGGGGTAAAACATACCAGCAACTGCGGCGGGGCGTGTAGTGGACATGGCGAAGCTCCTTTCAGGTCGTGCTGACAAGATAAGGGCGGGTGGTCAAAAAGCAAGAGGAATTTAAGCATCCAGGGCGGGCAACAAATGCCTACCCTGCAGTCATCAGTTAAGCAGTCTTGTAAGGCGAATCCATAATCCGCCGCATCCCCATCCACGCCGCCAGCGGAATTCCCCCCACCGCCAGCCCCACACCCCACAACAGCAACATCGGGTTGAAGGTATAAGGCAGGTGCAGCGCAAAGCGGCTTAAGGCCCAGGCCAGAACGCTGGCGCCCAGCGTCGCTACCAGCCCGGCCAGCAGGCCGATCAGGGCGAACTCGGTGACCACTGCACGATTGATCTGCTTGCTGCGCGCCCCCAGCACCCGTAACAGCCAGTATTCGCGGGCGCGGGCATCCTGTGTGGCGGCCAGCGCCGCATACAGTACCAGCACCCCCGCCGCCAGGCTGAAGCCAAACACCAGTTGCACCGCCTGCGCCATACGATCCATCATGCCTTTCACCTGGGTCATGATGGCGGCCACGTCTATCACCGTGACATTGGGGAAGGCGCGCACAAAACGGTTCAGCACATCCTCGCGTTGCGGCGGCAGGTAGAAGCTGGTGATGTAGCTGGCGGGGAATTTTTCCAGTACGCCGGGCGCAGTGATGGCGAAAAAGTTGGCGCGCATGGAATCCCAATCCACCTTGCGCAGGTTGGCCACCTGCACCTCGACCGGCGTACCGCCGATTTCATAACGCAACTGGTCACCCACCTTGAGCCCCAGTGTTTCGGCGATGCCTTGTTCCAGCGAGAGCAAAGGCTTGCCACTGTCTTGCGGCCGCCACCAGCGCCCGGCCACCAGTTGGTTGTCGGCTTGTATTTGCGATGCCCAGGACAGGTTGAACTCGCGCTCCGCCAAGCGGCGCGCCCGTTCATCAAAGCGGGAGACATCCAGCGGCTTGCCATTCACCGCTTGCAAACGCCCGCGCACCATGGGCAATAATTCCGGCGCGGGCATGTTTTCTGCGGGAAAAAACCGGTTGATAGCCTCGCGCTGGTCCGGTTGTATGCTGATGACAAAGCGGTTGGGAGCGTTCTCCGGCAGGGTCTGCTGCCAACTGCGCAACAGGTCGCCGCGCACCAGGGTGAGCAGCAGCAAAGCGGTCAGGCCCATGCTGAACCCGGCCACGGTGGCGATGCTGGCGGCCGGGTGCCGGGCGAGGTTGGAGACACCGAAGCGCCAGGCCCCCGTCTGGGTGCGCCCAACAAACCGCAGCACACGCACCGCAGCCCAGCCTATCAAGGCCGAGAGCAGCAGGAATCCGCCCAGTCCGCCCAGCGTGATCCAGCCCAGTTTCATGTCCTGCGCCGTCCACAGCACCAGCCCACACAGGGCCAGCAGCACCGGCACAAAAGCAAGGCCGCGCGCCAGCGAGGGCGTAGGCAAATCGCTGCGCAAAATCCGCAAGGCGGGCACCTTGCGCAGCCTTGCCAGCATGGGCCAGGCCACACCCAGCAGCAACACCAACCCTGTGAGCAAGCCCTGCAATACGGGCAACAGCGATGGCGCGGGCAGGCTTTCCAGCAACAGGCTTTGCAGCAGGTCATGCAAAACCTCCTGTACCAGGTAACCCAGGGCACAGCCAACCAGGCCGCCCAGCACCCCTAACACCAGCAGTTGCAGCAGGTTGACGCGCACGATGAAATTTTGCGAAGCCCCCAGGCAGCGCATCAGCGCGCAGCCATCCTGGTTGCGCTCAATAAAGCGCAGCGCGGCCAGCGCCATGGCCACCGCCGCCAGCAGCACGCTGGCCATCGCCGACAGGCCCAGGAACTGGCGCGATTTTTCCAGCACGGCGCGGATTTCGGGGCGGGCATCGCGCACGTCCTCGATGCGCTCGCCGCGTTGCAGCCGGGCCTTGGCCCAATCATGAAAAGCCTGGACCTGTTGCACCTCGCCCGCCACCAGCAGGCGGTAATTCACCCGGCTGCCGAACTGGATCAGCCCGGTGGCAGCCACGTCGGCGCGGTTCATCATCAGGCGCGGGGCGATGCTGAACATGTCGCCGCCGCGATCCGGCTCCAGCTTGAGGACGGCGCTGAAGGTAAAGGTTTTTTCACCCAGCACAACCTGCTGGCCTGGCTGCAAGCCCAGCAATCCGGGCAGGCGACTGTCCATCCACACCGTGTCCGGTGCAGGCGTGGCGGCGGACGGGGGCGATACTTGCAGGCTGCCGCGCAGGGGGTAGGCGTCATCCACTGCCTTGATTTCGGCCAGCTGGCTCAAGTCACCGTGCGTCACCATGCTGGGGAAGACCAGGGTGTGTGCGGTTTTCAGGCCCAGTTGCCGCGCGTGTTGTTCGTAAGCTTCGACCACAGGATGATCGGACACCAGCGCCAGATCAGCACCGATGAGCAGATTGCCCTGCCGTGACAAGGCGACCTGCACGCGGTCGGTAAAAAAGCCGACCGAACTGACCGCCGCCGAGGCGATGACCAGCGCAATCGCCAGGATGCGCAACTCGCCCGCACGCCAGTTGCGGCGGAACAAGCGCCAGGAAAACACCAGTTCATTCATGCAGTCTGCCGCCTTCCAGCCGCAACACGCGCCCGCAACGGGCAGCCAGTGCGGTGTCGTGGGTGACCAGCACCAGCGTGGCGCCCTGGTCGCGGTTCAACTGGAACAACAGTTCAATAATGCGCTCGCCGGTGGCGCTATCCAGGTTGCCGGTGGGTTCATCCGCCAGCAACAGTTTGGGGCCGGGCGCAAAGGCACGGGCAATGGCCACGCGCTGCTGCTCGCCCCCGGAAAGCTGGTTGGGGGTGTGCGACAGGCGCTGCTCCAAGCCCACCCGCCTGAGCGCCTGCAGCGCCTGTTCACGTGCATCGGTGCGACCCGCCAGTTCCAGCGGCAGCAGCACGTTTTCCAGCGCAGTAAAGGCGGGCAGCAGCTGGAATGACTGGAACACAAAGCCGATTTCCCGCCCGCGCAATGCCGCGCGCGCATCTTCATCCAGGCTGTCCAGTGCAACTCCGTTCAATCGCACCTGTCCATCACTCGGGTTATCCAGTCCCGCCAGCAGACCCAGCAGGGTGGACTTGCCGGAACCGGATGCGCCAACAATGGCGACCGTTTCACCAGGTGCAACGCGCAGCTGCAAGTCTTGCAGTATCGTCAGGCGGGTTTCGCTGCTGGTAACATGTTTGCAAAGGCTGACAGCCTCAATCACTGGAGTATTCATTTGTTCTCGTTTTGTTTAGGGCGCTTCTATAAATTCAAGTTTCTAAGCCAGACAAGGCGTGAGCAGAAAATTATGACGCAGCATATGTTTGATATGTAAGGAGTAATTTTTTGTGAGCAACACCGTATGGCGACGAAAATTGGGTTTATGGAAGTGTCCGTTACGTACTTCTTTCAAGGGCTTCATTCTAGCAATGCTGTGGCTGCCCGCCTGCGCCTTGGCCAACACCACACTGCTGGTTTTCGGCGACAGCCTGTCGGCAGCTTACGGCATTCCTGTACAGCAGGGCTGGGTCAGCCTGCTGGCGCAAAAGCTGGAACAGCGCAGCATCCAGGTTGTGAACGCAAGCATCAGCGGTGAAACCACCAGTGGCGGCTTGACGCGCATAGCAACCACACTGGCGCAACACAAGCCCGGAATCGTGGTGCTGGAACTCGGCGCCAATGACGGCCTGCGCGGTTTGCCGGTGAAGCAGATGGAGCAGAACCTCGCCGCCATCATACGCGCCAGCCAGCAAGCCGGAGCCAAGGTGCTGCTGCTGGGCATGAAAATCCCGCCCAACTACGGCCCGCAATACACACGTGACTTCAGCAATACCTACGCGGCCTTGGCAAGACAGTTCAAAACCGGGCTGGTTCCGTTTTTCCTCGAAGGAGTCGCGGGTAATCCTGCCTTGATCCAGCAGGATGGATTGCATCCGACTGCGGAGGCGCAACCGAAATTGCTGGAGAATGTGTGGCAAAGGCTGGAGAAGCTACTTAAAAGCCAGTAACACCAGCGCCACTCACTTGTGATTGTTAATAGAAATGACCACTTGCTTAGCCTTACGCAAAGTTATAACATTGTTGAAACTTTGACGGAGAATTTCATGCGTACTGTACTCAGAAAAATCGGTAACTCGCGCGGCATACTGATTCCCGCTGCCTTGCTGGCTGCCTGCGACATCACGGAAGAAGTCGAGATGCGGGTTGAAAGCAACCGCCTTGTCATTGAATCCGTTGTGCCACAGTTAAGGCAAGGCTGGTTTGATGGCTATAAACCAGAAGCTGATGCCGATGCCTGGGCTGAACTCAAGGAAACGCCTACCGAACAGGATGACTGGGAATGGTAAGGCGAGGTGAAGTCTATTGGGTCAACCTCGACCCAACCGTAGGCACGGAAATCCGCAAAACCCGCCCCGCCCTGGTTGTTTCGCCGGATGACATGAACGCCGCGCTGCCCCGCGTCATCATCGCCCCGCTCACCAGCAAAGGCCAACCGCTAGGATGCCGCCCGGAAGTCAAATTTCAAGGCCGGCCTGCGCGCATCTTGCTGGATCAGGTGCGCAGCGTGGATAAGCTGCGGTTGCTGGAAAAGATGGGGGAGATTGAATTGGCGGTTTGGCATCCGGTGTTGATGGAGATGCTGGGATGACTGGATAGCGACCTACACCGCCACGACGAATCCAACATCTCCACAAAATACAGCCGCAAAACTCAGTAAATTCCGCATGCCCACCCCTGCCGGGGCTGGTATCATCCCATCACCATGAAAAACGACGCTTTCCCTTCTTCTTCCAGCCCGGAACCGGGCACGCTGTTCACCACCGCCAACGAGGTTTTGCTCAAGCCTTACGCACTGGATACCGGCGCGTTGCATCAAGTGCTCGGCGGCATCCTGTCCCACAAGGTTGACTATGCCGACCTGTATTTCCAGTACAGCCGCGCCGAGAGCTGGTCGCTGGAGGAGGGCCAAGTCAAGTCCGGCAGCTTCAACATAGACCAGGGCGTAGGGGTGCGCGCGGTTTCCGGCGAGAAAACCGCTTTTGCCTATTCCGATGACATCAGCCTGCCCGCCCTGCAATCCGCGGCGGATGCCACACGCGCCATTGCCGTTCGCGGCGAGGAACGTGCGGTACAGGCATTAAAACGCACCACCAGCCCGCAGCTTTACCTGCCGCGCGACCCTATTGCCTCACTGAAAGACGAGCAAAAGGTGAAACTGCTGGAACGTCTGGAGCAGTTTGCCCGCGCGCTCGACCCGCGCGTTACACAAGTCATGGCCTCGCTGGCCGGGGAATATGAAGTGGTGATGCTGGCGCGCCACGATGGCGTGATGGCGGCTGACATCCGTCCCCTGGTGCGTGTTTCCATCCAGGTGATCGCTGAATCCAACGGCCGCCGCGAACAAGGCAGCGCGGGTGGTGGCGGACGCTTTGACTACGGTTATTTCAGCGACGAGGTGTTGCAGGATTACGCCAGAAAGGCGGTGCACCAGGCGATTACCAACCTGGATGCGCGTCCCGCTCCGGCAGGCAGCATGACCGTGGTGCTGGGTTCTGGCTGGCCCGGTATTTTGCTGCACGAGGCGATTGGTCATGGACTGGAAGGCGACTTCAACCGCAAGGGCAGTTCGGCTTTCTCCGGGCGCATCGGCCAGAAGGTGGCGGCGGACGGCGTGACCGTGGTGGACGATGGCACCATTGCCAACCGTCGCGGCTCACTCAACGTGGATGACGAGGGCAACCCCACACAGCGCACGGTGCTGATCGAGAACGGCATTTTGAAAGGCTACTTGCAGGATACCCTCAACGCGCGCCTGATGGGCATGCCGGTCACCGGCAACGCACGTCGCGAATCCTACGCCCACATCCCGATGCCACGCATGACCAACACGGTGATGCTGAATGGCGACAAGTCGCCGGAGGAAATCATCAAGTCAGTGAAAAAAGGCTTGTACGCGGTCAACTTCGGCGGCGGGCAGGTGGACATCACCAGCGGAAAATTCGTGTTCTCTGCCGCCGAAGCCTGGATGATTGAGGACGGCAAGCTCACCTATCCGGTCAAGGGCGCCACGCTGATTGGCAACGGCCCGGACGTGTTGACGCGCGTTTCCATGATAGGCAACGACATGGCGCTGGATACCGGTGTAGGCACCTGTGGCAAGGATGGTCAAAGCGTGCCTGTGGGCGTCGGCCAACCCACTCTCAGAATTGATGGTTTGACGGTGGGCGGCACCAATACCTGATTTTTTAGGTTCTCACGGTTGATAAGTCCTTGTTCTTTCACTATGATGAAAGCGTTACTTTTGCAACCTCCACGAAAGGAAGCCCACCATGGCCGAAGCCAAAGCCCCCGCCCAAAAGGCGGCTCCTAAACCTGCAGCCAAGAAACCCGCCGCAAAGCCGGCAGCCGCAAAGCCTGCCGCAGCAAAAAAACCAGCCGCCCCCAAGGCCGCTGCCAAGCCTGCTGCAAAACCCGCAGCGAAAAAGCCTGCTACCAAAAAAGCGCCCGCCAAAGCTGCTCCCAGCCCAGCCGAGCGTTACAAGATGGTGGAAGTCGCCGCTTATTACATCGCCGAGCGTAGCGGCTTTATGGGTGACTCCCAGGCATTCTGGGCAGAAGCTGAACTACAGATCAGCAAACAACTCGGCCAATAACCTTTGCCTATACCCCTCCCCGGCTTCATGCCGCGGGAGGGTATAATGTGCGCCTTTTTGACAGTTCGCGCACATGAGTTCTTCCCTTCCTCTTCCCAAGCCCGACGCAGCCGTTAAAGCATCGTTGCCGCTTGGCTCGCTGGATGCCTTGCGCCTGGTGGAACTGCAACAGCAGCATGCGGGGCCATTGGTCATCCTAACCGCATCCGCACACGATGCGCAGCGCCTGGTTGAGGAAATGCATTTTTTTGCGCCTGATTCGGGTATTTACCTGCTGCCCGATTGGGAAACCCTGCCTTACGATCACTTCTCGCCACACCCCGACCTGGTGTCCGACCGCCTTGCCGCGCTATACCAGATGGGACAGGGGCAGTGCGACATCGTAGTCATCCCGGTGAGCACGGCGCTGATGCGCCTGCCACCACGAGAATATCTGGCCGCCCGCACTTTCATGCTGAAGAAGGGCGACCGCCTTGATCTCGAAGCCTTTCGCCAGCAATGCGCCACGGCGGGCTATGCGCATGTCAACCAAGTCATGTCGCCGGGCGAATTCAGTGTACGTGGCGGCCTGATAGACCTGTTCCCCACCGGTAGCGCCCTACCCTACCGTATAGACCTGTTCGATGACGAAATCGAGACGCTGCGCACATTTGACGTGGATACCCAGCGCAGCCTTTACCCGGTCAACGAAATCCGCCTGCTGCCCGCGCGCGAGTTCCCCTTGGACGAAGCGGGCATCAGCGCATTCCGCCAGAAATTCCGCGAAACTTTTGAAGGCGACCCCTCGCGTTGCCGCATATACCGCGATGTCAGCAATAAACTCGCCCCGGGCGGGATCGAGTGGTATCTGCCGCTGTTTTTCGCACAAACCGCCACCCTGTTTGACTACCTACCGACGCAAACCCTGCTGTGCCTGCACGGTGATGTGAACACTGCCCTGGAGGCCTATTGGTCGGATAGCCGCACGCGCCACCGCCTGCTCAATTACGACCGCGAGCGCCCCATCCTGCCGCCGGAAGAACTCATGCTGCACACCGAGGATTTCTTCAAGGCGACTCACACTTACAGCAGGATCGCACTGACCATTGTTCCTGAAGCTGCCAACTTGCCCGATGTGGGCATCAATCGCCGCGATGAAGACCCGCTGGGCAGGCTGAAAAGCCTGTTGAAAACCCATCCCGGCCGCGTGCTGGTCGTTGCCGAAAGCCTGGGCCGCCGCGAAACCCTATCCCAGCTGTTTGCGGAACATGACCTGCATCCCGAACCCTGCGATCACTGGCAAGGTTTTCTGCAATCCACTGCGCCTTTCAGCATTACCGTGGCGCCTGTCCAGATCGGGTTCAGCTTTGACCACGGCCCAAAAAAACGTGGTCTGTCCCCATTTTTTGTGTTGACGGAGTCCGAGCTTTATCCCAGCCAGGTGCGCCAGCAACGTCGGCGTGACAAGGATCGCACGCGCAATGCCGAGGGCATGCTCAAGGATCTGGCGGAGCTGCGCGAAAATGATCCGGTGGTGCACGAACAGCACGGTGTGGGGCGTTATCGTGGTCTGGTGAGCCTGGATTTCGGCGAGGGGGAAACCGAGTTCCTGCTGCTGGAATATGACGGTAACGACAAGTTGTATGTGCCGGTTTCGCAGCTATTCCTGATCTCCCGCTATTCCGGGGGCCCGGCGGAGACCGCGCCGCTGCACAGGCTGGGCAGTGGCCAATGGGAAAAAGCCAAGAAAAAAGCGCTCAAGCAGATACGCGATACCGCCGCTGAACTGCTCAATCTTTACGCCCAGCGCGCCGCACGGCATGGCCATGCTTTCAAGCTGTCGCTGGCCGATTACGAGAAATTCTGCGATGGCTTCCCGTTTGAGGAAACCCCGGACCAGCAGGCCGCTATCGAAGCTGTCATCAATGACATGCAGAGTGGCCGTCCCATGGATAGGCTGGTGTGCGGGGATGTCGGTTTCGGCAAGACCGAAGTGGCCTTGCGCGCCGCATTTGTGGCAGTACTGGGCGGCCGCCAGGTGGCCGTGCTGGTGCCCACCACCCTGCTCGCAGAGCAGCACTATCTCAACTTCACCGATCGCTTTGCCGAATGGCCGGTCAAGGTGGCGGAAATTTCCCGCTTCCGCAGCGCCAAGGAACAGGCCGAAGCGCTAGCCGGGCTGGAAGCAGGCAGCATAGACATCATTATCGGCACGCACCGGCTCATCCAGAAAGACGTCAAGTTCAAGAACCTGGGGCTGGTAATTCTGGATGAGGAGCACCGCTTTGGTGTCCGCCAGAAGGAGCAACTCAAGGCCATGCGCGCCGAGGTGGACGTGCTGACGCTGACCGCCACGCCGATCCCGCGCACCCTGAGCATGGCCATGGAAGGCTTGCGCGAGTTTTCCGTGATTGCCACACCGCCGCAGAAACGCCTGTCCATCAAGACCTTCGTCACCCCGTGGTCGGAAGGGGTGATCCGTGAAGCGGTGCTACGCGAGCTCAAGCGTGGCGGGCAGATTTACTTCCTGCACAACGAGGTCAACACCATCCACAGCATGCGGGAGCGCCTGGAGAAAATGCTGCCGGAAGCGCGCATTGGCGTGGCGCACGGCCAGTTGCGCGAACGCGAGCTGGAAGACGTAATGCGCGACTTCTACCACCAGCGCTTCAACCTGCTCCTGTGTTCCACCATTATCGAAACCGGCATTGACGTGCCTTCGGCCAACACCATTGTCATCAACCGTGCCGATAACTTCGGCCTGGCGCAATTGCACCAACTGCGAGGGCGGGTTGGCCGCTCGCACCACCAGGCCTATGCCTACCTGCTCACCGACCCTGACATCAAGGTCAGCAAGCAGGCGGAAAAACGGCTGGAAGCCATCCAACTGCTGGAAGACCTGGGGGCCGGCTTCCACCTTGCCATGCACGATCTGGAAATCCGCGGCGCAGGCGAGTTGCTGGGCGATTCACAATCGGGGGAAATGCACGAAATCGGCTTTGCGCTCTACGCCGACATGCTCAACCATGCCGTCAAACAGCTCAAGGCGGGGAAGGAGCCCGACCTTTCCGCGCCGCTGGGTGTGACTACGGAAATCAACCTGCACACCCCTGCCCTGCTGCCCAATGATTATTGCGGCGACGTGCACGAGCGGCTGGTGCTTTACAAGCGTCTCGCCAGTTGCAATGAACTTGACGTGTTGCAGGACATGCGCGAGGAACTGATAGACCGCTTTGGCCTGCCCCCGCTGCAAACCCAGGCATTGCTGGCCTGTCACCGCCTGCGCATCCTGGCCAAGCCACTGGGCATCAACAAGATAGATGCCAGCAGCGAAGCTATCCAGTTGCAGTTCTCGCAAGACACTCCGGTGGAGCCTGACGTTATCCTCAAGCTGTTACGCAAGAGTCCGGTTTATCGCATGAACGGGCCTGATAAACTGCGGGTGGCATCGCAGCATGACGCCCTCGCTCCGCGTTGTACCTTTATTGAAACCCTGCTCAAGGAACTGGCTCCATGATAGAAAAAATCATCACCATCCTCGCGGTCTGGATCATCGGCGTGATTTCGTCCCTGGGTTACGGCGGCATAGTGCTGCTGATGGCCATCGAATCGGCCTGTATCCCGTTGCCGTCCGAAATCATCATGCCGTTTTCCGGGTTCCTGGTATTCAAGGGCGAAATGACCTTGTGGGCGGTGGCGCTGGCGGGTGCCGTGGGCTGCGTGGTGGGCTCTATTCCGGCCTATTACCTGGGCATGTACGGGGGGCGACCTTTGGTGGAAAAATACGGCAAATGGGTGCTGATCTCGCACCACGACCTGCACCTGGCTGACCGCTGGTTCGACAAGCATGGTGAAATCACCATCTTCATCGGCCGCCTGTTGCCCGCCGTGCGCACCTTCATCGCCTTCCCCGCCGGGGTGGCGCGCATGAACATGCCGCGCTTCATCATCTACACCTTTGTCGGCTCGCTGATCTGGTGCTGGTTGCTGGCCTATGCTGGGATGAAAGCCGGGGAAAACTGGGAAGGGTTAAAAGTCTATTTCCACCAATTCCACCACGTCATTACGGTGGCCGGGGTGGTCTTCCTGGTATGGTACATCCGGCGTCATCTCAAAGCCGTTCGCAGAGTGCACTGAAGACCGGCAAAATGAATTAGAATCAACCCATTAGTTGCCTAGGGGGAAGAACATGCTGGACAAATGGACCAAACGCAGCGTTCGCAACAAACTTTTGTTGATTACCGGTACGGGAACCACCTTGCTGCTGTGCGCCTCCTTCGTGGGTATATGGCTGTCATGGCAGCTGAGCGAATCCCTGCCCAAGGAAACTGCAGAAGCGTTCAAAAGCCAGATTTATTTCAGCCTGGGTTTAATGGCTGCCGCGATTACATTCACCTTTTTCGCGTTTCTGGCGTTTATCCAGAAAAATATTGTAGGCCCGGCCCACCAGCTGGCTAAAGACCTGAACCGACTGGCAGGTGGCGACTTTTCACAAGCTGTGCAACGCACCACCGAAGACGAAATCGGCGAGGTGGCAGAAAGCGCAGAAAAAATCCGCAAAGATCTTGGCGCCATCATCCATAACGTCAAGGACTCCACCGCTAAAGTATTGGGCGCCGCCTCCACCCTAGCAGATACCGCCGAAGCTATCGTTCAGGCATCACAGAACCAGAGCAATGCCGCCAGCTCAACAGCCAACGCGGTTGAGCAGGTGACCAGCAACATCAGCCTGGTTGCACACAATGCGGAATCAGTTCGCCGCCTCTCCGATACCAGTGTGGAAGAAACCAGTATAGGTAACACGCGCCTGACAGCGCTGGCAGAAGAAGTGGAAAAAGGCGTAACCACCATGCAGGAAATTTCCCGATCCGTAGGCAATTTCGTCAGCAATACCACCACCATCAAGGACATGACACAACAAGTCAAGGATATCGCCGACCAGACCAACCTGCTGGCCCTGAATGCGGCTATTGAAGCGGCCCGCGCAGGGGAATTCGGGCGCGGATTCGCCGTGGTGGCTGATGAAGTGCGAAAGCTGGCGGAAAAATCCGCCCAGGCCGCCAACGAGATTGATGGTGTCACCCGCTTCATCGAGGATCAGTCGCAGCAGGTCAATGAAGCCCTGGAACGGGGGCAGAAGTTCCTGCAATCCAGCCGTGAACTGACCGTTTCGGCAGCCTCAGCGCTTCAGCGCACACGTGATGCCGCCAGCGAAACCAAAGAGGGTGTGGACAACATCACGGCCTCGGTCAAGGAGCAGAGTGAGTCCAGCGCAAAAATCGCTGACAACATTGAAAACATTGCCGCCATGGCCAGGGAAAATTCCTCTGTTGTGCTGCAAACTTCCGGTGCTGCCAAACACCTGGAAGACCTGGCGGAAGGATTGCAATCCGCTGTTGCCCGCTTCAAGGTTTAATCCGGGTTAATCAATTTCCACCAGCTTGCCGCTGGCCAGGAAAAATACCGCCTTGCGCACCGGCAAGTCCTCCTCCCGGAAAAGCCGCGCATAACGTTCCAACTGTGGTCGCCAGGTTTCCGCCGCCTCAGATGAAGCCTGCCGCAACCGGGCCGACTTGTAATCCACAACCCAGCGAGCCCCCTCCGCCACAAAAGTGCGATCAATCACGTGGTGGCGTAGCTGCCCATTTTCCCACGTAGCCAGCGCAAGCTCGCTCGCAGCCTGCATGTGCGCCTGCAGCACCCATTGCCCGTCCGCAGAAGCCAGCGTCACGGTCAGCGCCTGCACCACGCGTTGCGCCCCGCTGAGACACTCCTTTTCGGCGTGCCCCTGCCTTTGCAGCCAGCGCCGCATGGCGGGTTCCAGCCCCCTCACCCGCTCCGGCGGCCATTGCGCCACACCCTCCTGTGCCATCAGCTCCATGTAGAGGTGCGCCAACGTGCCGCAACTCGCCTCTATCCCGGCAACATCCTCTGTGCCATCTGTCATCTCCACCTCATGCATGGGCGGCGCTGAACCTTCTACCCGCAGCAAGGCAGGAATGGCGGGTTGCGGCAAGCGGATGAGGCTGGGAATAAAACCAGTCATACCAGCCCCACTTTCCAGGAGCGGGCGTGACTCTGCATTCTGGAACTCCCCTCCCACCGTTTCCCATAGCAGTCCCAGCAGGGTGTTTTCCACCGGCTTGATTTCGCCCTTGCTGTTAGGCTTCAGAGCCGCCACCAGGTGCAACCGTTTTTTGGTACGCGTCACCGCCACATACAGCACCCGCGCCAGCTCATTGGCGTCACGCTCCTTTTCCAGGGTTTGCAGGTAGTCGTAGGCGCTGGGATTGCCATTACGCTTGTGTTTGGGCACGTAAGGTGCAGCCACCAGTTGCGGCGAAGCCCCCTCTATCGTCACCTCTTCCCATAGCAGCAGCGGGATGTCGCTGTTACGCGAGCCACGATGCAGGCCGGGCAGGATCACAATATCAAACTCCAATCCCTTGGATTTGTGGATGGTCATGAACTGCAAGCTGCCATCTGCCTGCACATCGGGCGCGGCATACAACTTTTCCATGCGCTTTTCCAGTTGCGCCGCATCAAAACCATCCATGCCCTCCAGCAAATCAAGGAAAGCCTGCACATCGCGCACGTCACCGGCATCCCACAGGCACTGCGGGCCACCCAGTTTGAGCCACACCGATTCCACCCAGCGCCGCAGGGATTGCCGCCCCTGATGGCGCAAGGCTTCTTCCAGCACACCACGCACATGGCGCAGGCGTTGCTGGCCGTCTGCAGAAAGCCTGCCCACCCGTGCCTCATCCTGCATCAGTTGCCAGATATTGG
>WBZT01000636.1_pt1 | contig 27648 bp, 20 predicted proteins | sample 5204241 | NCBI WGS metagenome assembly WBZT01 (sample SAMN12344358, study PRJNA552823) | activated sludge metagenome | biome: Activated sludge suspended growth; feature: Nitrification reactor; material: Wastewater; isolation source: activated sludge from nitrification reactor of wastewater... | reverse complement strand
TCCCTCGGCCGGCTCGCTGGAAAATATCTTCAAGGTTTACGAATACCCATCGATCCAACTCGGCCTGAGCCAGTTCGATACGCTGAGCCTGATCGCGATGCAGGCCGCCGTCGGCGACGACGCGGATGCCGAGGAATTACAGAACGTCGTCAACTCGATGCAACTGGTGCTGCCCTTGTACCAAGAGGAAGTACACGTACTGGCCAAGTCACCAGAAATCAAACAGTTCGCCGATCTGAACGGCAAAAAGGTGGCGATGGGCGATGTGGTCAGCGGCACCTACGGTACCGCCTCGATCCTGCTCGAACTCTTCCAGATCAAGCCGGCCGAGCAACTGGAGTTGGACGCGGTCGCCGCCCTCGATGCCCTGCGCCAGGGGCAAGTGGATGCGATGATCTATGTGGTCGGCGCGCCGGCCCGGCTGTTCGTCCGCCCGTTCGAAACCGGCGAGCAACCGCATCTGGTCTCCGTGACGATTCCAGACAAGGCGGCTAAACACGATATTTTTCAGTCCTTCTATCGGGCGACCACCATCCCAGCCGGCACCTACGGCTGGCAGGACCAGGAGGTCGCCACCCTGGCGGTCGGAACCGTGCTATTTACCAGCGACAAGGGTCCAGACGAGGAGCGCTGCCGAGCTATCGGCCGCTTCGCCAGAATGGTGTACGACAACCTGGACGGGCTGCGCGGTAGCGGCCACCCCAAATGGAAAAGCGTGACCATCGATCGAGAGGCGCTGCTGAAAGCGCCACATCTATCACCCTGCGTGGCTCAAGCGTTCAAGTGACCCAAGAAAAACCCGCCGTCCGGCGGGTTTTCAATCCCATCGATCCCAACCGTTTCAGTCGCCCTCGAAGTGCAAGGGTTCGGCCAGCAAAGGCAGATAATCCGGAAAATAGGTGCCACCGGCTTCGAATGGCCGGTCTGGATCGTTCAACGTTTCGGCGATGCCAACCCCATAGCTAATCAAAGCGGGATCGCTCAGATCCACCGGCCGGTCGGTGATGACTTCCCCCACCCGATAGGATTGCCCATCCTGATGCGCGAAACCTTCCGCTTCTTCCCGAAAATAACGGTAGGTCACCGGCGTTTCCGGGAAGACATCCTTGCCCTTATCATAGCGCTGGGTTACCACCACTTGCCGATAGCGGCGCGCGGCGGCCAAGGCGTCTTCCCAAGGCGGATAAAGCAGTTCGCCGCGAATCGCGCCGTCGGCGGTCAGATAGCCGCCCCGCGCGGTGAACTCGCGCAGCAAGCGCTGCCGCTCCGCCTGACTGTCTTGAAAAGCCGAGGCGCTGCTGGTATCGAGCGCCGGCCACGCACTGGCATAACCCTTGGCGGGCTGGATGGCGGCGGCGAGAAAGCGCTCGATAGCGGCGGGCATATCCCCATACAGACTGACGCCCACCACATTGTCCAGAAAATGACGGAACTCGCCCTTGTTCAGTCCTCGGTTCAGCGGATCGCCTAATTGGGCGATGCCGGGTGTTTGATCCAGCGTCGCGTCCGCTTGGGCGAGATAACTCAGATAGTCCATTTCCCGCCATCCCAATTCGCCGGGGAACTTGCGCGGCAACGCCCAGGTGGAGTCCACGGTGTTGCCGGTCCCGGACGTGAATTGCGGAAACTCGGTGGCAACGATGCCGCTATGGCAACCGATGCACTGGGTCAATTCTTCGCGATTTTGCGGGCGCAACGCACCGCTCTGATCTTCGATGTAGCCAGCCAGATACCAGCCCACCCCATTGTCCACCCAACCCTGTTCGTCATTACCGTATACCGGCGCACCCTCTTCCTTGACGCCGGGACGAAATTGGCTGGGATGGAATGCCTTCCACTTGTACATATAGCGGACTTCCTTGACCCGGCGGGCGCGAGTGCCGGGATAGGGACTAACCGTGAGGTCACGACCATCCGCCACCACGTCCACGTAATGTAGGGGATGAGCGAACTCGGTGCCGACCGGATACAGGCCACGCTCAAGCGCGACAGCTTGCGCCGCGCCCTGATAGGTTTCGCCGTCCTCCTCGCGCAGGCGGTCCTGGATCGCTCGCTCCACCAAGTCGAGATTCCGGGTATAGACCTCCAGATCGAAACCGCCGTCCTCGCGCTGCATGAACGACTTGGGCAAACGGATGTAAATACCCGAAACCGAACCGGTCATCGGGGTAAAAATACCGTAAGGCATGAAATTCACCGCCCGCCAGCCAGTGATCCAGCGTCCCGCGCCGTCCTGGAAAAAGCCATGGCTCGCCGTGTCGGAGCGAACGAAACCATCGGCGTCGGCAGGTAAATCCGCCGGGTCCAGACCCGGAAACAGTCGAAACGACGTTTCCACACCACCGTCCCAGTCGCGAGGATCGCCGGGCCGTTGCGCGAAAGCCGCCCGCCAATTGTCCTGGCGAATGTAGTCTTCCATATCCCAGGTCTGGGGATCAATGCCTAGCGCCGTGACCGCTTCCCACAACTTTTCCGGAGTCAGGGTATTCTCCCAAGGATTGCGGCTCGGCGAAGGCGTGAAGAGGCTGAAGGGAGTAAAGGAATATTCGAGTTGCAGGTCACCAAGACGCGGCTCGGCGCCAGCCTGCGGGAAGTTGTTGCCCAGACCGGCCCGATAGGCGCCGTTGGTATGGCAGAACAGACAAGCGTTCTGCGTGCCACGCGACGTTTCGATATGACATTGGGCGGGAATGTGGGCGTAAGGATTGCCAAAGGTCAGCGGACTACGAAAATCACCCTGTGGATAGCTGATCGTAGTCGCCACGGTCGATGCTTTGGCCACTTGAACGTTGGCCTGCCCCTGGCTGTCGCTGCACCCATTCAGCACCGTGCTCAGCATCAGAACGATCGCTACCGGATTCGAAAAATGTGGCCGGTGACTCATGCGGGACTCTCCTCGCAAAAAGCAAAAAAGCTAGCGATCCGGGCGGTCGCCAGCTTAATTGGTTCAAATCAATGGACGATGATCACAGTCCCGGAATCCCTCCGATATAGCCCACCGGCGCATAAAACTTGTCGATCATCGGTGTGAGCCGCGTCTTGAGGTCGGCGTTGATGCTGCTCGGGAAGTCACCGTAGTGCTGAGCATTGCTCATGACGTAGGCATGACCGTTCAGATTATCCACCACTTGCAAACCAGTGGACTCGGCACCCGCCGTCAAGCTCAGGATGCGGGTCAACTTCTGAGTATCCACGTTATAGGCCCAGAGGAAATTCGAGATGTGCATCCCCGAATCTTCGCCGATGAACAGCGTGCGCATCTTTTCGGAGAAGAACAGGTTATCGGTGTTGGCAATGGAGTCGATATCGGCGGTATTGCCAACCTCGTCAGTGGCAATCGGTTTGCCGAGCAAGGCCGGTTCCACGTAAATGGTGGTGGCCACCCACTCGGAATCGATGGCGTTCCCCGCGCTATCCTTGACACCGGATTCCAAGGTCAAGGTATAAGTCGCGCCGGCACTGTTCTTCGGCAAACGGATGTCATCCACCGGCTCGGTCGAATCGGAGGTCATGCTATCCCTGATGCTCGACATGGCCATGTACAATTTCTTGTCCTTGGCATTGACCGTCACACCTTCCATCTTGGTAAATTCGGTGGTACCGCCGAGCAGGGCCGTGTAGCGACGAGTTTCCAGAAAGGCGGCGGCCTTTTCCATGCCCGGCTTGAGGCTGAGACATTCGTCGGCGGCGGAACCCGCCCGCACCCGCGTGTAACCCGTCGCGCATTGCCCATCGACCGGCTCGACCGCATCGAAGATATCGGCAAAAGTCAGGCTATCGGCCATCGGATCGATTTCGGCATCGGTGGCATGACCGAGTCGATTCCAGGTGAGCGTTGCGCGACCACCATCCTGATCGCTGACTTGATGCCATTTCGCGGAGTACAAGGTACCGGCGGACAGATCGCCGTATTTATCGGCCACGAACATCGCCATGAGTCCGTAGGCGCCGTCGTCGCCCATGTAGGCGGTACGTCCGTCCGGCATCAAGCGCGACAACTCCCAGGTTCCGCGTCCCATGGCATGATGCTTGACCACGCTGGTGGAACCGTCGGACTTGATCGTCACCTCGGGAATGATGCCGTAGTGATAAGGAGTAGCCTGCTGTGTTCCATCAAAATAGAGATCGGTCAAGGCCTTGAGGCCGGCGGTAGTCGTACCGTAGTTCCCGGAATCGAGTGGGTTGTAAATCAGATCGTAGTCTTCCTCCGAACCCAGATGGGTGTTCCAAGGCGTCTGCGAACCCGCGCAGGGAATCCAGAGACCATTGACCCCGGAAAAATCAATGGGCCTAACCTTGGTCGCGGTCAACTTGCCGTCGCTGGCTTGGGTGATCTCGCTTAGGGTCATCGACATCGGCATACGAGTGTACCAACCCGGTGTCGTATAAGCGACCGAACCATCGCTTAAAATCCAGTCATATTCATAGTGCGTGACCAGAAACGGCTTGCCATCGATATTGAGTAGGCTATTGGCATCCGGGGTTTCGGCCACCACCGGATTACCCATCGGATCAAGCAGCGGTTCCATCTTGTAATTGTAAAGTTGACCGGCTGGAGACAGGCTACCGTTCACTTCGGCCACTTTATCGCTAACACTGAATAATACATTGTAACTTAGAGGAGCCTCCTTCACCTGACCGTCCTCATAAGTCACCTTGGCAACCGACGTGGTGTACGTCGTGGCGAACTCCTCATCGGTCGTGGGCGTGGCGGTTCCGGTGAACTCGACCGACTTCACCACGGACGTCGATGATGGCGTTGGCGTATCGTTGTCATCATTACCGCAAGCAGTTAGACCCAGGGCGGACAGCACCGCCACCGTGAGCAGTTTCATTTTCATCACGCAACTCCCTGATTTATCCGAAATCAAGATGATGCTCCACCCAGGTTGCCTGAATATGACAAAAATAAGACACCCAGATGACCCACAAGCGCGGTAACGCCGCCAAGCCCACATATCCACCCGCAACCGACGATTTGGGGGAACGACCTTCACCAGTACATGTCGATGTAACCTGTATTTCGCAAAAGACCATTGACTCCTTGCATCTCTTTCCAAGGTTCCACGCATGGTCTAAAGTTGGGTTGTCAAGCGATCAGCACTGCTGAATCGCTGGAGGAATAAGATCAAGCCATGGTTAGCATTCCCCAAAATGCCATCATCCAACCCAGCGGCCAGCTGATCGGGCTGACCAGACAGCTCGTCATGCATCATCTGCTCGACGAGGCCGACGCGCTGAAGGCTTTCGAGCAGGCACGCAAGCAAAATATCCCGCTTGTTGCCTACTTGATCGATAACAAACTGGCTCGCGACAAGGATATCGCCCGCGTCGCCGCGCGTAGTTTCAACCTACCGCTGTTCGATATCGAAGCGTTGGAGATCGATAAGACCGTCGTGCAGTTGGTCGATGAAAAACTGCTCCGCCAGCACCACGCCCTGCCGCTGCACAAACGGGGCCGGCGACTGTTCGTGGGTTTGAGCGATCCCACCAACCAGCGAGTGCTGGAAGACATCAAATTCCAAACCCGGTTGGACGTCGAACCAGTGGTCGTGAGTGGGCTGCATCTGGTCAAGATGCTCGATGCCGCAGCCGAGACATCGGCTGCGAGCATGGTCGATCAGGAAATCGGCGATCTCGACTACAGCAGTGAAGGCGATTCCGTCAAGGTTGAAACGCTAACTCAGGCCGATGCCGACGACGCGCCGGTGGTACGGTTTGTCAACCAAGTCATTATTCAGGCTATCAACCGCGGCGCTTCCGACATTCACTTCGAGCCTTACGAAAAAATCTACCGAGTGCGCCTGCGTCAAGACGGTATCCTGGATGAACTCTACAAACCACCGGTCTCCATGGCGCCGCGCTTGGCCGCGCGCCTGAAGATCATGGCCCAGCTCGACATCGCCGAGCGCCGAGTGCCGCAGGACGGACGGCTCAAGCTGTATCTCACCAAACAACGGGCCATCGATTTTCGCGTCAACACCATGCCCACTCTTTGGGGCGAAAAGGTGGTGTTGCGCCTGCTCGACCCCAGCAGCGCCCAGCTCGGCATTGAGGCCCTGGGCTACGAGGACCACCAGAAGGCCCTGTTTCTTAAGGCGATTCAAAAACCGCAGGGTCTGGTGCTGGTCACGGGTCCCACTGGCAGCGGCAAAACCGTATCGCTTTACACGGCGCTCAACATCCTGAACACTCCCGAAGTCAACATCTCCACCGCCGAGGACCCGGTGGAAATCAACCTGGCTGGCATCAATCAGGTCAATGTCAATCCCAAGGTCGGCATGACCTTCGCCAACGCTCTACGCGCTTTCCTGCGCCAAGATCCAGACATCATCATGGTCGGCGAGATCCGCGACCTGGAAACCGCTGAGATCGCCATCAAGGCTGCTCAAACCGGTCACATGGTACTGTCTACCGTGCATACCAACAGCGCGCCGCAAACCCTCAATCGCCTGGTCAACATGGGGGTGGCACCTTATAACATAGCGTCCAGCGTGACGTTGATCATTGCCCAGCGGCTGGCACGCCGGTTGTGCACAAACTGCAAGGAAGAGGCACACATTCCGCCAGAAGAATTGATCAACCAAGGTTTTCTTGAGGGCGAGTTAAAAGATCTGACCGTCTTCAAAGCCGTTGGCTGCGATCAATGCAATCATGGCTACAAGGGCCGGGTCGGCGTCTACGAGGTCATGCCGGTTTCCGAGGAAATCGGTCGGATCATCATGGAAAACGGCAATGTGCTGCAAATCGCCGAGCAAGCGCGCCGGGAAGGCATCAACGACTTACGCCGATCGGGTCTGAACAAGGTCCGCGACGGCCTCACCAGCCTTGAAGAAATCAACCGAGTGACAACGGATTAATCGCTGTGGCCAAACAACCGACGCTGGCAAAAGCCAAGAAACAAGATGAAGAGCTGACTTTCAAATGGGAAGGCACCGATAAACGCGGAGTCCGGGTCAAGGGTGAGCTGCGGGGTGCCCACCAGAACCTGATCAAGGCTGAACTGCGCCGGCAGGGCATTTTCCCTCTGAGTGTCAGGAAAAAAGCCAAACCGCTGTTTACCTTCGGCGATAACATTGTTCCGAAGGATATCATGTTGTTCACTCGCCAACTGTGCACTATGCTGAGTTCCGGCATTGCCGTGGTGCAAGCCCTGGACATGGTTGGACATAGCAATCGCAAACCCAAGGTCAAGGAGCTCATCCTCTCCATCAAGGCGGACGTGGAAAGCGGCACCGCGCTTTCCAAGGCATTCGCCAAGCATCATCTATACTTCAACGATCTGTACTGCAGCCTGGTGCATGCCGGCGAGGAAGCCGGGGTGCTTGAGGTGCTGCTCGACAAGATCGCGACCTATCTGGAAAAATCCGAGGCGCTAAAGGCCAAGGTCAAGAAAGCGCTCACCTATCCAGCAATCGTCTTGGTGTTTGCCTTTGTCGTTACCGCCATTCTGCTGATCTTCGTCATTCCGACCTTCGAAGATCTGTTCAAGGGTTTCGGCGCGGAACTACCCGCCTTGACCCGATTCGTCATTGATGTTTCCAACGTATTTCAAGAATACTGGTACCTCATTCTGGGGACACCAGTAGTGGCCGTGGTCGGCTTTCTGGAAGCACGCAAGCGCTCGCGCACCTTCTACCAATGGCTGGACCGCATGGTGCTGCAAATGCCGCTGATCGGCGACTTGGTCGCCACCTCGGCCAATGCCCGCTTCGCCCGCACCCTGTCCACCTTGTTCAGTGGTGGCGTGCCGTTGGTGGACGCCATGCTCAGCGTGTCCGGCGCCACTGGCAACTACGTCTACGAAAAAGCGGTACTGGATATGCGTGACGCGGTTTCCATCGGCCAACAACTCAATTTCGCCATGCGCCAGAGTAGCCTGTTTCCCGACATGGTGATCCAGATGGTGGCCATCGGCGAGGAAGCCGGTTCGCTGGGCGACATGCTGGCCAAGGTCGCCGATTTCTACGAAGCGGAGGTCGATCAGAAGGTCGATACCCTAACCACCATGATCGAACCGCTGCTGATGGCTTTCCTGGCCGGCGTGGTTGGCACGCTGGTGATCGCCATGTACCTGCCGATCTTCAAGCTGGCTGCGGCGGTCTGACGAGGCGCCGCCCCACAATGGCCCTGCTGGAGCTGCTGGCCGGTTCGCCCGCGCTGTTCGTCATCCTGACCGTGCTGCTCGGTCTGATGATCGGCAGCTTTCTCAACGTGGTCATTTACCGCCTACCGCTCATGATGCAGCGGGAATGGCGGGCGCAATGCGCGGAACTGCTCGACCAGCCAACCCAGGACGACACGCCCCGGCTGAGCCTGTGGGGACCGCGCTCGCAGTGTCCGCACTGCCATCACCTGATCGGCGCCACGGAGAATATCCCGCTATTGAGCTACATCCGGCAGCGCGGTCGCTGTGCCCACTGCGGCGTTGCGATCGGCGCCCAGTATCCGCTGGTGGAAGCGGCGAGTGGATTACTGGCCGGTATCGTGGCCTGGAAACTTGGCTTCGGCTGGCCGGCGATGGCGGCGTTGCTGTTCACCTGGACCCTGCTAGCGGCCAGCGTCATCGACCTCCATCACCAATTGTTACCCGATGACCTGACTCTGCCGCTGCTGTGGCTGGGATTGCTGGCGGCATTGTTCGGGCTGGGGACCGATCTACGCAGTGCCGTGATCGGCGCCATGGCCGGCTATCTGTCGCTTTGGCTGGTCTATCAGGGTTTCCGGCTGCTGACCGGCAAGGAAGGCATGGGCCATGGCGATTTCAAGCTTCTGGCGGCGCTCGGCGCCTGGATCGGTTGGCAACACCTAGTCGCTATCGTGCTGTTGTCCTCGCTGGTGGGTGCGATTTGCGGAGTGGCGCTGATCCTGCTGCGAGGCCGAGCGCGTAGCGCGCCGTTGCCCTTCGGCCCTTTTCTGGCCGCCGCAGGCTGGATCGTGTTGCTGTGGGGAGAAACGATCAACCACGCCTATCTACATTGGCTGGGCTTTTGATGCTGGTTGTCGGGCTAACGGGCGGCATCGGCAGCGGCAAGACGGCGGTCAGTGACCGTTTTGCGCAGCACGGCGTACCGGTCATCGATACCGACCTGATCGCCCGCGAGCTGGTCGAGCCCGGCCAACCCGCGCTGGTTGATATCGTGACCGAGTTCGGAGCGAACTACCTCGACGGCGACGGCCGACTGCACCGCGCGCGCCTGCGCGAGCGGGTTTTCGCCGATCCCGCCGGACGCCGGCGGCTTGAAGCCATCCTGCATCCCCGCATCCGCGCCGTAACGCGGGAACGCGTCGCCGCCCTGACCGCCATCCCCTATTGCCTGGTGATCATCCCGCTGCTGGCGGAGACCGGAATGACCGATCTGGTGGATCGGGTGTTGGTGGTGGACGCGCCCGAAGCCGAGCAAATCCGCCGAGTCATGGCACGCGACCGGATCGACGCCATCCAGGCGCAGGCCATTTTGGCCACCCAGGCCCGGCGCGATGCGCGGCTCGCGCTGGCGGACGATATTCTGGAAAATGCCGGCGATTTGGCTGAACTGGATCGCCGGATCGCCACGCTACATCGGCACTATTCGGTACTGGCCGCCACCAGACTTAAGACCGACGACCCTGGTTAAGGCCGGCGCATTATGTTTTTACACCTGGGCCGTGTATACCATTGCCGTGCCCGCGAGGTCGCTCTTGTATCAAGCCGTCTGCTACGAACATCCTCTGAACGAGCGCATCCGCTCGTTGCTGCGTCTGGAATTCCTGTTTCAACAGGTGAACCACGCCATTGCCGGGCACTCAAGCTGGGACAGCCGCTCCGCACTGCAGGGTTTGTTCGACCTGCTGGCGCTGACCGGACGGAACGAATTCAAAAGAGACTTGCTCAAGGAACTGGAACGGCACGGCACCACCCTGAATCGCCTGCGGCAAGCACCCGGCGTACACACCGCCACCCTGGATAGCGTGCTCGTGGAAATCGATTCGGTCATCGAGCAGGTTCATGACCTGGACAGCCTAGCGCTGGAAGCGGTGCGGCAAACCGATTTCCTCAGCGCCATCCACAAGCGAAGCCAAGTTCCCGGGGGCACCTGCCGGTTCGATCTTCCGGCGTTTTATCACTGGCTACAGCAGGATGCCTCGATCCGCGCTGGCCATCTACGGGAATGGCTGGCTCCTCTACTGCCCTTGCAACAGGCCGCCACGCTACTTCTTCGGCTGATTCGCGAGAGCGCCTCGCCCAGGCCGGAAATCGCCGTGCAGGGTTTTTTCCAGCGTGGCCTCGACAGCGGAGCGCCCCATCAGCTCGTCCGAGTCCTGCTGCCAGCCGGCAACGCCTTGTTCCCGGAAATCAGTGGCGGTCGGCATCGCTTCTCGATTCACTTTCTCGAACAGCCAGATCCCAACCGTCGCGCCGTTCAAAGTTCGGCCAATATCGCCTTCGAGTTGGTCTGCTGCGCCATTTGAACCAGGCTCCAACAAGACCGTTGGCGATTCACAGCTCAGCCGGTTTCTCCAACCTCGCCGAGCAACGCGGCGATAATCGGCGCATCGGCGGCCGGGAACGTGTATTGCTCCATCTCGCCGGGCGATGCCCAAACCAACGGCTGCCCTTCCTGACCGTGTGGTTCGCCCTCGAAATCGGTCACCCGCCAGACATCCAGCAACACGCACCGATCATCGGGATAGGCGTATCCGGTTTGAAGCAGCGGCTCGGCGGCTCGCACCGCGATGCCCAGTTCCTCGCGCAGTTCGCGGCCCAGCGCGGCGATAACCGATTCGCCGTGCTCCACCTTGCCGCCCGGAAACTCCCACAGCCCACCTTGATGGACATGGTCGGGCCGGCGCGCGATCAGCACCGCCCCATCGGTTCCGGCGACAATGCCCACCGCCACATGCACGAAGCTGCGTTCTCCGGGGGCGTTCACGTCCGGTACTCGGCGTTGATGCGCACATAGTCGAAGGACAGATCGGTGGTCCAGATTCGCGCCGCCGCTGCGCCTCGCCCGAGCTCGACCCGAATGGCGATCTCGGGCCGCGCCATGACGCGTTGCCCTTGTTCCTCAGTGTAATCCGAGGCGCGACCGCCGTCGCGGACGATGCAAACCTCGTCGAGATGGATGGTTACCCGCTCCAGGTCAAGCGCATCCAACCCGGATCGTCCCACCGCCGCCAAGATACGGCCCCAATTGGGATCGGCGGCAAAGAAAGCGGTTTTGACCAGCGGCGAGTGGGCGATCGTGTAGGCGACCTGCCGGCACTCGGCCGCGTCTCGGCCCCCCTCGACCCGTACGGTGATGAATTTGGTGGCGCCCTCGCCGTCGCGGACGATGGCCTGCGCCAGTTCGATGCATAGCTCGCTCACCGCTGTGGCGAAACGGGCACGGTCGTCACCCGTCGCCGGCACACTCGCCCCGGATCGGCCAGTGGCCAGCAACAGGCAGGCATCGTTGGTCGAAGTATCGCCATCCACGGTGATGGCATTGAAGGAATCGGCAACCGCTTCGCGCAGGATCTCCCGCAATAGTGCTGGGTCCACAGCAGCATCGGTGGCGACGAAAGCCAGCATCGTGGCCATATCCGGCCGGATCATGCCAGCACCCTTGGCGATACCGGTGATCGTCGCCTCCCGCCCGGCCAGCGTCAGGCGCCGCGACGCCCACTTCGGCCGAGTGTCGGTGGTCATGATGCCAGCGGCGGCATCTGCCCAACCATCGGGCCGCAGCGTCGCCAGCGCCTCCGGCAGGCCGGTAACCAACCGAAACAACGGCAGCGGCTCGCCGATCACCCCGGTGGAAAACGGCAGCACCTCTTCCGAACGGCAACCGGTCCGCTCCGCCAGACTTCGGCAACTGGCCTCGGCGTCGGCCAGCCCCTGCCGGCCGGTGCCGGCGTTGGCGTTGCCGGTGTTGATCACCAGATAGCGCGGGCTGGCGGCGGCCAGGTGCGTCCGCGCCACCGTGACCGGGGCGGCGCAAAAGGCGTTGCGGGTAAACACGGCGGCGGCCTGAGTCTCCGCCGCCAATTCGACCACCACCAGATCGCGGCGATCGGGATATTTGATGCCGGCGCGGGCGGTTCCCAACCGGACGCCGGCGACGGTCAGCGGTTCCATCATGCCTTTCCTCTCAATCCAACTGACCGTGACAGTGTTTGTACTTCTTGCCCGAACCGCAGGGACAGGGCTCGTTGCGACCCACCTTGCGACCCTCGCGCACGAACGGGGTATGCGCAGCAGTGTCCTCTTGTTGCCGCAGGCGGATTTCGATGCCGGAATCATCTGCCTCGGCCTCTCCCGCCGCCAGCGCCGACGCTTCGGCGTGCTCGAATCGCATGGCGGCCGGCGCCGGCCGGCGCGGTTCGGGGATCGGCTCCGGTTCGGCCTGAAACTGGGCTCGCGCCAGGAAACCGACCGCCTCGTGATGGATGCGCTGCACCAACGCTTGAAACATCTCGAAGGCTTCGCGCTTGTACTCCTGCTTGGGGTTCTTCTGGGCGTAGCCGCGCAGGTGGATACCTTGGCGCAGGTAGTCCATCGCCGCCAGATGCTCGCGCCAGTGGGCGTCCAGCACCTGCAACAACACCGCTTTCTCGAATTGCCGCATCCAAGGCGCGCCGACCAGAGCCTCCTTGTCGGCATACACCTGCTCCAGTTCGGCGTGAATCCGCGCGCGCAGCGGTTCTTCGTGCAGGTCGTGATCGACCTCCAGCCAAGCGCCGATCGGCAGTTGCAGTCCGAATTCCTTCTCCAGCGTCTGCTCCAACCCGGCCACATCCCACTGTTCTTCCAAACTTTGCGGCGGGATGTACTGGTTGATCGTCTGCTCAAGCGCTTCGGTGCTCATGTCCTTCAACGTGGCCGACACATCCTCCGCCGCCATCAACTCGTTGCGCCAGCCGTACATGACCTTGCGTTGGTCGTTGGCGACGTCGTCGAATTCCAGCAGGTTCTTGCGGATGTCAAAGTTGTGGGCCTCGACCTTGCGCTGGGCGTTTTCAATGGCCTTGGTCACCCAAGGATGTTCGATGGCCTCGTTCTTTTCCATACCCAGCTTTTGCATCAACCCCGCCACCCGGTCGGAAGCGAAAATACGCAGCAGGTTGTCTTCCAACGACAGGTAAAAACGGCTGGAACCGGGGTCGCCCTGGCGACCGGAACGGCCGCGCAACTGGTTATCGATGCGCCGCGATTCATGGCGTTCGGTGCCGATCACATGCAAGCCGCCGGCAGCCACCACCTGCTCGTGCCGTTGCCGCCAAGCATTGCGGACCTCCTCTCGGGCTGCCGCGTCGGCGTCCGGACCCAGCGCCTTCAGCTCCGCCTGCAGATTGCCGCCCAGCACGATGTCGGTGCCGCGGCCGGCCATGTTGGTCGCAATCGTCACCGTGCCCGGCTGGCCGGCCTGAACGATGATTTCCGCTTCCCGCTCGTGCTGCTTGGCATTCAGGACCTGATGAGGAATCTTTTCCTTGTCCAGCAGCGTGGCCAGCAGTTCCGAAACTTCGATGGAGGTGGTGCCGACCAAGGTCGGCTGGCCGCGCTTGCGGCAATCGCGGATGTCTTCCAACACCGCATCGAACTTCTCTTGTGGGGTCAGGAACACCAAATCGCCCATGTCCTTGCGCACCATCCGCAGATGGGTGGGCACCACGATGACTTCCAAGCCGTAAATCTGCTGGAATTCGAAGGCTTCGGTATCGGCGGTGCCGGTCATGCCGGCCAGCTTCTGGTACAGGCGGAAGTAGTTCTGGAAGGTGATCGAGGCCAGCGTCTGATTTTCGGCCTGAATCGGCACTCCTTCCTTGGCCTCGATGGCCTGGTGCAGGCCGTCCGACCAACGCCGTCCGGGCATGGTGCGACCGGTAAATTCGTCGACGATGATGACTTCGCCGCCACGCACGATGTATTCGACGTCCCGATGAAACAGGGCGTGCGCGCGCAGACAGGCGTTCATGTGGTGGAATACCCCAAGGTTGGCGGCATCGTACAAGCTCTCGCCGCCGTGCAGCAGCCCCGCCTCCAGCAGCAGATCCTCGACTCGCTGGTGGCCGTCCTCGGTCAGGTAGACCTGCTTGGCTTTTTCGTCCACCCAGTAGTGACCCGGTCCCTCTTCTTCCTTCTGGCGGGTTAGACGGGGCACGATCTCGTTGACCCTCCGGTACAGTTCGGAGCTTTCCTCGGCCGGCCCGGAGATGATCAGCGGCGTACGCGCCTCGTCGATCAGGATTGAGTCCACTTCGTCCACCAACGCGTAGTGCAGATCCCGTTGCACTTTCTGCTCCAAGCCGAAGGCCATGTTGTCGCGCAGATAATCGAAGCCGTATTCGTTATTGGTGCCGTAGGTGATATCGGCGCCGTAGGCGACACGTTTCTCCTCCGGGCTCATACCGGCGACGACGACATCGACGCTCATGCCCAGAAAGCGGTAAATCTGCCCCATCCAGTCGGCGTCGCGACGAGCCAGGTAGTCGTTGACCGTGATCACATGCACGCCCTTGCCGGTCAGGGCGTTCAGGTACACCGGCAGGGTCGCGACCAGGGTCTTGCCCTCACCGGTACGCATTTCGGCGATCTTGCCCTCGTGCAGCACCATGCCACCGATCAACTGCACGTCGAAATGCCGCATGTCCAAAGTGCGCCGGCTAGCCTCGCGCACCACCGCGAACGCCTCCGGCAACAACGCGTCAAGTTTTTCGCCCTGAGCCAAACGGTTCTTGAATTCGTCGGTCTTGGCGCGCAAGTCCGCGTCGCTCAACGCCGCGATGCCCGACTCCAAGGCGTTGATGCGCTCCACCTCCTTGCGCATGCGGCGGATCACACGGTCATTGCGACTACCAAAAATGCTTTTCAGAATGTTCATCAATCGGGCGCCCTTACTTCGTCGCTCAATGCCAAAAGAGGGTCGAATGATACCCTAGCGGCGGTGGTTTTGCTCGGCCGACAGGTCCACCAAAAATGCAAGCGCGGCCTTCCGGGATCAAGCCGGAAAGCCGCGGCGGGGAAACGGATAAGGGGAATCGGCGGAAAATCGGGCGAAAAATCAGCGGGTCACTTGCGCCGGTTGCAGGTAGCAAATCGGCGACTGTCGCTCGTCGCTGTAGGTAACCTCTTCCCAGGCGGCACTGTCGGCCAGCAGCGTGCGTAACAACCGATTGTTCAGCGCATGCCCGGACTTGTAACCGGTAAAGGCGCCAATCAGGCTGCGGCCCAATAGATACAAGTCGCCGATGGCGTCCAGAATCTTGTGTTTAACGAACTCATCCTCATAACGAAGGCCGTCTTCGTTGAGGATACGGTAGTCGTCCACCACGATGGCGTTATCCAGCGTGCCACCCAGCGCCAGCCGCCGCTCGCGCAGGTATTCCAGATCACGCATGAACCCGAAGGTACGTGCTCGACTGACTTCCTTCACGAAAGAGGTGGTGGAAAAATCCACCACGGCGTGCTGGTTGCGACCCTTGAACAGTGGATGGTCGAAGGCGATGGTGAACTCGACCTTGAAACCGTCGAAGGGATCGAAGCGCGCCCATTTGTCGCCCTCCTCGACCACCACCGGCCGCTTGATGCGGATGAAACGCTTGGGCGCGTTCTGTTCCTGGATACCCGCCGACTGGATCAGAAACACGAAGGGGCCGGCGCTACCGTCCATGATCGGCACTTCGGCGGCGCTGACATCCACGTAGGCATTATCGATGCCCAAACCCGCGAATGCCGACAGCAAATGCTCGACCGTGGCAATACGGGCTTTGCCCTTGACCAGCGAAGTGGACAGTTGGGTATCGCCGACATTTTGCGGGCAGGCCTTGATTTCAACCGGTTCGGGCAGGTCGACCCGCCGGAACACAATGCCAGCATCGGGCGCTGCGGGCCGCAACGTCAAATAGACCTTATCGCCGGTATGCAGGCCAACGCCGGTCGCCCGAATGACATTCTTCAAGGTTCGCTGCCTAATCACGTTAGGTCCCCCAACACATCGATTGAACTGGAGCATGGCATGACAGCCAGAGTGGGCGCGGATCGCGCATCCAATACTCCGCCGATGGGTCCATCGACACCACCGGTCATCGCCGCCAATATGCATTGCGGTAAAGATACCGCAACTCGTAGCGATCCTGCAACTTTTGTTTCCAAATCGCAACTCGATTTGTTGTTAAGTTGCGAAAGGCCACGCTCCAATACTCAGATCGATTCATTTCGGCCAAAACTGCCCACCCAGCAGGCTACTGGGTGGCGGTCCGCACTCGGGGGCCACAAACCCGCGTTCCACTCAATCGGCTTGCCGGCGTAAAAACGCGGGGATATCCAGATAATCCAGATGATCGGAGTCAATCCGCCCGCTCTCGCTCAGACCATCGCCGACCGCTTTCTGTCGGCTGCCGGGCCGATCATGACGAGAAGAAAGTGGGTCGCCATCCCCCCCCATGCGCTGCACCAGCTTGAAGGGCGGAATCGCCGCCTCCCGTTCGCGGGAACCGCTGACTTGCTTGGCCGGAACACCCTGGCCGATACCGGTAGCGACAATGGTGACCCGGAGTTCGTTATGCATCTCTGGATCGACCGCCATGCCGACCACCACGTTGGCATCCTCGGAAGCCAACTCCTTGATGGTGTTGCCAACCTCGTCGAACTCGCCAATGGTCACATCCATGCCTGAGGTGATATTGACCAGCAGGCCCTTGGCACCGGCCAGGTTGACGTTCTCCAGCAAGGGGCTGGCGATCGCCGCTTCGGCCGCTTCGCGGGCGCGGCCGTCCCCGACCGCTCGACCGGTACCCATCATGGCCATGCCCATTTCGGACATGACGGTGCGTACGTCGGCAAAATCCACGTTGATCATGCCCGGCCGGGTGATCAGTTCGGCGATACCTTGCACCGCACCCAACAAAACATCGTTAGCCGCCTTGAACGCATCGAGCAGGCTGGCGCTCTTGCCCAGAACCGTCAGCAGCTTTTCGTTGGGGATGGTAATCAGCGAGTCCACGCTCTCGCTTAGTTCGCGGATCCCGTGCATGGCCACTTCCATACGTTTCTTGCCCTCGAAGGGAAAGGGCTTGGTCACCACCGCCACCGTCAGCACGCCCATCTCCCGGGCCAATTGCGCCACCACCGGCGCGGCCCCAGTGCCGGTGCCACCACCCATGCCGGCGGTGATGAACACCATGTCCGCCCCCTGCAGTACTTCTTTAATTCGCTCGCAGTCTTCCTGTGCGGCCTGCCGACCGACCTCCGGGTTGGCGCCCGCGCCCAAGCCCTTGGTGATATTGACGCCCATCTGCAAAGTCACCGGTACCGAGCAAGTCTTGAGCGCCTGCGCGTCGGTATTGGCACAAATGAAATCTACCCCCTCGATGTTGGCGCTCAGCATGTGATGCACAGCATTGCTGCCGCCGCCGCCCACCCCAATCACTTTAATGACGGCGCTTTCCGACTTGGTTTCCATCAGTTCGAACATAACGGCATCTCCTCGATCAATGGTTTTCGACCCAGCAAACAATGACCAAACAACTTAGAAATTTCCCTGAAACCAATTTTTCATGTGGGTCCACAGCCCTTTGTGCCCCACTCGCGATGTCGGACCCAGACGGGTCAGCCGGCGGTTCTCATTACCGAACAACAACAACCCCACCGCCGTGGAGTAAATAGGGTTGCACAGCACATCCTCCAGACCGGTTACGTCGTGTGGCAGGCCCAAGCGTACCGGCATGTGAAAGACTTCCTCGGCAAGTTCCACAACCCCTTCCATCCTGGAACTGCCACCGCTCAGCACCACGCCGGCGGCAATCAGGTTCTCGAAGCCGCTGCGTTGCAGTTCTTCCCGTGCCAGCTCGAAAAATTCCTCGTAGCGTGGCTCGACCACCTCGGCCAGCGCGCGACGCGACAGGGTCCGTGCCGCCCGGTCGCCGACACTGGCCACATCGATCTGTTGCTCAGGTCGCGTCAGTTGCTTAAGGCAGCAAGCATGTCCGATCTTGATCTCCTCGGCCGACTGGGTCGGCGTGCGGAAAGCGACGGCAATATCGTTGGTGACCTGATCGCCGGCGATCGGAATCACGCTGGTATGACTGATCGCGCCATGGGTGAACACCGCCAAGTCGGTAGTACCACCACCGATGTCGATCAGGCAAACCCCCAGTTCCTTTTCATCCGGGTTCAACACCGCCCGACTGGAAGCCATTTGCTGCAAAATGACGTCGTCCACCTCCAAACCGCAGCGCTGCACGCACTTGACGATATTCTGGGCGGCGCTGACCGCGCCGGTGACGATATGCACCCGCGCCTCCAACCGTACCCCGGACATCCCGACCGGATCCTGAATACCTTCCTGACCGTCGATGATGAACTCCTGCGGCAGGATGTGCAGGATCTTCTGGTCGGCTGGAATCGCCACTACCCGTGCCGCCTCCATCACTCGATCGACGTCTTCCAGTGTAGCCTCTCGGTTCTTGATGGCCGTCACACCGTGCGAATTGAGCCCACGGATGTGGCTACCGGAAATACCGGTATAGACCGAATGAATCTGGCAACCCGCCATTCGTTCGGCTTCGTCCACCGCATGCTGGATCGATCGCACGGTCGACTCGATGTTGACGACCACGCCTTTTTTCAGGCCCCGCGAGGGGTGCATACCGATGCCGACCACCTCAATGGCCCCGTCCAGGCTGACCTCGCCGACGATGACCACCACTTTCGAGGTGCCGATATCAAGCCCGACAATCAAATTCTTGTCTTCTTTCCTGGACATATCCTAGTCCTCTCCCACAATGATCTAGCCTGCCGTCGGATTCGGTGATCCGGTCTTCCAGCGCACGGCGAAGCCATTGACATAACGCAAATCCACCACCGCGATTCGCTCGGCCTGGGCGGCCAGTAGGCGCGGATAGACCCGCGCCAGCCGCTGTATCCGCCGCTCGAATTGCTCGCGCCCCACATACACTTCCAGGCCGGAGTCGAAGGTCAACCACCAAGCCCGCCGTTCGTCCTGCACCAGCTTCACCAGCTTCAGTCCGACCGGGTCTAGCAGGGCACGTACCTGCTGGTATGTCCCGATCAAGTCCTTTTCATGCCCGTCCGGCCCGGCCAGCTGCGGCCAGGGACCCGGTTGTCGAAGCGCCGTCGGCTGGAATCGCTGACCATTCACGTCCACCATTTCCCGCTCGCCCCAATATCCGAAGGCGACGCGCTCGCGCAGTTCGATTTCGATGGTGTCGGGCCAGCCGCGCCGCACCGCGATTTCCTCGACCCAAGGATTGGTCGCCAACGCCGCGTGCAAGGCATCCAGATCGGCGTTGAAAAAGTTCTGGCCCAGATAGCCGCGCACGACAGGTTGCAAATCATCCTCGGCCAGGTTGCGTAGCTCACCCTCAATGCGGACCTGGCGTAGTGGAAACGCGCCGGGCTCGCGCAATTTCTCGTTCGCGAACCGCGCGCCGAAGCCGACCGCCGCCAGCGCCAACGCCACGCCCAGCCAGCGCAGCGGCAACCGCCAAGCCTCTTTCCATGCCCCCGAGGAACCCGGAGTGTCGTGCTGCCTACGCCGCGCCGTCGCGCCCCGCCGGCGCTGACGATATCCGAACCACATCCCGCCTCCCCCTCAGTCCGGCCGCGCCAGACTGGTCTCCAAAATCCGCCAGACCAAATCCTCAAAACCGAATCCAGCCACCCGCGCCGCCATGGGCACCAAGCTGTGATCGGTCATGCCGGGCACGGTGTTGACTTCCAACAACCAGGGCTGACCCTCGGCATCCACCATCAAATCGACCCGGCCCCAGCCAGCACCGTCCACCGCAGCGAAGGCCTGCCGCACCAAGGCTTGCAGTTCCGTTTCCCGCCATTCTGGCAAGCCGCAGGGACAGAGATAGCGGGTGTCGTTGGCGTGGTACTTGGCTTCGTAGTCGTAGAAGGTGCGGGGCGTCTCCAACCGGATCAGCGGCAACGCCGCCTCGCCCAGCAGCGCGCCGGTATATTCCTGGCCTTGAATCCACGGCTCCACCAGCACCGGCGAATCGCAGGCGGCGGCCTGTTCCCAAGCGGCCTGGAACTGCTCCGGGGCCTCGACCCGGCTAATACCGATGCTGGAGCCCTCGCGAGCCGGCTTCACCGCCAACGGCAAACCCAGTTCCCGCGCGGCATCCGCCAGTTCCGCCGCGCTCTCCGCCAATCGCCAGGGCGGCGTCGGCAGGCCCGCGCCCCGCCAGACTTGCTTGGTGCGCAGCTTGTCCATCCCCAACGCCGAGGCCAGCACGCCGCTACCGGTATAGGGTAGGCCCAAAATTTCCAACGCCCCCTGAATGACGCCATCCTCGCCACCGCGCCCGTGCAGGACGATAAAAACCCGGTCGAAACCGCCGCCAGACAACACCCGCAAGATCTGGCGGTCGGCATCGATACCGTGAGCGTCCACGCCGCGCGCCAGCAGCGCCGTCAGCACCGCCTGACCGCTCCTGAGCGACACGGCCCGTTCCGCCGACCAACCACCCATCAATACCGCGACCTTACCGAACTCCGCCGGATCGCTCGCCGTTCGTTGTCGTATCCGTTGCATCCGCGCCCTCCACTTCGAAGTGGTTCGTGATTGGTGATCGGTACCGACTGCTGAGCCTGGACCCTAAACCGGCAGACCATCGCGACCCAGTTGCGCCGCCATGGCTCCGATATCGCCAGCGCCCATCAGCAGCAGTAGGTCGCCGTCGTTCAACAGGCCAGGCAGCGCCGCCGGCAAATCGGTGGTTTGCTCGACAAAGACCGGATCGACCTTGCCGCGCACCCGGATCGCCCGACTCAGGCTGCGACCATCGGCGCCGGCCATCGGCTTCTCCCCGGCGGAATACACGTCCAGCAGGATCAGCGTATCCACCCCGGACAGCACCTGGGCGAAATCATCGAACAGATCGCGGGTTCGACTGAAACGATGCGGCTGGAAGGCCAGCACCAGCCGCCGTTGCGGCCAAGCACCGCGCACCGCTTCCAGCACCACCTGAATCTCCCGTGGGTGGTGACCGTAATCGTCCATCAGTGTCGCCCGCCCGCCGCCGGGCAAGGCCAGTTCGCCGTGCTGCTGGAAACGCCGGCCAATGCCCTGGAAATTCAGTAGCGCGCGGCGGATGGCGGTTTCCGCCACCCCCAGCTCACGCGCCACCGCGATCGCCGCCAGCGCGTTCAACACGCTATGCCGACCAGGCAGGTTCAGGGTGACCGGCAGCGGCGCGCTCAGGCCGGGCAGGTGCGCCAGGAAACGGGTGCGCAATCCTTCCTGAACGATGTCGCTGGCGCGGGCGTCGCAATCCTCGCCGGTACCGTAGGTCAGCGCAGGTCGGCTCAACTGCGGCAGGATCGAGCGCACCTGCGGATCGTCGGCGCATAACACCGCCAGTCCGTAAAAAGGCAGGTGCTGCAGGAACTCGACGAAGGCTTCGCACAGCCGCTCGAAATCGCCGCCGTAGGTGGCCAAGTGATCGGCGTCGATATTGGTCACCACCGCCAGCATCGGCTGCAAGAACAGGAACGAAGCGTCGCTCTCGTCAGCCTCGGCCACCAGGTAGCGTCCAGCGCCGAGCCGGGCGTTGGCCCCGGCGCTGTTCAGCCGTCCCCCGATCACGAAAGTCGGGTCCAGCCCACCCTCGGCCAGCAGACTGGTGATCAGGCTGGTGGTGGTGGTCTTGCCGTGGGTTCCGGCCACGGCGATGCCGTAGCGGAAACGCATCAGTTCAGCCAGCATCTCGGCACGCGGCACGACTGGAATGCGCGCCGCACGCGCCGCCATTACCTCCGGGTTGTCCTCGGCCACCGCACTGGAGATCACCACCGCGTCGCAACCCGTAATGTGCGCGGCGGCATGACCCAGGTGCACAGTCGCACCCAAGCGTTCCAAGCGTGCGGTGACCGTGCTGGCGCGCAGGTCGGAACCGGACACGTCATAGCCCAGATTCAACAGCACCTCGGCGATACCGCTCATGCCGGCCCCACCGATGCCTACAAAGTGGACATGGCGAATCCGGCGCATGTCGCGCCACGCTTCGGGAATGGTCATCAATGCCGGGTTTTCCATGTCTTCGACTCTCGTTGTATTTTTCAGGAGCACGTCCGCTCCAGGCAGGCTCGCGCCACCTGCTCGGCGGCTTCCGTTTTGGCCAAGCGCCGCGCCGCCTCGGCCATGGCCAGCAGGCGCTGGCGATCATCGAGTAACTCGCGCAGCAACACCGCCAGACGCTCGGCGCTAAGTTCCGCCTGCTGGACCACTCGCGCCGCGCCACCTTGTTCCAAAAACCGAGCATTGGCGGTCTGATGGTCGTCCACCGCAAAGGGAAACGGCACCAGGATCGCGCCGATGCCCACCGCCGCTAGTTCGGCCACGGTCAGCGCTCCGGCGCGGCACAATACCAAATCGGCCCAACCGTAGGCTGCGGCCATGTCCTCGATGAACGGGGTCAGCCGCACCGCCACTCCAGCTTCCTGGTAGGCTCCCACCGCCGCCTCGTGCAACTGGCCGCCGGCCTGATGCCAGACTTCCGGCCGCTCCGCACCGTCCCACAACGCCAAGGCTTGCGGCACCAATTGATTCAGCGCCAATGCCCCTTGGCTGCCGCCCAGCACCAGCAGTCGGGGTGGACCGACTCGCCCAGCGAAACGCTCAATCGGCGGCGGCAGGACGGCGATGGCTTCCCGCACCGGATTGCCGACGCTCACGGCATGCCGCGCCGGCGGAAACGTGCCTGGAAACGCCTCCAACACCTGATTGGCGAGACGCGCCAGCCAAGTGTTGGTCAAACCGGCGACGGCGTTTTGCTCGTGCACCACCAGCGGAATACCCAACGCCCGCGCCGCCAGACCGCCAGGTCCGCTGGCGAAGCCGCCCATGCCCAACACTACCGGCGGCCGCAGCCGCCGCAGGATGGCACCGGCCTGCCACAAGGCGCGCCCAAGCATGAACGGCAGCGCCAGCAAGCGACGCACACCCTTGCCGCGCAAACCGGCCACACCGATCCATTCGATCGGAATGCCGGCCTTGGGCACCAGCACCGCCTCCAGACCTTGCCGGGTTCCCATCCAGGCCACCGGCACGCCGCGCGCGCGCAGCCGTTCGGCCACCGCCAGGGCCGGAAACACATGCCCGCCGGTCCCGCCGGCCATGATCAGCACCGGCCGCGCGCCATTCATTCCTTGCGTATCCTCATGGCTCGGATCTCCACATCGATTCGCAGCAGCAGCGCCAGCGCCATGCACATCACCACCACACTGCTGCCACCGTAGCTCATCAGTGGCAGAGTCAGTCCCTTGGTCGGCAACACGCCCATGTTCACCCCCATGTTGAACAAGGCCTGAATGCCGAACCACAGACCAATACCGTAGGCCAGATAGGCCGAAAACGGCATATCCAGCCGCTCGGCCCGCCGCGCGATCACGAAAGCGCGCCAAACCAGAATCATGAACAATGCCAGCACCGTCAGAATGCCGGCCAACCCCAACTCCTCGGCCAGCACCGCGAACAGGAAATCGGTATGAGCCTCCGGCAGATAGAACAGCTTCTGCACGCTCCCCCCCAGGCCGACGCCGAACAGCTCGCCGCGACCGATGGCGATCAGCGATTGCACCAACTGGAAGCCACCACCGAAAGGATCTTCCCAAGGATTGACGAAGCTGAACAAGCGCTCGCGGCGGTAGGGCGAGGACAGAATCAGCACCGCCATGGCCGCCGCGGTCCCCACCTGCAACGCACCGAACTGCCAGAGGTTGACGCCGGCTAGGAACACCATGCCCAGCGCGGTCGCCATCAGCACCACCACGCTGCCGAAGTCCGGCTCCAGCAACAGCAGCACCGCCAACACCGCCAGCACCGCCATCGGTCTCAGTAGCGCCAGTACCGAGGTTCGAAAATCGCCGGTCCGCAGCTCCGCGCCGTGGCGTTTCAGATAATCGGCGACATAGACCAAGACCAACAGCTTGGCGATTTCCGAGACCTGGACATTGACGGGTCCAGCGGCGATCCAGCGCATGCTACCGTTGACTTCCCGACCAACGCCCGGCACCAGCACCAACACCAGCAGGCCTATCGCTGCCAACAAGAGCAGCGGACTCGCTTGTCGCCAACGCGTCAGCGGAACCTGCAAGACCACACCGGCCGCCAACAGCCCGACCACAACGAATGCACTCTGCCGAATCAGAAAATAGAACGGCTGGCCCATCTTGGAATCGGCCAGCGGTATCGAAGCCGAAGTCACCATGAGCAGGCCCAACGCCAGCAGCAGCACGGTCGCAACCAGCACCCATGGATCGGGAAACGGCAGGGCAGACCGGCTCTCACTGGCGCGCGGCTGGGCGATGGCGCTTAGCATTCGCTTAACCTCCGCACCGCCACCGCGAAGACCGCGCCGCGTTCTTCGTAGCCGCTGAACATGTCGAAGCTGGCGCAGGCCGGCGACAACAGAACGCTATCGCCCGGCTGGGCCAATTGCGCCGCCCGCGCCACGGCCTGATCCATATCGGCCGTCAGGTGGAGCGGCACGCTGTCACCCAAGGCGGCAGCGATCAACGGTGCGTCGCGGCCGATCAGCACCACCGCTCGCGCCTTACCGTTCAGCGCCGCGCGCAACGGCGCAAAATCCTGACTCTTGCCCTCACCGCCTGCGATCAACACCACCGGACCCGGCAAGCCACGCACCGCCGCCACCGTCGCGCCGACGTTGGTACCCTTGGAATCGTCGAACCAGCGCACTCCGGCCTGTTCCAGCACCAGCGTGGTACGATGCGCCAACCCAGGGAACTCCCGCAGCGCTCCCAGCATCGCTTCCCGCCGCAGGCCGAGCGCGTGACCCATGGCCAGCGCCGCCAGGGCGTTGGCCAGATTGTGATCGCCGCCGATCTTCAGTTCCGACGCCGCGATCCAGCGTTCCCGACCCCGCGCTAGCCAGGTCTCCCCGCCATCCCGCCACAGGCCAAATCCGCGCTCGTCCGGCTCGTCCAGGGTGAATCGCAGCACGTTCCGCCCCGGCTCGGCCATCGCCATGACCACCGGATCGTCGGCGTTCAGCACCATGACGCCGTCGCCGTGAAAGACGCGCCGCTTGGCGGCGATGTAATCGTCCAGGGTCGGGTAGCGATCCATGTGGTCGGGGCTGATATTCAACACCGTCGCCACCCGCGCGTTCAGACTTTGGGTGGTTTCCAACTGGAAGCTGGACAATTCCAATACGTACAGCTCAGGCGGAAGATCCGCCTCCGCTCTCGCTTCGCCCCACAACCACAGATCCAATGCCGGCGTGCCGAGATTGCCGCCGACCGCCGCCCGAATGCCGGCACGTTCGGTCATCGCCCCCAACAGGGTCGTCACCGTGCTCTTGCCGTTGGAACCGGTGATGGCCGCCACCGGCGCCCGCGTCAGTCGCGCCAACAGTTCGATGTCGCCCCAGACCGGCACGCCTCGTGCCGCCGCCGCCGCGATGACCGGGGTCGCAACCGCCACTCCTGGGCTGACCAGCAGTCGGGCCGCGCCGGCGAACGCCTCGGGCGCGAAACCGCCCAGATGGCACGGCACATCCGGGAATGCCTCGCGCAAGACCGGCAGTCCCGGCGGATCGACGCGACTGTCGGTCGCCGCGACCGTCGCGCCCAGCGCCTTCAGCACCCGCACGGCGGATAGGCCGCTCTTGCCCAATCCGACCACCAAGGTGGTTCCCGCCAATCGCAGCATCCGCGCCTTGCTCCTAACGGATCTTCAGCGTTGCCAGACCGATCAACACCAGGATGATGGTGATGATCCAGAAACGAACGATCACGCGCGGCTCCGGCCAACCCTTGAGTTCGAAATGATGGTGCAGCGGCGCCATGCGAAAGATCCGCCGACCGGTCAGCTTGAATGAGGTCACCTGCAGAATCACCGACACCGTTTCCATCACGAACACCCCGCCCATCACGAACAGCACCAGCTCCTGGCGTACCGCCACGGCGACGGTGCCCAGCGCGGCGCCCAGGGCCAACGCACCGACATCGCCCATGAACACTTGGGCCGGGTAGGCGTTGAACCAGAGAAAGCCGAGGCCAGCACCGACCATCGCGCCGCAGAACACCATGACCTCTCCAACGCCCGGTACATGTGGAATGCCGAGATAATCGGCGAAAATTCGGTTGCCCGAGGCATAACAGAACACCGCCATGGCACCGGCCACCATGGCGGTCGGCACGATTGCCAGCCCGTCCAGGCCATCGGTCAGATTGACGGCATTGCTGGCGCCGACGACGACGAAGTAGGTCAGCGGCACGAACAGCCAGCCCAAGTGCAAAGCCACGTTTTTGAAAAACGGCACGATCAGCTGGGTTTCCACCGCCGACTGGGCGGTGAAATACAGCAGCAACGCCGCCGTCAGGCCGGCACAGGACTGCCAGAAATATTTGCTCCGCGCCGACAGTCCCTTGGAGTTGCGCAGAACCAGTTTCTTGTAGTCGTCCATCCAACCGATGGCCCCGAAAGCCAGCGTCGTCAGCAGCACGATCCAGACGTATCGATTACGTAGGTCTGCCCATAGCAGGGTCGCGATGGCGATGGCAACCAAGATCAAGGCACCACCCATGGTCGGGGTACCCGCCTTGGAAAAATGGCTCTTTGGGCCATCCTCGCGGATCTGCTGGCCGATCTGATAGCGGCTCAGCCGACGGATCATGCCCGGCCCCACGATCAGGGAAATGAGCAGCGCGGTCAGAACACCCAAAATGCCTCGCAGCGTCAGATATTGAAAGACATTGAAACCCGTGTAGAAATATTCGGTTAGCCATTCGGCCAGCAGCACCAGCATCAGCCTTGCCCCTCCGGTTTCGCGCCCGTTTCCTCGGGCTCGGCCAAAACCGCCACCACTCGTTCCATCCGCATGCCGCGCGAGCCCTTGATCAGGATCGTCGGTGATTCGGCACTGCGCTTGAGGTCGCGGCTCAGTGCGCCCATCAGCGCTTCCAGGTCGGTGAAATGCCGACCGCCCTCCCCAAACGCCGCCGCCGCCGCCCGGCTGTGTTCGCCCAAGGCATACAGCCGCTCGAATCCCGTGGCCCTGGCCTCCCGGCCGGACTGGGCGTGCAGTTCGCTGGCCAACGGCCCCAATTCGCGCATGTCGCCCAGCACCAGCCACTTGCGCCCCGGTCCAGCGCCAACCGTGTGCAACGCCGCCGCCAGCGAGGCTGGATTGGCGTTGTAGGCGTCGTGAATCACCGTGCCGCCGTGCCGGCCGCGCAACCGCTGCAGCCGCCCGCCAACGTCGCGCAGGGACTCCAAGCCCCGTCGGATATCGTTCAGGGTCGCGCCAGCCGCCAACGCGCCAGCCGCCGCCGCCAGTGCATTGCGGATGTTGTGCCGGCCGGGCAGTGGCAGGCAAATCTCCGTCTCCCCGGTGGGGACGATCAAGCGGAAACGGTTGGTGGCCGCATCCAAAATCCGCGCGCTGACCTCCGCCGGTCGATCCAAACCGAAATCGACGATCCGTCGGCCTGGATTCAGCCCGATCCAATCGTCGGCATGGGGATCGTCGCGGTTGACGATGGCCACCCCGGTCGTACTCAATCCCTGGAAAATCTCGCCCTTGGCGCGTGCCACGCCGGCCACGTCGCCGAACCCTTCCAAATGACAGGGACCGGCATTGTTGACGATCGCCACGTCCGGCCGCGCCAATCCGGTCAGATAGGCG
>WBZT01000635.1_pt1 | contig 27671 bp, 32 predicted proteins | sample 5204241 | NCBI WGS metagenome assembly WBZT01 (sample SAMN12344358, study PRJNA552823) | activated sludge metagenome | biome: Activated sludge suspended growth; feature: Nitrification reactor; material: Wastewater; isolation source: activated sludge from nitrification reactor of wastewater... | reverse complement strand
ATTATGGCACTACACGGAGGCGACGTCCGCTAAGGGACTGATCCGGCTTGGGCCGATCCTCACTCAGGGCGGGAATATAAGGATTTTCGGCCGAATCTGGGGGCCAAAATGTCAAAGATGGGCTAACCCCCGCCGCTGTTACCCAGGGTGTTACCCAAATAGGTAAATTGAGAGATAGCCGAGAACGAATATATAACTTATTGAATAAAAAAAAGCCTGGCAAGTTGCCAGGCTTAAAGCTCTTCTCAATGATTGAGAGAGACGAGGAGGACTTCGTGCTTCCGCGAGCGACGCTCGCTGCCGCGGAAATAGCCAGGCCACGTCAGAAGCGACCTTGGTTTGAAGGGGTGGACCCTCTCTGGGAAGATCCAAAAGCACCGCCGGTCATCGTGGCGACGTCCAGCAGCACCTGGTAAGGCTGGTCCAGGGCCAGCGTTGACCGGCCCAAGACCCAGCGGTCCCTTAATGCATGAAGAGGCCACCATTGACCGGGATGTTAGCCCCGGTGATGTAGCCGGCATCGTCCGATGCCAGGAAAGCGATGGCGGCAGCGATCTCTTCCGGTTTGGCCATGCGGCGCATGGGGACACCGGAGATGATGCTCTCACGGACATCGTCGCGCATGGCCAAGGTCATGGCCGTCTCGACATAGCCGGGAGACACGGTGTTGACCGTAACGCTCCGGGTGGCTCCTTCCTGGGCCAAGGCCATAGTGAAGCCATGCATACCGGCTTTGGCGGCAGAGTAGTTGGCTTGGCCGAATTGGCCGCGTTGGCCGTTGACGGAAGAGATGTTGATGATGCGGCCAAAGCCACGCTCCAGCATCCCTTCCCACAGCTGGCGGGTGACGTTGAACACCGAGTTAAGGTTGACGTTGATAACCGCTTCCCACTGAGCCTGTTCCATGCGCTTGAAGGTCTTGTCACGGGTGATCCCGGCACAGTTTACCAACACATCCACGGTACCCATCTGACCGAGGACCTCGCCAACCATCCGCTGGCTATCCTCGAAAGAGGAAACATCCCCCACCGCCAGCGAAATATCCAAGCCCTCCGCCTGTCGCGCCACGAGCCAGGCATCCGCCAGTTCTTGCTCCGAGGGATGATAGTTAGCTACCACCCGATGGCCGTCCTTTGCTAACCGCTGGCAAATGGCAGTACCAATGCCACCAATACCACCTGTTATCAGAGCTACACGTTTTGGTTGCGCCATAATAGAAAACTCCCGAATTAAGCCGCGTTGGTGGCTTTCTTTTTAATCTCGGCAGTCAGTTCGGACATGCCGGCCTGGGCCCAAGCGCGGTACTCATCACGGACCTCGTTGGCCAACGACATGTTGGTGCGGACTTCTTCCATCATGCGCTCGCTAGCTTCCTTGGCCAGTTCGACCTGGGCCTTTACGAACTCATTATACCCCTTGGCCTCGCTGGCAATCTTCATCTGGCGCACGCTTTGCTCCATCATGAGGTTGAGGGCCTCAAGTTGGCGGGCTGCCATTTTTTCCCAAATCTTGAGGTTCAGGTCACCCAGGCTGTTCAGGCGCTCTGCACCCTTGGTGCCCATCTCGTTCATGGTGGCCAGATTGTCTTTAACGGTCATGATGGTTCTCCTAAGGCTTATAGTTTGTTTTGTGCAATGCAGCATTGCTGCGGCGCACAATAATAATCCTGGCAACGGGTGTCAACTACTTTTTTGTCCTGGGAGCCCTGGGGCCTCCTGAAGCCAGCACCCCGGCGCCAGACATCCGAGAGGTGGGTCACTCAAGGCTTCTTTTCCAGATCCACAGGCTTTTTGTAGCCTGAGGCGCGCAGAAATTCATTCTGGAGGCCCGACCAAATGTCGATGTTGCGTTTGGCCAGGCGGGTCATGGCGTCAAAGGGGTTTTCGCCCCAGGTCTCGCGTAACTGATTCTGCTGCTGGACGAAGAAGTCGAGTGATTTCTCCATGTAGCGCGAAAGCATCCCCTGGAGGGTTCCGCCATAGAAACGGATGATCTGAGCCAGCATGGGGGCGGTGAAGAGGGCCTCGCCGCCACTTTCCTCCTCCAGCATGATCTGAAGCAGGATGGTGCGGGTGATGTCATCGTCGTTGTTGGTATCCAACACCCGGAAGCTAACGCCTTGCATGACGAGCGCACGGACATCGGCCAGAGTGACATAGCGGCTAACCTCGGTGTCATAGAGACGACGATTGGGGTATTTCTTGATGATGCGTTCGCTAGGCATGGGGGCGACTCCGAAGCAGATGCGGGGTGAGCTAAGGTCAACTCAAGTTCTTGCCTCTCGGGGCCGGTACCCAGGAGAGACGAACGCCAGAGGGGGTGCGGCCAGAAGGGACGATCACGATTTTTTTACTCATCGAGAAGATCCTCTCGTTAATATGACAGCCGGAACAGGCCTAGCCTGCGATGCCCGATTTACTATTCTAAGCTGCTTTTGTTGCAGCGCACAATTTTCCGTGCTAGTTTTTCGCCACACACCTAAAAAGGAGAAACCCCCATGACCGATGACTGGCTGAGCCTTCAGCAAAAATACTGGGAACACTGGACGGATTTGAGCCGCAAGGCGATGGGCCCCCAAGCTCCCCAAGCTAACCCCTGGGAAGGGGCAATGGATCACTGGTGGAAGGCCTATTCACCCGCTGCGCCGGACATGTCCCGCACCTTCATGGAGCGGATGATGGAACAGGGCAAGATGTTTTTTCGCATGGCGGAAAACTTCACCCGTCCTTTGTCACAGGCCAGCAGTGGCGGGGCCTCCGACGCCTGGTCTGCCATGACCAACACCCTGAATGAAATGCAGAAGGCCTTCTCCGGCGGCCAGGACCAGGGCGACCAAGCCCTGCACAAGATGATGGCCTTCTGGGAACTGCCTTACGACAACTGGCAACGCATGGCCTCCTCCCTGAGCCCCATGCCAGGCGATTTCTTGCGCAACATGCCCCATGCCGCAGGCAATACCGTTGACAAGGTCCTCTCCGCCCCCGGTCTGGGTTATACCCGCGAGGAACAATCTCAATATCAGGATTTACTTCGTCGCGGTATGGCCTATCAGAAGGCCCTGCAAGAGTACATGTCGCTGTTCTCCGGCATGGGTGTCAAATCGGTCAATCGCATGCGCGAGAGCCTGGAGCAGATGCAAGCCTCGGGTAAGGTGATCGATACCGCCCGCGGTCTCTATGACAATTGGGTGAGTTGCTGCGAGGACGTTTACGCCAAAGAGGTCCAGAGCCCCGCCTATGCCCGCATCCACGGCGACTTGGTCAACGCCCAGATGGCCCTGAAGCAACGCATGTCCATTATGGTTGACGAGACCCTCGGCGGCATGAACATGCCGACCCGAGGCGAACTCCGCACCCTCCAGGACCGCGTCCAGCAGAGCCGCCGTGAGAATAAGCTGCTGCGCAAGGAAATGCATGCCCTGCAAAAGCAGGTCGCGGCCCTGACCGGCGAGGGGTCAGTCGCGCCCGTCGCGGTGCCCGCGGTGGCGAACACCGCCGCCCCCGCCAAGCGGACCGTGATCCGTAAGAAGCCCGTCCTGTCCACGCCAGCGGAATAGTGAGCCCCGGAGGAGACCAAAAAATGATGCTGCCTATTGACATACGTCCCGACAGACTCTCCGAGGAGATGCTCGACTTCAGCCGCAAGCTGGGCAAGGGCATGGAGAACCTGCTGAACGCCGACAAGATCGACACCGGCGTCAGTCCCCGCGATCCCGTGTACCAGGAAGATAAACTGGTGCTGTACCGCTACCGCGCCCCCGAGGGGGTCAAGCGCAACCCCATACCCCTTCTGATCGTCTATGCCCTGGTCAACCGGCCCTACATGGCGGACATTCAGGAGGACAGGTCCACCATCAAGGGCCTGCTGGCCACGGGTCAGGATGTCTATCTTGTCGATTGGGGCTACCCGGATCATGCCGACCGCGCCCTGACCATCGACGACTATCTCAACAATTACCTCGATAACTGCGTCGATTACATTCGCGAGAGCCACGGCCTGGAAGCCATCAACATCCTCGGCATCTGCCAGGGTGGGGCATTCAGCCTCTGCTACAGTTCCATGCACCCGGAGAAGGTCCGCAACCTGGTGGTTATGGTCACCCCGGTGGACTTCAAAACCCCGGACAATCTGCTGTCGGCCTGGGTGCAGAACATCGACATCGACTTGGCCATTGACACCATGGGCAATGTCCCGGGTGAGATCCTCAACTGGTCCTTCCTGTCGTTGAAGCCCTTCAGCCTTACTGGCCAGAAGTATGTCAACATGGTCGATGTCCTGGACGACCCGGCAAAAATCAAGAATTTCCTGCGTATGGAAAAATGGATTTTTGACAGCCCGGACCAGGCTGGCGAAACCTTCCGCCAGTTCGCCAAGGACTTTTTCCAACAGAACAAGCTCATCAACGGCGGCCTACAGATCGGCGACCATGAAATCTCCCTGTCCAACATCACCTGCCCCGTGCTGAATATCTATGCACTACAGGACCACCTGGTGCCCCCGGACGCCTCTCGGGCCCTCGCGGGCCGGACCGGAAGCAAGGACTACACAGAACTGGCCTTCCCCGGCGGCCACATCGGCATCTACGTCAGCGGTAAGGCCCAAAAGGAAGTTACGCCCGCTATCGGCGGTTGGCTGAACGAACGCTCCTGAGCCCAGCCTGATTTAGATCATCCCGATCAGAAGACCCTGGTCTAGCGAGGCCCCAGTCTCCAGCATCAAGGTGGAGACCGGGGCCTTCTGCGTTCTTGGGGGTTGGGATTATGGGCCGGTGGAACCAGGGCACAACCCTCGATTCACTTATGGGCATTGCCTATGGCGGTGAAGCCTTGGTGATTGACCTGCTTCGGCTGATCCGGGCTAGAGAGCGGCCTGGAGCGAGGCGAGAAATATGTCGTTTTCCTCGGGGGTCCCCACCGTGACACGCAGACAATCAGCGAGCAAGGGGTGGGCGCCGTTAAGGTTCTTGATCAGGATGCCCTTGGCCTTGAGGGCTTGAAACAGCGCATCGGCGCGCCCGAAGGCCACCCGTGTCAGAATGAAGTTGGCCTGACTAGGATAGGGGTGTAGGCCTGGCAAGGCGGCCAAGGCGTCGAACAGGCGCTGACGTTCCTGGCGAATGATCTGGGTCTGCTCGTCAAAGCAGGCCTTATGGCCGAGAACAAAGGCAGCGCTGACCTGGGTCAGCACATTGATGTTATAGGGCAACCGGGTCTTATCGATCTGATCCAGCCAGGCGGGGGGCCCCGTTAGCAGGCCCAACCGCAACCCCGCCAAGCCCATCTTGGAGAGGGTGCGCATGACCAGAAGATTCGGCCAATCCCCCAGGCGAGCCATGAAGCTGGCGTCGGTGAAGGGGGCATAGGCTTCGTCCACCACCACCAGGCCCGGCGCGGCGGCGATGATCTCAGCCAGGGCCTCAGCCTCGAAAAGGTTGCCCGTGGGGTTATTGGGATAGGCCAAAAAGGTCAGGACTGGCCGTTCCCGGGCCAGAGCCGCCAGTACCGCCGCCTTGTCCAGCGCAAAGTCATCCGACCGCAGGGGCACACCCACATACTCCATCCCCGCGAAGCGGGCGATCAGGCGGAACATGACGAAACCCGGATCCACGGATAACACCCTGAGACCGGGCTGGGCCAGGGTCAGACACAGCATCTGGATGATCTCGTCCGAGCCGTTGCCGAGGAGGATCGCCATGTCCGCCGGTATCTTCAAGGCGGCCCGCAAGGCCTCACGTAACCGGTTGCCCTGGGGATCGGGATAGCGGTTGACGTCCACGACCGCCAGTTGCTCCAGCCAGGCCTTGCGCAAACCCTCCGGTAGTCCGTAGGGGTTCTCCATGGCATCCAGTTTGATGAGCCCCGCGGCATCGGGGACATGATAGGCCGTCAGCGCCAGAATTTCGGGGCGGACCAGTCGTTCGATCAGATGCTGCATCGGCTGGCTCCCGGACCCTAGGATCGGGGCCCCTGCCCGCGATACTCCGCAGACCGGGCGTGGGCGGTCAGTCCCTCGCCCCGCGCCAGTACCGAGGCGGTATGCGCCAGGGTAGCGGCACCGGTGGCGGAGGCCATGATGAGGCTGGAGCGTTTCTGGAAATCATAAACTCCCAGGGGCGAGGAGAAGCGGGCGGTACGGGAGGTGGGGAGGACATGATTGGGCCCGGCGCAGTAGTCTCCCAGTGCCTCAGCGGTGTGGCGGCCCATGAAGATGGCGCCGGCGTGACGGATGCGACTGATGAGATTCTCGGGGTCGGCAACGGAGAGTTCCAGGTGCTCGGGGGCGATCTGGTTGGCGACAGTCACGGCCTCGTCTAAATCCCGCGCCAGGATGAGGGCGCCCCGGGCGCGCAGGGCGGCGGCGATGATCTCGCGCCGTTCCATGTTCGGTAGCAGTTGATCGATGGCCGCCGCCACCCGGTCGAGAAAGTGCGCATCCCAGGCGATGAGGATCGACTGGGCATCCTCGTCGTGCTCGGCCTGGGAGAAAAGGTCCATGGCGATCCACTCCGGGGCCGTGCCGCCATCGCACAGGATGAGGATCTCAGAGGGTCCGGCGACCATGTCGATGCCAACCTGGCCGAAGACGGCCCGCTTGGCGGTGGCGACATAGATATTTCCTGGTCCCACAATCTTGTCAACTGCCGGCACGGTCTCGGTACCATAGGCGAGTGCGGCCACCGCCTGGGCGCCGCCAATGGCGAAAACCCGATCAACGCCGGCAACGTGGGCCGCTGCCAGGACCAACTCGTTAAGCTCGCCGGCGGGGGTGGGGACCACCATGATAAGCTCTGGGACCCCCGCCACCTTGGCGGGGATGGCATTCATAAGCACCGAGGAGGGATAGGCCGCCTTGCCACCCGGGACATAGAGCCCGACCCGGTCCAGGGGCGTGACCTTCTGGCCCAGGAAAGTGCCATCGTCCTCGACATAACTCCAGCCAGTGATGGCCTGGTAATCGGCATAGGCGCGGATACGCTCGGCGGCCAGGCGCAGGGCGATCTGCTGGTCGGCCGGGATGGCCTGCCAGGCCTGTTCCAGGCGCGATTGGGGAATCTCCAGATCCGCTGTGGTTGCGGGCTCCCAACCATCGAAACGACGGGTATAGTCCAGCAGGGCCGCGTCGCCACGCTCGCGCAGGTCCAGGATGATAGCATCCACGGTCCCACGGACCTGGGCATCAGAGACGGACTCCCAAGCGAGCAGCGCTTGGAGCCGTTCGGAAAAATCCTCGTCGGCGGTGGAGAGTCTAAGTATGTCGGTCATGATCCTAATCTCTAAGCAGGTTGGCTAGCCTGACGCCGGGCCACGGCCTCACGCAGGGCGCCTAGGAGGGCCATGACGGCGGCATGTTTCATCTTCCAGGCAGCCTTGTTGACCACGAGGCGGGAACTGATATGGGCAATATGTTCCAAGGGGATCAAGCCGTTGGCCTTGAGGGTATTGCCGCTCTCGACCAGATCGACGATCAGGTCCGCCAGCCCCACCAGGGGGGCCAACTCCATGGAGCCATACAACTTGATGACCTCCACCTGCTGGCCCTTGGCGGCGAAGTGGCGTTCGGCGCATTTGACGTATTTGGTGGCGATACGCAGACGTCCACCCCCGGAGGTTAGCGCCGCCTCGGGAATCCCCGCCACCATCATACGGCAGCGGGCGATACGCAGATCCAGGGGTTCGTAAAGACCATCGCCACCATGTTCCAACAGCACGTCCTTGCCAGCCACCCCCACATCGGCGGCGCCATACTGAACATAGGTCGGAACATCGCTGGCGCGGATGATAACCAGCTTCACTAGGGCCTGGGTCGTATCCAGAATGAGCTTGCGGCTAGTCTCAGGGTCATCCAGAGGCTGGATACCGGCATGGGCCAGGAGAGGCAGGGTCTCCTTGAAGATCCGGCCCTTAGAAAGGGCTATGGTGAGAGGGACCGCAAAGGCCATATCAGGGCTCCGCGATCAGTGGACGCGCCGTATGCTCGCGCCCAGGCCCGACAGCTTCTCCTCGATGTTGTCATAGCCGCGGTCGAGGTGATAGATGCGGTCAATAAGGGTCTCGCCCTCGGCCACGAGCCCCGCCAGAACCAATCCAGCAGAGGCGCGCAAGTCCGTGGCCATGACCGGGGCGGCGGTCAGACGCGGGACCCCGCGGCAAATAGCGATATGGCCCTCCAGGGCGATATCCGCCCCCATACGCTGCAGTTCGGGGATATGCATGAAGCGGTTCTCGAAGACGTTCTCGGTAATGGTGGCAACGCCCTCAGCGATGCTGTTAAGGGCACAGAACTGGGCTTGCATATCGGTAGGAAAGGCCGGATGGGGAGCGGTATGGACATTGACGGCGCTGGGGCGGCGCCCCCGCATGTCGAGGCTGATCCAGTCAGGACCCGTCTCAATCTCACCCCCGGCCTCCCGCAGCTTGCCGAGGACGGCATCCAGGAGATCCGGGCGCATGTCACGCGTCACCACCCGCCCCCCCGTAATGGCCGCCGCCACCAGAAAGGTCCCGGCCTCGATGCGATCCGGGAGGATGGCATGACTGGCGCCCACCAGGCGGTCCACGCCCTGGATATGGATGTGGTCCGTGCCGGCGCCCTCGATGCGCGCCCCCATGCCGATCAGGAAATCCGCCAGGTCCACGACCTCTGGCTCGCGGGCGGCGTTCTCGATCAGGGTTTCGCCTTGGGCCAGAGTTGCCGCCATCATCAGGTTTTCGGTCCCGGTGACCGTGACCAGTTCCAGATTCAGGCGGGTACCACGCAGGCGTTTGGCCCGCGCCTTGATATAGCCCTGTTCGACGCTAATCTCAGCGCCCATAGCCCGCAGACCCTCGATGTGCAGATTGACTGGCCGGGCGCCAATAGCGCAGCCTCCTGGCAGGGAGACTTCGGCCTGACCGAAGCGGGCCAACAGGGGCCCGAGGACCAGGATGGAGGCGCGCATGGTCCGCACCAACTCGTAGGGGGCGGAAAAGTGATTGACCTGATTGGCATCGGAATGAACGGCCATGCGCTCGCCCAAGGTGAAAGCCACCCCCATGCGGCCCAGCAATTCCAAGGTGGTGGTGATATCGCGCAGGTGGGGCACATTGGAAAGATGCACCTGGCCCTCGGCGAGCAGGGTACCGGCCAGGATGGGCAGGGCGGCATTCTTAGCCCCGGCGATGTGAACCTCGCCATCAAGCCGCTCGCCGCCCCGAATAAGCAGTTTATCCATCAAAAATAGTGATCATGCATGATGTTGTGGGAAAGGCCCGAGATAATGGTGACAGTGGCAGGAAAGCGGGCCGGGGCCCGGTCTCCACTCCAGGTGGCGTTTTGGCGACTATTTTCGCCAGGCTCCGGAATGAATCGCCAAGCCGATTCAGATATCCGCTAACGGCAAGAGGGGGCCGAGATTGGCGAGGTCTGCGAGGTTCACCAAGGATTCGGGCAGATTATACAGGCGCAGGGGTCGACCACGGCGGCCTGCGAGATCAATCCATTCCAGCAGTAGCGCGAGTCCGGCGCTGTTAGCCTCGTGCACCTCAACCAAGTCCAGATCCAATGGGCCCTCACCAGCGAGCATCCTGTTCCCATTCGGCAACAGGCTGGGGACGGTTTGGAAATCCAACACCCCCGCCAGCGCATAACGGGATAGGCCTTGGGACTGGCCCTGATAAAGGAGATGGGCCTGGCTCACACCTCGCCCTTCTGGTTCATCTGGCCGAGGCGGCGAATGAGGCCGTCGATGCCATCGCGACGGATCTCGGTGTTGAAACTCCCGCGATAATTGGCAATCAGGCTGACATTGTCTATGACCAGGTCATAGACCAGCCATTTGCCATTCTTTTCGTACATACGGTAATCGACCGGGACCACGGGGCCGCCGCGCTCACGGACCTCGGTGGGCACGGTGACCGTCGCCTCGCGCTCGCCGGGTCTGACAGGCAGGTAACGGATGTCCTGGCCCGAATAATTCAGCAAGGCCTTGGCATAGGTGCGGATCAGTACCTCGCGAAAGCCGTTGGCAAGGGCTTTGCGCTGATCGGAGCTGGCATCGCGCCAATGCTGGCCGACGGCCGATTGGGTGATTTTATCGAAATCAAAATGAGGGACGACAATCTGGTCAACCAGACCAAAAATAAGACTGGGGTCCCGCTCCACCTCCGCCCGGCGCTTTTCCAGGGTTGAAAGCATTCGCTGGCTTACGTCCTGGACCAGTTTAGACGCCGCGTCGGGTGAGGAGGAGGCCCAAGTCACCTTGGCCAGGATGCCGAGCCCCAGGAGGAGCGTGACCGCTAACAAAACAAATCGCCTCATAACTTAACCTTCTTCTGCCTTCTTAAATAGAAATTGCCCGATCATCTGTTCCAGAACCAGGGCCGATTGGGTTTGCGTCAGGCTGCCGCCGTCACGGAGATAGTCCTCACTACCGCCCGGGGCAAGCCCGATATATTGTTCACCGAGCAGGCCGGACGTAAAGATGCTAGCGATGGTGTCGTCCGGAATAGTGTCATAGCGCGGGTCGATACGCATGGACACCACCGCTTCGTAGCGGTGCTTGTCAAAGTCGATGGCCTCCACACGCCCCACCCGCACCCCGGCCATGGCCACGGGGGCACGGACCTTGAGGCTGCCAACATTCTCGAAGCGGGCGCTGAGGCGGTAACCTTGGCCACCAACATTCGCACTCAGGTTACTCACCTTCATGGCCAAAAAGAAGAGGGCAACGAAGCCGGCCGCCATGAAGGCGCCCACCAGAATCTCGATCATGCGCAAACGGGACAAGGTTCAATCTCCGAACATCAGGGCGGTCAGAACAAAATCCAGGGAGAGTACGGCCAAGGCGGAATGCACCACGGTCCGGGTGGTCGCCCGGCTCACGCCCTCGGAGGTAGGGGTGGCGTCATGGCCCTCGAAAAGGGCGATCCAGGTCACCACCCAACCAAAGACCAAGCTTTTGATAACGCCGTTGACGATATCCTCACGCCAGTCAATCTTACTCTGCATTTGGCTCCAGAAGGCGCCGTCATCCACGCCCAGCAAGCCCACACCCACGAAATAGCCGCCGATTATGCCGACGGCGCTGAACATCGCCGCCAACATGGGCATGGCAATGAGGCCGCCAAAAAAGCGCGGGGTCAGGATGCGTTTGATGGGATCGACCGCCATCATTTCCAAGCCGGACAACTGTTCGGTTGCCTTCATGAGGCCGATCTCGGCGGTCAGGGCCGAGCCGGCGCGACCCGCGACCAAAAGGGCTGTAACCACGGGTCCCAACTCCCTAACCAGCGAGGCCGCGACCATGACCCCCAAGCTTTCTGAGGCCCCAAACTGGGACAGGACATAATGACCCTGCAGGCTCAGTACCATGCCCACGAAGAGCCCCGAAACCACGATAATCAAGACCGAGAGGACCCCGACATTGTGAATCTGGGCCAACAGCAGCCGTGGCCGCGCCAACAGGCTGGGCAGCCCGCTCAGGATGCCCAGGAGCAGCAGATGGCCGCGTCCCAGACGAGCCAAGGCATGCAGACCCAGATGGCCGAGACGGGCAAGGGCTTCCAGCATGATGCTAGCCGACCCCCAACAGGTCCGCCGCTAGGGAGGGTGCCGGATAATGGAAATGGACGGGGCCGTCTGGCAGCCCCTCCATGAATTGGGTCACCCATTCGGAGGACGAGGCCCGAATTTCCGCGGGCGTTCCCCGCGCCATCACCTTACCGCCGTCGATGACATAGAGATAGTCGGCGATGCTGGTGGTATCCGCCACGTCATGGGAGACGATGATGCTGGTCAGGCGGCTGGCATCGTTGAGTTGCCGGATCAATTTGACCAGCACCCCCATGGAGATGGGGTCCTGTCCCGTAAAGGGCTCGTCGTACATAATCATCATGGGATCCAGGGCGATAGCCCGGGCGAGGGCGACGCGTCGGGCCATGCCGCCGGAGAGTTCGTTGGGCATCAAGTCCCGGGCTCCACGCAGACCCACGGCCTCCAGCTTGATCAGGACCAGTTTGCGGATCATGGATTCCGGTAAACGGGTGTGCTCACGCAGGGGGTAGGCGACGTTGCCAAAGACCGTGAGGTCCGTCAGGAGGGCCCCACTCTGGAACAGCATCCCCATACGGGTCCGCAGGCGAAAGAGATCGCCTTTGGACAGGGCATGGACATCCTCGCCATCCACCTCTAGCTTGCCGGCGTCGGGACGCAACTGACCCCCGATAAGCTTGAGCAAGGTGGTCTTGCCGGTACCGCTAGGTCCCATGACCGCCGTCACCTTGCCCCGGGGAATATCCATATCAACGCCATCGAAAATACGCCGGCCACTGCGGGAAAAAACCAAGCCACGAATGCGCACGAGGATATCGTCGCCGGGTTCTTCCAGCTGACGATCAAGGGATGCCATGACGCCGGTCTCGCCAGATCCGCGAGGGGTATTCGCTCCCATATGCCCGATTCCCGCCGCCGCAAGGCGATACTAAATGTTTAGATTGTCCCCTTCCCTCTAGCAAGCGTCAAGCCAAACCAACGCCCATGACCAATCTGTATGCCTGAGGCGGGCAACGCCGGTCCGCATCGCCCTTGCGTGCCCGCGACGCCTCTGAAACAATCCCCAGGTCATGGTCACAGCAGAGCCACCCCCCTTGATCAATTCCGACCGTGCCGAGAAGATGCGCGCCCTGGGCCGGGCAGTCCTCGAGACCGAGGCCAGCGCCGTGCTGGCCTTGGTGGAACGTCTCGACGAGGGCTTCGCGCGCGCCTGCCACTTCATGCTTGGGTGCCGGGGCCGCATCGTGGTCCTGGGCATGGGCAAGTCCGGGCACATCGCCGGCAAGATCGCCGCCACCCTGGCCAGTACCGGTAGCCCGGCCTTCTTCGTTCACCCGGGCGAGGCCAGCCATGGTGACCTGGGGATGATCACCCCCGATGATCTGGTCCTGGCCCTATCCAATTCCGGCGAGACCGAGGAAATTCTTTTGATCCTTCCGCTGATCAAGCGTCTGGGTGTCCCCCTGATCAGCTTGACAGGGAACCCGCGTTCGACCCTGGCGCAGGGTGCCGACGTCAACATCGATGTCAGTGTTACCGAGGAGGCCTGCCCCCTGGGCCTGGCCCCCACCGCCAGTACCACGGCGGCCCTGGCCATGGGCGACGCCCTGGCAGTCGCCTTATTGGAGAGCCGGGGGTTTACCCGTGATGACTTCGCCCGCTCCCACCCCGCAGGTACCCTGGGGCGACGCCTGCTACTGCACGTCGCTGACATTATGCACCGAGACCAGGCCATCCCAAGGGTGCCTCTGGGCACCCTACTGAAAGAGACGCTGATCGAGATGACGCGCAAGGGGCTGGGCATGAGCGCCATCGTCAACAGTGAGGGACACATCGTTGGTATCTATACGGATGGCGACCTGCGACGGACACTGGATGGCGCCCTTGACATCCACGCCACCCAGGTCGATAGCGTCATGACCCGCCATCCAATCACAGTAACGGCCGGCATCCTCGCCGCCGAGGCCCTGCTTGTCATGGAGGAACGCAAAATCAATGCCTTGCTGGTAGTGGACGAGGCGGGACAACTGGTCGGGGCTTTGAACATGCACGACCTGCTGCGAGCGGGTGTGGTTTAGCATTTTCGCACGGGGGACTCACAATCATGCGTGACATTCTTGAGCGCGCCAGCCGGGTCAAACTCGCCATTTTCGACGTGGATGGGGTGCTCACCGACGGCAGCCTTTTCATCGGTGACGATGGCCAGGAGTACAAGGCCTTCAACTCCCGGGACGGTCATGGCATGGTCATGCTGCGCCAGACCGGGGTCACCCTGGCCATCATCACCGGCCGATCCTCAGAGGTGGTGCGTATCCGTATGGCGAGCCTGGGCATTAACCACCTCTACCAAGGCATCCTGGACAAACTGGCCGCTTACGAGGAACTGAAAAACAGCCTGGGTCTGGCGGACGAAGCCATTGCCTATGTGGGGGATGACGTGGTGGATCTACCCGTCCTGCGCCGCGCCGGCCTGGCGGTTGCCGTCGCCGACGCCCACCCCCTGGTCCAACGCCATGTCCACTGGCAGACCCGCTCCCCCGGCGGCCGGGGTGCGGCCCGGGATCTGTGCGAACTCATCATGGAGGCCCAGGGCACCCTGGAGGCCATGATGGCGCGCTACCTGTGAGGCACCATCTCGATACGGCCATCATGGGCATCAGCCGCCAGCGCCTGCTGCCATTTCTGCTTGCCCTGCTGGCCGCAACCGCCTGGTGGCTGGGGAGGGTGAGCGACAATCTACAGGAGGGGGAGGACAGAAGCCAAGGCCAGCCTGATCACACTATCGAGGGACTGAGAGTCACCATGCTGGACGAAAAAGGGCGGCCCCAACGGCGGCTAGTCGCCAAAGAGGCGCGGCATTACCCGGATGGCGCGGGCAGCGAGCTTGACGAGCCGCACCTGACACTGTTTCCGGAAGCCGGGCCACCCTGGTTGCTCAGGTCCGAGCGCGGATGGGTTGCTGAGAAGGCCGAGGAGGTCCGACTCCAGGGCAAGGTGTATCTGGACCGCGAGGCTGGCAGGGACAACCCGCCCCTCCAAGTCGAAACCCAGGAGGTTTTCGTCTGGCCCAATGAGGACCATGCCCGCACTGATCAGCCCCTTTACGCCACCCATGGCGCGGACTGGCTGAACAGCCCTCGCGGGGGCGAGGCCTGGTTCGGCGAGAGTCTGCGTGCCCGCCTCTTCGGCCGCGTGAGTCTAGAATATAGCCTCAAGCCCGCCCCCCTGGCCAAACAAGATCCGCCTCCGCACCCGAACTTGGACATGAACCCGAAATGGAATATGACCCCGGACCCGGCCGATCAAGTTACCGAGGAGAACCCATGATTAAGGGATATTTTGCCCACGCCATTCGGCCCTCGCAGGAATGGCCAGGCCTGACACCCATACTCGGCCTCTTCTTGATCTTTGCCACCCCAGCCTGGGCCCTGGAGAGCGACCAGCAACAACCCCTTTACCTAGAGGCCGACAACGCCGAGTTAGACGAGGCCAAGCATCTGAGTCTCTACTCGGGAAACGTTATCGTGCGGCAGGGTAGCCTGGAGATCCGCGCCGATCAGGTCACCATTCACCACGCCGAGGACAAACGCCCGGAGTTGGTCATCGCCATCGGCAAACCCGCGACCTATAAACAGGCGATCGAGGGCGAGGAAAAGCCGGTCCAGGCCGAGGCCCTGCGGATGGAATACCAGGCCGACAAGGACGAACTCACCCTCATTGACCAAGCCGTCGTCTTTCAGGGCACCGACACCTTCCGCAGTGACCGCATCCTCTACGATCGCATCAACGCCAGGGTCAAGGCCGGGGCCAGTGCCAACGGCAAGGAGCGGGTAAAGATCCACATCACCCCGCCCTCCAAACCATGAGCACCCTGCGCGCCCGCGACCTCGTCAAGAATTATCGTCACCGGCATGTGGTAAGGGGCGTCAGCGTTGACGTGGATGCCGGCGAGGTGGTTGGGCTTCTCGGACCCAACGGTGCTGGTAAGACCACGTGCTTTTACATGATTGTCGGCCTAATTGCCGCTGATCAAGGGGAAATTTGGCTGGAAAACCAAGCCATCAGTGGCAAACCCATGCATGTGCGGGCGCAACGGGGACTGAGCTATCTGGCCCAGGAACCCTCGGTTTTTCGTAAGCTCAGTGCCCAGGACAATCTCCTGGCGGTACTGGAGACGCGTCGGGATCTGGATCGGAATCACCGCCTTAGCCGTTGCCTTGACCTGCTGGAGGAACTGGGAATCGCCCATGTCGCCGCTTCCCTGGCCATGAGCCTCTCTGGTGGAGAAAGGCGGCGCCTGGAAATTGCCCGGGCCCTGGCCGTGGCGCCCAAGGTCATGCTGTTGGATGAACCCTTCGCCGGCGTTGATCCCATTGCCGTGGGCGACATCAAGAAGATTGTCGCCCACCTGCGCGACCGCGGAATCGGCATCCTCATCACCGACCACAATGTCCGCGAGACCCTCGATATCTGTGACCGTGCCTACATCATTAACGAGGGCCAGGTCATTGCGGAGGGCGCTCCCCAGGCACTGCTGGACGATGCCCAGGTCCGGTCAGTCTATCTGGGCGAGCATTTCCGGCTGTGATCAGGCTCCTGTTGGCCAGCGCCAACCATAATCAGCGCGCCCTCTTCTACGCCGCTACGAGCTTAGATACAGGGTGGGCATGAGGATGAGCCCGCGGGCTGGCTTAGTCGTCCGCCTGCATTTCAGCTACACTTAACTACGTGCTTTTGATATTCAAGTCTCATACCAGGTTTAAACCCTATCCCTCATGAAGCAATCGATCCAGCTTCGGCTTGGTCAGCACCTGACCATGACGCCGCAGTTGCAGCAGGCCATCCGCCTGCTGCAACTATCGACTCTGGAACTTCGTGAGGAGATCCAGGATGCGCTGGACTCCAACCTCATGTTGGAAAACGCTGAGGAGGCCGAACGCCTAGCCGAGGATGCCAGCGAGCGTCCAACCCTGGACCCGGACCAGGAGGGCGCCCGGGTTGACCAGGAACAGACCAGCGAGGCACGGCTGGATCGGGAGTTTTCCCCAGAGGACAACGCCATTCCTAACGAGTTGCCCGTGGACAGCGAGTGGACCGACCACTTCGACGGTCATGTTCCTGGGGGCGGCGGGGATGATGGCGACTTCGATATCTTCGCCCAACAGAGCCGCGCTGAAACCCTTCAGGACTTTCTGCACTGGCAGCTCAACCTGCTCCGTCTCGATGACACCGAGTTGGCCATCGCCACCACCATCGTCGATGCCATCGACCCCACCGGCTATCTTGGCCAAAGCTGCGAGGAGTTGCTGGAGATCCTCGGGGACGAGGACCTGACTTTGGCGGAGATCGAGACAGTGTTACATCGCATCCAGGCCCTGGACCCCCCGGGCGTTGGCGCTCGCGACCTGGCCGAGTGTCTGTTGATCCAGTTGCACCAGCGCCCGAACCCCTCCCCTGCCACGCAGGATGCCATCGCCATCTGTGATCACTGTTTCACCGCCTTGTCACGTAACGACCTCGACCGTATCCAGCGTCAACTCGATTTGACACCCGAGGACATCGCCGCCGCCATCGTCGAGATCCGCGGCCTCCATCCCCGTCCTGGCAACCTGATCGCCGAGACCAAGCCCGAGTATGTGATTCCAGACGTCTTTGTGCGCAAGAAGGATGGGGTCTGGGTGGTGGAACTGAACCCTGAGAGTACGCCCCGGCTGCGCGTCAACGCCGATTACGCCAAACTCATCCGTCGCGCCGATCAAAGCGATACCAATGCCTTTTTGCGCAACCACCTCCAAGAGGCACGCTGGTTTATCAAAAGCCTGATCAGCCGTAACGATACCGTGCTACGGGTGGCGACCAAGATCGTGGAGATGCAGTGGGAATTTCTCGAACAGGGCGAGGAGGCCATGAAATCCATGGTCTTGCGCGACGTGGCCGAGGCCTTGGAACTGCACGAATCCACCGTCTCCAGGGTGACTACCCAGAAATACATGCATACCCCGCGCGGCACCTACGAGTTCAAATACTTCTTCTCCAGCCACGTCAATACCGCCGAGGGTGGGGAGTGTTCCTCCGTCGCCATCCGCGCCCAGATTCGCAAGCTCGTCGCCACTGAACCCCCCTCTAAGCCATTCAGTGATCAGAAAATTGCCGCTATTCTTTGCGACCGGGGTATCAATGTGGCGCGCCGGACTGTGGCAAAGTACCGGGAAAACATGGGAATCGCGGCCTCGAACGAGCGCCGCCGGCTGGCATGAGGAACACCTATTGTCACCCCGCTGGCCTGGCCAGCGGCCCGGTGGTCCAGGAAAGGGCCGCCACTCGCCACCCAGGTTTGGTGGCAAGGGCGAGGGAACGCACGCCTTGGCCGGCCCAGGATGCGGGTTTTCGGCCATTCCTTCGGACACCCAGGAGTCACGCTATGCAAATAAATTTGACGGGCCATCATGTCGAGATCACCGAGGCTATGCGCAACTATGTCGAGAGCCGCTTTGAACGTCTTTCCCGGCATTTCGACCATGTTCTGGACGCCCACGTCGTTCTCGCCGTCGAAAAGTTGCGACACAGTGCCGAGGCTACCATCCAAATCAATGGCGGCAATATCCATGCCGAGGCTACCGAGGAGGACATGTACGCGGCCATCGATGCCTTGAGCGACAAGCTTGATCGCCAAATCATCAAGCATAAGGAGAAAAAGAGTGAGCACCGCGCGCCCGTTCCCAAAGTCACGGAAAGTGAGTAAGGGACGCAAGGCCGTGCCATAATCCGCGCCGACGCTGCCTCGCCTTGGGTTGGGCAGCGTCGACCGCAAGACGCCTTATCCATCATCAAGCCTCATCGGGAGCTGCCTTCGATGTTTCCTCCCCAGTTCCTCACCGTCGAGCGTATCGCTGGCGGCGTGGAAATTACAAGCAAAAAGCGCCTGCTGGAGGTCCTCGCCGGACTGCTATCTTCCGCCCAGCCCCAATTACACACCGACAGCATCCTTGAGCGGTTGCTCGAACGCGAGCGCCTGGGTAGTACCGGCCTTGGCCACGGCGTCGCCCTGCCCCATGCCCGTGTCAAGGAGGCGGGCGAGGCCATCGGCGCCTTCGTGCAGGTCCGTCATCCCCTAGACTTCGACGCCATTGATGAGCAGCCAGTGGACCTGGCCTTCGCCATGCTAGTCCCCGAAGCCGCTACCGAGGTGCATCTCCAACTCCTGGCCCAATTGGCAGGAATGTTCGGGGATGAAGAATTTCGGAAGCGGTTACGCCAGACCAATGAACCTGTCACCCTCCTCGGCCTGCTCTTGGGCGGCGCTGACTTGTCGCCAGACGGATGAATAAGTTGCGTACCCTCAACGGCCTGGTCGAACGTATGGGTCCGCGCCTCCAACTGAAATGGTTGACAGCCCCACCCCACCCGCCCATCCCCCTGCTTGGCGGGGAAGGTACCCTCGGCCGTCAATCCCTGGTCGGCCCCCTCAACGGTATCCACCCCAATCGCCTCCAGGTCATCGGCTTGGCCGAGCAGCGCTATCTCGAAGACATGAGCGATGATGCTCGTCGGGATGCACTGAACCGGCAACTTACCAGCCAACCCGCGGCCATCATCCTCGCCCAAGGCATCGAGCCGGATCCTCACCTGTTGGCGGCATCTCAGCGCCTGGGTATCCCGCTACTTGCCTCACCCCTGCCGGACGAGGAGATCATTGGCTATCTCCACTACTACCTCACCCTCAAGCTAGCCCCCCGCGTCGTCATTCATGGCGTCTTCATGGAGGTGTTGGGTACTGGGGTACTCCTGATCGGCGATCCCGCAGTGGGCAAGAGTGAGTTGGCGCTGGAACTAATCAACCGTGGCCATCGTTTGATCGCCGACGACGCCCCCGAGTTCGCCAACCTGGCCCCAGAGATGCTCGAGGGCTTTTGTCCGCCCCTGCTCCGCGATTTTCTGGAGGTGCGCGGACTCGGCATCCTCAACATTCGCGCCATGTTTGGCGAAAGCGCCGTCCGCCAGCGCAAGCGGCTCAACCTCATTGTCAACCTGCGCACCCTGGACGCCGCCGGACTGCTCGGCATCGACCGCCTGGGTGGGTCCAAAACCATGCGGACCATCCTCGGCGTCAACATCCCTGAGGTCACCATGCCCGTCGCCCCCGGACGCAACCTGGCGATCCTGGTCGAGGCGGCGGTGCGCAGCCAGGTTCAGCGCAGCCGAGGCTATGACGCGGGTATCGATTTCACCGAGCGCCAGCTGCGCGCCCTGCAAGGCCAAGCACCCGATGGAGATCCTGAGTGGGTATAAGGCTCATTATCGTCAGCGGCCTCTCGGGCTCGGGTAAAAGCGTCGCCCTCCACACCCTTGAGGATCTCGGCTTCTACTGTATCGACAATCTGCCCCTGTTTCTGCTGCGCGAACTGGCGCGCGGCCTGGAGGACGCCACCAGCCCGCAGATGACACGCACGGCCGTCGGTATCGACGCCCGTAACCAGCCCGAGCGGCTCAGGGAGGTCCCGGAACTGGTAGCCGACCTGCGAGGACGCGGGGGCGAGTGTCACGTCCTTTATCTGGAGGCAAGTCCCGAGTCCCTGATCAAGCGCTTCAGCGAGACCCGCCGCAAACATCCACTCACCGCCGAAAATCGGTCCCTGGCGGAGGCCATCAAACTCGAGCGGACCCTGCTGGCACCCATCCTGGACATCGCGGACCTGCGCATCGATACCACCCACACCAATGTCCATCAATTGCGTGATCGGGTGCTGGGCCACTTCCAGGAATCGATCCCGCGCCATGTCTCGCTCCTCATACAGACCTTCGGCTTCAAACAGGGCGTGCCCCGTGACGTGGATTTTGTCATCGATGTCCGCTGTCTGCCGAATCCCCACTGGCAGCCCCATCTCCGCCCCCAGACCGGCCGCGACCCCGAGGTCGCCCGCTTCCTGGAGGAATCCCCCGAGGTTACGGAGATGGTCCAGGATCTGTCCCGCTTCTTTGAACGCTGGGTACCGCGCTTCGAGGCCGATGGGCGCAGTTACCTCACTATCGCCATCGGCTGCACGGGCGGCCAACATCGCTCGGTCTATATTGGGGAACGACTGCGCGACCACTTTACCGCCCAGGGCCGCAAAGTCATGCTCCGCCACCGGGAACTCTCATGAGCGCTGGACTCCTCCTCATCACTCACGGCGACATCGGCGCCAATTTGCTTTACACCGCCACGCGTATTCTGGGTGGCACCTGCCCGATCGCCGCCCGTGCCCTGGCTGTCACCGACGAAACTCAGCGCGACCATTTGTGTGCCGAAGCAAAACGGCTGGCGTCGGAGATCGATAGCGGGGACGGCGTTCTCGTACTCGCCGACCTTTACGGCTCCACACCGGCCAACATTGCCTGCTCGCTGCAAGATGGGCCGGGGGCTATCCAGATCATCGCCGGCCTAAACTTGCCAATGCTGGTCCGGGCACTGAACTACGCTACCAGTCTGCCCTTGGTGGAACTGGCCGCCAAGGCAGAGGCCGGGGGGCGCGATGGCGTCCTGATCTGCGCCAGCCAGCAGTGCGCGGCTATGGGAGCCCTGCCTTGATTATCAAGGAAGTGGAAATCATCAACCGCCTGGGTCTGCATGCCCGCGCCTCCGCCAAATTCGTCACCTGCGCGGGTGCCTTCGCTAGCTTGATCCAGGTCGAGCGCGATGGGCGCAAGGTCAATGGCAAGAGCATCATGGGTGTCATGATGCTGGCCGCCGCCCAGGGGGCGCGTATTACCCTGTACATTCAGGGTGATGACGAGGTTCAGGCCTGCGCCGCCCTGGAGAATCTCATCGCCGACCACTTCGGGGAGGGCGAATGACGATCGTCCTCGTCGGACTCGGCGTCTCCACCAGCCAGACCGTCGCCCTGGGCCCGGCCCATCGGATGCAGCGTGGGTCCTTGCCCGTCTCGCCCCGGACCATTGAGTCTGGGGAGGTGCCCACGGAAATTGCACGCCTGGAGGAGGCCCTGGGCGCCTCCCAAAGAGCGCTCAGGGCGGTTCGCAATCAGGTATCTCAAGCCTCGCCACTCAGCCTGGCCGAGTTCATCGACTCGCATCTGCTGATTCTGGAAGATGCGGCCTTGGTGGAACCGGCGCGCGACCTCATCCGTAACCACCTCTTTTCGGCGGAATGGGCATTACGACAGCATCGCGACGATCTGGCACGGATCTTCGACGAGATGGACGACCCCTACCTGCGCAGCCGCCGCGATGATATTGACCAGGTGATCCACCACATTCTGGGATTCCTCGCCTCCGGAGCCCCAGAAGCCCGGGAGCCTGAGAGCGAAATCTCGGGGTGTGTCATCGTCGCCCACGACATCTCCCCGGCCGATACCCTCCTGCTTCGCCATCGCGGAGCCGTGGCCCTGGTAACCGAGTTTGGTGGTCCACTTTCCCACACCGCCATCCTGGCCCGCAGCCTCAATATCCCAGCGGTCATGGGGGTGCGCAACGCGACCCGTTACCTCCACCAGGGCGAGACCCTGGTCGTCGATGGGGAGGCCGGGATCGTCATCGCCGGTGCTGACTATGAGATCCTCAACCACTATCGCCAGCGCCTCATCGCCCTGAGTGCCCGGCGCAACCGGCTGCGGCGCCTGCTTCAGGATCCCTGCCAGACCCGGGACGGTCAGCCAGTCGAACTCCTCGCCAACCTGGAACTCCCCGACGACGCCCTACTCGCCCGTGCCAATGGCGCCGCTGGCGTAGGCCTCTACCGCACCGAATTCCTCTACATGAATCGCGAGGGACAACCCAACGAGGAGGAACACCTAGCCGCCTATCGCCAGGTTATTAATGGCCTGGGAGGCATCCCCATCACCATCCGCACCCTGGATCTGGGGGCGGACAAACAGGTGGATGGCTCCGCGACGGCCAATTGCTCATCCGTCTGTAACCCAGCCCTGGGACTCCGCGCCATCCGTCTCTGCCTCAAGGATCTGGACCTCTTCCGACCCCAGTTGCGCGCCATCCTCCGCGCCTCTGCCGAGGGTCCGGTGCGGCTCATGCTGCCCATGCTCACCAATTTAGGGGAAGTGGATCATACCCGGGCCCTCCTCGCTCAAGCACGCCGGGAATTGACCCAGGAAGGCCTGCCCTTCGACCCCAGGATGCCCGTCGGGGGCGTGATCGAGGTCCCCGCGGCCGCCCTCTGCGCCGACGCCTTCGCCGCCCGGCTGGACTTCCTCTCCATCGGTACCAACGATCTGATCCAATACACCCTAGCGACCGATCGCATCGACGATACCGTCAACTACCTCTACGACCCTCTCCACCCGGCCGTTCTGCGCCTGCTCCGGATGGTGATCGCGGCTGGCCGCCGCCAGGCGATCCCGGTGGCCATGTGCGGCGAGATGGCCGGCGACCGCCGCTTCACCCGCCTGCTCCTGGGCCTAGGCCTGCGCCAATTCAGCATGCAGCCTGGGTCTCTGCTCGAGATCAAGGAAATAATCCTCGAGGCCGATGCCGCCAGGCTCGAAGCCGCTGTCGCCGACCTGTTTGGCCGCCTGGATACCGAACCGGCAGAGGATTTGTTGGATGCCCTCAATCGCGGCGATTAACCACATTCGGGAGGCGCAAGACCGGGTGCGGGAATATTAGAGGTCGAGGCTGATCCAGACGGGGCAATGGTCGGAAGGCTTGTCCATGGCGCGGATATCGTAGTCGATACCCACATCCACCAAGCGGTCGGCCAGGGAAGTGGTGACCAGAACGAGATCGATGCGCAGGCCATGCTTGGGTTCGCGCTCAAAGCCGCGGCTGCGGTAATCAAACCAACTGAAGCGATCTTCAATTTCCGGATATTTCAGACGGTAGGCATCCACCAGGCCAAAGGCCTGGAGGGTGGCGAGCCATTCCCGTTCTTCAGGCAGAAAACTGCACTTGCCTTCCCGTAGCCAGCGTTTGGCATTTTGGGCGCCTATACCGATGTCCAGATCAAGGGGAGCCACGTTCATGTCGCCGAGGATGACCAGATTCTGGTCCGGAGCGAAACACCCGCGCACATAGGCGGTCAGATCCGCGTAAAACTGCCGCTTTGCGGGAAACTTGACCGGATTAGCACGGCCCTCTCCCTGAGGGAAATAGGCGTTTATCACCGTGACCGGCTCGCCACTAGGCAGGGCATAGCGACCGGTGATGACGCGGCGCTGGGCCTCCACCGGGTCCGTGGGGAGGCCCTTGGAAATCTCCAAAGGCTCAGCCTTGCTAAGCAGGGCTACCCCATAATGTGATTTCTGACCATGGAATTCAGCGTGATAACCCAGACCCGCCGTAATATCGAGGGGAAATGACTCGTCGTGCACTTTGGATTCCTGGAGGCCAATAACATCGGGATCAAGGCGGGACTTGAGGGCTTCCAACTGATGGGACCGGGCACGGATGCCATTGATATTGAATGAAACAATCCTGAACATGGTCAGTGCCTCGCAATCACCCGCCGCAGGGCAGCCTGGGCGCGGTTGGAGGGGGTGGCGAAGCCAATGCCAACATTGCCGCCCGTCGGCCCCAGCAGGGCCGTGTTGATACCCACTACCTGGCCACTCAGGTCAATAAGGGGACCACCAGAATTGCCGGGATTGATGGAGGCGTCAGTCTGAATCAGGCCCCCAACCCCTGCCCCCCCCATGGCTTCCCGCCCCAGGGCGCTGACAATTCCAGACGTAACCGTCTGGCCAATGCCAAAGGGGTTGCCGATCGCCAGAACGAAATCGCCCACCTCCAGCCGGTCTGAGTCGCCAAATTGCAAGGCCGAGAGGCCAGGCGGCACGGACGTAAGGACCAGCACGGCAATATCAGCGCCACTATCCGTGCCCAACAGGCGGGCGGAGAAGCTGCGTCTATCCTTGAGGGTGACCGTGATGCGGCTGGCGTCCTTGATGACATGGGCGTTGGTCAGCACATACCCTTGCGCAGCATCGACGATAAGTCCGGAACCCACGCTCTGCTGGCGCCCGCCTTCCACAGATTCAGGGAAGGGGATGTCCATGGTCTCCAGAAAGCGTCGAAAGTTGGGGTCACTTAGAAAGGGGTGATCGCGCTGGGGAATAGTGGTCTCCACAGCAACGTTCACCACTGCGGGCGTGACCTGACGTAAGAGAGGCGCCAGGGTCGGATTGCCACCCCGGTGAAAAGGCACATCCAGGGCATCCTTACCGCCCCCCCCGGCCACAGGGGCGGTTGGCATAGGAGCGCAGGCGGTCAGAGCCAGTACCAGGAGTATGGTAGCCAGGGCGAGAAGGCGATGGGATGGCATCATGGCGGCGGTCCGGGGTCAACACTTGGAACCTGGGCAATAGCGGGAAACATCGGGGGCCCGCGCCAGGGTATCAGCGACCTCCAGACGCAGATTATAGGCCACCGGCTGGTTGATCATGAGAGCGAAAGGCTCCCACTGGCCATCGCGCCGCAGGAAACCGGCATAGGTACTCACCCCCTTGAGGGTTCCCGTCTTGGCCCTGGCCACACCCTCATGCACCGGGAGCAAGTCGCGGTAGGGCGCAAAAGCCTTCACTGCCTCCAACAACTGGCGCGCGCTGAGACGATTGACGCGGGACAAGCCGGCACCATCCTCAATCCGGTAATCACGCCAGTGAAATTCCTTATCCACCCACTTCCTGGCCGCCTGTTGAGCCTTAGCCATATCCAATCCCCGTTGGCCATCCTTGCCCCCCAACATCACGAAGAGGTAATTGGCGATGAAATTATTGGAGTACTCCAGCATGGAGGTCAGGACCTCGCGCAAATTCCGGCTGTTCTCATGGCGATAGATCGGCTTGGCCCCTGCGGGAACTTGGCCGAGGCGAACACCACCCTTCACCGCGATTCCAGCCGTTTCCAGCTTGGCCGTCAGCATCTCGCCGAAATAGCGCAGGGCCGTCTCCCGATCCTTGAGGTTGACCCGGTGCTTGCCTGACCCCAACCGAACGCCGATCTCTCGCCCTAGGGCCGTCAGAGGCGTTTGAGCTTCGCCGCTCAGGACCCTGCTAGCCTCCTTAGCCAAGGCCAGGGTATTGAAATTGAACGCAAGGGCCGTCACCGGGGCATCGTAAGGGTTATCAGTGGACGAGCGCCCATCGATAGTCAGCCCCGGCGCAAAGAGCCCGTCATCTAGTCCGATTCCCGCCACCGAACGCAGGCCCTTGCCCTTAAGGCCCGCCACCAGGCGATCCAATTCTTCGGAAACCAGATAGGGATCGCCAGCCTCCACCCAAAGCCAGCCATCCAGGGTAGAAAAATCTGTGTGGAAATGATGATCCAGCCCCCAGCGCTGAATGGCTGCCAGGGCCGTCACCACCTTCATAGTCGAGGCCGGAATCATGGGCTGGTCCGCCAAGTGGGCAATAGGCACCTTGTCGTCAACCTCAAGGATGAGGCTGGCATCCTTGAGTGCCAGCACCTGAGTAATAGCATCGCTGGCCGCCTGTCCGGAACGGGGAGGCAAGGCGAGACCGCCAAACAAAAGCGAAATCAAAAACGCGAGCAGGGAGGTCTTTGTCATGACACTAGGGGCTCGGATAACCATAAAGTCCCTTAAGGATAGGGCCAATAGTTGGCAAGTACACGGAAATTCTGGTGATGGATGGCCAGCATCCCCGATGGTACCCCCGAACCCTCGCCCCTTCCGGTGATATGGTTAGGTTTGACCAGGGTCATGGCAAGACGATCGGAGGGGGGGTGGGACTGGAATTGATACCCGCTGATACCCGCAAGAATGCCAGGAACAATCAAAAGCTCCCCAACGTTGCGGGGATCCTGAAGTAGGCAGGGAGGATGAATTTGGTCGGGGTGAGAGGATTCGAACCTCCGGCCCCTACGTCCCGAACGTAGTGCTCTACCAGGCTGAGCTACACCCCGTCAATAAGTACGAGCGACGGCGAAATCGACCATCATTTCCAGCGACGCGCGTTGCGCCGACTCGGGAAGCAGAGCAACCGCCTGTTTGGCGGAGGCTGCATGTCGGCGAGCAAGCGATATAGTGTACTCAATGCCACCAGTCGAATCAATTATGGCCGCGACCTCGGCGATACGCTCGCGCCCGCCGTTCTCGATGGCCTCGCGCAGCAGGGCCCGCTGTTCCGGTGAACCGACCGCCAAGGCGCGGATAACCGGCAAGGTGGGCTTGCCCTCGGCCAGATCGTCGCCCAGATTCTTCCCCAGTTCCTCGCCCTTGGCCCGATAGTCGAGGGCATCATCGACCAACTGGAAGGCAACCCCCAGATGACGGCCGTAGTCGGCCATGGCCGTCTCAATCTCGGCAGGGGAAGCGGCCAGCACGGCGCCGATGCGGGTGCCGGCCTGGAACAGGGTCGCCGTCTTGCGCTCGATAACTTCCATGTAACGTGCCTCGGTAGTATCGGCGTCGTTGCAGTTCAACAACTGCAGCACCTCCCCCTCGGAGATGCGGCTAGTGGCATGGGAGAGGATGTCCATGACCCGCATGGAGCCCACATCCACCATCATTTCAAAGGAGCGGGAATAGAGGAAGTCACCCACCAGAACACTGGCGGCGTTCCCCCAGACCGCATTAGCCGTGTTGCGGTGACGGCGCTGATCAGAGCCATCCACCACGTCATCGTGGAGCAGGGTCGCGGTATGAATGAACTCAATGACGGCAGCCAGATCGACATGACGGTCACCGGCATAACCACAAGCACGCGCGCTCAACAGCACACCCAATGGGCGCAGGCGCTTACCCCCACTGTTGACGATATAGTGGCCAATTTGGTTAATCAAGGCGACATCGGACTGGAGACGGCGCAGGATGAGCTCATCCACCGACCGCAGGTCCACGGCGACGGGGCCCCGAATTTCATGCAAGGACATATGCGGCGAGATCGACGGTTACAAAAAAGACATCAGATCCTAGGGATAGCCGCCAGGCCTGTCAAGATTAATGGCGGATTAAGGCGGGGTTAGGGCGGCCCTAATGCGAGCTCTGCAATCAACTTATGGCAATTTTCAAGCGGGTGCGGATCAGCCATTCCCCCATCGGACGGATCTCGTAGGCGACCTCAAGGGAATGATGTCAACCCAAAGTAGAAATGTCCCCTTCTCTCCAAAATAGAGATGTCCCCTGTTAGCGGCTAGGGAGGGGGGGGTACGCCGGCTGGGCGGGCCAGACG
>WBZT01000627.1_pt1 | contig 27845 bp, 27 predicted proteins | sample 5204241 | NCBI WGS metagenome assembly WBZT01 (sample SAMN12344358, study PRJNA552823) | activated sludge metagenome | biome: Activated sludge suspended growth; feature: Nitrification reactor; material: Wastewater; isolation source: activated sludge from nitrification reactor of wastewater... | reverse complement strand
CTTCCCGGCTGACCCCGGAGGGCGCAAAGCCCCGGGTCGGTGATGCCCCATCCTCCCACACATCCTCCCAAAGGGAGGCGACATCTATCCTGACACCTGGGGCCACCGTCGCACTGGTTGCCGGCCAGCTAACGTACACGGAGACCGCCGAGGCGCGCGGCGCCCGCGGGTACGCCCGTACCAACGTAAACGTCAATCGCAATGTCAGCAGCCGTGACGTCAACGTCAACCGCAACGTGAACGTCAATCGGGATGTGAATGTGAATCGCAACGTCAATGTCGATGTCGACCGTCACGGCTGGGGCTACCATCCTGTCGCAACCGGGGTTGCGATTGGCGCAACCGCGGCGGTCACCGCCGCGGTGATCGGCAGCGTGGTCTACAGCCTGCCGCCGTCCTGTAGCTCGGTGGTCGTCAACGGCATCTCCTACCAGCAGTGCGGCAGCGCCTGGTACCAACCCCAGTATGCCGGCTCCAACGTGACCTACGTGGTGGTCAACTCGCCGCGCTGATGGGGGAGGTGGAAGAAGCTAGGGACTGGCGCCGACCTGCTGTCGTTGTTGTTGAAGGCCATTGTCATGGACCACAGAAGTGTTGCCATGGTCGGGCGCAGCCGAGGAATGGGGGTGCCAAGGCCATTACCACCCAGTCAGTGGCACCCGCGCAGAGAACCCTCAGGCGCTGGCAGGCCAGCTATGATCATTCCAGAGCGAGGATTCGATCTGTCCCTGAGGCCCAAGGAACCGGTCCGTGTGCCGTGCCGGGTCTCGGCCGTCAGTGCCGGCGGTTGCGAAGACGCTCGGGAGCGGTGTCGAACGGGCAGGAGGCAAGGCCAAGGCGTCTTATCAAAGTGGCCGCGCGGATTTGACCACTAAAGCCGGGCGCCGTCAGTAGGGGATGCGAATTAAGTAATTTGAGGGAAAGGGGTCGTCCATGACCCATTGGTTAAAATCGTTATTAGTTCGATAGTAGCGCTCAGGCCGTGGCCGCTCCCTCCATTTGCAGGTTCTGGGTGGCGGTCGTGAGACCAGGTTCCTTGGCGGCGACGAAGAAGCTCCAGATATAGAGGATCAGGCCAATAAGGAAGACCAGGCCGGTCAGTTCACGCAGCCAGTAGAAGATGGCGATCTTGTCCTGGACGAGCATGAACTGCAGCGGCGTGTCGCTGAAGCGTTGCAGATAGACCTGCAGGATGCCGGCGGCGGTGAGGAAAAGGGTGATGAAGACCATGGAGACCGTCATCAGCCAGAAGGACCACATCTCCAGCACCTGGGAGCGCTGGCTGTTGGCCTCGCGGCCACTCAGGATTGGCATGGCGTAGGAGATGATGGCCAAGACGATCATCACATAGGCCCCATAGAAGGCCATGTGACCGTGGGCAGCGGTGATCTGGGTGCCGTGAGTGTAGTAGTTTACCGGCGCCAGGGTGTGCAGGAAACCCCAGACGCCCGCCCCCAGGAAGGCCATCACGGCGGTTCCCAGCGCCCAGAGCATGGCCGCCTTGTTGGGGTGGTTGCGGCGGCGCCGATTGACCATGTTGAAGGCGAAGACCGTCATCATGAAGAAGGGAATGGGCTCCATGGCGGAGAAAATAGAGCCCCACCACTGCCAGTACTCGGGGGTGCCGATCCAGTAATAGTGGTGGCCGGTGCCGATGATGCCGGTGATGAGGGTCATGGCGATGATGACATAGAGCCACTTCTCCACCACCTCACGGTCCACGCCCGTGGTCTTGATGAGCACGAAGGCCAGGATGGAGCCCAGGATGAGTTCCCAAACGCCCTCGACCCACAAATGCACGACCCACCACCAGAAGAACTTGTCCAAAACCAGATTGATCGGGTTGTAGAAGGCAAAGAGGAAGAAGACCGCCAGACCGGTAAGACCGATTAGGAGCACCAGGTTGACCACCGTCTTGCGGCCCTTGAGGATGGTCAGGCCGATATTGAACAGAAAGGCGAGGGCGACGATGACGATGCCGATCTTGGTGATGGTGGGCTGTTCCAGAAATTCCCGGCCCATGGTGGGCAGGATATCGTTTCCGGTCAACTTGGCCAGGCCGGCATAGGGCACCAGCAGGTAGCCCGCAACTGTGAGGGCGGCGGCGATCAGAAAGACCCAGAACATGAGGACGGCCAGCCAAGGGAGCGCCAATTCCCGTTCTGCCTCCTCAGGCACCAGGTAATAGGCCGCGCCCATGAAGCCCATGAGCAGCCACACGATCAGGGCGTTGGTGTGGACCATGCGCGCCACGTTAAAGGGGATCTCGGGAAATAGAAAGTCCCCGACGACATACTGCAGGCCCATGATGAGCCCAAAGAGGATCTGGGCGACGAACAGTGCGATGGCGGCCATGAAATACAGCTTGGCCACGCCTTGGGATTGATATTTCATCATTCAAACTCCTGGGAAGGGTATCCAATCAGCCCTGGTTATTGGGTGGCCAGCCGGAGGTGTTGATCTCCGAGGCATACTTCAGAAACTGGGCGATGGCCTCCAGATCGGCCGGAGGAAAGTTGAACTGCGGCATGCTGCGGCGGCCCGGAATGCCGTCGGCGGGGCGGCTCTGGATGAAGGCCTTGATCGCGTCGGTGTTGTTGCCGAAGCGGACATAGACATTGCCCAGTTCCGGGGCGAAATAGGCGCCTTCTCCCAGCAGTGAGTGGCAACCAATGCAGTTATTGGTCTCCCACAGATCCTTGCCATGGGCGATCTGGCGCCCGAGTTCTGTGCTGGGATCGAGCAGCTCGCGCCGGTCCCGATCGGGCAGCGCCAGGGTCGTATCGAAGGATAACGCCAAAAAAAGAAGGAAAAAAAACACGGAGCCACCATAGAAGATGTTCCGTGCCATCGTTTTGGTAAAGGTTTGTGCCATGTTGAGTGGTCCTCTGGAAGCAGTTGCGGCCGAGGGCCATTTGAGGGGAAGCCTCCCACCGCGACCTTGACCAAGGTCAAGATCGCCAGGGGTCCTGATCGCGGGGCGCCACCGGACTTGTCACTGCCATGACGAAGGCCCTCTGGGGCCTGAGTCCCCCAAGGACTGTCTTGAGCAGTAACTTCCCTTGCCTTTTTCCCTTGATCGGCTAAATGTTCATCTATCTGATGTAGCATCTGCCCGAGGTCGTGGCCCGCCGTTTTGCCCAGTGCTATGTGGGGGAGGTCGTCATGTCAGCGATCACCTTCGCCGAGTTGGATTTTGGCGTTGCCGTGTCTGCCCTCCGGAACAGAATCGCCGCCATCTGGCTAATCTGATTCAGGACATCCCGGTCATGCCGTTCGATGCCGCTGCCGGCCTTGCCTTTGGGCCCATCCGTTTGGCAGCTCGTGACAGCAAGAAAGACGCCCTCGACAAGCTGATTGCTGCCCATGCGGGGTCCCTTGGCTTAACCGTCGTTACCAACAATACGAAAGCCTTCGCCCGATTTCCCGGCGTGCTGGTCGAAAACTGGCTTATTCCCGATGAATAAGTTTTCTTCCGCCGGCGCCGCGGCGGCTGAGGCTGGCATTGGACGCGCCTTCTACCCGCTAATGCCGCCAGCCTGCACCTGCGGCCACCGATCAATCCCACCAGCCGCAACCTTCAGACCGCCGCGGGCCTGGTTATCCTGGTCGAGGTGCCCGAGGGTATCAACAAACCTTATAACGACTTGCAGGGGCGCATCTGGGTTAAGAATGGCGCTGACAAGCGCCACGTCACCGCACGCGAGGAGATGCAGCGGCTGTTCCAGCAATCCGGCTTGATCCAGGCCGACCAGGTGCCAGTCCGCTATGCCGGCGAGGAGGATATCGATCCTCGCGCCTCCGCCCGCCATTGCCAACGCCGTTATGGTCAGACCCCCGAAGAGATGGTCTGCCCCTGATGCGCCTGTTGGAAAATATCCATTTGGTCCGCGAGGGCGTGCTCAACCTGGCTGGGAGGCCGAGCATGCCGCCCGCATCCTGCCTTAACGGGGCATAGGCACAGACATTCCCAGGGCGCTGAACGCCTGGTCGCGGATCGATTTGATCGATGAGCGGGAGGGCAATCAATTCCGGGCGGTCGTGTGGCGGCCCAGTGCAGAAGGTTTTCCCGAACAAGTCACCCCGCAAATCACCGGGGAAGTCACCGGGGAAGTCCGACGGCTACTGGCGGTCATCGAGGGTGAAATGAAGCGGGCGGAAATTCAGGAAGCCCTCGGCCTCAGACATGAGGACCATTTTCGAGATATGTATCTGCTACCCGCCTTCGCGTCAAAGGTCATCGACATGACCCAGCCCGATAAACCCAGATCGAGCAAACAGCGGTACCGCTTGACCTCACGGGGTGAGGCCATCAAAGGCAACTAGGCGTTTTCCGTGAGGCATTGGCATTGGGCCTAGCCGCCCGCAGTCAGCCGGGCGTAAAGGAGGGGCAGGCGCGCGGGCAGCTCGGCGGGATGGCGGATGACCACATAGCCGCCGCTGCCGAAGAGGTGAGGGAGATAGTCGTTGCCCTCGGGATCAATGGTGACGCAGAAGGGCTCCAGACCCTCATGGCGGGCTTCAAGCACGGCGTGGCGGGTGTCCTCGATACCCCAGCGGCCCTCGTAGCGGTCGAGATCGTTCGGTTTGCCGTCGGTCAGGATCAGCAGCAGGCGGCGCCTGGCGCCCTCCCGCGCTAGGCGCTGGGCGGCGTGGCGGATACCGGCCCCGAGGCGAGTGTAATAGCCGGGCTTAATGGCCTGGATGCGGCCCCGGATCACGGCGCCATAGGGCTCGGCGAATGATTTGATCTGGTGGACCCGCACCGGGTCGCGGCGGCGGGAGCTGAAGCCGAGCATGGCGAAGCGGTCGCCGGTGGCCGCCAGGCTTTCGCCAAACAGAAAGAGGCTGTCGCGGATGGCATCGATGACCCGGCCCCGATCGTCGACCCAGGTATCGGTGGAGAGGGACAGGTCCGCCAGCAGCAGGCAGACCAGGTCGCGGGCGCCGCTCCGCATGTCGGCATAGAGGCGGTTGGGGTCGCCGTGGGCCCCGGCGTGGCGATCGGTGGCGAAGCGCAGGTAGGCATCCAGGTCGAGGGCCTGACCATCCGGGAGGCCGCGCCGCCAGGTGCGGGCCGGCGCCAGGGCCTGGAATTGATCGCGCAGGCGGCGGGCGGTGCGGCGCAGATGCTCCGGCAGCGGGCAGGGCGGGGCCTCGGCGGCCAACATCTCCAGGATGCGGCAGTGGTCTGGCAACAGGCGCCGCTGCTTCCAGTCCCATTCCGGCAGGCGTTCCCCGTCGGCCAGGATCAGGTCATCCTCGCAGGCGGCGGGGAGGTCCAGATCAAAGCGCAGGCGGGCCCCGCCGGCCTTGCGATCCCGGGCGACGGCGATGCGGTCCATGTCCTCGGCGGCGGACTTGGCGCGCTCCAGGTCGTCCTCCTCGTCGGTGGCGCGGTCCACCCGCACGTATTCGCCCCAGGTGAGGATGTTCTCCATGCGGATACCGATGAAGCCGGCGTCCTTCTGGGGCATCTCGGCGCGTTCGGCCTGACGTCGGCGCCGGCCCAGGTCGGCGCTGGGGTCATCCGGGGCCCGCTCCTGCTCGTCGCCGTCATGGCTCGCCGTCGCGCCGCCCATGGGCAACGGCGGGTCCGGATGCAGCCAGAGGGGCACGGGCAGGGGCGGATGGCGGCCCCGGGGCAGGCGCGTGACGCTGCCGGGGGCGGTGAGGGCCTGGCGGATGAGTGCTTCGTCCTCAGCCTCCGGTGGCGGCAGGCGGGCGGGGTCCGGGCGTTCGGCGAGGTGGGCGGCGACCAGGCGGCGATAACGGTCACTCAGGCCGGGGAAGCGGGCCAGGGTCGTCCGGGTCAGGTGCTGGTTACCGGTTAGCCAATCGTCGTCGGTCCGGGCCTCCCCCGTGGCCAGGGCCGCGAGCCAGAGATAAAGATCCCGGTTGAGCCCGGCCTCAGGAAAGCGGTCGATGAGGGGCGGCAGGAGGAGGGCGCGGTCATCCCGCCAGGCCAGGGCCAGCTTGTCGCCGACCCCTGCGATGCGGGCCAGCAGGCTGCGGCGGGCGCCGTGCCGGTGCTCATCGGCGGCCTTGACCTCTAGGCCGCCGTTGCCCCCCAGGGCGCGAAAATAGATGCCGATCAAGCCGGCCATGTCCTCCAGCCGCACCGCGGCCGCGGGGAAGCGGCGTTCGCTGGCTCGGGTGACGAGGCGGTGCCAGAGGGCGCCGACCTGCTCTTCCATCAGGCCTGGCCGCCCAGGCTGGCCTGGATGACCTCCCGCAGGGCGGCGATGGTCTCAGCATCGTCCGTGAGGGGTTCCACCAGGGCGGCATGGCAGGCGTCCAGGAGGGGCATGCCGCTGCGGATCAGGGTGGCGGCATAGACCAGGAGACGGGTGGAGGCGCCTTCGTCCAGATCGTGATCCTTGAGGGTGCGCAGGGCAGAGGCCAGGACCACCAGTCGCTGCGCCAGGGCGGGGTCGATGGCCGTCTCCCGCATCAAAATAGCGATTTCCAATTCGGGATGGGGGAATCCCAGGCTCAGGGCGACAAAGCGTTGCCGGGTGCTGGGTTTCATACCCTTGAGCAGATTCTGGTAGCCGGGGTTGTAGGAGACCACCAGCATGAAGCCGGGTGGTGCCTCCAGGGTCTCGCCGGTACGCTCCAGGATGAGGATGCGGCGGTCGTCGGTCAGGGGGTGCAGGACCACGGTGGTGTCCTTGCGCGCCTCCACCACCTCGTCCAGGTAGCAGATGGCCCCTTCCCGCACCGCCCGAGTCAGGGGGCCATCGGACCAGAAGGTGCCGGTGTCACCGATCAGGTGGCGCCCCACCAGGTCCGCCGCGGTCAGGTCGTCATGGCAGGCGACGGTGTAGAGGGGCCGGCCCAGGCGCTCGGCCATGTAGCGCACCAGCCGCGTCTTACCGCAGCCGGTGGGGCCCTTGATCATCATCGGCAAGCGGTTGTGGTAGGCGTGTTCGAAGAGGGCCACTTCCCGGCCCTGGGGCTGGTAGTGAATGCCGGCACCCGGCGCGACGGGATCGGTGAAAGTGGGGCCGAGGTCAGCAGCAGGGGACATCTAGGCTTCCTTGCCGAGTATTCCTCGGCAATTTGGGGCAATTTGGTGTCAGTTCTGGAGGCATTTCATCACCAGGGTCAAGTCGCGGCCGGTCCGATCAGGAGGTAAGGGTGAAGGCCAAGGTGATGAGTCCGCCAATCAGGGATAGCCAGATGAGGATGACCCAGCGCCATGGGCCCCTCAGGCCATGCAGTCCCATTAAAAAGTCGCCCACCAACTGACCTTTGACGAGGGCGATACCGAGTACCAGCAGGGCAAACGAGAGCCCACTCAGGCCAAGTAGGCTCACAGCGAAGGTGGTGAAAGTGAGGGCGATGAGGGTCAAATAGACCCAGGTGCAGGGCCGCAGGAAGGCGGAGGTGCTATTCATGGGTCTATCCTCAGCGCATCACATAAACCAGGGGAAAGAGGATCAGCCAGACCAGGTCCACCATGTGCCAGTAGGAAGCCCCCGTCTCCACACCGGTGTGTTCCTGGGCGTCATAGTCGCCCTTGCGGGCCTTGAGGGCGACCGCCAGCAGGATTACCAGGCCCAGGATGACGTGCATGAAATGGAAAAAGGTCAGGGACAGGTAAAACATGTAGAAGCGATTGGTGGACAGGGTGATGCCCTGGCCGAAATGATGAACGTACTCCAAGCCCTTTACCCCCAGAAAGACCAGTCCCATGAGGATGGCCAGTCCGAGCCAGCGCGCGCAGCGCCCTCCCTCGCCGATCCGAATGGCGGCCAGGGCCCGCACCACGAAGTAGCTGCTGGTGATCAGGGCCAGGGTGTTGATCAGGGCGGCGCCCCGATCCAGGGTGGCCTGACAGAGGTTGAACAGCTCCGGGTGGCTCAGGCGCGTAAAGGCATAGGCGACAAAGAAGATGGCGAAGACCGTTAGCTCGGCGAGGATGAAGATCCAGATCGCCAGGTCGCCGGGAGGGTATCGCTTTTCCGCCGTCGCTCTGACTGCCGTGCTCATCAAGGATTGCCGTGGGAGGAATTCCAGAACAAGAGGTTATGTCAATATTTCGCCCCCGGCCTTGATGGAGGTCAAATGGGATCCGGCCTGGAAGGCTCCCGGTCTGAGAGTTTTGGCCAAACCCGCTTGAAAAGGTCGGCGCCCTCGTGCCGGACGTCGGGCTAGTGCTGTCGCAGACCCGGCCATCGTCGCAAAACCACTCTGGCTTGACTTGAGTCAAGGGCGGATGGCGTTAAAAACCTTTAGCTTAAGCTTCATGCCAATAAATAAGATCCAGCCCCTGTCGACGGGCTGGCGCTGGCTGGGGTTATTCCTTCGCATTGAGGAGTCAGGGCAATGCCGTCAGGCTTGAATATCTTCCTTGGCTGGACAGCCGGAATGGCCGGCTTTCTGGCAATCCTCTCCGGGTTTAGCCTGGCGGCCTTGGCGGCGGTCCCGCCAGTCCTTGACTCGCCCTCAGTCCCGGCGGGAGTCCCCGTAACGGTCCCGGCCGCGATCTCCACGGAAAGGGCTATCGCCCTGCGTCATTTCCTGACACAGGATTGTGGATCATGTCATGGGCTTACTCTGGGCGGGGGCCTTGGCCCCCCCTTGCGGCGTGAGCAGGTCGCCAACAAGCCGGTGCCTTATCTGGCCTATACCATCCTCCACGGCCGGCCGGGGACTGCCATGCCCCCCTGGTCCCGGTTTCTTACCGAGGAAGAGGGCGAATGGCTGGCGCGCGAACTCCGGGGAGAAAACCCATGAATCCCACCCTCTACCTGACCCTGGCGCTGTTCCTGGTCGGTCACGCGTTCCTGGCTGCCGTAACCAGCGGCACGGCCATCGCCCAAACCGATCCCCCTATCCCTGCCCCGGCCCTCGCCCCCAAAGAGGCACAGTCCGAGACCCCGACCGCCGCCCCCTGTCCGCAACCACGCGGTACGGGTGATCTTGGTATCGTCGTGGAGCGAGGCTCGGGTTCCCTGGTGCTGATCGAGACTAGCAGCAACCAGGCCCTGGGCCGGATCGAGGGCCTGGGGGACCTCTCCCACGCCTCGGCGGTCTTCTCCCGGGACGGGCGTTACGCCTTTGTCTTTGGCCGCGATGGCGGCCTCTCCAAGGTGGATCTGTTGGCAGGTAAGGTGGTCCGGCGTGTGATGCAGGCGGGCAATTCCATTGGCGGGGCTATCTCTCAGAACGGTAAGCTGGTGGCGGTGGCTAATTATGAGCCCGGCGGGATACGGGTCTTCGACGCGGAGACCCTCGAACAGGTGGCCGACATCCCGGCACTGTACGAAGAGGGCAAACCGGCCTCCAAGGTGATCGGGCTGGTGGACGCCCCGGGTAACCGTTTCGTCTTTAGCCTTTGGGATGGCGACCAGATCTGGGTCGCCGACCTGTCGAACCCTGCCAAACCCGACGTGACCCGTTATCGTGGCATCGGTCGCCAGCCCTATGACGCCCTCATCACCCCCGACGGCCGTTACTATCTCGCGGGCCTCTTCGGCGAAGATGGCCTGGCGTTGCTGGATCTCTGGCACCTGGAGCAGGGCGTGCGGCGCGTCCTGCCGGGCTATGGGCGGGGCGAGGAGCCCCTACCGGTGTTCAAGATGCCCCACCTGGAAGGTTGGGCCGTGGCGGGTCGGCGCGTCTTCGTGCCCGCTATCGGGCGGCACGAGGTGTTGGTTATCGACCTGGAAAACTGGGCAGAGGTGGGCCGTATTCCAGTGGCGGGTCAGCCGGTCTTCGTAATGGCCCGACCGGACGGGCGCCAGATCTGGGTGAATTTTGCCCTACCGGATAATGAGCACGTCCAGGTGATCGATGCCGAGAGCTTGGCGGTGATTCAGGAACTCAAGCCCGGCAAGGCGGTGTTGCACCTGGAGTTCGAGCCCCGGGGCGAGGAGGTCTGGATCTCGGTGCGGGACGAGGATCGCGTGGATGTCTATGACACCCAGACCTTCGCGCGCCTGACCAGTATCGCCGCCAACAAACCCAGCGGCATTTTTCTCACTGACCGCGCCTTCCGCATCGGGCTATGAAGGGTTCCCCGCATCTGGAGCGGCTCGACACCCTCGACCGTCACCTACTGGATGATTTCCAGTCCGGTATCCCTTTGGTGCCCCGGCCCTTCGCCCTGATGGCGGAGCAACTGGGCATGGCGGAGGCCGAGGTCATAGCCCGCCTGCAACGCCTGACCGAGACGGGTGTCGTCAGCCGCGTAGGCCCTATCTTCCGGCCCCGGCTGGTGGGTGCCAGCACCCTGGCGGCCATGGCCGTGCCTCCCGAGCGCCTCGTTGAGGTGGCTACCCTGGTCAGCAGCTTTCCCGAGGTCAACCACAACTACGAGCGGGAGCACGACTTCAATCTTTGGTTTGTCCTCACCGCGCCCGATCAGGCCCGCGTGGAGCGGGTCCTGGACGAAATCGGGTGTCGCGCCGGCCTGCCGGTTCTGGATCTGCCCATGGTGGCCGAATATCACATCGATCTGGGGTTCCCACTGCAATGGACATGAATGATCCAGCCGGATATAGCCCAGGCCAGCCAGGTGACGCGGCCCTGATCCGGGCCATCCAAGGGGGTCTGCCGCTGGTGGAAAGGCCATTTGCCGCCATCGCCGCCGACCTGGGCTTGGAGGAGGGGGTTGTGATCGCCCGGATCCAGGCATTGATGGCTGCGGGCGCCATTAAGCGCCTGGGGGTCGTGGTCCGTCATCAGGAGCTCGGTTACGGGGCCAATGCCATGGTGGTTTGGGACCTGCCTGACGCGCGGGTTGATGCCCTGGGTCGGCGCATCGGCCAACTGCCCTATGTAACCCTTTGCTACCGTCGGCCGCGCCGCCTCCCGGCCTGGCCCTTTAACCTCTTTACTATGATCCATGGACGTGATCGTGTGGCGGTGCTGGCGCAGGTCGAGGCCATCAAACAGGACTTTGCTCTCGGGACTATCCCCAGCGCAGTCTTGTTCAGCGGCCAGCGTTTCAAACAACGGGGCGCCTTCTACCAAACCACGGCCATTGCTGGCGCCAGGCCAGCCACTGACACCACCGGCGTGACTGGCACGGCTGAGGCAGTTGGGGTGAAACCCTCCCGGACACCTAAGCCGAAGCCGAGGGTACGGCCACTGCCCCTCCCAGCCCTGAACCCGGCATGGGGTATTGCCTTGAGTCCGGTTCTGGGTCCCCCCCCGGGTCCCCTGCAAGTGCGGGCCAGCGAGGCCCCGGCATGAATTCCGAATCCGGGCGAGGTGTCCCCGCGCCCCTGATCTTGGGAAACCAGGAACGGACCTTTATCAACCGCTATCAGGGTAGCTTTCCCCTCATCGAACGACCCTTCGCGGCCGTCGCCCAGGATCTGGGAACCGACGAAGCGCAGCTGATTCACATGATCCAGGGGCTGCTGGAGAGCGGCCTGCTCACCCGCTTTGGTCCCCTTTTTGACGCGGAGCGCCTGGGGGGATGCCTCACCCTGGCTGCCATGGCGGTACCCGAGGCGGATTTCGAGCGGGTTGCGGCGCAACTTGCCGCCCTGCCCGAGGTCGCCCACAACTACCGCCGCGATCACACCCTCAACATGTGGTTCGTGCTCGCCACCCCCAGCGAGCCGTCGCTCCGTCGGGCCCTGGATCATCTCGAGGATCTGACCGGCCTGGAGGTACTGGATTTTCCCAAGCTGGCCGAGTATCACCTGGGCTTTTGGCTGCAGCTTGGGGAGGATGGCGGGCTGGGCATGCGCCGCTGGGTGCGGAGCCCGACCACGAGTCCCACTCCCCTGGACGAGCTGGACCATGCCCTGGTGACGGCCACCCAAGGCGGCCTGCCCCTGGTAGCCGCGCCCTATGCCGAGATCGCCAGCCGCCTTAGCCAATCCACCGCGACCATCCTGGAGCGTCTGGCGGGGATGTTGGCGCAAGGGGCCATTCGCCGTATCGGGGCCGTCCCCAATCATTATCTGTTGGGGCTGCGGGGCAATGGCATGACGGTGTGGGATATCGAGGACGAGGCTGTGGACCGCCTGGGGGCTGAGATCGGCGCCCTGGAGGGTGTGAGTCACTGTTATCGCCGTCCGCGCCGGCTACCCCTCTGGCCCTATAACCTCTTCGTCATGCTGCATGGGCGGGATCGCGCCGAGGTCCTCGCCGCCGCCGCCCGCCTTCAGGCCCGCTTTGCCGACTCGTGTCGCGGCCACGAGGTCCTGTTCAGCGCTGCCGTTCTGAAAAAGACCGGGTTACGCTTCACACCCCAGGAAACCTTCTGATGTTCAGACTCAGCCGCTATCTCCACCTGCTCGCCGACCCCGAGCGCCTGGCCAAGGCCGCTGCCGCGCCCCCGGTCGTGCCCAACGGACCCGTGGTGATCTGGAATCTGATCCGGCGCTGCAACCTCACCTGCGCGCACTGCTACTCCACCTCGGCGGACAAGGACTTCCCCGGGGAGCTGACCACGGCGGAGGTCAAGGCCGTGATGGCGGACCTGCGGGCCTATGGGGTCCCCGTCCTGATCCTCTCCGGGGGCGAGCCCCTGATGCGCCCGGACATCTTCGAACTGGCCCATTACGCCAAGGCCCTGGGTTTCTATCTGGCCCTGTCCACCAACGGCACCCTCATCGACCAGGACCAGGTGGCGCCTATCGCCGCGGTGGGCTTTGATTACCTGGGCATCAGCCTGGATGGCTTGGCTGAAACGCACGATCGCTTTCGTCGTCGCCAGGGCGCCTTTCAGGCCTCCCTCCAGGGGTTGCGTCTCTGCCACGAGGCCGGTCTCAAGGTTGGCATGCGCTTCACCCTCTGTCAGGACAATGCCCAGGACCTACCGGCCTTGCTGAATCTCATGGGTGAGGAGGGGATCGATAAATTCTACCTGTCCCACCTGAACTATGCCGGGCGCGGCAACAAACACCGGGAACGGGATGCCTATGCCAGCATGACCCGTGCGGCCATGGATCTCCTCATAAAGACCGGTTGGTCGCGCATTCAGCGTGGCCAAGCCATCGAGTTGGTGACGGGCAACAATGACGCGGATGGCGTCTATCTGCTCCACTGGGCTCAACGGTACTTCCCGGAACGGCTGGAGGACCTGCGCCGGGTTCTGGTCAACTGGGGTGGCAATGCCTCGGGGTTACATATCGCCAACATTGATAACCTGGGCCAGGTCCACCCCGACAGCTTCTGGTGGAACTATCCTCTGGGCGATATCCGGGACCGGCCCTTCTCCGCCATCTGGGAGGACCGCTCTGATCCCCTGATGGCGGGGCTCAAACAGCAGCCACGGCCGGTCAAAGGGCGCTGCGGCACCTGTGCCCACCTAGCCATTTGCAACGGCAATACCCGCACCCGCGCCTTCCAGATGACAGGAGATCCCTGGGCAGAGGACCCCGGCTGCTATCTCACGGACGCGGAGATTGGACCCGAAGGCCTCCGCTATCTCTAGCCCTTCCCCCTTCCTAGTCTGGTTCCTCTTTCATGAAAAACCTCCTATTGGCCGATACCTCCCCCCTCGAATCAAGGCGCGGCCTAGGCCAGCGCGTCGCCTATGTCATGGCCCTGGTGTCCTTTCTGTGCGCAACCCTCTGTCTAGCCGCCATCCTTTTCTGGATAGGCGAGCTGGGAAGCGAACATCCCGTGATCGCCAGCTTGGGGGCCAGCCTGGTCTTTTTCGTCGGGGCTGGGGTAGTCCTGCACGTCATAGGCCGGGCCAATCTGCCCAACCTGGGGTTTAGCTAGGGCAAGAGCCGGCCTTAGCGGCCCTAGTGAGTCTTGGCCGAGTCGAAAAATGGGTTCGTTTCGTAGTTTTGCCCTTTTCGCAGGATCCGGGGTTGTCTAAATCCTTGAAACCAAGTCAAGGGGGCAAAACCTACCAAAAATATGAGCGCAGAAGGTGCCTACTGCCATAGGATCTCTCCTGGCTGAAGAGGTCATGGGTAGTCCTCGAAGCTGGATCAAGCGACAAAGGCCTGGTTCGGGAAAAAATAGCTTGACCATATATGAATATTCTAATATTCTATCTCCCCATGGACGGCGCACCGCACCACTCAGACGCCGCCCTTGCTGCCCACGAAAACTAACGAGAGAGAAAATCACATGAAAAAACTTGCTACCGCTGCTGCTGTTGTCGCCCTGCTGGGTGTCTCCGCTACCGCTTTCGCCTGGGGTGGTCCTTGGGGTAACAACGGTTGGGGCAACAATAACAACAATTGGATGAACGACATGTTCGGCGATGGGTCGGGCGACTTCAGCATGAACATGTCCGGTGGCGGCCATGGCTCGGGCCGTGGTTACAACCGCTACTATGACAACTACTACAATGGTTATGGTTATGGCCCCTACGGCTATGGCGCCCCCTACGGCTATGGCGCTCCTTATGGCGCTCCCTACGGTGCCCCTTATGGTGCCGCGCCCTACGCCCCGCCCGCTCCCCCGGCAGCCCCCGCCGCTCCTGTTAAGTAAGTTACGGCTAAGGTAAGAAATCACCGCGCACAGGGAGGTGCGTTTTGCCTTTGCCTGTTTCGGCGTCGGGGGAGGGTCGCAAGCATCTAAGCGGTAGCAAGTACCTTCCCCTGACGCCACCTTTCCATATCAGCAGGCCGGCCCATTACACTTCGGGCCATCTGTCTCCCTATTTATGATCCTGTCTCATCCCTCGCTGGCCTTCGGGTTACACGCGCGTGCTGCGTTTTCTAGGGTCTCTCCCACTTGGGGCGACGATGCCAACAGCTCGTTCCTCTCTAAGGGAATCAGTGTCAGACCCCAAAGGCGCCTCGGATTGTCACTCTTCCCCGGCACGATTGCGAGGGGGTGGGAACGGCAGCAAAGGTGTGCCAGCTGCCAGGGACCTCACCAGCGGTTTCAAGCGGCGCAACTCCCCGGGAAGGACGGCCAGGGCTGCCTCTGCCTCGGCTTGGGTAGCAAAATCTCCCAACAGGAGGGCTAGCCACGGCTTGCCCCGATGCTGGCCTTGGAGGGTGCGGAACTGTCCCGCCCCTTTGTGCTTTTGCACGAAGGGAGCTAGCCCTGCGTCATTGGCTACGGTCAGGAGCTGGATAGCGAATCGCTCAGGTTCCAGTTTTCCTGGCTCTGGGTTGAAGGTTGGGTTGCGGGGTGTTCTCAGGTCAGGAGACGCGAGGTCAAGACTTGGTGTAGGGGGCGCTGGGGTGTGGCTGGGCAATGCGGGGCTGCTGGGAGGATCAAGCAGCGGTGCCTGGATCTCCGAGCTCGCCGGCTCTTCTCGGGGTCCGTCCAGGATCTCTCCCGGCCCGGGTGCTGTCAGGCGCCCCAACCCCAGCAACGCGACCAGAATGAGCCCGGCAGCCAGGATCCGGCGCCCGGGCGCACCTAGCGACGGTGGAACTTGATGACCCTGGGCGAGCAAGAGGCCATAAATCGGTCGCCCGCCCAAACCTTCGGCAGTGAAGGTGGCGCTGAGGCAGGTGAGGATGACGGGCAGGCCCAGGTCCAGGGCGCCGGTCAGTTCGATTACGAGGATGATCCCCGTCAAGGGGGCGCGCACGGTGGCGGCAAAGAGCGCGCCCATGGCCGCAACCGCGAAGAGGCCGGGACCCAGGCCAAGCCCCGGGGCTAGCCCGTCCACCCAGTGATCAAAGATCACCCCGACCAGGGTGCCTAGGGCGAGCAGGGGGGCGAAGATCCCACCCGGAAGTCCAGCACCATAGCTGCCCACCGTGGTCAGCATCCGCATCGCTAGTAGAGTCAGCAGGAACAAGGTGCCCGGGTGGCCCTGAAGCAGTAACTCCACCAGTCCCTCCCCACCACCCACGGCCGTGGGCGCGTTCCAAACCAGGGCTCCCAGGGCCATTCCCAAGGCGCTGGTGGTGAGATAGGCATGCCCCTCGCGTAGGGCGCGAAATCGCCCCACGGACGCCAGGAGCAGGGTGTTAAAGAGTACCCCCAGGAGACCGACCAGGACCCCCAGCACCAGAAATAGGGGCATGGCGGACAGGGGGGCCAGGTCCAGCGGCGCCAGCGTCAGGGCCGGTCCCTGCCCCAGGAACCCGTCGCTGACCACTACCGCCAGACAGCACGCCAGGATGACCGATTGCAATGCAGCGAAACTGTATTCGAAGTGCTCCCGGAGTTCCTCGGTGACAAATACGATGGCCGCCAGCGGGGCATTGAAGGCGGCGGCGAGTCCCGCCGCCGCCCCGGCTGCGATGAGGGTTCGCCCCTGCCTGGCATCCAGGCCCAGCCGCTCGGTAGCCCATTGCCCAAAGGCGGCGCCCATGTGAACCGTTGGCCCCTCGCGTCCCAGCACCAGGCCGGAACCAACCGCCAGGACCCCGGCAACGAACTTGACCGGTAGCACCCGTTGCCAGCGCAGGGGATGCTCGCCGGCGAGGATGGCCTCCACCTCCTGGATGCCGCTGCCGGCGGTCTCCGGAGCAAAACGACGCACTAGCCACAAAGCAGCGTTCAAAACCAGTGCTCCCAGGGCCATCAGAACCAGCCAACCAGGAACCGGCGCTGACTCCAGGACTTCGCGCAGGAGGTTCCGGCCCGGTTCGGCTAGGTCGAGCAGGGCATGGAAGGCACCCCCGATCAACCCGGCCAGGGCGCCCACCAGGGCCGCGGCCAGGAAAGGTCGTACCTGGAGGAGACGGGTATCCCGCAGGGCTTTTGCTTCCACAACTAGCCTGGCGCCATCAACCCTTGACGGCTGGGTTGAGGCTGTAGATGCCGGAAAGGGTCGCCGTGGCCAGCACGTGGCCCTCCAGGGCCTTGCGAACGGAGCGGCCGTCCAGATCACCCTTCACCTCCAGGGCGGGGAGGTCGATGGCATAGAGGGTGAAGACGTAGTCGTGCAGTCGTTCATCATTCCAGGGCGGGCAAGGCCCATCATAGCCAAAATAGGGGCCAGCCATCTCCGGGTCCGACGCGAACCAGCCGGTGTAGTCGTTTAGGCCATGGCGCATGCCACCGGGCGCGGCAGGCCCGGACTTACCACGGGGGGTTACGCCGCGACAATGGCTGCCTTCGGGGATCTCGGAGGTAGAGGCGGGGATATCCAGCAAGACCCAATGAAAGAAGTCGATCCGGGGCCGTGAGATGGCCAGGGTCTTGCCCTCCTGATTGACGTCTTCGCCTGTGCTGGGGACGTTTGAGTCATGGCAAAGCAGCACCAGGGAGCGGGTGCCAGCCGGGGTGTCTGTCCAGGCGAGATGGGGGTTGATGTTGTCGGAGAGGGTGATATGGGTGTCGGGCGCGATCCTGGCGAAGGCGTATTGGGCCGGGATTGTCTGACCCTGACTGAAGCTGGCACTGACGAGTTGCATAGGGTGTCCCCTGGGCTAGGTCATGGGTTAAGTGTTCAGGATAAGCCTAGCATGAGGGTCGCGGCTACTCACCTCCCGTGAGGTCCTGCGGAGTAATGGGATCTTGATTATCGGAATAACATATTGATAATAATCAAGAAATAAGTTATAAATTTCACATCACCTTGGCCCCGACCCCACGCATACCCCTTTATTTTAAGCTTTCGGTCTGTCATGCATTCCAATCGCTATTCGCGGATCTTCCTGCTGAGCCATATGCGGGCCTACACCAGCCTGTTGGGGCATATTCTAGGTTCGCATCCTGCGATCAACGGCTATTTCGAATTGCATATCAGCTATGGTGAGGCAGGGGCGCTGGACAACCAACTGGGGGAGTTACGCAAGTATGAAACCCTCAAGAACAACAGCCGCTATCTTTTCGACAAGCTGCTCCACAATCGATATTGCCTGCTGCTTGAGCAGCTTGGTCGCGATGATGTCAAGATTCTGGTCGCGCTGCGCGAGCCTGAGCAGAGTATCAAAAGCATCGTCAACCTGTTCGCGCGGAAAGGAACGGATGCTTTATATGCCCAGCCGGAAGAAGCGGCCCGGTACTATATTGAGAGGGTCAGGAGCCTTTCGGAATTCTGCGGCTCCTCTGCTGGACGCTACTACTACCTCGACGCCGAGGCGTTGCGGCAAGAGCCCGAAACGCTGCTTTCCGCGCTGACTCGCTGGCTTGATCTGGAGGTGCCGTTAAGCGCTCACTACCAGACCTTCAGCCAAACTGGAAAGGTTAGAAAGGGGGATTCGTCCGAGCGCATTCAGAGCGGGAAAATCGATAAATTGGCAAGCGATTACGCGCATGTGGCCATTCCGTCGGGTGCGCTGCAGCGGGCTTTATCAATATACGGGGAAGTACGTCCACATATGATCGCCAACGCAATCGCTTACATCACCAATTGATAGTCAGCCCGTCCTTCGCTTGGCCAATTCCTGGCAAGTGCTCCCTTATCGAACTACCCGATCCCACGCATTGCGCTCGTCTCGGTAGCTCATCAAGGCATCCATGATCTGATGCTTACGCCCGGCGCGGTGCTCTTCGGACTGGATCTGTCGCCAGGCCAAGGACTGGTTACCGAAATTGCGATCGATGTTGGCGATGAAGGCGGTGATGTTATCCAACGCTGCCTGCAGTTCGGGCTGGGTGAGCCACCAGTGCCCAGACCTAAATACAAGCTGGTTGAGCCGTTCACCTTTCTCCCGTATCGCCTGATGCTGTCGCCGGTATAACTCCAGCAATTCCTGTTCTTTCCGGTCGATGACAGGGGCCATGATGGCTGCGGGGAAGGCCTTGTCGACATCCGCCTCCGCTACCAGTTGCTCGACCGTGAACAGCGTTAGGTCGCCGAAGAACTGCCGCTCGAACTCGTTGGAAAGGTCGATGTCTTGCCTGACGCCTCCCTCTGCCAGCGCGACGCCGGGCCGAAATTCGGCATCCAGACCCCCATCACGGGTGCGCCGGTGCAGGTGCGGCAGGTTGACCGACGCGAACCGCTTGCCTATTTCCGCGGCGATCAGTCGCCCGGCGGTCGGTCCCGACATGCGCAGGCGGAGGTCCCCGAAGGGAATGATGTATTTCAGCCCCGCGCGGTTGACGACATAGTTGCCCGGATAAACCGTGCGTGCCGGGGAGAGATCCGTAACACCCTCTTGGTACCGGAAATAGGTTTTCCGGGTCAGATGCTCCCCAAAGAAAAACGCATTGAGCTGACCGGCGAAGTCCTGCAGACAGGCCGTGTGATCGTGCTCGCCGGACAGCCGGCACCGATATGTAAAGGTGCAGACCTTGTTCTCGAAGCCGAACAGGCTGGCCATGTCATGGTAGGCCGCGTCACCCGCCTCTTGGGGGGGCGCTTCATGAAATCGGCAGTCTTGGTGTGGCGATGCCTCGGCCAGGGACGTGAAGAACGCGGTGACATCATCGAGAAAATTAGCTGCCATCACGGCCGGCGACACCGGCGGATCGCCGACGAGCTTACCCGTCAGCATCAGGGTATCGGTAGTGCGGAAGATCCTGTCGATGACATAGAAGTAATTCAGACCATAGACGATCCGGTCCCCTGATTGCGTTTGACGATTGACACAGAAGGACTGGTCGCTGTCGACCATGTAATAGAGGGTCTTGTCCCGATCTTCGGTCAACTGCAGACACTTGAGGTAACTCAGGTTGCGATTCGCAGCCTGGCCCTTGAGAAAGAACCTCTCCCGGGGCAGGGTCGTCAGGATGCGGCCCAATTGCACCCGCTCAGGTTCCGGCACTGATTGCAAGAGATCGTATTGCTCATCCTGGCCGAAATGGACAACCTGCAGGCCCTTGCGCTGGTATTCATCGACCAGTTCAAGATGGCGCAGGACATTCACCGACTCGCGGCTGTCTTCCGCGACAATGACCTTGACCCGCCAATATACGCCCGCGGCGCTGCCGCCATAGGAGAACTGCTCGCACAACTGATAAATGCTTTCGAGGCAGTTGCGCAGGTGGGCGGGGCGATCTGCCACCGGGATGCTGAGAATGAAGTGATAGCGATCGTCGGTAAGTTGCCGCTGAATCAGACGTTCCTGCTCGCGGAACAGTGACTGATAGCAATCGAGCAGGTCATCAAAATCCGCCTTGTCATTCCACAATGCCGACTCAAGAAGCGGGTAACACTGATCGTACAGTTCGATAAGTGATTGCGTTGTTTCGGCATCGGCAGGATCGGCTATGGCTGCCAGCCCGGGAATCAGATGTCGGTAGTGCGCCAGGCAATCCTGCAGGCAAGGGCTTTCGGGGGCTGCTTCGCAATCCATGGTGCGTGATTAGCGCCGCGAGGAATAATTCGGGTAGGCGTCCTGGTCGATCAGGATCTCGATGAGGTTGACACCCTTCAGATAGTCCAGTGACTCCAGTTTCCCTGACAGGTCCCGTTCACTCTCCACACGAACATGCTCGATGCCAAAGGATCGCGCCAACATTGCAAAATCCGGGTTGATGAAATCGCAATCGATAAAGCGGTCGCCATAGTGCTGATGCTGATTCTTACGAATCAAACCCATTGTGGCGTTGTTGAACAACACGATGTTCAAAGGAATCCTGTAATTGACCGCGGTCATGATTTCCATCGCGCACATGTGAAACCCGCCATCGCCAATCATAGCGAACATGGGGTTCTTGACCGCGCAGGCAGCACCGATCGCGGCCGGTACCGCATGGCCCAGGGATGATATCCCGGTGTTGGGGTAGAAGCGGTCACGGCTCGATACGCGGTAAAAATTTTGGGCGAAGACGATGTTGTCGTCGAACATCACCAGGCCTTCCGGGAAGCGCCGTTCCAACCAGCGGTAGAAAGCCTTGATATGATCAAACTGTCGGCTGAAAATGGTTTCATCCGCGGCGTCGATCTCCCGCTGCGCGGCGTCGACGAAGGCGGCGATATCCACCGGTGCTTTCGCGGCGATGGGCTCGACCTGAATCGCGGCATCCAGCGCCTGGAGATAGGCACCAAGGTCCGCCTGCACCACCAGAGGGGCCTTGAAGACCTTCTCCAGCTGCTGGGGGTTATGGTCGACCTGAATCAGTTTTTTGCCGGCGAGCAGTCTCTGGTCCCAGACATAACTGGTGCGCTCATTGAAACCCGCGCCGAGCACCAGCACCAGGTCCGCCTGCCGCTCGAGATAACGCATTGCGTAACCGCCGGAAGTCACGCCCAGGCTGCCCAGGCACAGGGGCGAGCGTTCGTCGAGAGCTCCCTTGGCTTTGAGGCTGGTGGTCACCGGGATGTTGAGCCGTTCACTGATACGGCTCAGCGAGGCCTGCGCGCCGGCGCGGATGCACCCATAGCCAGCGATGATCAGCGGGCGTTCGGCCGCGCGGATCAGATCCAGGGTCTGCGCTATGTACTGACCGGGTATGATGGGCGCAAGATCCGGGCGGGTGCAGGAGACCTGGTCGAGGAGGGAGTCATCCACCATTTCCTTCTGCAGGTTGTAGGGGAAACTCAGAACGACGGGCCCAGGTACCCCGAGAAGCAGATATCTGGCCGCCTGGTTGAGAACGCTGGCCAGGTAATCCGTGCGTTCAACCAGCCGGTGGTAACGGGTAATGCCGGCGAACAGCGCGACTTGGTCGACGCTACCACCTTCCCCGGAGCTTTCCTGCAGACCGCCCTTGCCGAAGATATGGGTGGGCGCTTCACCGGTGATGGCGATCACCGGCAGGTTGTCAGTGTAGGCGCTGGCGATGCCGGTGACCAGGTTGGTAGCGCCTGGGCCGGCGGTGGTGATGCAGGCGCCAACCTCGCCGGTCGCGCGGGCGTATCCGCCGGCCATGAAGGCGGCGGCCTGTTCGTGCTTCACCAGTATCGAACGAACGGACGAATCGTAGAGACTGTTGTACACCGGCAGGATATGTGAGCCGGGAATACCGAAAATGCGTCTTACGCCCAGCTTTTCCAAGTATTTTACGAGGATTTGGCTAACCGGTACTTTCATTATCTGGCAGCGATGCGGGTGCGTGACGACCTGCAAAAGGATATAGGTATCTGTCCATAATTGAAACCCTCAGCCATGATGCGGCAGCAACATCCGCCTAGCTGCAACTTCCCATTGACAGTTCGATATTATGAAAATTATGTCTGATCATTCAATAAAGGCCGTATTTTTTGATTATGGGGGCGTTATCGCCGACGAGGGCTTTCAGAATGGCCTGAGATGCATGGCGCGCGAACAGGGACTGAATGGCGATGCGATGCTAAAGGTCGCCAAATATGCCATCTATGATTCGGGATTTATTCTCGGTTGGGGGACTGAAGGGGAGTTTTGGCGACTCATGCGCGAAGGTTCCGGCCTGAAGGGCACTGATAGCGAGTTGACGAATCGCGTATTGCGGGGATTTGTTCTGCGACCGTGGATGATTGAAAAGGTGCAACGACTCAAGGTCCGGGGCTTTATCACCGGCATCCTCAGTGACCAGACGCACTGGCTGGACTGGTTGAATGAGCGGGATAATTTCTTTCAATATTTCGACCATGTATTCAACAGCTATCACATGGGCAAAGGGAAGCGCGATCCCGATCTGTTTCACGATATCACCGCAAAGCTGACACTGTCACCGGGCGAGATCCTGTTCGTGGATGACATGAGAAGCAATGTGGAGCGCGCACAGGGCGCAGGCTGGAAAACCATTCCCTATTCGGATAAGGCGGCATTCCTGGAGGAATTTGAAGAGATATTGCCGGAGGCAGCATAAGCAGTATGAGTATCCGCTCCCGACCTGCCAGTGATCTGCGCGTGCCCCGGAGAACCACGCCTGCCCCCCGGCATCCCCCAAGCGACCATGCTCCCAGCACCGCGCCCTTGCCAGCGTCCTTCCGCAGTGCTAGGTTTCAGCGCTCCCCGGGCGACCACACGGTTCGCGTCCCCGCCGCCCCATGCCACCCTGCGCCAGGAGCTGCCATCCGACCAACCCGCGGCAACGTCAGGGCGCACCCTTGTCCAGACCCGCCTTCCGCAACGCTATCGATTCCTCATGTCCCAAGCCAGCGCCTACCCTGAGCCGAGCCGCCTATCCTACCCCCACGACGAGACGGTACACCCCTGGCTGCGCTTTGCGGTCGATGCCTATTACACGGCCGATGTGGGGGTCTGGCAGGCCATTGAACGGGAGGAAGGCAAAGGGCGCTCTTTGGCCTGTGCTAAGGGCTGCTCGGCCTGCTGCCGCAGTCACACCACGATCCCGATCTTTCCCCTGGAATTGCTGGGCCTCTATTGGTTCGTTACTGTCAAGCTGGGCGCCGAGGTGCGCCTGCGGCTCAAGCCGCAGCTCGCCAGTCACGAGCGGGGCGGGCCCTGTCCGTTTCTGGTTGATGGCGCCTGCGCCGTGCACCCGATGCGCCCGCTCGCCTGCCGACACTTCAACGTCTTCGGCCGGGTGTGTGCGGAGGGCGAAGATGCCTACTACAGCCGCCGCGAGGACGTCCTGACCCCGATCCAGGCCTATCAGGACGCCGCCTTCGAGGCCATGCTGCCCTTCCACGGTCTCACCACCGAGGTGCAGCGGCGGCAGGCCATGCAGGCCAGGTATATCCAGGGTCAGGCGCGAGTGCTCCAGGACATCGACTGGGGACATCTGGCCGCGCGGCTCGGTGACTGAATACCCGACAGCCCACAGCAGCTGCTGTCGGTCGCCATTAATATCACCTCCCGGATAGGGATAAGCAGGCGTCCATCAGCTTCTAGGGACCCAGGACGGGATGCTGGAGCAGAATCCGACCCCTGCACGCCTTGGATGGGCGCTAGACCCTGCTCGCCGATCGGCGCTGCTGGTGCCTGGATCAACCTCTGTCCGCGCCCGGGGAGCCGGTAGGGGGGTAATCCAACGTGATTGTGACCTGCTTGCGGACCTCCTCATTGCTGCCGGTTTGAGAGCACGCTGCCCACCAGGCTTGCGACCAGGACGGTCAGATAGAACTGGCCGATGACGGCCTCCATCATAGCGAGAAAGTGCGCCAGGGGTGAGGTCGGAGTGATGTCTCCGTACCCGACGGTGGTCAGGGTAATCCAGACGCCTGCCCCCAGTGCGGCTATCAAGGCCGCCTCAACTGCGATCTGTCCCAGGACGATACCAAATTCGTGGCTTAAAGCCAGGCCGAAAAGCAGCAGGATGAGTACGACCGCCAGATAGGCGAAGTTATTCTTCTCGGTAACCTGCTAGGTCGTCGGACCGGTATTGCTCATCGGAACTCCCCGTGGACGGTAACAAACAGGACGGGGATGCTGAGGTCTGCATACATAACGAGGCTCCTACCTGGGAGTTCCGGTAAAACTTCGCGTACTTCATGTCTTCGTTTACGAGGTGGCTTATCAGGAGGTCTTTGACCTCCAACCCCGCCTCGATCCATTCTGACTCCAGGCCGTAGGTTACGAACCTTTTCATGATCTCTTGAAAGGCTGCAAGGACCTGGGCATGCTGGTTCGCATGGTCATCTGCATCCGGATATTGCCATTGATCGAACAGTTTTTCCTCGTGTGCAAAATGCTGGGCGGCATCATCCATAACGGACTGGAGGCTTTTCCGGATCTCGCCCAGATCCTTACGGTCCAGTATCAATCGGTTAAAATCATTGATCAGGGAAGCAAACCGTTGGTGGTCTTCGTCAATCTCGGGGATGCCGACGCTCATCCCATCGTGCCATTCAATCTGCCACAGGCGGGGTTTCATCATGGTTATCCAATGGGTGGGCCCATCAGGTTGGGAACTGGTATCCAAGCTCACGGAAGAGTTTGATGCAGGCATCAACGGCGGTTGCATCAAATAACACGCCGCGATGGCGTTCGATATCTGTCAAGGCGGCCTCAAGGCCCAGGCTCGGTCGATAGGTACGGTGTGAGGAGATCGCCTCCACGACGTCGGCTACAGCGATAATTTTCGATTCGAGCAGAATCTGCTCTCCCTTGAGACCTTGCGGATAACCCGAGCCATCCAGCCTTTCATGATGTTGCAGGATAATATCAGTAATCGGCCAGGGAAATTTCACGTCCTTAAGGATATCGTACCCTGCCTGCGGGTGAGTCTGAATAAGCTTGTATTCGATGGCGCCAAGCTTACCCGTCCTGGTGAGTATCTCCGCCGGAATACGGATCTTTCCCAAGTCATGAATGATGCCAGCCAGGTGGATCCCGGTAACTTGATCTGCCGGTAAGCCCATGTCCCGTGCGATGGCCGTTGCCAGATCGGCGACCCGCCGTTGGTGGCCGGCGGTGTAAGGGTCGCGTGCCTCCACAGTGGCGGCGATGGTCTGAATGGATTGCTCCAGGCTTTGCCGAAGCATCAGTAAGGACTGCTCATGGCTCTTGCGAGTGCGCAAGCTGACGATGCCATAAGCCAGGTCGTTAGCCAGTTCCCCCAGCAGCTGCACCTCCTCCTCGTCAAAGGCATTGGCCTCGGATGAATAGATACTCAAGCCGCCAAAAATCCTGCTGCCGTCGGAAAGAGGGAATCCGATATTCACGACGTAGCCACGTGCGCGCACGGACTCTCGCCACGGATTGAATGCCGGGTCGCTGGCGATATCGTGGCAAATCTGTGTCACTCCGCTGCGTATCGCCCTGGCGACCGGCAATAGGCCATACGCCTTTTCACTCCAACAGAAATGCTCTGCCCAGTAAGGACCTCCGTCCAAATCGGACCATGCCATGGGCCTGATGCTCTGTTGCGAATCAACTTCGGTATAGTCGACTACGGCAAGAGGGTAGCCACCTTCCTCCGTAATGACCTGCACGACCTTCCGCAATAACTCGTGTTCCTGCGTCGAGTGCACCAGCGCCAGGTTACTGGCCGACAGTGTTCTGAGCGCGCGGTTGACACGGTGTAGCTTCTCCTCGGCTAACTTGCCCGCGGTAATGTCATCGTAGATGCCCAGTATGCCGACCACCTGCTGGCCGGCATCCCGCAAAGGAACCTTGGAGGTGCGTAGCCATATCCTATTGCCGTCCGGTGTCGTCTGCGGTTCTTCAAAACCCAGTTTGGCATGGCCAGACTCAATTACGGCCTGGTCATCCGCGCGGTACAATTCGGCCTGATCCTTCCAGCCCATCTCGAAATCGGTTTTACCCGTGACTTCGTCTGAACTGGAGTGACCCGCATCTCGCGCGAACTGGGCATTACAGCCTAGATAGTGCAACCCCCGGTCCTTCCAGAAGATGCGGACAGGGGCAGATTCCACGATGGTCTGGAGCAGGTTCTTGGATTTCAAGATTTCCTGCTGCGCCCGCGACTGCTCGGTAACATCCAACCCGATGCAGAGCAGGCCGATCGTTTTGCCCTGCTCACCCTTCAGGGTTTTGTCATACCATTCGATCAGGAGTTGCCGGCCATCCCTGGTAAGGATGGTATTGACGTTGCCATGCGTTTGAATGTCCCTGGAGGCGCTAATAAACAGTTGCCTCATTTTCTTTCTTTCCGGTTCGGGAAGGAACCTATCGAACCAATCCTGCCCTGCGACTTCGTTGAGGGCATAACCGAGCAGGGTTTCCGTGTAACGGTTGAAGCGAACGATCTGGCCTTGCGGGTTGAGCACCAGGATGATGATTTGTGCGGTCTCCACCAGTCCGTCGGAGAAATCCCGCTCCTGACGCAGCAACGCCATGGCCTCGCTGCGTGCGGTGATGTCGCGGATGTTGCACTGAATCAGCTTGCGATCACCTACCAGGTAACTATTGCTGATAAATTCTACTTCCCTCCGCAGGCCACTTTTTGTTACCAGCGGCAAGTTCTCATAACGGATGCAATTGTTGGACTGCAATTCCCTGAATGCCGACTTGCCGGCTTCGATGTCCGCAAAGAGCCCGATATCCCAAAGTTTCTTGCCCATGCAATCGCTGTAACTGTAGGAAATAAAGTCAAGGACAAATGGATTGGCGTCTACGATCTGGCCCGTGTCGGCTGCGAGTATCAGGATGCCGTCCTGGGCAGACTCGAACAACCGACGGTAGCGTGTTTCAGATTCTCGCAAGGCCCCCTCGGCCAACTTGCGATTGCGGATGTCCTGCTCTTCGGCCAAGGCGCGTTTGATGGCAGGCTCAAGCTGTATTAGAGAGTCTTTCAACACATAGTCCCTTACCCCCAACTTGAGCAGTGCCACGGCCCGCTCTTCACCAATATTGCCCGATACCAGGATCACCGGCAGTTCAGGGGCAAGGGTCTGGATACGGGCAAAACTGTCGAAGAAGTCTAACGAAAGAACGCTGTAATCCGAAAGGATGATATCCCAGCCCCCCTTGGCGAGGGCGTCTTCCAGGTCCGCCATCCTATCGACTCGGACACACTGGACACTCATGCCCTGATGACGAATATGCCGCTCCAGTAACAGGAAATCGACCAGGCAATCCTCGATAACCAGGATGTTCAGGGGTTGGTCCATGGTTTTTATCCTCGCGGCGGCCGGTTTGCGGCTAGCCAGTAGCTGACCAGGTTGGCCACAGTCTCGCCGAATTTGGCGAAAGCGAGCGGCCTGCGTGCCGAGCTTTTGGCACGGTGTTCAAAACACTGGCGCCGGCCCCCTCTTCCCCGGAGGTGGTCAGCATGAGCACCGGCAACAAAGTGGTGCGCGGATCGGCCCTGAGCCGTGCCAGTACTTCCAGGCCACTGACGGTCAAGGGTTCTGAGTATCCTTTGGAGTTGATTATCCATGATTTCCCGCCCATAAGAGCTGTTTCTAAGGCTACTATAATAGGTACTGGCCGATTACTCCAGGCAGGCCGGAGAGGATAGGTGAAGGAATAGAAGAGGGATAGGAAAACCAAACGCCTGACGGCTGGAGCGGCAGGTGGGCCAAGGCAGGGCGGAGTGCCTGGCGAGCTAGCCACCGCTTGCGACCCGGGCAGCGATAAGAACAGTCAGGGCTGGACGGAGACCTGGACCAGTTGCCCGTTACGTGTCGAGAGCCGTGTGATTATATACCGAGACGGAGTTATCCGTTATTCTTAGCGAGAGAAGTGCTTCGTACCCTTGCGGTAGAGGCGAGCCGTGCTCAAAAAGCGGCTCACATGACCCAGGCCCTG
>WBZT01000626.1_pt1 | contig 27955 bp, 27 predicted proteins | sample 5204241 | NCBI WGS metagenome assembly WBZT01 (sample SAMN12344358, study PRJNA552823) | activated sludge metagenome | biome: Activated sludge suspended growth; feature: Nitrification reactor; material: Wastewater; isolation source: activated sludge from nitrification reactor of wastewater... | reverse complement strand
TGCCCCCTTGGGAAAACCTCCCCTTACCGGGATAAAGGGGATCGAGGCGGATTCAAGTCCGCCGGCGGGGCTGAGCCCTGTAGGAATCCCCCCTAGCCCCCCTTTTCCAAAGGGGGGGAACGGCTTGGGCTCAGTCCAGCCAGGCCCGGATGCGGGCCAGATCCACCAGGCCCGTTTCGCCCTGGCCCGCCGCGTCCAGCCGGCGGTACGGCGCGCCGGGCTCGCCCAGGTCGGACAATACGGCCAGCGCCCCGGAAAAATCGTGATCCCGGGTGTAGTCGTTGACCGTGACGATGGTGCGCAACCCCGCGCCCCGGGAAGCCAGGATGCCGTTCTCCGAGTCCTCGAAGGCCAGGCATTCGGCCGCGCCCAGGCCCAGTTTTTCCAGGGCCCAGACGTAGATGTCCGGGGCGGGCTTCTTGGCGGGCACGATGTCGCCGGCGGCGATCACGGCGAACCAGTCCGGCCCTTCGGCGGCCAGGCTGTGGCGCAGCAGGGCGGTGACGTTTTCCGGCGTGGTGGTGGTGGCCACCGCCAGGGTGAGCCCCGCCGCCCGCGCCTCCTCCAGCAGACGCCTGACGCCAGGACGCAGGGGGATGCCGCCTTCCGCCAGCATGCGGGTGTAGTGCCGGGTCTTGGCCTGGTGCAATTCGGCCACCAGGTCGTCGAAATCGGCGGGCCTGGCGTAATCGGGACGGAAGCGTTCCACGTAATACTTCATGCGCTCCTTGCCGCCGGTCACCGCCAACAGTTGGCCGTAGAGGGCCACATCCCAGTCCCAGTCCAGGCCGTACTCGCGGAAGGCCGCGTTGAAGGCGGGCCGGTGGCCGTCCCGCTCCGTATCCGCCAGGGTGCCGTCCACGTCGAAAATCAGTGACTTGAGCATGTCTTTTCCTGTTTGAAGCGTGTTTTCAAATGTTTAGGCGCGGTTACAATGCGCCTCCCACCGTTCCAGCCGAGTCCGCCATGGACGTCATCACCGATCGCCAGAATCCCGAATTCGACCAGCTGTTCGACGGCACCTTGTACAGCCTGCTGTCCTGGAAACAGCTTTCGGCGTTCTGGGAACGCCTGGACCCCGCCGCCGGCTGGTTCCTCTATGCCGTGGGCGAGCCCCGCCCCGAGGACGCGGCCGACGCGGAGCACGTGGCCGCCTTCGTGCGCGAGATCGACGCCCTGCTGCGCAAGGAACACCACGAGGACTATTGCGGCATCGTCTACGCCGACGACCTGGACAATCCCCGCCTCATCAAGATCTACGACCCCAATCATCTGGGGACGTCCTGCGGTTCCAGCAAGCATCGCATCCTGCCCGGCTGGATCATGTCCCGCATGGCGCCCTCCGACCTGGACCCGCCCGCCTTCGTGCCCCAGAACCGCAAGCGCTGGTGGCAGGGTTTCCTGGACATGATCGGCGCCGGCTGACCCCCCCGCACCCAAGAAAAAAGCGGCCGCGCGGCCGCTTTTTTCGTTGCGTCGCGCGGCCTTACTCGGCGGCCGGGGCTTCCGCGGCGGGCGCGGGCGCGGCCGGCGGCTCGATCAGGGCCTTCATGGACAGGCGCATGCGGCCCTTCTCGTCGGTCTCCAGCACCTTCACCTGCACCGCCTGGCCTTCCTTGAGGTGGTCGGTGACGGCATTGACGCGCTGGTGGGCGATCTGGGAGATGTGCAGCAGGCCGTCCTTGCCGGGCAGCACGTTGACGATGGCGCCGAAGTCGAGAATCTTGAGCACGGTGCCGTCATAGGTCTTGCCCACTTCCACCTCGGCGGTGATGTCCTCGATGCGCTTCTTGGCCAGGGCGCCGGCTTCGGTGCTGGTGCAGGCGATCTTGATGGTGCCGTCCTCGGCGATGTCGATCTGGGTGCCGGTTTCCTCGGTCAGGGCGCGGATGGTGGCGCCGCCCTTGCCGATCACGTCGCGGATCTTCTCCGGATTGATCTTCATGGTGATGATGCGCGGCGCGTACTGGCTCATCTCGTGGGGGCCGGCCTCGGCCTTCTCCATGGCGTCCAGGATGTGCAGACGGGCTTCCCGGGCCTGGGTCAGGGCCACCTGCATGATCTCCTTGGTGATGCCGGTGATCTTGATGTCCATCTGCAGGGCGTTGACGCCGTCACGGGTGCCGGCCACCTTGAAGTCCATGTCGCCCAGGTGGTCCTCGTCGCCCAGGATGTCGGTCAGCACGGCGAAACGGTTGCCGTCCTTGATCAGGCCCATGGCGATGCCGGCCACGTGGCGCTTCATGGGCACGCCGGCGTCCATCAGGGCCAGGCTGCCGCCGCACACGGAGGCCATGGAGGAGGAGCCGTTGGATTCGGTGATCTCGGACACCACGCGGATGGCGTAGCCGAATTCTTCCTTGCCCGGCAGGCAGGCCACCAGGGCGCGCTTGGCCAGGCGGCCGTGACCGATCTCGCGGCGCTTGGGACTGCCCACCCGCCCGGTTTCGCCGGTGGCGAAGGGGGGCATGTTGTAGTGCAGCATGAAATAGTCGCTGTAGCCGCCGGTGAGGGCCTCGATGGTCTGCTCGTCGCGGCTCGTGCCCAGGGTGGCGACCACCAGGGCCTGGGTCTCGCCGCGGGTGAACAGGGCGGAACCGTGGGTGCGGGGCAGCACGCCGGTGCGGATGGAGATGGGCCGCACGGTGCGCGTGTCGCGCCCGTCGATGCGGGGCTCGCCGGCCAGGATGCGGCCGCGCACCACCTTGGCTTCCAGATTGTGGAACAGGTCCTTCACCACGTTGGCGGCGGTGGTATCCATGTCGGCGCTGATCATTTCCGCGAACACCCGGCCGCGGATCTCGTCCACGGCGGCGACGCGGGCCTGCTTCTGCTTGATGGAGTAGGCCTGGTTGAGGCCATCGCCGCAGATCGCGTTCATCTGGTCCAGGAGGGCGGTGGGGGTCTCGGGCGGGGTCCAGTCCCAGGCGTCCTTGCCGGCCTCGTCGGCCAGGTCGTTGATGGCGTCGATGGCGGCCTGCATCTGGTCATGACCGAACACCACGGCGCCCAGCATCACGTCCTCGGGCAGTTCCTTGGCCTCGGATTCCACCATCAGCACGGCGGTTTCGGTGCCGGCCACCACCAGGTCGAGCTTCGATTCCTTCAGTTCGGCCTGGGTCGGGTTGAGCACGTACTGGCCGTCCACGTAGCCCACGCGGGCGGCGCCCAGGGGGCCGTTGAAGGGCAGGCCGGACAGGGCCAGGGCGGCGGAGGCGCCGATCAGGGCGGGGATGTCGGAATCCACTTCCGGGTTGGCGGACATCACCGTGGCGATGACCTGGACTTCGTTGAAGAAGCCGTCCGGGAACAGGGGGCGGATGGGCCGGTCGATGAGGCGGGACGTCAGCGTCTCCTTCTCGGTGGGCTTGCCCTCGCGCTTGAAGAACCCCCCCGGGATGCGCCCCGCGGCGTAGGTCTTCTCCATGTAGTCGACAGTCAGCGGGAAGAAATCCTGGCCCGGCTTGACTTCGTTCTTGGCCACCACGGTGACCAGCACCACGGTGTCGTCCATGTTGACCACCACCGCGCCGTCGGCCTGGCGGGCGATTTCGCCGGTTTCCAGGGTGACTTGATGGCGACCGTACTGAAATGTCTTCTTGACCGGATTCACGCTGTTGCCTTCCAAAGGGTTGTACCGTTAAAGCGGAACGGCGCCCGCGGGGGCGCCGGATTCATGCCCTGCGGCTTATTTGCGCAGGCCCAGGCGCTGGATGAGCTGGGTGTAGCTGTCCGCGTTCTTGTCCTTGAGGTAGTCCAGCAGGCGGCGGCGACGGCTGACCATCTTGAGCAGGCCGCGACGGGAGTGGTGATCCTTGGCGTTGGCCTTGAAATGGCCGGTGAGATCGTTGATGCGGGCGGTCAACAGGGCGACCTGGACTTCCGGGGATCCGGTATCGGCTGCGGCGCGCTGGTAATCCTTGAGGATCTGGGCCTTTTGGGCGGTGGTGATAGCCATGACGTTACTCCTATGTAATCGCGTGGCCCGAGGCTATTCAGGACACGTTCGGGAAAGTCCGCGATTCTATGCCGAGGGGGCGCCTCATTCAACCAATATCCCGTCCCGAGCCATTCGGAATCAGAAAAAAATGGCCAGGGAACACCGGGAATTCAATGACTTGCCCGCGGGATCCGCCGGCGGGGCCACGCCAGCCGGCCAGTTCCCCGTCAGGCCTGGGCGATGAGCCGTTTCGGGGCCAGCTTGCCATCCTGATCCACCTCGGCCACACCCAGGAATTCCCGATCCGGGGCATAGATGCGATAGAGGGTCCCGACCCGCAGGCGCGGCAGCCACACCGCCTGGCCGTGGGAAATCTGCCAGGCGGATTCCACATCCAGGGTCAAGTCGGGCAGCGCGGCGATGAGTCCATCGGCCGGCAGCAGCCGGGTGTCACGCTCCGCCTCGGGCATGGCTTCCAGCGTCGGCAGCGCCACCGCGTCCGCGATGGCGAATCCGCCCACCGCCAGGCGCCGCAGGCCCACCAGATGGGCGCCGCAACCCAGGGCCTGGCCCAGATCGTCGGCCAGGGCGCGGACGTAGAACCCCTTGCCGGAATGGACGCGCAGGGTACAGGCATCACCGGAAAAGGCTTCCAGGGTCAGCGCATGCACCACGATCCGGCGCGCCTTGCGTTCGATCTCGATGCCCTGGCGGGCGTATTCGTAGAGGGGGCGGCCCTGATGCTTGAGGGCGGAATGCATGGGCGGCACCTGCTCGATCTCGCCCTTGAAGGCCTCCAGCCCCCGCAGCAGCGCCGCTTCCGCGACCTCCACCGGCCGGGTGGCGATCACCTCGCCATCCAGATCCCCCGAGGAGGTGCGGATGCCGAGACGCAGTTCGGCCAGGTAGACCTTGTCCGCGTCCAGCAGGAATTGGGAGAACTTGGTGGCCTCCCCCAGGCACAGGGGCAACAGGCCGGTGGCGAAGGGGTCCAGGGTGCCGGTGTGGCCGGCCTTTTCCGCGCGATACAGGCGCTTGGCCTTTTGCAGGGCGGCGTTGGAAGTCAGGCCGGCGGGCTTGTCCAGCAGCAGGACGCCGTCAACCTTGCGCTTCATCGTCCCCCTGGGCGCTGTCCGGATGGTGTTTGCGGTCTTCCTCCACCGCCTGGTCGATGAGATGGGACAGGTGGGCGCCCCGCTCCACCGACTCGTCGTAATGGAAATTGAGCTTGGGCACGGTGCGCATGGACACGCGGTGGGCCAGTTCGCTGCGCAGGAAGCCGGCGGCGTGGGCCAGGCCCTGGCGCGCGGCCTCGTGGTCCTTGCCGAACACCGTGAACCAGACCTTGGCGTGCTCCAGGTCGCGGGTCACTTCCACGGCGGTGAACGACACGCCGGCGACCCGGGGATCCTTCATCTCGCGCATGACGATGGCCGCCAGTTCCTGGCGGATCTGTTCGGCGACGCGTTGGGGGCGGGGGTTGGTCATCGTGGTAGGTCTGAGATAAGAAGGGGCAAGGGGCAAGGGGCAAGGGGCAAGTAAAGCCTGGGTTTCCCTTGCTCCTTGTGCCTTGAACCTTGCTCCTGGTTTACAAGGTCCTCGCCACCTCGACCACCTCGTAGCATTCGAGCTGGTCGCCTTCCATGATGTCGTTGAAGTTCTTGAGGTTCAGGCCGCATTCGAAGCCGGCCTTCACTTCCTTCACGTCATCCTTGAAGCGCTTGAGGGATTCCAGTTCGCCGTCGTGGACCACCACGTTGTCGCGCAGCACCCGTACCCGGGCGGAACGCTTGATGAGGCCGTCCAGCACGTAGCAGCCGGCCACGGTGCCCACCTTGGTGATGCGGAACACCTGGCGGATCTCGGCCAGGCCCAGGGCGCTTTCCTTCTTCTCCGGCGAGAGCAGGCCACCCAGGGCGGCTTTCACGTCATCCACGGCTTCGTAGATGATGTTGTAGTAGCGCACGTCCACGCCGGCGGACTCGGCCAGCTTGCGGGCCTGGGTATCGGCGCGCACGTTGAAGCCGATGATGACCGCGCCGGAGGCGATGGCCAGGTTGATGTCCGATTCGGAGATCGCGCCCACCGCGGCGTGGATGATGTTGACCTTGACCTCGGCGGTGGACAGCTTGCCCAGGGCGTGGGACAGGCCCTCGTAGGAACCCTGCATGTCGGCCTTGAGGATGAGGGGCAGGGACTTGACCTCGCCCTCGCCCATCTGCTCGAACATGTTTTCCAGCTTGGCGGCCTGCTGGCGGGCCAGCTTGACGTCGCGGAACTTGCCCTGGCGGAACAGCGCGATCTCGCGCGCCTTGCGCTCGTCCGGCAGCACCAGCACGTCCTCGCCGGCGCCCGGCACGTCGGACAGGCCCTGGATTTCCACGGGGATGGCCGGACCCGCGTCGTTCACCGGCTTGCCGGTCTCGTCCAGCATGGCGCGCACCTTGCCGAAGGCGGAGCCGGCCAGCAGCACGTCGCCGCGCTTGAGGGTCCCGGACTGGACCAGGATGGTGGCCACCGGACCGCGGCCCTTGTCGAGGCGGGATTCGATCACCACGCCCTTGGCCAGGGTGTCCACCGGGGCTTGCAGCTCCAGCACCTCGGCCTGCAGCAGCACGGCGTCCAGCAGGGTGTCGATGCCCTGGCCGGTCTTGGCGGAAACGTCGACGAACTGGGCGTCGCCGCCCCATTCCTCGGGCACCACGCCTTCGTTGGAAACTTCCTGGCGAATCTTCTCGGGGTTGCCGCCGGGTTTGTCCACCTTGGTCACCGCCACCACGATGGGCACGTTGCCGGCCTTGGCGTGGTGGATGGCTTCCTTGGTCTGGGGCATGACGCCGTCGTCCGCCGCCACCACCAGGATGACGATGTCGGTGGCCTTGGCGCCCCGCGCCCGCATGGCGGTGAAGGCCTCGTGGCCGGGGGTGTCCAGGAAGGTGACCATGCCCTTTGGCGTCTCCACGTGGTAGGCGCCGATGTGCTGGGTGATGCCGCCCGCCTCGCCGGCGGCCACGCGGGTGCGGCGGATATAGTCGAGCAGGGAGGTCTTGCCGTGGTCCACGTGGCCCATGACGGTGACCACCGGGGCGCGCGGCTTGAGTTCGGCTTCCTTGTGCTCGATGCCGGCGTCCTCCAGATAGGACTCGGGCGTGTCGGTGGCGGCCTGCTTGGCGATGTGGCCCATGTCCTCCACCACGATCATGGCGGTTTCCTGGTCCAGCACCTGGTTGATGGTCACCATGGAGCCCATCTTCATGAGGGTCTTGATGACCTCGGCGGCCTTGACCGACATCTTGTGGGCCAGGTCGGCGACGCTGATGGTTTCCGGGATCAGGACCTCGCGCACCACCGGCTCGGCGGGCGCCTGCTGGGCCTGCTCGTGCTCGGATTTGTGGCGACCCTTCTTGGCGCGCCAGCCGTCGCCGGTATCCACGGCGCCGCGGGTCTTGAGCCCGGGGCGCTTGCTGGGTGCCGGCTCTTCCTTGCCCTTCTTGGCCGGGGCCTTGTCCGCCCTGGGCTTCACCGAGGGCTTGACGGCGGGCTTGACCTCCGCCGGCTTGGCGGGCTCGGCCGGCTTGGCGGCGGCGGCGGCCTTGGCGGCCTCCTCGGCCTGGCGGCGGGCGGCTTCCCGATCCTGCTTGGCCTTCAGCTCGGCTTCCTGGATGGCCCGCAACTTGGCGTTGCGCTTGGCCTCCATTTCCCGCGCCTTGCGTTCGGAATCGCTGAGGATGGAGGGGATGACGCGGGGGTGCACCGGCGCGGGTTGCTCCGCGGCGGCGGCTTCCTCGCGCTCGGGCTCGAGCGCCGGGGTGGGCCGGACCTCCTCGACGGCGGGCTCGGCCGGTTCGGGCCGCTCCTCCGGCGCGCGCATGGCCACTTCCGCCTCGACGGGGATTTCGGTTGCGGCGATCTCGGGCTCGGGCGCCGGCGCCGGCGCGATGACCGGAAGCTCCTCCTCGTGGGGCGCCTCGCTCGGCGCCACCTCGGCGCCGGGGCCTTCGCGCTTGACGAGGACACGCTTCTTGCGCACCTCCACCTGGACGGTACGGGTGCGTCCCGCGCTGTCGGCGGTCTTGATCTCGCTGGATTGCTTGCGCGTCAGGGTGATCTTGGTTTTCGGCTCCCGGGCGCCGTGCTTGCCGCGCAGATAATCCAGCAGCCGGGTCTTGTCCTGATCCGACAACGCATCCCGGGTGCCCTTGACGGCCACGCCCGCGGCTTGCAACTGCTTCACCAGCAGCGCCGGGTCAACCTTGAGTTCCGTGGCGAACTGTTCAACGTTCATGCTTTACCCCTGTCAGGCCCCCGCCAGCATCGGCGCGCGCGCGGTCATGATCAGCGCCTTGGCGCGTTCCTCGTCCATGGCGGTGAGTTCCACCAGCTCATCGACGGCCAGGTCGGCCAGATCCTCGGCGTTCTGTATTCCCTTGGACGTGAGCAGGGCGGCGGTGTCCTCGTCCATGCCGTCCACGCTCATCAGGTCGGCGGCGGCGCTCTCCACCGCCTCCTCCCGCACGATGGCGTCGGTGAGCAGGGCGTCCCGGGCGCGGGACCTGAGCTCGTTCACGGTATCCTCGTCGAAGGCCTCGATCTCGAGCATCTCGGCCAGGGGCACATAGGCCACCTCCTCCAGGCTGGTGAAGCCTTCCTCCACCAGCACCTGGGCCACGTCCTCATCCACGTCCAGCTTTTGCATGAACATCTGGATCAGGCCCGTCGCCTCCTGGGCGTGTTTCTGTTCCGCCTCTTCCACGGACAGGATGTTGATGTCCCAGCCGGTGAGCTCGGCGGCCAGGCGCACGTTCTGGCCATAGCGGCCGATGGCGACTTCCACCTGCTCCGGCTCCACCACCACGTCCATGGCGTGCTTTTCCTCGTCCACCACGATGCTGGTGACTTCCGCCGGCGACAGGGCGTTGATGACGAACTGGGCCGGGTCCGGGGACCACAGCACGATGTCCACCCGCTCGCCGTTGAGTTCGTTGGTCACCGCCGTGACCCGGGTGCCGCGCACGCCGATGCAGGTGCCCTGGGGATCGACGCGGGGGTCGTTGGACTTGACCGCGATCTTGGCGCGCATGCCGGGATCCCGGGCGGCGGCCTTGATCTCGACGATGCCTTCCTCCACCTCGGGCACTTCCAGGCGGAACAGTTCCATGATGAATTCCGGCGCGGTGCGGGACAGGGTCAACTGGGGGCCGCGTCCGCCCCGCTCGGACCGCACCAGGTAGGCGCGCACCCGATCCCCCACCCGCAGGTTCTCCTTGGGAATCATCTGGTCCTTCTCCAGGCGGCCCTCGATGCGGCCGGACTCCACCACCGCGCTGCCCCGCTCCATGCGCTTGATGGTGCCGGAGACCAGGGCTTCGTTGCGGGCCAGGAAGTCGTTGAGCACCTGCTCGCGCTCGGCGTCGCGGATGCGCTGGAGGATGACCTGCTTGGCGGCCTGGGCGCCGATGCGACCGAAGGCCACCGCTTCCAGGGGCTCCTCGATGAACTCGCCGATCTGGATGTCCGGGCTGCGCTCCCGCGCCTGGCTCAGGGTGTACTGGCGGTCCGGCGCCTCGATCTCGGCATCGTCGGGCAGCACTTCCCAGCAACGGAACGCCACGTATTCACCGGTCTTGCGATCGATCTCGACGCGCACGTCCGCGTCCTCGGTGAAACGTTTCTTGGTGGCGTGGGCCAGGGCCGCCTCCAGGGCGCCGAACACCACTTCCGCTTCCACATTCTTCTCACGCGCCAAGGCGTCAGCCAGCATCAATACTTCCCGACTCATCGCATCCTCCGGGTATGACCCTCAAGCACCGGCGCCAGACGGGCCGAATCCACCTCCGCGAGGGGAATCGCCACCGTCACGCCATCCACATCCAGTTGCAGCACGCCGTCCGTCAGCCCCCCCAATACCCCGGTGAAACGCTTGCGGCCCTCCAGGGGCGCATGCAGACGGATATTGGCCCGCTCGCCGACGAAGCGGACGAAGTCCGCCTCCTTGACCAGGGGGCGATCCAATCCCGGGGAGGAAACCTCAAGACGGTCGTAATCCACGTTCTCCACCATGAACAGCCGGGTCAGTTGATTGCTGACCTTGACGCAGTCGTCCAGGTTGATGCCCTCGGGTTTGTCGATGTAGAGGCGCAACAATCCCCGGCCGACCCTTTCCAGGGCCACCAGCTCGTATCCCATGCCCGCCAGGGTGGGTTCGATAAGCGTCTGTAAATCCATGATCGAGAAATAAAAAATGGGCGCGAAGCCCATAGAAAACTTGTGGATTATACATCAGTTCATGACCTTCCCCGCTAGAGTCTTTCCGTCGGATGGCGGCCCGGGCACCTCGACGCCTTTGCCGCCCCGCGCCAGGCCCGGGGGGCGCGCGTGGAAGCCGAACACAAGCATCGCCGGCGAGGCGATCTCTAGTCCCCGCCCAGCTTCCGTTCCAGGACGACGCGCTTGCCCCCCGACTCCAGCCGAAGGGTGGCCAGCCAGGCGCCGGCGGCGGGCAGTTGCGCGCGGGCAAGATAACGGCCGCCTCCCACCCCGGCCAGCGCGAGGGCCTGGCCGGATGCCTGGCCTGGACGGCCGAGCATAAGCGTGATCGACACATCCTCGACGCCCCGCCCGTCCGCGTCCGTGACCCGGATCTCCACGGCCCCCGGGCGGTCGGCGCGCAGGTCGTCCAGGCCCGCCACCTCCAGGCGCCAGCCCAGGCGGGCCAGCCTGGCCTCCATGCCCAGGTGATGGCCGATCCCCTTGGCCGCATCCTCGCCATGGGCCACCACCCCCGCGAATCCGGTATGGATGTTCTTGTCCTTGGCGCCCGGCAGGATCAGGCGCGCCAGGGCGGGCGGCAGACCTTGCCCGGCGATGTAGACGAAGCCGCCGAAGATCACGGTGATGAGCACGAAGAAAATGATCATCAGCCTGGGCGCCCAGTGCACGTTCAGTTCATGGCCGGCCCGGCTGCCGTACAACTGGTAGAGCAGCACGGCGACGGTGGGGTAGGCGACGACATGGATGGTCACCACGTCCAGCCCGGGCCAGACCGCCACGGCATGAGCGACGTAGGCGAAACTCGGCAGGGCGCAGGCCAGCACCGCCGCCCAGAAGTTCGACAGCCTCAGGGCCCGGCCGCCGCCATAGAGCAGGACGGTGAGCAGCATGCCGCCGAAAATGGTGATGAGGAGGTTCAACGCGGTCTCCGCTCAATGTCGGGTAAAAAAGCGCGCGGGATCGACGACCACGTCGCCCTTGCCGGCGCGGATGACGAATTCGAACTTGTCCACCTGTTGCGCGCGCGCGGGATCCAGCTTGACGCTGGCCTGGACGATGACGCTCTTGCCGTTCTTGATGCGCACCTGGTCGAAGTTGCCCAGGTCCAGGGCGCCGGCGGGCAGCCCCCGGGCCTCGATGGCATAGGTTTCCTCGGCGCCGGAGAGGTTGGTCAGGCGGATCTGGTAGCGATTGCGGATGGACCCGTCCGACAGGGTGACGAACAGGGGCTGGCGGATCTGCTGGATGCTGTGCTCGAAGCTGTCGCGATGCCCCATGTCGTAGACCAGGTAGGCCGTCATCAGCACCAGGGAAACCCCATACCCCAGCACCTTCAGGCTCTTCCAGTGCACCCTGACCGGGCCGGGCACGGGCCGGGCCAGGTTGGTTTCCGAGTCATAGCGCACCAGGCCGTGGGACCAGCCCATCTTGTCCATGATGGTATTGCAGGCGTCCACGCACAGCCCGCAGGAAATGCAGGTGGACTGAAGGCCGTCGCGGATGTCGATGCCCACCGGGCAGACCTGGACGCACAGACCGCAATCCACGCAATCGCCATGGCCCAGGGCGGCGCGATCCTGCCGCGTCCGCAGGCCCGAGCGCGCGGCGACGCGGCCCGCCGTGCCCTCGCCCCGCTCGCGGTCGTAGTGGACGGTGAGGGTTTCCGGATCGTACATGGCGCTCTGGAAGCGACCATAGGGGCAGATGAAGGCGCAGACGTGCTCGCGCAACACGCCGGCCGCCAGGTAGGTGGAAATGCCGATGGCCAGGATCGTGATATAGGCGGCGGCCGGCGCCTGACCCAGAAAAACGGCGGACAAGAGCGTCGGGGCGTGGCCGAAGTAGAGCACGAAGGTCAAGGCCGTCCAGAACGAAAGCAGCGCCCAGGTGATTTTGGTGGCGCCCACCCTTACGAGCTTTTCCCTGCTGCTCCAAGGTTCGCGCGCCAGCCGCAGCCGGTTCGGGCGCTCGCCCTGGAACAGGCGTTCCAGCCAGATGAAGGCGTCGGTCCACAGGGTCTGAAAACAGAAGTAGCCGCAAAACGCCCGCCCCACCAGGGCGGTCATGAAGAACAGGAAGACGGCGGCGATGAACAGCAGCAGGGCCAGCCAGAAAATATCCTGGGGGTGGACGGTCAGGTCGAATATCAGGTAGCGCCGCCCCGGGATATCGAACATGACCGCCTGGGAGGGCGCATCGCCGCGCCGCCATGGCAGCCATGGCAGGAGGAAATAGACGGCGAAACCCAGCCACAGGACGGTGGTCTTGAAACGACGGAACGGCCCCTTCACCGAGCGGGGCACGATGGGAATGCGCTTGAAGTAGAGCTCTTTGCCTGCCTGGCCGTTTTGCACGCTGTTTACCCTGTTTACCAGATGAATGGATTCGCAAACCCGCCACGGGCAAGGGCTTGGGAATCGGTTAGGCTTGCCTCGCGAAAAGAAAAACCCCGGCTCGCCGGGGTTTTTCCGGATGCTCGCGCCGAATTACCTGCCGCCGCCCAATTCATGGACATAGATCGTGAGCAAGCGGATCTGTTCCGGATTGAGGCGTCCCTCCCAGGCCGGCATGACGCCCTTGTTCAATCCGCCGGCGATCACCTTGCGCACGGCGGCGATCCTGGCGGCGTCGCTTTCGGCGCCCGGCACATCGGCCCACAGCCAGACCTTGTCGGTCAGGTTGGCGGAGCCGATGTCCTGGCGGCCCTTGGCGTTGTCGCCATGGCAGTAGAAGCAGGCGGCGGCGTGGGAATGGAACAGATCCTTGCCTTTCGCCGTCTTGGCCGGGTCCGCCTTGCCGCCGGACAGGGAAACCACGTAGTTGGCGAGTTCGTCGATCTGTTCCGGCGCCAGGGCCTCGGAGAAGGGCGGCATGTAACCGCGCCGACCCTTGGTCAGGGTCTCGTGGATGTTCTGGAAGCCGCCGCCATAGAGCCAGTCGTCATCGGTCAGGTTGGGGAACAGGCCGATCTTGCCCTGGCCGCCGGCCTGGTGGCAGGCGGCGCAGTTGTCCGAGAACAGGGCCTTGCCGGCGGACACCACGAAGCTGCTCAGTTCCGGATCCTTGGTCACGTTCTCGTAGGGCAGGCTGGCGATCTTGTCGAAATACGGCTTCTGGGCGGCGACGGCTTCCTGGGTTTCCGCCAGCAGCTTGGCGCGCGTATTCCAGTGCCAGGATTCCTCCTCGCCCTGGGCATTGACGTAGGTCACCGTGTTGATGCCCGGCAGGAAGCTCTTGCCCACCGGCCAGGAGGGATAGGCCACCCAGTAGACCAGGGCGAACAGGACGGTCACGTAGAAGGTGTAGATCCACCATGTCGGCAGGGGATTGTTGAATTCCTGAAGGTCGCCGTCCCACACGTGTCCGGTGGTCCGCGCGCCGGCGGATTGGGATTGGCTTTGCGCGTTGTCAGCCATTGGACTTGTCCTTCATTTCATCGTCGTCATCAAGAAAGGGAATGTTCTTGTGTTCTTCCAGCTTGCGCCCCCGTTTCCTGCTGCCGTAGACCCAGAGCACGATCAGGCAAAAGGTGATGAAGAAAATCAGCAGGCCCAGGGGCTTGGTGTTTTCCGGGTGGGCGAACCAGTCCATCAGCGGAATTTAACCAGTTCCTCGGGCTTGATCTTGCTGAAGTCCACCATGGTGCCGAGCACCTGCAGGTAGGCCACCAGGGCGTCCATTTCCGAAACGCTGGCGCGGTCGCCGTCGAAGTTGCCGTCCTGGGCCTGGGCCACGAGATTCTTCCGGGCATCGGGGATGTGCAGGGTCCTGGCCACCGCCTCGCCGAACTGCTTGACGTTGCGCTGGTATTCCTCCTCGTTGGCGGAATAGGGCACGCCGGTGACGCGCAAGGCCCGCATGCGGTCACCCACGTCGGAGATGTCCAGCTTGGTTTCCTGCAGCCAGGGGTAGTTGGGCATCACCGACTCCGGCACCACGGAGGTGGGCTTGATCAGGTGCTGCACATGCCATTCGTTGGAATACTTGCCGCCCACCCGCGCCAGGTCCGGGCCGGTGCGCTTGGAGCCCCACTGGAAGGGATGGTCGTACTTGGACTCGGCGGCCAGGGAATAGTGGCCGTAACGCAGCTGCTCGTCGCGGAAGGGGCGGATCATCTGGGAATGGCAGGTGTAGCAGCCTTCCCGGATGTAGATGTCGCGGCCGCGCTGTTCCAGGGGGGTGTAGGGCCGCACGCCGGCCACGTCCTCCATGGTGTCCTTGATGAAGAACAGGGGGGCGATCTCCACCAGGCCGCCGGCGCTGATGGCCAACATGGTCAACACCAGCAGGATGCCGGCGTTGGTCTCGACGTTCTCGTGCTTGAAGTTCTTGAACATTCTTCGACCTCTATCCGAATCAGGCGGCGGCCGCTGCCGGCGCGCCGGCGGCCTCGGCGGCGCGCACGCCCCGGCGGATGGTCATGTACACGTTGTACGCCATCAGGAGCATGCCGGTGAGAAAGAACATGCCGCCGATGGCGCGCATGGCGTAGAACGGGTGCATGGCGGCCACCGACTCCACGAAGGAGTACTGCAGGTTGCCGAAGTCGTCGAAGGCGCGCCACATCAGGCCCTGGGAGATGCCGGAGATCCACATGGCGGTGATGTACAGCAGCACGCCGATGGTGGCCAGCCAGAAGTGGGTGTTGATCAGCTTGACGCTGTACATCTCGGTTTTCCACAGGCGCGGAATCATGTGGTACAGGGAGCCGAAGGAGATCATGGCCACCCAGCCCAGGGCGCCGGAGTGCACGTGGCCCACGGTCCAGTCGGTGTAGTGGGACAGGGCGTTGACGTCCTTCAGGGACATCAGCGGGCCCTCGAAGGTGGACATGCCGTAGAAGGACAGGGCCACGATCATGAAGCGCATGATGGGGTCGGTGCGCAACTTATCCCAGGCCCCGGACAGGGTCATGATGCCGTTGATCATGCCGCCCCAGGACGGCAGCAGCAGCATGATGGAGAAGGTGGCGCCCAGGGTGGAGGCCCAGTCGGGCAGCGCGGTCCAGTGCAGGTGGTGGGTGCCCACCCACATGTACATGAAGGACAGGGCCCAGAAGTGCACGATGGACAGGCGATAGGAATACACCGGCCGGCCGGCGTGCTTGGGCACGAAGTAGTACATCATGCCCAGGAAGGCCGCGGTCAGGAAGAAGCCCACGGCGTTGTGGCCGTACCACCACTGGGTCATGGCGTCCTGGGCGCCGGAGAACAGGCTGTAGGACTTGAGGGTGAACAGGTTCACCGGGACGGCGATGTTGTTGAAGACGTGCAGCAGGGCGGTGGCCAGGATGAAGGACAGGTAGAACCAGTTGGCCACGTAGATGTGGGGCTGCTTGCGCCGCATCAGGGTGCCGACGAACACCGCCATGTAGGCCACCCAGACGAACAGGATGAGCAAGTCGATGGGCCATTCCATCTCGGCGTATTCCCGGCCCTGGCTGTAGCCGGTGACGTAGGACAGGGCCGCCAGCACGATCACCGCCTGCCAGCCCCAGAAGGTGAAGGTGGCCAGGCCCGGGGCGAACAGGCGGGCCTGGCAGGTGCGCTGCACCACGTAGTAGGAGGTGGCGAACAGGGCGGAACCGCCGAAGCCGAAGATGACGGCGCCGGTATGCACCGGGCGGAAGCGGCCGAAGGAGAGATAGGGGCTGTCGAAGTTCAGGAAAGGCCAGGCCAGTTCCGAGGCGATGTACACGCCCACGAACATGCCCACCACGGCCCAGACGATGGCCATGACCGAGAATTTCTTGATGATGTCGTAATCGTACTGCCCGGCCGCAGCCACGCTGGTTGCAGACATAACGCCTCCTAGGATTGCCGCTCCTCCGGGACACCCCGGAACGTCTATCAGTGCCGCGCCCGGGCCGTGGGTCGCCATGGGCCGCGAAAAAGACGCAGAAGTATAGTTTGTCTAGAACCTGGACAGCAAGTTGACCCCGGTCATGATCGAGCCGCGGCCAGGGCGCGCAGATCGTGGGCGATATCGGCGGGCGGGTGCGCGTAAGGCAGGTAGAGCCGGAGTTTTCCGGACCCGTCCAGGACGTAGCTGCCCGCCGAGTGATCGACCAGATATCCGCTCGCCCCCGGCGTCACGTGCTTCCGGTAAACCACCCTGAACTCGCTGGCCACCGACGCCACCCGCTCCGGTGTGCCATGAAGCCCCAGGAACGCGGGATGGAAATAGGGCACGTAGGCCTTCAAGGTTTCCGGCGTATCCCGCTCCGGATCCACCGTGACGAACAGCACCTGCACCTTGCCATCCAGTTCGGGGCCCGCGAGCTTGAGCGCCTGGGCCATGTCGTGCAGCGTGGTGGGACACACGTCCGGGCAATGGGTATAGCCGAAGAACAGCACCAGCAGCTTGCCCCGGAAGGTCTCCAGGGTGACGTTTCGCCCGTTGTGATCAGTCAGGGCGAGGCGCTTGCCGAAATCGGCGCCGGTGATGTCCGAACCCTTGTACTCCGGGGGGGAACCGCCTCCGCACGCCCCCAGCCACACCAGCAGGAGCAGCGTCCGGAAACCGGGACGCATGGCGTTTCAGGCCGGGAATGCCGCCGCGGGCAGATCGGCCAGGCGGTACTTCCCGGTCATCACCGCTTTCGCCAGCTCCTCCAGGTTCATCTCGTTGAGCAGGGCCAGGATTTTCTTTTTCACGGGGATCCACTTGAAGTGCATGGGGCAGGCGGTGGCATCCGAGCATTCCTTGAGGCCGAGAATGCAGTTCTTGGTGAAATCCGGCCCCTCGGTGAGGAGCAATATCTGCATCAGGCTGGTGCGGTGCATGCCCTCGCGCAGGCAGAACCCCCCCAGGCGCCCGCGGAACGAATCCAGCAAGCCGTGCTTGCACAGGTTCTGCAGAATCTTGGCCAGGTAGGCGGCCGGCACATTCAGCCGGTCCGCGATATCCCGGTTCAGCACCGGCTCGCCCATGGGCTGGGTCGCGATGTAGATCAAGGCCTGAACGGCATACTGACTGGTGCGCGACAAGACCATAACTGACTCCAAAGACATTTTTGTCCTGAATTATTAAAGCCAAAGCCGATCCCGCGCAAAGGCTTTTTGAATCAGGCTGGCGAGGCCGCGAAGGACAGGCCCGGATCCAGGATGGGCCGGGAATCATGGGAGGGGCCCGGCCGCGCGCGCTTCAAGCCAGTCCGCCGCGGGCCGCCGGGCAAGCGCGGATGACATGACCAAGCGATTGATTCATCGATGTATTTATTCGCTTCGAGCAGAAATTCCGAGCATCGCGCTCAACTTTTGCGGCGGGATCAGGCGGGCGAGCCGGCGCGGGTCGGGCCAGGGCATCGAGGGTAGTTCGGCCAGCATGGGCGCGGGCAAGCGGGATGCCAGCGCCGCCAGGTTCTCGTCGTAAGCCGCCATGGCCGGATCGATGCGGTTGGCCACCCAGCCCGCCAATTCCAGGCCGCGGGCGGCGATGGCCTCGGCCGTCAGCAGGGCATGGTTGAGACAGCCCAGACGCATGCCCACCACCAGGATCAGGGGCAGGCCGAGGCGGACCGCCAGATCGGCCGTATCCCGGCGCGGCCCCAGGGGCACCCGGAAACCGCCGACGCCTTCCACCACCACCACGTCCGCCAGGCCCGCCAGGGCATCCAGGGCCGCCGCGATGCGGGGGATCTCGATGGCCACGCCCTTGTGGTCGGCCGCCAGGTGGGGGGCGATGGCCTCGCGGAACAGGTAGGGATTGGCCAGCTCGGCGGGCGCCTTGACGTTCGAGGCCGCCGCCAGCATGGCCACGTCCTCGTTCACCCACGCGCCGTCCCTCGATTCCGCCCCCGCCGCCACCGGCTTCATGCCCGCGGCGCGCACGCCCAGGTCCGCCAGGGCATGCAGCAGGGCGGCGGAAAACAGGGTCTTGCCGACGCCGGTATCGGTGCCGGTGATGAAAAAGCCCTTCGGGGCATGCGGGATGGGGAATGGGGGATGGGTCATCGCAAACCCGCCTTGCGCTGCCCGATCCTGAACTGGATGATCTGGCGGCCATCCTCCAGCCTGTCCTTGCGGCCGGCCCAGGCGTGGCCGTAGACCACCTCGTAGGTGGCGGGCAGGCGGCCGTCCTGGCGGAAGCGCTCGTAGTTGTCGGCCAGCCGGCGCCATTCCCGCTTGCCCATCAAGCCGGCGCGCCGGTCCTCCACCACGGTGTGGGCGCCGATGGCCTTCAGATCCCGCAACAGGCCGGGGAGCGCCTCGTAGGTCAGGGTGATGCGCTCCATCTCCATGACCGGATTGCTGAAACCGGCATGGACCAGGGCATCGCCGATGTCGTGCATGTCGATGAAGCGGTTCACGTGCCGGTGGCCGTCCAGGTCCGCCGAGGCGGCACGCAGTTCCATCAGGGTATCCGGCCCGAAGGTGGCGAAGATGAACAGGCCCTCCGGCTTCAGCGCCCGGTGGATTTCCCGGAACGCGGCATCCGGCTCCCCCACCCATTGCAGGGCCAGGTTGGACCAGACCATGTCCAGGCTGCCGCGGGCCAGGGGCAGGCGCTCCATGTCGGCGCAGAGGGTGGCGAGGAGTGAGGGGCGAGGGGTAAGCAAAGAAACCCATTGCCGCCAGCCCTGGGCTTGCCCATGCCGTTCCCGCGCCAGCGCCGCCATGGCATGGGCGAGATCCAGGCCGAGCAAGCCGGCCTTGGGAAAACGCGCCTTGAGCAGGGAAAGTCCGAAGCCCGTGCCGCAGCCCGCGTCCAGGATGAGACCAGGCGCGATCTTCATGCCATCCAGGTGGTCGTCCAGGCGGCGGGCGATCTCCTGTTGCAGGAAAGCGGCCTCGTCGTAGGTGGGCGCCGCCGCCTCGAAGGAACGGCGGATGGCCCGCTTCAGGGCTTCATTCATGCAGGAAGGCCTGCACCCGCTCGGCGAACCATCGGGGATGGGACAGGAAGGGGGCGTGGGCGGCCCGGTCGTGCAGCGCCAGGCGCGCGCCGGGGATGCGATCCGCCAGCCAGCGCCCCGCCGCCGCCGGGCACAGGGTGTCGTGGCCGCCGTGGACCACCAGGGTCGGGCAGGCCACGGACGCCGCCGGATCGCGCAAATCCACGTCCCGCAGCAGATCCAGACCGGCGGCAAGGGTGTCGGCATGGGGTTCGCCACGCTGGAACACGCTGTCCCGCAGGCGGGCGATCACTTCCCGCGCCGCGTCGCCGCCCCGGGCCTGGAGGGAGAGAAAGCGCAGCAGGGTGGCGCGGTAGTCCTGGCGCAGGGATTCGGCGAAACCGGCCAGCACCTCCGGTGCCAGGCCGTGGTCCCAGCCGGGCCGGTTGACGAAGACCGGGCTGGCGCCCACCAGCACCAGCTTGGCCACCTTGTCCGGATGGCGGGCGGCCAGGGCCAGGGCCACCATGCCGCCCATGGACCAGCCGATCAGGGACACCGGGGCGTTGAGGGTCTCGGCCAGCGCATCCGCCAGGCTTTCCGCCGAATAGGGCCCGGGCATCGGCCGCCCGCCATAGCCGGGCAGATCCGGCGCCACGCCCGGCAATGCGGCCAGGGTTTCCGCCCAGATGCCGCCATGCAGGCCCCAGCCGTGCAGGAAGATCGGTCGCGGGCTCATGCCGCCGCCAGTTCCCGCAAGGCGGCCAGCAGGGCATCCACATCCTCCGGGGTGTGGGCGGCGGACAGGGAGACGCGCAGGCGGGCCTCGCCCTGGGGCACCGTGGGCGGGCGGATGGCCGGGATCAGGATGCCGCGCTCGCGCAAGCCGTCGGCCAGGCGCAGGGCTTCCAGGTTGCCGCCCACCAGCAGGGGCTGGATGGGGGTGGCGGAAGCCATCAGCGGCCAGGGCAGATCCGCCGCGCCGGCCTTGAGGCGGGCGACGAGTTCGCCCAGGCGTTGCCGCCGCCAGGCGTCCGCCGCGATCAGACTCAGGCTGGCGGAGGTGGCCGCCGCCAGCAGCGGCGGCTGGGCCGTGGTGTAGATGTAGGTGCGGGCCCGGTTCACCAGCCATTCGACGAGCTCCCGCGAACCCGCGATGAAGGCGCCCGCCACGCCGGCGGCCTTGCCCAGGGTGGCCAGGTAGATGAGGCGGGACGGACTCCCCTTCCCCTCCCGGGGGAGGAGGGAGAAATGCGCCAGGGCACCCTGCCCCGCCTCGCCCAGCACGCCAAAACCGTGGGCATCGTCCGCGTAGAGCCAGGCGTCATGCTTCTCCGCCAGGTCCAGCAGTTCCGGCAGGGGCGCCAGGTCCCCGTCCATGCTGAACACCGTGTCCGTGGCGATGAGCTTGACCGGCGCCTCGCTCTCGCCCAGTTTCCGGTCCAGCCAGTCCAGGTCCAGGTGGGGATAGCGGGTCAGCCTGGCTCGCGACAGCACCGCGCCATCCACCAGGGAAGCGTGGTTGAGCCGGTCCTCGAACACTTCCCCGTGCCGGTCCAGCAGGGCCGGGATGACCCCCAGGCTGGCCATGTAGCCGGTGGAGAACAGCAGGGCCGACGGCAGGCCGACGAAGGCGGCGAGTTCCGATTCCAGTTCGTGGTGCAGCCGGTGATGGCCGGTCAGCAGGTGGGCCGCGCCGGCCCCCACGCCGCAGCGCCCGGCGGCCGCGCGGGCGGCGGCGGCGATCTCGGGATGATTGGCCAGGCCCAGGTAGTCGTTGCTGGAAAAGGACAGGTAGTCGCGCCCGTCCACCGTCACCCGCGCGCCCTGGGGTCCGTCCAGCACGCGGCGGCGACGACGCAGGCCGAGGCTGTCGAGTTCGGCGAGGGCGGTCTGGAGTTGGTCGGGATTCATCGAAAACGGCGGGAAGTGGGAAAAGGAAAAGGAAAACGGGAAACGGGAAATGGGAAACGTGTAAGGCCACCGCAGCGGGAGGATTTGGTTTCTACTTTTCCCGTTTCCCGTTTCTCTTTTCCCGCCTTCTCCCGTCTTTTCCCGCCTTTCCCCTAGTGCCCGGCGCAGCGCCGGCCCTGGACGCCCTCGCCCTTCAACCCCAGCTTGGCGAACAGGGCCTCGTCGGCATCCACGTCCGCATTGCCGGTGGTGAGCAGCCTGTCGCCGTAGAACACGGAGTTGGCGCCGGCCAGGAAGCACAAGGCCTGCACCGCCTCGCCCAGTTCCCGCCGGCCGGCGGACAGGCGCACGTGGGAGGCGGGCATGGTGATGCGCGCCACGGCGATGGTGCGCACGAATTCCAGCGGGTCCAGGTCCCCCTCGGTACCCAACTGAGCCGCCATGGGCGTGCCCGGCACCTTCACCAGCATGTTGATGGGCACCGATTCCGGCTGGGGATTCAGGTTGGCCAGTTCCATGATCAGGCCGGCCCGCACCCGGCGGCTCTCGCCCATGCCGACGATGCCGCCGCAACACACGTGGATGCCGGCGTTGCGCACATGGGACAGGGTGTTCAGGCGGTCGTCGTGGGTGTGGGTGGTGATGACCTGGCCGTAGAACTCGCTGGCGGTGTCCAGGTTGTGGTTGTAGTAGTCCAGGCCGGCCGCCTTGAGCTCTTCCGCCTGGCCGGGCTTCAACATGCCCAGGGTGACGCAGGTTTCCAGGCCCAGGGCCTTCACCTCCCGCACCATCTCGGTGACGGCGCCCAGATCCTTGTCCTTGGGGCCGCGCCAGGCGGCGCCCATGCAGAAGCGGGTGGCGCCGGCATCCTTGGCGGCCCTGGCGGCTTCCAGCACCTGCGTCACGTCCAGCAGTTTCTCCCGCTCCAGTCCGGTGTCGTGGCGGGCGGACTGGGAGCAGTAGCCGCAATCCTCGGAACAGCCGCCGGTCTTGATGGACAGCAGGGTGGAAAGCTGCACGGCGTTGGCGTCGAAATTCCGGCGATGCACGCTCTGGGCCTGGAACATCAGGTCGTTGAAGGGCAGCGCGAACAGCGCCTCCACCTGGGCCAGGCTCCAGGCAACCGCGGGTTGGGTCAGATCGTTCATCCGTGCACTTCCTTCTCGATTTCGATATCGCGCCAGTTTTCCCTGCCCGCCTTCCAGATGTCGTAGCTCGCCCAGGGCACCAGGGCCAGCAGGAACAGGCCCCAGACGCCGGCCCAGCCGGTGGGCAGGTGGGCCAGGTCGTTGGAGAACACGGTCAGGGTGCCCACCACGGCGTAATAGCGGTAGCCGGCCCACTTGTTGTAGTGGCGCACGGTCAGATCCGGGTGATGGGCGATGGAGGCGTAGACGAAGATGGAAGCCGCCAGCCAGATCATGATCGGCGGCAGGGACATGGCCATGGGCAGGAAGGCCAGCTTCTTGTCGGCCATCATCTGGCCCAGGCCGAACAGGCTCGCCGCCAGCAGGGTGGTGGCGATGGCCAGCAGATTGAACAGGCGGGCGCTGCGCAGGCAGGATGCGGCGGTGATCAGATGTTTTTCGGTCATCTCGGCTTGATCGGCGAAAAAAGGGCAGAATCGGCAAAAAACGCCCATGCGGGCAGGCACGCGCGGTCACACGCAGGCACGCACGAAGGGCCGCGGGATATTCCGGGAGGCGCCCCCCATTGTCAAATCCACTCTCTTCACTGCTGAACATCTGCCGCGAATTTGCGCAGTCGCGCCTGCCCCAGGCCTGTCTGCTATGCGGCGCGCGGGTGGCCGGCCAACTGCTGTGCGCCCCTTGCGCCGCCGACCTCCCGCGCCTGCCCGACGACCGCTGCCCCCAGTGCGCCCTGCCATCCTCCGGCGGGGCGGTCTGCGGCGCTTGCCTGAAGCATCCCCCCGCCTTCGACCGCACCGTCGCCGTCCATGCCTATGGCTTTCCCCTGGATGCCCTGGTGCGCCATTGCAAGTACGCCGGCGCCCTGGACCTCACCGACTGGTTCGCCGCCAGCCTGGCCGAGGCCCTGGCCGCCCAGCCCCGGGCCGACCTGGTCCTGCCCATGCCCCTGCACGAGGCCCGGCTGGCGGAACGGGGCTTCAACCAGGCCGTGGAAATCGCGCGCCGGCTGGCGCCGCGCCTGGGCATCCCCTGGTCGCCGCAAGGCTGCCGGCGCACCCGCGACACCCCGCCCCAGGCCGGGCTGGATCTGCAGGCCCGCCGCCGCAACCTGCGCGACGCGTTCCGCTGCGACCTGGATCTGACCGGCAAGCATGTCGCCGTGCTGGACGACGTGATGACCAGCGGCGCCAGCCTGGACGAGCTCGCCAAGACGATCCGCGCGGCGGGCGCGGCCAGCGTCACCGCCTGGGTCGTGGCAAGGACGCTGTGAATCCGGGACCAAGCTCGGTCCAACGCCGGGCGAAGCGGCGCCCGACCGCCGTCACGCCCCGGCCAGGCGCCGGATCGCCGCCGCGTTGCTCCAGGAAAAACACTTGTCGGCCGCCTCCCGCCAGGGCAGCCAGACGAAGTTCAGATGTTCCCTGGGCGCCAGGGCCACCGGCACGACATCGGGCACGGCCAGGCTGAAGACATGCTCGGTGTTGTGGGTGACGCCCGGCGGGTAGCGATGACGCCAGCGCTCGAAGATTTCGAACTCGTACTGGAGGTGCCAATCGGTGAGCGGGAAACGCGCCGCATCCAGGCCGGTTTCCTCCCTCAGTTCCCGGACGGCGGCCTGGGCCGGCGTCTCCCCCGGATCCAGGCTGCCGGTGACGGATTGCCACAAGCCCGGCCCATCGGCCCGTTCCAGCAGCAGGACCCGCAGGTCGGGCGTGTGAATGACCACCAGAACGGAAATGGGGATTTTGTCCATGGCCTGACAGGAAAAATGTGCGCGGCCGGGATCTTACCGGCGGCGGCGGGCGGGAACGAAGCCTGGCGCATGACCTGAACCCCGCGCGGCACGTTTCAGTTCTTCCCGGTGTCAGCGCGTTCCGGTGTCAGTTCGTTGCCCCGGCCAGGCCCGCGCCGGCACGCTCAGGAATCCTTGCCGCCGTCCCCGCTGTTCCTGGCGGAAAGCGTCATCGCCACCCGGGCGATGGCCCGACCCCATTCCCGCAGGAACTCGACCGCGCCCACCTCCTCCACCTCGATGCCGCGGGTATCGGACAAGTAGAGGTCGCCCAGCCCGTCTTCCGCCTGGGGAATGGCGCCATGGATGGGTGGCGCGACGGGCGTGTCGCCCATCGGCAGATCGTGCGATCGAGGAAAACGGATGAACATGACCAGGCCGGGGCGATCAAGCCGACCGCCGCGGCGCGCGGCGGCCCCGACGGGACGTCATGGGCCCGCCGGCGAACACGGGGGCGATCGACCGGGTCGGACGGGTCCGTCTAGCTTGCATGGATTCGACTCCTGGCGTGTCGCGGCTTCTGGGGGAAGCGAAACAACGCAAGAGCCGTGCCAATATAAGCCACCACTAATGGATCAAGGGCTTATGGAGCGGTGGCCGTTGGAATATGTCGAAAGTGTTAAAAAAATCGACGTGTCCGTATTGCCTTCATCCGGGCTAGCAGCCTGTCGGACTTGAAGAATCGAAGCGAAAAAATGGCCGAACGAGGACAGTTTTTGACGATTTCGCCGGGCAATAGTCATTCTATTGCCCAAGAAAGCGGCGAAAAATGGACCGTTCCGCCATTTTTGCAGCCGATTTCCTTTAAGTCCGACAGGCTGCCAGGGTCGTTCGCCGGGCCGCCCCGGGAACGACTTGGCCCCCCCCACGGGGGTCGGCTCGGACAACATTTCCCTGCCGGGGGCGCAGCCCAGCCCCCCCGGGTCACCGGGCCATGCCGGAGGCGTCAGCGCCGCGCCGAACGCGGGCTGGCGGCCGGCGCCGCGGGTGCGGGCGTGGCGCCCAACTGGGCGTAGAGGTTGGTCACCCGGTCCATCACTTCCAGGATGCGTTCGCTGGTGGTGGCCACGTTCGCGGCATAGGTGGAATCCTTGTCGCCGGCGCTCTGCAGTTGCAGGGCCTGGTCGAAAAATATCCACTGGGTGCGGGCCAGTTCCAGTTCCCCCTTGATCTTCCCGGTGTTCTCGGGCGCCCGTTCCAGCGCGCCCATGGCGCTCAGGAACTCGCGCTTGGCCAGTTGCGCCTCGCTGTCCATGGCGGCGTTGCCGATCCCCCAGCGCCGCATCATGTAGAACTTGGCCATGCGCTGGGACAGCATGCGCTGCCGGCCGGAGATGTTGACGAGGCGACCGACGCTGGAGGTGGAAACCAGTTCCAGTTGCGTGGTGCCGAGATGCGCCACGCGCAGGGCATCCTCGTTGATCTGGGCGATGAGGCGGGCGTTTTCCAGGCTGGGCGCGGCGGACAGGAGGTGGCGATAGCGCCGCCAGATCGCCTCAAGTTCCGCGTAGGTCGCCTTGATGTCCTCCGAGGGCGCGTAGGCCTTCAGGTCGACGAGATGCTCCTGGTAGAGCTTGATGGACGCGTCCAGGATGCGGCGTGACGGATCGGGCAGGATGTTCTGGCCGAGCTGGCAATACGCCTTGGCCATGCGCTGGGACAGCATGCGCATGCGGCCGGCCTTGTTGATCGCCTCGTTGAGGCTGGCGATGGCGGCGAAGGCCGGCCGGCTCGGCGCGGCGGACATCGCGAGCGCGATCATGCAGTGGCCCAGGAACTGTCTGCGAGTGATGGTCGACATAGCGGTCTTTCCGTGGTCGTTATCCGGCCTGTTGGGGCGACGCGAACCTTACCCCATTTGCCGGGCCGCCGCACCGCCAGCATGGCGGCCGGAACGCGGCAATCCCGTTAAAATCGGGCAACGGACCACGCCCATGACCCCATTGTCGCCATTGTCGCCATTGTCAGCCGATCTCCCCCAGCACACCCCCATGATGCAGCAATACCTGCGCATCAAGGCGGATCACCCCGACATGCTGCTGTTCTACCGCATGGGCGACTTCTACGAGTTGTTCCATGACGACGCCGAGAAGGCCGCCCGCCTGCTGGACATCACCCTCACCACCCGGGGCGCCTCCGCCGGCCAGCCCATCCGCATGGCCGGCGTGCCCTACCACGCGGCGGAACAGTATCTGGCGCGGCTCGCGAAGCTGGGGGAGGCGGTGGCCATCTGCGAGCAGATCGGCGACCCGAAGACCAGCAAGGGGCCGGTGGAACGCAAGGTGGTGCGCATCGTCACCCCCGGCACTCTCACCGACGAGGCCCTGCTGGAAGACAAGGCCGACGCCACCATGCTGGCCCTGGCCCCGGCCGCCAGGGATAAAGGCAGGGAAATGCTGGCCCTGGCCTGGCTGACCCTGTCCAGCGGCCGCTTCGCCGCCAAGATCGTGGCCATGGACCGCCTGGGTGCCGAGCTGGTCCGCCTGGCCCCCTCGGAAATCCTGCTGCCGGAAAACTTCGCCCACCCGGACCTGGCCAACCTGAAAACCGCCCTGGTGCGCCGGCCCGACTGGCAATTCGACCCGGATCGGGGCAACCGGCTGTTGTGCGAGCACTTCGGCCTCGCCGACCTGGCCGCCTTCGGCCTGGACGACCAGCCCGCGATCCGGGCCGTCGCCGGCCTGTTGCTGGACTATGCCCACCACACCCAGCAGGCCGCCCTGCCCCACGTGGCCGGCCTGGCCCTGGAACAGGACAGCGAATTCGTCCTGCTGGACGCGGCCGCCCGCCGCACCCTGGAAATCAGCGAAACCCTGCGCGGCGAATCCACCCCCACCCTGTTCTCCGAACTGGACACCTGCCTCACGGCCATGGGCAGCCGCCTGCTGCGCCACTGGCTGCACCACCCCCGGCGCGACCGCTCCGTGCTGAGACAGCGCCTGGGCGCCGTCCAGGCTTTCATCGACGACCTGCGGACGGGCCGCATGGTGCGCGACCAGCTCAAGGGCATGGCGGACCTGGAACGGATCGCCGCCCGCGTCGCCCTGAAAACAGCCCGCCCCCGGGACCTGGCCGGCCTGCGCGACAGCCTGGCCCGCCTGCCCGACCTGGCCGGCATCCTGGAGTCGGCGGGAGAAACCCTCGAATCCCTCGCCCGCCCCATGGACTTCCCCGACGCGCCCCGCGCCCGCCTGGGCCGGGCCATCCGGGCCGAGCCGGCGGCGGTGCTGCGGGAAGGCGGCGTCATCGCCGACGGCTACGACCCGGAACTGGACGAACTGCGGGCCCTGCAGTCAGATTGCGGCGGCTACCTGATGGCCATGGAGGCCCGGGAACGGGAGCGCACCGGCATCGCCAACCTGCGCGTGGAATACAACAAGGTCAGCGGCTTCTATATCGAGGTGACGCGGGCCCAGGCCGACAAGGTGCCCGCCGACTACCATCGCCGTCAGACCCTCAAGAACGTGGAGCGCTACCTCACGCCGGAACTCAAGGCCTTCGAGGACCGCTTCCTGTCCGCCTCCGAACGCGCGCTGGCCCGGGAAAAACTGCTCTACGACGAGCTGCTGGAGGCCTTGTCAGCGGTTGTGGTTGATCTGCAGCGGGTGGCGGAAGCCGTGGCGACGACGGATGTCCTGGCGGGCCACGCCCTGCTGGCCACGGAGCGGCGTTACGTGGCGCCGGAATTCTCTCCGGAGTGGGGCCTCGTCATTCAGGGCGGTCGCCATCCGGTGGTGGAAACCCGGGTCGAAGCCTTCATCCCCAACGACCTGCAACTCGACCCGGGCCGCCGCATGCTGCTGGTCACCGGACCCAACATGGGCGGCAAATCCACCTACATGCGTCAGGTGGCCCACATCGTCCTGCTGGCCTGCTGCGGCATGTTCGTCCCGGCGGAGCGGGCCGTGATCGGCCCGGTGGACCAGATCTTCACCCGCGTGGGCTCCTCCGACGACCTGGCCGGCGGCCGTTCCACCTTCATGGTGGAAATGACCGAGACCGCCGGCATCCTGCACGGCGCCACGGAGCAAAGCCTGATCCTCATGGACGAG
>WBZT01000623.1_pt1 | contig 28149 bp, 35 predicted proteins | sample 5204241 | NCBI WGS metagenome assembly WBZT01 (sample SAMN12344358, study PRJNA552823) | activated sludge metagenome | biome: Activated sludge suspended growth; feature: Nitrification reactor; material: Wastewater; isolation source: activated sludge from nitrification reactor of wastewater... | reverse complement strand
GTCGTAAGCCTTAACGCCAGGTCCTCCGGCGTTACTTCGCGCGGGCTGTAGTACGCGGTCGAACGGGCCAAGCCAAGCAACTTGCACTGATGCGATACGAGAATCTGGTGGTGGTCAATCATTGTCTTGCGCTCAGTAGGCCCGCCTTGGTGAGCGCATGTTCTAAAAAATCGTTTTCCAGCGCCAGCTGGCCAATCTTGGCGTGCAGTTTCGTCAGGTCCGGATCACTGCTCGCCGGGCTGCTGGCGTCACCAAAAACCTGAACCGCTCGCTCCGTCCGTTGTCGCTTCCAGTCGGTAATCTGATTCGGGTGAATGTCATACTGCTGCGCCAGCTCCGCTAGCGTCTTGTCGCTCTTCAGCGTGGCAAGTGCTACTTGTGCCTTGAATGCAGGCTGTGCGATTCCGCCTCGTCCTTCTGGTCATGCTCTTGCTCCTGTGGTGGCTGCTTCCGCAGCCGTTCGCTGGGGCAAGGCTACCACTTATCCTCCTGTCCGAATTTCCGGGGCCACCTTTATCAGCGAAGACTGCATCAACATTGTCCTGCAATACTTTTGTTTCGACGTGTGATGAGGCTTGATGTGGTTTGGGGCAGCTTCTGAAGGGGTTAGCACCGCGTAGGTACTGTGCGCCAGCTTGTCCATCCGCTGGACGTTTTGTGCTGACCGCGCGTTGGGCACTTGGCATTTCATCTCGCACCACCATTCATGCAGCGCTTCCCTATACTTGCCACCTGCGGTAATCGATCAGGAGGCGCGTGTGGTTGAAGAAAGCCCGTTCAAGGGGAAAACCGGCCTGCAACGGCTGTGGAATGCCTGGCACAACACCTTGGCTGGCCTGCGCGCCGCCTATCAGGCCGAAGACGCTTTCCGCCAGGAAGCGCTGCTTGCTGGCATACTGATCCCTCTCGCCTATTGGCTGGCTAGCGACGGTGTTCGGCTGGCGCTGATGATCGGCAGCGTTTTGCTGGTGCTGATCGTCGAACTGCTCAACTCGGCAATTGAGGCGACGGTAGACCGTATCTCGCTCGAACGGCATCCACTGGCCAAACGGGCGAAAGACATCGGCAGCGCGGCGGTGTTCATCGCCTTGCTCAACGTGCCGCTCGTCTGGGGGTGTCTGCTCTTCTGGTGATGCTCCGCTGTATGGCCGATCAGTCGAGACGCAGCAGATGCCGAAAACCGCGCACTCAGTCAAACAGGACACCGCCGGTGCCAGCCAGCGCAGTGATTCGACCCTGCTCAAGCTCTTCTGAACGAAATCAGCTACATAGAGTCGTGCCAGCCCATCCTGCAAAACGCCGAAGGCAGCAACGCCACCAGTCGTGTCCCAGTGTCAACAGCGTCTCGAAGCACCGCTCCGACGCCGAGTCGAACTGCATGTACGTCACTTTTGTCAGCGCCGGATGTAAATTGACACGAGTCACTGATTGAAAATTAATACACCGGTTTGAGAGAATCGGCGACTTTTTGGGTTGCCGGTGATTACGAACGAGGTGTACGTGGAAATTGAGGTTCTGAGGAGACACAGCTTCAGACTGCGGCGTATTGCGGCGGAGGTTGGGTGTGCGGTCAACACGGTATCAGGTAAGCGTCTGGGGAACGCCGCCGGGTGCGATTCAAACTGATGTGCCATAGGATATGGGATATGGGCTGTTCTACGGAACGGAGGATCGGAGATGAAACGGCAGATGACGGACAGCGAATTGCTTTTGAGGCTGAACGCCAATCCGGAGATACTGGCGCGACTGGAATCGACGCTGTTGGCGGTTGCCGATGAACAAGGCGAGTTGGGGGATGCGGACACGGCAGAGATGCGCCTGATTGAAGAAATGAGGCAGATGGGACGCGCCTCCCTGAGCGCCTGGGCGCAACGCAAGGTCGCCCATGAAACCGCCCACTGGCGGGAACACTCGGGGGTCTGTCGGGAAGGTAAAAAAAACTCCAGTGGCACAGCACCTTCGGCGACATAAGCGTTGAAGAACCCCAACTGCGACAAGGCAGTCGGCGCATACGACCCTTTGTGACCGGTGCCCGAATTCATCACCGGGGCGTCTCCCGTCCCCTGCCACGGGTGGTCACCGACCTTGCCGCTGACCTTCCCTTTGCCCGGGCCATGGACAAACTGATCGAACACTACGGCGTACTTCTGAGTGAAAGCGTCATTCGACGGATCACCCTTAGCCACGGCCAAAAGATGCTTCAAAGCGACACCCTGCAAGAAACCTGGCCAAGGGAAACAGGAAGCGACTGGATCATCGCCGAAGTCGATGGAGGTATGGTGCCCATCATGGAACCGGCAGCCACCCAGGCCGACCGGCGCAAAGGCAAACACCTGCGCTGGAAGGAAGCCAAGATTGCCCTGGCCCACCCCTTGGGGAGTAAAGACCTGGCCTATGGCGGCACCCTCGAAGGCGATGCGGAGCGGGCCGGACACATTCTCTTCGACTGCGCCCGCCGGGCGGGTTTCGGCGGCGACAGCAGACTTCACGCCGTCGGTGATGGCGCCAGTTGGATTGCCGATCAGGTTGAGAAACAATTCGGGCAGAACGGACACTACCTCCTCGACTTCTACCACGTCTGCGACTCTCTGGCCGCTGCCGCCAAGACGATGACGCCCAGCGAAGAAGCGGCCAGGACCTGGCTGGACGAGCAAAAGCGTCGCCTCAAGGAAGGACTGTACCCCGCCGTGTTACAAGCCATCGTACCGTATCAGGAGCACGCTCAGATCGCCGACGAGTACGCCCCCGTGCGCGTCTGCCATCGCTCTCTCAGCAGCCGATTCGATCAACTCCACGATGACCAAGCATTGCGACAGAATCTGCCTATCGGCTCAGGGGAAATCGAGAGCGCTCATCGTTACCTCGTGCAGCAACGACTCAAGCGCCCCGGCGCCTAGTGGCGTACCGACAACGCCGAGTATATCCTCGCCTTGCGAACCAACCGGGCCAACTATCGATGGCGCCAATACTGGGGAAATACAGCATCAGCAAAGTCTCAGGAAACATCAGTTTGAATCGCACCCCATTTAGACAGAGGCTTTTGCGGTCGAGAGCGATCGGGGAGGGACTTCTGCATGCCCAAAGCGATTTTCTCAAGAATGGGTTTGCGGCAGCGTGTGGTGACGGCGGCCATGAGAAGCCAATGACCGACCTGTCGCTTGATCATGTCGAAAACGGCCTTGCCGCCGAACTCCCCGGTTTATATGAGACGCATGCGATCGCCCTGGTTGTTGCAATGCAATATGCGGTCTGCGAGGTGACGCGTGTTAGAATCGTCGCCTTTTAAGGCGGGTGAGGCGTAAGATGTTTTTCAGCAAGGAAAATCTGGCGAAATTTGATCCTGAAATCTGGCAGGCGATCGAGAACGAGAACCGGCGGCAAGAGCAGCATATCGAATTGATCGCCTCGGAAAATTACGTCAGCCCGGCGGTGATGGCTGCGCAGGGGTCGCAACTGACCAACAAGTATGCTGAGGGCTATCCCGGCAAGCGCTACTACGGCGGTTGCGAACATGTCGATGTCGCCGAGCAACTGGCCATCGACCGTCTGAAAAAACTGTTCGGCGCCGAGGCGGCCAATGTGCAGCCGAACTCGGGTTCGCAAGCCAATCAGGCGGTCCTGATGGCTTTTGCCAAACCCGGCGATACGATCATGGGCATGAGTCTCGCCGAAGGTGGCCACTTGACGCACGGCATGGCGCTGAACATGTCCGGCAAGTGGTTCAAGGCGGTTTCGTACGGTCTCGACAGCCATGAAGCGATCGATTATTCGCGCATGGAAGCCCTGGCGCACGAATATAAACCGCGCATCCTGATCGCCGGTGCGTCGGCTTATTCGCTGCACATCGACTTCGAGCGCTTCGCCAAGGTGGCGCGCGACGTCGATGCGATTTTCATGGTCGACATGGCGCATTACGCCGGTCTGGTGGCCGCCGGTTGTTATCCGAATCCGGTACCGCACGCCGACGTCGTCACGTCGACGACGCACAAGACTTTGCGTGGCCCGCGTGGTGGCGTGATCCTGATGAAGGCCGAACATGAGAAGGCGATCAATTCGGCGGTTTTTCCGGGTCTGCAGGGCGGGCCGTTGATGCACGTCATCGCGGCCAAGGCCGTGGCTTTCAAGGAAGCGCTGACTCCGGGTTTCCGCCGCTATCAGGAGCAGGTGGTGGCCAACGCGCGCGTCATGGCCCGCGTGCTTGCCGAAGAGCGTGGCCTGCGCATCGTTTCTGGACGCACCGAATCGCACGTGTTTCTGGTCGACCTGCGTGCCAAGAATATTACCGGCAAGGAAGCGGAAGCCGCGCTGGGTCAGGCGCACATCACGGTCAACAAGAACGCGATTCCGAACGATCCGCAGAAGCCGTTCGTCACTTCCGGAATTCGCGTCGGTTCGCCGGCGATGACCACGCGCGGATTCACCGAAATCGAAGCCGAGCAGGTGGCTCATCTGATCGCCGACGTGCTCGATGCGCACGAGGACGAAGACGTCATCGACCGGGTGCGGGCCGATGTGGGCGATCTGTGCGCCCGATTCCCGGTCTATGGGGCAAAAGCTGGATGAAATGCCCGTTCTGCAGCGCAGTCGAAACGGCGGTTTCCGATACACGCCTCAATGACGATGGCGATAGCGTCCGCCGGCGGCGCCGTTGTCTGCGCTGTGAAAAAAAGTTCACCACGTACGAGCGTGCGGAGTTGCATCTGCCGCAAGTCGTCAAAAAAAATGGCTCGCGCGTCGATTTCGAGCGCGAGAAGCTTGCCGCCAGTCTGTGGCTGGCCTTACGCAAGCGACCGGTAACTGCCGCAGCCGTCGAAGGTGCGATTACGCATATCGAGGAAACCCTGCTGGCGCTTGGTGAGCGCGAGGTTTCCTCGGAAAAAATCGGCGAAATGGTGATGAGCGAGTTGAAAAAACTCGACAAGGTCGCCTATGTCCGCTTCGCTTCGGTGTATCGCCGTTTCGAGGACGTCGACGAATTCTCGCAGGTGATCCGCGAAATTTCCCGTAATACGCAGCCGTTGAATCACTGATGGCGGCTGACTTCCGTGCCGACGACCATGGCTACATGGCGCGCGCCTTGCGTCTGGCCGAATCGGGCCTGTACACCACGGCACCTAATCCGCGTGTCGGTTGTGTGCTGGTTAACAACGGCCAGGTGGTCGGTGAAGGCTGGCATCGGCGCGCTGGCGAAGCGCATGCTGAAATCCTGGCCTTGCAGGCGGCCGGTGAGCGGGCACGTGGGGCGACGGCCTATGTCACTCTCGAACCTTGTGCGCATCACGGCCGCACGCCGCCGTGTTGCGACGCACTGCTGGCAGCCGGTGTCGGCCGCGTGGTCGTGGCGCTGGCGGACCCCAATCCGCTGGTCGCTGGCCGGGGGCTGGCTGCGTTGCGCGAAGCCGGAGTGCGAGTCGAATGCGGCTTGCTCGCTGGAGCGGCACACGAGCTGAATCTGGGCTTCATGGCACGCATGACGCGCGGCCGGCCATGGCTGCGCCTGAAGATGGCGGCCAGTCTCGACGGCAAAACAGCGTTGAACAATGGTTGCAGCCAATGGTTGACCGGTCCGGAGGCGCGCCGGGACGGACATCGCTGGCGCGCGCGCGCCGGGGCGATACTGAGCGGTATCGGCACCGTTCAACACGACGATCCGCAACTCAATGTGCGTGGCGTGGACGGAATCGATGAGAAATTCCAGTTGCCGTTGAAAGTGATCGTCGACAGTCATCTGCAATTGTCACCGACAGCCCGACTGTTCGGCGACGGCCAGGTGTTGGTCGTCTGCGCCTTGGCCGAATCGAAGAAGGCCGATTCTTTGCGCTGCCGCGGAGCGGAAATTCTCGCCTTGCCGAACGCTGACGGTCGCGTCAACCTGACGGCGTTGCTCGGCGAACTCGCCGTACGCGGGATCAACGAGGTGCACGCGGAAACTGGCGCCGGGCTGGGCGGCGTGCTGCTGGCACAAGACCTGGTGGATGAATTGCTGCTTTATTTGGCGCCATCGCTGCTTGGCGATGCAGCGCGCGGCTTGTTCAAACTGCCTGAGCTGACATCGCTGGCTGACAAGCGGACGCTGAACCTACGCGATGTCCGTCTGGTCGGCAACGATCTGCGGCTGTTGGCGCGCCTTGTTTGATGAGTAGGGCGTTGCTTTGGCACCCTTGGCGAAGCGCAGGCTTTTCCATCAAAGACGGCATACCGCGCACTGCGGATCCTTGCCGAAGCCGACGCTGCGCCAGTTCATGCTCAGACCGTCGAGCAACCACAAGCGTCCGACGGCCGTTTCACCGGCCGGAACGAGCAGTTTGATCGCTTCGGCGGCTTGCGTGGCGCCGATGATGCCGGTCAAGGGTGCGAAGACGCCGGTCACCGCGCAACGCAGATCGTCCACGTCTTCGCCTTCGGGGAACAGGCAGTTGTAGCATGGCGTGTCTTCGCGACGCGGATCGAAAACCGTCAGTTGTCCGGAGAAGCGGATCGCCGCGCCGGAAACGAGCGGTTTTTTCAGTTTGACGCAGGCGCGGTTGACCGCGTGCCGGGTAGCGAAGTTATCGCAACAATCGAGGATGACGTCGGCGACCGCTACCTGTCGTTCGAGTTCCGTTCCGACCAGACGGACGTTCAACGCATCGACGACGACCTCGGCATTGATCGCTTGCAGAGCCGTTTGTGCGGAGAACACTTTGGCGGTGCCGATCCGATCCTGCGCATGCAGAATCTGCCGTTGCAGATTGCTGCGCTCCACCGTATCGCCATCGGCCAGGATCAGGCGGCCGACGCCAGCCGAGGCCAGATATAACGCAGCCGGTGAACCGAGGCCGCCGGCGCCGACGATCAGCGCTGTCGACTGCAGCAGTCGCTGCTGACCTTCGATGCCGATTTCATCGAGCAGGATATGACGGCTGTAACGCAACAATTGCTCGTCGTTCATCGGTACGATTCTCTGGCAGCAAAATCCCTCAGCGGGCTGATCAGGCAGAGGGGAACTGAAAGCGGCAGCGAATCCATCCCGCGTGCGGCGTGCCATCCCGGTCTGCAAGCCGGGCGGTCACTTGTAGTCACGCCATTCCGGCGGTGTTTCGTCGTGGTCGCCGTGCGGATGGCGCTCCCAGGCATGCGTGTAGGCTTCGGATTGCGAACGCTTGAGCAATTTCTTTGGCGCATCCAGGTTGTGCAACTGCGTCTCTTCGACGTAGTAGATCAAAGCGCGGCGCATTTTGCTGAGCAGGGTGTTGTCGAGATGGTAGCCGCGATCTTCGAGGTCGCCTTCGATTTCCTGCAATCGGTGCCGTCGCAGGTCGTAGGCGATGTCGATCGTGCGTGCGGGATCGTGTGCGGCAACGTCGACATCGCCGAGCCGTTTCAGCATGTCGGCGGCTTCGGGGACCTGGGCCGGCGGGAATTTGGCGAACTGGATGCTGCGCTGTTTGGGGATCGGCGCCGCTTGCGGCGCATTGGTCGTTGGCCGTTTCACGCTTTGCCCCCGCGTGCTGATTTTTACCGAGCCGGCTGGGCGTTGACCTGCCCGCCCTTGAGCAGAGTCAGCGCCTGCATCAGTTGATGGTCCTTCTTCGACGCCAATTCGCGTGACGGCTGTTCGTTTGTTTCTTCGCCGTCTTCTTTGGGCGCATTATTGGTTTTCGGCTTCGGCACCGGCTTGTTGACCGTCGGTTTGGCCGGGGTCTCCTTGTTCGTGATGGGTGGACTGCCGGCCGGGTCTTTGGATGCGTCGAGATGATGTTCGAGATTCGCTTCGCGCAAGCGGTCGACCGAACTGCCGTTGGCACTCTCTTCGACAATGAGGTCAGGAGCGATGCCTTTGGCCTGGATCGAGCGGCCAGACGGTGTGAAATAGCGCGCTGTCGTCAACTTGATCGCCGTATTGCCAGGCAAAGGCAAAACTGTCTGCACCGATCCTTTGCCGAAAGTGGTGGTGCCGAGCACGGTGGCGCGTTTGTGATCCTGTAGCGCGCCGGCGACGATTTCGGAGGCGGAGGCCGAGCCGCCATTGACCAATACGACCATCGGCACCTTGCGCGCTTCGGTCGGCAGGTTTCGAATATAGTCGTCGCGCCCGCCGCCGCGCAGATAGTCGGCCGGTGAAGCGTAATAACGATGCTTGGCATCCGGAGTACGGCCGTCGGTTGATGTAACCAGTGTGTCCGGTGGCAGGAAGGCGGCGGATACGCCGACTGCGTTGTTCAGCAAGCCGCCCGGATCGTTGCGCAGGTCGAGGACCAGACCTTTTAGTGCTCCCGGTTTGTACAACTCGTTGAGATGCTTGACCACCGCCGAGCCAGTATTTTCCTGGAACGAGGTGATGCGCAGATAGCCGTAACCCGGCTCGACGAGTTTCGACTTGACGCTCTGCACCTTGATGATTTCGCGCGTCAAGGTGAAATCGAGCGGCTTTGCTTCGCCCTTGCGCAAGACCGACAGTTTGATCGACGAGCGCGGTTTGCCACGCATGCGCTTGACGGCTTCGTTCAGCGTCAGGCCTTTGACCACCGTTTCGTCGATCTTGAAGATCATGTCGCCGGCTTTGACACCGGCACGATACGCCGGTGTATCCTCGATCGGCGAGACGACTTTGACCAAGCCGTCTTCCATGCTGACCTCGATACCGATGCCGCCGAATTCGCCTTGCGTACTGACCTGCAAGTCCTTGTAAGCGTCAGCGTCGAGATAACTTGAATGCGGGTCGAGATTGGAGAGCATGCCGCTGATCGCGTGCGTGATCAGCTTCTTGTCTTCGACCGGCTCGACATAGCCGGCTTTGATGGCGTTGAACACCTCGGCGAAGGCGCGCAGTTCTTCGATGGGCAAGGTGGCGCGCGTTTCTTTTTCAGCCAGTGCCGAAAATTGCAGGCTGATCAGCAAACCACCGACGACGCCTGCGCAAACCAATCCGGCTTGTTTCAACTTGCCCATTTGTCTCGCTCCAAAATACCGCTTATTTCAAGGGCAGCCACGCCGACGGGTTGAGCGGTTTCCCCTGATGACGAAGCTCAAAGTATAAACCGGATTCCGGGTTGCCACCGCTGTTGCCAACGGTGGCGACGGCTTCGCCAGCACGCACATTTTCGCCAACCTGCTTGAGCAGCGCTTCATTGTTGGCATACACCGAGAGGTAACTGTCGCCATGGTCGACGATCAGCAAATTGCCGAAACCGCGCATCCATTCGGCAAAAACGACCCGTCCGCCAGCGATGCTGCGCACCTCGGCACCGCTGCCGGCACGAATGAACAACCCGCGCCATAGGCTGCCTTCCTGACGGACGGCACCGAAACGATTGGCCAGTGTTCCGCGTACCGGCGCATGCAGTTGGCCTTTCATGCGTGCCAAGCCGCCAACATCCGACGGTGGTGCCGACGGGTGAATGCTTGCCGGTTTGTCGGGTGGGGTCGCGGCCGATGAGGGAGGTGTCGCCGCGCTCGTCTGATCGCCCGCCGGGGGCTTCTCTGCGGCCGCTTTCGTTTGCTGGCGAATCTCCTGCCGTGCCGGCGGACTGGCTGCCAAGCGAGCTTGCGCTTCGCGGTGTGCTGCATCGCGTTGTTCATTGAGCCGCTGCTGCTCTTGTCGCCGCGCAGCGGCACGGGCTTCGGCGGCCTGAACGGCGATGATTTTGCTCAGGCGCTCGATCAACTGGCCGAGGCGTTTCTCGTCGCGTTGCAGGTCGCCGATTGCTTGTCGCTGGCTGGCCAGTTGTCCGGAGATTTTCAACAACGTCGCTTGTCGCTGTTGGCGTTGCAATTCGAGTCGCGCGGATTTCTCCCGTTGCGCAGCCTCGAGGCTGGCGAGCTGTTGCGCTTTCTCTCGCGTTTCTTCAGTCAGTTTCTGCTGATGCTGCAGCGTGTTTTCGATGGATTGCAGGAGCCGACCGCGGCTGCGGCCGATCGCTTCGAGGTAATAAAGATCGCGTGCCAGTTGGTTGGCGTCTTCGCCGTTCAGGAATAGGCGCAACGGGTCCGGTTTGCCGCGCAGGTATTGGCGGTGGAGAATTTTTTCCAGTTGTGCCTGCTGGGTGCGCAAGCGCTGTTGCAACGTTTGCGATTGGGCGGACAACTCGTCGAGTGCCGATTGGATTGCCGTACGACGACCGTTCAGGATATGCAGTTCGCGTTGTGCGGCCGACAGCGAGCGTTCCGATTCGCGCAGATCGCTAAAGGCATCGCGCCGCGCTTCTTCAGTGGTGGATAATTCCTGGCGCAAGGCTTCGATTTGATCGCGTATGGCTTTGAGGTCGGATTTTTTTTCAACCACTTCCTCATTCGGCGCAATCTCGGCCGCGCGTGATGGCGCAGGCGTTGGGAGAAGGGAAAACGACAGCGCCAGCAAGACTATCGGCAGCCGCTGGAAAGACGCACTCGATGCAATGATTCCGTGCCCGGGTCTAGCGCAGGCAATCGCTGCCGATTGAGCAGCAATGCAAAAGATTGACGGGTCAGGCAGGGGCGCGGAAGCTGTCTTCGGAGAGGCGGCGACATTGAGCACCCATGGCCGTTTAGTCGGAAAACCGTTCGACTTTGCGTAAACCACCCTCAAAGCAACTGTCCGGAATTTGTTTTATAATGGCGAATTATAAGATAATCAAAGAGTTTCAAGAGGGTTTGTCTGTAAGTTTGCAAAAAGTTTTCAAAGGGTTTCTTATCGTGGCAGCCCGGATCAGCATCATCGACAAACAGGAACACATTGAGCAGGCGGCGCGAGCTCTGAAATCGATTTCTCATCCTCTGCGCCTGAAAATTCTTTGCGTACTCGGCGATCAGGAAGCCTGTGTGCAGGAGATCGTCGAAGCGGTCGGCACCTCGCAGAGCAATGTCTCCCAGCATTTGGCCATCTTGCGTGACAAGGAAATTTTATTTGCCTCCAAGCGCTCGAATCGCGTTTTTTATCGTGTTGGCGACGCACGTACTTTGCAATTGATCAGCATGATGCGAGAAGTATTCTGTGGTGCTTGAATCCTTTGTCGGCAGGCTCCGATTAATTCGTTCAAAACGGGTATGATTCCCGTTTTTTAGAGAAATCTATGGAGTAGCTTTTGGAATTCATTCAACAAAATATTTTTCTGATCGTGCTGGCAGTGATCAGCGGGACCTCACTGTTGACGATGTCGGTTCGGCGGCCCGGTGGTCGTTCGCTGACTGCCAGCCAGGCGACGATGTTGATCAACCGCGAAAACGCCGTATTGATCGATGTGCGTGAACCCAACGAGTACCTGAACGGTCATGTGACCGACTCGCGTAACATTCCGGTCGCCTCTCTGGCGCAGCGTGCGGAGGAGCTGACCTCTTACAAGGAGAAGCCAGTGATTCTGGTCTGCCAGTCCGGTGCGCGTTCTGCGTCAGCATGCGCAACACTGAGCAAGCTCGGTTTCAGCCGGGTGCATTCGCTCGAAGGTGGTGTGACTGGTTGGCTGGAAGCCGGGCTACCGCTCAAAAAAGGGTCGCGCAAATGAGCGGCGGTGTCCCCGTCTTGATGTATACGACCGCCGTCTGTCCTTTCTGCATGCGCGCCGAACAACTCTTGCGCACACGCGGTGTCGAGCATATCGACAAGATCCGCGTCGACCTCGAACCGGCGCGTCGCGACGAAATGATCGAACGCACCAGCAAACGCACAGTGCCGCAGATTTTCATCGGACAGACTTATGTGGGCGGTTGCGACGATTTGATCGCCCTGGATCGCGCCGGTAAGCTGTTGCCTCTGCTGGCGGGTTGAGGCATCCGCGTCGTCAATTTCCGCCGAACCGTTTTTTTCCCTTACCCACGGATATGGAAAACCCCATGAGCGAACAAGAAAACCCCGTTTTTGCCATCGAGAAAATTTATATCAAGGATCTATCTGTCGAAGTGCCGAATGCGCCGCAGATTTATCTCGAACGCGAGACGCCACAGATCAATATCCAGTTGCAAACCAAGGCGGCAGGCGTTGGCGAGGGTTTGTACGAAGTGACCCTGACGACCACGGCCACCTCCAAACTCGGTGAAAAAACGGTGTTTCTCGTCGAAGTCGGTCAGGCCGGCATCTTCCGCGTGCAGAACGTGCCGGAAGAAAATATGGACCCCTTGTTGTCGATTGCCTGCCCGAACATTCTTTTTCCCTACGCGCGTGAAGTTGTCTCCGATGCCGTGATTCGCGCCGGTTTTCCGCCCATGCTGCTGCAGCCGGTCAATTTCGAGGCGCTGTACATGGCTCGCCTGCAGCAGCAGGAAGCGGGTCAGAAAGATGCCGGCGAGCAGACTATCCAGTAATCGGGCGCGCGATGAAACGTTTGGCCATGCTCTTGTTCCTGACGGGCGTCGTCCCGTCGGGGTTGGCTGTCGAGTACCGCAGCGTCGACACGCCAACCATACTCTACGATGCGCCATCGCAAAAAGGCAGCAAACTATTCGTCATTCGACGCGGAACCCCGGTTGAAATGGTCGTCGTCCTCGAGGGCTGGGCGAAAGTCCGCGATGCCGATGGCGGACTGGCGTGGATAGAGAGTAAATACCTCGGTAAGAAGCGCACCTTGATCGTCACCGCGGCACGGGCGCAAGTCCGGCAAAGCGCCGATGAAGCCTCGTCGCTCGTCTTTGAAGCCGAAAAGAATGTTGCATTTGATCTGCTCGACAGCGTATCGGGTGGTTGGCTGAAGGTGCGTCATCGCGACGGACAAACCGGTTTCGTGCGCGCCAATCAGGTCTGGGGAGTCTGACAGCGCATGCGTCTTCTGATCGTTGGGGCTGGCGCCTGGGGGACTGCGCTGGCGATCGCTTTCAGCGGACAGCATGCGGTCGACCTCTGGGCGCGACAGGCGGCCGACCGTAACGCATTGTGCAGCGAGAGAGAAAACCGCAAATTCCTGCCAGGACATCGCTTCCCCGATAGTCTGCGGGTTGCGGAAGATTTCGGATGTGCTCTGAACGACGCAGACCTGCTGCTGATTGCCACGCCAATTGCCGGTTTGCGGGGCACGTTGCGCTTGATGTGCGAGCACGCTGTGCGACGGCCCTTGCTCTGGGCATGCAAGGGACTCGAAGCCGGTACGGCGATTTTGCCGCATCAGGTCGTTGCCGAGGAACTGGGCGCGGAGGCGTTATGCGGTGCTCTTTCCGGACCGAGTTTCGCCGAAGAATTGGCGAGAGGTCTGCCGACGGCGGTGACTCTGGCGGCCAACGACCCGGTGTTTGCGCAGCAGATGGCGCTGGCTTTGCACAGCCGCCGCTTTCGCATCTATGCCAACGAAGATTTGCCCGGTGTCGAGGTTGGCGGCGCAGTAAAAAACATCATGGCCATCGCCACCGGCGTCTGCGATGGCCTCGGCTTGGGTTTGAACGCGCGTGCTGCATTATTGACACGTGGTCTGGCCGAAATCGCTCGCTTCGGCGTCGCGATGGGCGGTCATCCGCAGACGTTCATGGGGCTGGCCGGAATCGGTGATCTGATACTCACTTGTACCGGCGATCTGTCGCGCAACCGGCAGGTAGGGCTGGCGCTGGCCGCCGGGAAGACATTGCCGGAGATCCTGCACGAGCTTGGGCATGTCGCTGAGGGGGTGAATACCGCTCGCGAAGTGGCGCGACTCGCAGAGCGCTTGGCAATCGATATGCCGATCACGCGCAGCGTCGATGCCATATTGCATCAACAGGAACCCGCCGCGCAGGCGGTCGAGAAATTGCTCAGCCGCGATCCGAAAATCGAAGCCAGCTAATGGCAGGCAGTTGAGCGGCTGCTTCTTGGCCTTATTGCTGCACCTGGAAGCGGGTGAGTGATTCCTTGCTGGCTGATGTGGACCTGGCGGCGACGCCGGCGCAAGACGTCGCCATGCAATCCTGCGGCAGGATCGGCACCCGAGCGCGTTTCAGCGTACGCGCTGCACCGCCGCGCCAAGCTGGCTGAGCTTCTGTTCCATATTTTCATAACCGCGATCGAGGTGATAGATGCGCTCGATCAGCGTTTCCCCCTGAGCGACCAGACCAGCGATCACCAGACTGGCCGAGGCGCGCAGGTCGGTGGCCATCACCGTCGCCCCTTCGAGGTGGTCTACGCCGGTGACCATGGCATTGTGCGCGTCGACCCGGATGTCGGCGCCGAGACGAATCAGTTCGACGGCGTGCATGAATCGATTTTCGAAAATCGTCTCGCGAATGATCGCCGACCCTTCGGCCACACAGTTGATGGCCATGAATTGCGCTTGCATGTCGGTTGGGAAAGCGGGGTAGGGGGCCGTCCGCAAACTAACCGATTTGAGCTTTGCCGGGGCCTGTAAGACGATCGCATCGCGTTCGATGGCGATCTCACAACCGGCGTCGAGCAGTTTGTCGACGACGGCGTCGAGGTAGGCCGCCGAGGTGTGGGTCAGGCGGATACGGCCAGCGGTTGCGGCGGCGGCGCAAAGGTAAGTGCCGGTCTCGATACGGTCGGCCATGATCGCATGCTCGGCGCCATGCAGGCGTTCGACGCCGCGAATACGAATGCGGTCGGTACCGGCACCGGCAATCTGCGCACCCATCGACACTAAGCAGTTGGCCAGGTCGACCACTTCGGGCTCGCGCGCGGCGTTCTCGATGATCGTTTCGCCGTCGGCCAGTACCGCCGCCATCATCAGATTTTCGGTGCCGGTGACCGTGACCATGTCGGTGACGATTCGCGCCCCGCGCAGACCGCGACCGGCTTTCTGCGTGCGAGCGTGAATGTACCCGTGTTCGACGTGGATTTCGGCGCCCATCGCCTGCAATCCCTTGATGTGCTGTTCGACCGGTCGGGCACCGATGGCACAGCCGCCGGGCAGGGAAACGCGCGCCTCGCCATAATGGGTCAACAACGGACCGAGTACGAGAATCGACGCGCGCATGGTTTTGACCAGATCGTAAGGCGCCAGGGGGTTGTTCAATGCGCGGCTGTCGAGAGTCAGTGCGTGGTTGCCATCGTGCGTGACGGAGATGCCCATCTGCTCGAGCAGACGCAGCATGGTGGCGATGTCCTTCAGTTGCGGGACATTGCTTAAATGCAAGGGGTCGGACGACAGCAAGGTGGCGCAGAGGATCGGCAAAGCGGCGTTCTTGGCACCTGAGATGGCGATTTCGCCAGTGAGCGGCTGTCCGCCACGGATGAGCAGCTTATCCACGTTCGGCGCTCCACTCTTCGGGAGTGCGGGTACGCATCGACAGGGCATGCAGTTCGCCGCTGTCGAAGTGTGCGCGCAGGATCTGATTGACCCGCTGTTGCCGTTGCACGCGGTTCTTGCCGATGAATTCGGCGCTGATGATCAACGCTTCGAAATGGTGACCATCGCCGGCGACCTGCAGGTGCTCGCATGGCAAGCCGTCGGCAATGATCTGTTGAATTTGTTCGGGGTGCATCATCGATCAGGACCTCAATTTGTAACCGCTACGCAACAGCAGCAAGGTGCCTGCTGCAACAATCAGGAAAGTTGTGCCGACGACTGCCAGGCTGGTTTGTGGATCGACGTCGGAGACGCCGAAAAAGCCGTATCGGAAACCGTCGATCATGTAGAAAACCGGATTGAAATGGGAAACGCGTTGCCAGAAATCCGGCAAGGAATGAATCGAGTAGAACACACCGGACAACATGGTCAGCGGCATGATCAGGAAATTCTGGAAGGCAGCCAACTGATCGAATTTGTCGGCCCAGATGCCGGCGACCATGCCTAGCGTTCCCATGATGCCACCGCCGAGAACGATGAACGCCAGGATCCACCCCGGTGCGACAAAAGATGGCACGACGAACCAGCAAGTGACCAGCAACACGCCGATGCCGACCATCAGCCCGCGCAGCATCGCTGCCACGACGTAGGCGAGAAAAAACTCGCCATATGAAATTGGCGGCAAGAGAACAAAAACGACGCTGCCGGTGACTTTCGATTGAATCAGGCTCGATGAGCTGTTGGCAAAGGCGTTCTGCAGGGCCGACATCATCACCAGTCCGGGTATCAGGAACGCGGTATAGGCGATCCCATGCACGCGAACCTGTGTTTCAAGTACGTGCGAAAAGATCATCAGGTAGAGCAGGGCGGTCAGTACCGGTGCGGCGACAGTTTGGAAGCTGACTTTCCAGAAGCGCAGCATTTCTTTGTACAGCAGGGTGGCGAAGCCGGTACTCACTGTTGTCTGGCCTCCGGCGTGTTGCCGGCGGCCTGCATCACGCCGAGAAAAACGTCCTCCAGGTCGGTTTGCGTCAGTCGCAGGTCGTCGATCGGGCAGACGGCTGCGCGCAGTGCGGCCAGTATTGGCTCAATTTCAAGCGCGTTGGCCAGCGGAAAACTGTACGTCTTCCCGTCGACCGTTGCCCTTTGCCGCAAGGCCGGCGGCAATTTGTCGGCATCAGGCAGGTGCAGACGCAAAATTTGTCCCGAAAAGCGCGCCAGCAGATTGCTGGTCGTATCGAGTGCGACAACGCGGCCTTGTTTGAGCATGGCGATCCGCCCGCACAAGGTCTCAGCTTCTTCGAGATAGTGAGTCGTCAGAATGACCGTATGACCGTCGCGGTTCAAGCGACGGATGAATTGCCACAGTCCTTGTCGCAATTCGACGTCCACACCGGCAGTCGGTTCGTCGAGAACGATCACTGGCGGTTTATGCACCAGCGCTTGTGCGACCAGCACCCGGCGTTTCATGCCTCCTGACAAGCGACGCATATTGGTGTCGGCCTTCGCGGTCAGATCAAGATTGGCGAGAATTTCGTCGATCCAGTCGTCGTTGTGACGGATGCCGAAGTATCCCGATTGAATGCGCAGTGTTTCGCGCACCGAGAAAAAAGGATCGAAAACCAGTTCCTGCGGAACGACGCCGAGCCGGCGGCGGGCTGCCCGGTAATCACTGACCACGTCGTGGCCCTCGACGAGTACACGCCCGCTGTCGGGGCGGGCCAGTCCCGCCAGACAGGAGATCAACGTGGTCTTGCCGGCACCGTTTGGACCCAGCAGACCGAAAAATTCACCCGCTTCGATACGCAATGAAACCGCGTCGAGCGCCTGCAAGGCGCCAAAGCGTTTGTGGACTTTCTCTATTGAAACGGCAGAATGCATTGTGGACGCCCGACGAGCGGGCTGCGATTCAGGACAGGGGGAGCAGTTCGTTGACCCCGTAAAGCTTGGCCAAACTGAGTAGGCTGGCAGGCGGATCAACCAAGCGCAAAGAGAGGTTCTTGTCTGCAGCCGTGCGCAGCCAAGCCAGAATGACACCGAGCGCCGATGAGTCGACCTCCTTGACAGCTGCCAGATCGAGCAGTGTTGCGGCTGGCGTCGGGCTGGCGCTGTGCAAAAGACCGCGCCCTGCGTCGAGCAGGGCGCGGGCATTGGCGATGACCATCGGCGATGTCACGCGCAGGCTGTCGTCGCGACGTTCGATCATTTTTTTGCTTCGAGTTGCTTGTTGCGATTGACCAGCATCTGGGTCAGCCCGTCGATGCCGTTGGTGCGTGCTTCCTGGCTGAAGGTTTCGCGGTAATTGGTCACCAGACTGACGCCGGCGACGATGACGTCGTAAACCTTCCAGCCGTCACCCTGCTTTTCCAGGGCATAGTCAAGCTGTACCGGCTTGTTGCCCGGCTGCAGGATTTCGGTTTTCACCAGAACATCGCTGTCGCCCGGCTGGAAACGCGTCGGTTTGTAGGAGACGGTCTGGTTCTTGTACGAGGTGAGCGCATTCGAATACGTGCGTACGAGCAAGGTCTTGAATTCGTCCGCCAGCCGCTTCTTCTGTTCGGCGCTGGCCTTGTTCCACTCACGGCCAACCGCCAGCGAGGTCATGCGCTGAAAATTGAATGACGGCAAGACCTTGCTTTCGACGAGTTCCATCGCTTTGCGCGTGTTGCCGCTCTGGATGTCTTTGTCCTGGCGAACGATGGTCAACACGTCTTCGGTGACCTGCTTGACCAGCGCATCGGGACCACGATCTTGCGCCAGCACAGCGCTGGCTATGAACAGAAAACCAAAAAGCAAAGCGAATAATGACTTCATCTGCATTTCCTGAAAGGAAGAGTAACGGTCAGCTATTAACGTATCGCTTGGTCAGCCGGCTGACCAAGTTTCTGGAACGAGCAACGGGTACAAGCGCTTTCTCACTCGTCCAAACGTTCGCGTGGCGGATTGCCATCGAAGATCGCATTACGCCGGTGTTGCAGATAGGCGTCGCGAATGTAGTTGTATTTGTCGAACGCCGCTTCCTCAACCACTCGGTCGCTCGGCAGTAGACTGGCGCGCGTGTCGATAAAACGTACTCCCACCAGGCTGTTACGCAGCGGGATGTTATCGACCCGCCAGACCGGGTCATAGAAATTATCCACTAGCCAGCCGGCCGTATCGCGGGTTGTTCGCGGACCGATGATCGGCCAGTAGAAATAGGGGCCGTCGCCGACTCCCCATTTGCCGAGCGTCTGTCCGAAGTCCTCGCTGTGTTTACCCATACCCATTTCGCTGGCGATATCGAAAGCGCCGCCGATGCCGATCGTGGTGTTCACCAGCACGCGGCCGACATCGGATACCGCTTCCTCGCCTTTGCCCTGCAACAGATTGTTGGCAGCGGTCCACAAATCCCAGAGATTGCCGAAGAAATTGCCGATGACGACTTTCACTGGCAGCGGAGCGGCAGCGTCGTAACCTTTGGCGATCGGCTTGGCGACGACGTCGATGCCTTCATTGACGGCGAACATCGCTCGATTGAAGCCTTCAAACGGGTCTTTTGGATTGTTGGCGGTCGTGGTCGCGCAACCGCTGAGGCTGAGCAGCGCTGTCAGGAGTACAGCCGTAGTGCGGTTTGCAGAAAGAGCATTCACTGATTTCTCCCTCTATTTGTTGCCCGGGCCTTCGGAGGCCTTGTTGAACATGAACTGGCTGATCAACTTTTCCAGTACCACTGCCGACTGGGTTTTGGCGATCGTGTCGCCGGCAGCCAGCATTTTCTCGTCACCGCCGGGGTCGAGGCCGATGTATTGTTCGCCGAGTAGGCCGGCCGTCAGAATGAGCGCGAAAGTGTCTTTAGGGAAACGATAACGGTTGTCAAGGGTCAGTACGGCCACCGCTTCATAGGTCTGCGAATCGAAGTGGATTTCACTCACTCGTCCGACGACGACGCCAGCGCTTTTCACCGGTGCGCGCACCTTCAGTCCGCCGATGTTGGCAAATTTGGCCGTGACCTGATATGTCTCGGCGAAGTTGGCGGCCGACAGGTTGCCAACCTTGAGGGCGAGAAAAAGTATTGCTGCGAAACCCAGGGCAACGAAGCAACCGACCCACAGATCGAGTGTCTTGCGGCTCATCCCGCCTCCCGAAACATGAAAGAAGTCAATACGAAGTCGAGTGCCAGAATAGCCAGCGCCGACTTGACGACCGTGCTCTTGATCGAACTGGAAACTCCCTCGGCAGTCGGCTCGGCGTCGTAGCCTTCGAAAACGGCGATCAGCGAAACGGCGATGCCGAAGACGAAGCTCTTGACGATACCGCTCCAGACATCATAACGGAAGTCGACCGACGCCTGCATTTGCGACCAGAAAGCGCCGTTATCGACGCCGATGAACACTACGCCGATCAGATAGCCGCCGAAGACACCGGTGGCCGAAAAAAGCGCTGCCAACAGCGGCATCGATAGCACCCCACCCCAGAAGCGCGGTGCGACGACGCGGCCAATCGGGTTGACGGCCATCATGTCCATGGCCATCAGTTGCTCGGTGGTTTTCATCAGACCGATTTCAGCAGTGATCGACGAACCGGCACGCGAAGCGAACAGCAGTGCGGCAACGACTGGGCCGAGTTCACGCACCAGAGACAGGGCAACCAGCACGCCCAGGGCTTCCGCCGAACCGTAACGCTGCAAGGTGTCGTAACCCTGCATGCCGAGAACCATGCCGATGAACAGCCCGGAAACCATGATGATCAGCAGCGACTGGAAACCGGAGAAATAAATTTCGCGGATGGTCAGATGCAGGCGCCGGAACGACTGGCCCGACCAGCGCAAGAGCATGATCAGAAAGCGGGTGGCATAGCCGAGGCGTTGCAGGGCGCTGGTGACGACGTGACCGAGCGTCAGCAAGACGCCGATCAACGCCGATGGTTGTCGTTCCTCATCCGCCATGCGAACCTCTGCCGAGCATTTCCTGTGCCAGCGCTTTGGCGGGATAGTGAAATGGAACCGGGCCATCAGCCTGTGCATGCACGAACTGGTGCACGAAGGGGTGCGTCGATGCCCGAATCTCGTCCGGCGTACCCAGCGCAACGATCTTGCCGCCGGACATGAAGTAAATGTAGTCGACGATATGCAGCGATTCCTGAATGTCGTGGGTGACCATGATTGTCGTTGCTCCCAGTGCGTCATTCAATTGCCGGATCAGTTGACCGATGATACCCAGCGAAATCGGGTCCAGGCCAGCGAAAGGTTCGTCGTACATGATCAACATCGGATCGAGCGCGATCGCCCGCGCCAGCGCGACGCGACGCGCCATGCCGCCGGAGAGCTCGGCCGGCATCAGCGCATGCGCGCCGCGCAGCCCGACGGCGTTGAGCTTCATCAACACCATGTCGCGGATGATTTCTTCCGGCAGGTCGGTGTGCTCGCGCATCTGATAAGCGACATTGTCGAACACCGAAATATCGGTGAACAAGGCACCGAACTGAAACAACATGCCCATGCGGCGGCGCAAGGCGTACAGTTCATCAGCATTGAGAGCCGGTACCGACTGACCGTCGACTAAAATCTGCCCGCGACTGGGACGCAACTGTCCACCGATCAGCCGCAACAGCGTGGTCTTGCCGCAACCGGAGCCGCCCATCATTGCCACGACCTTGCCGCGCGGGATATCGAGACTGATCCCCTGGAGGATCGGTCGGTCCTCGTAAGCAAAATCCAGATCCTTGATTTCGACAAGATTCTCGGCTGACAAAGCGAAATTCCGGAAAAATGAAAAGCGCACATTATAACCTTGAGTGCAACGGTCAGGAATGTGAATAACTTGGCGTCGATATAATTGTGGAATAATGCGGGCACGTCGGATTCATGCCTGATTCTGGACTCAAATGCTCTCTTCCCCAGACGTTACCGATTCTGAAAAGCCGCTATTACTGATCGTCGATGACGATGCGATGATCTGTGACACCTTGAGTATTTCCTTGCGTCCCTGCTTCGAGGTGATCAGCAGCCATTCGCGCCCGCACTGCCTGCAACTGGTGGCCCAGTTACGCCGGCCGCCCGATTTGGCGTTGCTCGATCTCGGCTTGCCGCCGCTGCCGCATCGACCCGATGAAGGACTGGCCTTGATTACTGATCTCCTCAAACTTGCGCCGGAAGTAAGAGTGGTGATCCTTTCCGGGCAGAGTGATGAAGGCAACGCCCGGCACGCGCGTACGCTGGGGGCGGCCGATTTTGTTGCCAAGCCCTGCGATCCGGCCGATCTGCTGCAGGTGCTCGAGCGGGCGCTGACTTTTCGGGCTCTCGACAAACGCCCAGTTCATGAAGCGGGCGATTCGGCGTTGATCGGTAACAGTCCGGCGATCCAGAAACTGCGCTTGCAACTACGCCAGTATGCGGATCTGCCTTTTCCGGTGCTGATCGAAGGCGAATCGGGAAGTGGCAAGGAAATCATTGCCTCGAGCGGCCTGCACTATGACACCCGACGCCGCAACAAACCCTTCCTGGCACTCAATTGTGCGGCGATTTCGGCTAATCTTGTCGAAGCGACCCTTTTCGGCTATGCACGTGGTGCGTATACCGGTGCGGTGGCTAACAAGAGCGGATATTTCGAAGACGCTGGTGAAGGCACGCTGTTTCTTGACGAGATCGGCGAACTGGCACTCGAACTACAGGCCAAGCTGTTGCGCGTCCTCGAGAACGGTGAATACCAGCGCGTTGGCGAAACCCAGAAACGAGTCAGTCATGCTCGGATCGTTGCCGCCACCAATCGCGATTTGCGCAAGGAAGTGCGGGCGGGCAATTTTCGCAGCGATTTGTACCATCGTCTGTCAGTCTGCTCGATCGCGGCCCCCCCCTTACGCGAGATGGCTGACGATAAACTGCGCCTGCTCGATCATTTCCGTGCGCTCTATGTCGGGCAGACGCAACTGCCGCCGTTTTCCCTGTCGCGTGAAGCGGAACGAATTTGGCTCGAGTACCCGTTTCCGGGCAATGTGCGCGAATTACGCAACATTGTCATCCGCTTGCTCAGCAAGTATGCCGGTTCGCCGGTCGATGTTGCTGCGCTGGCCGGCGAACTCGATGTGCCGGATGAGCCTTTGCCAGCCCCTGATCTGACCGTCGATGTGTTGGGTGGGGAAAATGTCGATAGCCTTTTCGAATTTGCCACTCGTCGTTTGCGACAAAGAGAGGCGTTCAGTCTTGACCAGTTGCTTGATGCTACAGAGCGCGCCTATATCGAAGCGGCTTTGAAACTGGCACATGGCAATGTCAGTCAGGCCGCTCGCCTGCTGGGAATCCATCGCACGACACTGTATAACCGTATGGAATCAGCGGCGCGCGGCTCATGATGTATCTCGAGCACTTCGGGCTGCAAGAAGCCCCTTTCCGCATTACACCGCATACCGATTTCTTTTTCGATGGTGCCAAACGGGGTGCCACGCTGGATGCGCTGATTTATGCCATCACCCACGATGAAGGGATCGTCAAGGTCAGCGGCGAAGTCGGTAGCGGCAAGACGATGCTCTGCCGGATGCTGCTCGAAAAATTGCCGGACAACGTCGAAACGGTCTATCTCGCCAACCCGATGCTCGCTCGCGACGAAATCCTGCATACCATCGCCGAGGAACTGCATGTTCCGCTGACGGAAGTCGCCAGCCACCAGTTGCTGCGCGTACTCCAAGAGCGCCTGCTGGAAATTTACGCGGCTGGCCGCCAAGTTGTCGCCTTGATCGATGAAGCGCACGCTATGCCGCCGGAGGCGCTGGAAGAGATCCGCCTGTTGTCCAATCTTGAATCGAATCGACACAAGCTGCTGCAAATTGTCCTCTTCGGACAGCCCGAACTCGATGTGCGTTTGGCGGAAAGCTGCATGCGGCAGCTCAATGACCGTATTACCCACCATTTTTTTCTGGAACCGTTACGACGCGATGACATCGGTGTGTACTTGATGTTCCGCATGCGCGCCGCCGGTTACCGCGGTCCCGACCTGTTCACGCGCCGCGCTATCCAGACGATCAGTCAGTCTTCTGAAGGATTGACGCGGCGCATCAACATCCTGGCCGATAAGTCGTTGCTGGCGGCATTTTCCGAAGGGCTGCATCAGGTGGATTTGCGCCAGGTGAAAGCGGCCATCGGCGACAGCCGCTTCAAGCCGCTTTCGGCGAATCGCTCCGGACGCGGCTGCTTGCTCGCCGGCGCGGTGGTTTCATTGTGCGCAACGGCAGGGCTGGCATACTTCGCGGGCAGCCAGAGCAACAGACAACACGCCATGGAGCATGCCGCTGCGACGCCTGTCGGCGGCACGCAGACCGTGCCGCCCGGGAACCTCGGGAAGGCAGCGAGCGGCGTAACGTCGGTATCCGGCGCCCCGGCGCAGCCGTCCGCACCCGAGGCGCCTCTGGTAGCTGCTTCCGCCGCTGCTTCGCCGGTCAAGCTGCCGCCTGCCTCTGGAAACAATCCGCTGCCCTTGCTTGCCGAGCGGATCAGTGCGACCGATGCATGGCTCAAAACGGTTCCAGAAAATCATTTCACCATTCAGTTGTTGCTGGCCGATGCGGGTAATCAGCGCGAGGTTGCCGGTTTCATCGCTGCCAATGACAAATTGCTTGATGTGGCACAAATCCGTATTTTCCGCACCGTCATCAACGGGCGTGACAGGCTCGGGGTCATTTACGGAGACTATCCCACACGTGATCTGGCGGTGGCGACGTTGGTGCGACTCGGACCCATTCGTCAGAACAGTCAGCCTTACGTCCGGCCGGTGAGTCAATTGCGCTGAATCCTTGTCGGCGAGGAGACGGGTTTTCCCTGCAAGTGGTTGTCAACTTCACTGGGCGGCGGACGTTATCCGGCTCGTAAGCTTTCAGCTATTTGACAGGAGAAGAACATGGGCAGTCTCAGCGCCGAATCTTTCGATCAGTTTCTCGATTCTTTGAAACAGGCCGGCGTCGAAATCAGCAACGAAGCGGAATTGCGGGAACGTTTGGCCGAAGCGCAGCGCTGGCGGTTCGCCTTTGCGACTTTGGCGGCTAATGGCCGTCCATTGGGTATCAGTTTTCATGACAATGGCTCCGGTGTGAAGAAGTCGACGCTGAAGAGCGTTTTTTCCCGCTTTGCGCTTCCCGAGCCTGTACAAACCTCATTCGCCGCCAGTTTGCGCGTCGATCATTGATCGTCTGGCAGGCCGGTTTTCCGGCCGCTGCCTTGGCGATTGCCGGTCAGTATTCATCTGTGTGACCGGGTAGATGATACGGCTTAAACAACCGTCAGTTTCTCCGCCGCAAGCTTCTGTTCGCATGGCTCTTTCCTCTCTCGATCCTGAGCCGTTGAACCTCCAGAATCTGGCGCAATGCGCTGTCTTCATCCGCTCGTTCGGCTGTCGTCTAGTATTTTGCCGATTTGCACTGTCGGGCTGTTGAACGGTGGCTCCAGTGTGAGTCATAATGCAGCCATGAGTGAATCTTCTGCACAGGATCCGCGCCGCCGACTGCGCGAATTGTTATCCATCCCCGAGCGGGATCGTACCGACGCGCAGTGGGATGAGATTATCGAGATCGAAATCACACTTGCTCCGGGCAATCGCGAGTCCGATCGCCCGGGTGAGCGCTCTTCTGACAGGCGTCAGGGGAATGGCGGCAACGGACGGCGCACCGAACAACGTAAAATGAATCCCCGTCCGTCTGCTCAACGGCAGGAGCCTCGTCCGTCTCAGCCTAAAACGGATAGCCCTGGTGATATGGTAGCCGAAGGTCGATTGGGTGAAGTCAGGGCGCCCAAGCGTCACACACGCCGCCCGAGACGGGTTAACGACAACGGTGGGGGGAATTCGGCGTCGGGCAGTGGCGGTGGCAATTCCAGCGGTAGCGCGGGTGGTCAATCCGGTTGAAACGCCGGTTCACACGACAATTGGTTTTCCAGTCGCTGCTGACAAAAAATCAATTATTCATCGCGGCGCAACCATAGGCATTTGCCTTTGCTCGCTTCCTGTATGCCGGACAGAATGCTGAGATGAGCTTCGATTTCCTCTGCATTGGCAGTGATGACCCGAGATGATCGCCTGCCGTTGCCACGGCTGTGCCGTATTTCCAGTAGCTGCTGACGCTCCTCAGGCAGGTCGATGACCAAGCTTTCCTGACCGCGCGTCATGGCCAGATAGACTTCCGCCAGAATCTCGGCGTCGAGTAAAGCTCCGTGCAACGTTCGCTTCGAGTTGTCCACTCCGTAACGTTCGCAGAGAGCGTTGAGGTTGTTCTTCTTGCCCGGGTGGGCGTCTTTGGCCATGCGCAGGGTGTCGCAAACCCCCAGACAGGCGCTGTCGATCGCTGGTAGATCGAGCCGTGCCAGTTCCGCATTCAAAAAGCCAACATCGAATGGTGCGTTGTGGATTACCAGTTCGGCATCGCGCACGAAGTCGAGAAATTCGTTGACGATGTCGGCGAAAAGCGGTTTGTCGGCCAGAAACTCCGTGCTGATGCCGTGCACCGCCTGTGCGCCACTGTCGATGTCACGTTGCGGATTGAGGTAACGATGAAAATGGCGCTGCGTCAGTCGTCGGTTGCACATTTCGACGCCAGCGATTTCGATGATGCGATGGCCGAGTTTGTGTTCCAGTCCGGTGGTTTCAGTGTCGAGAAAGATCTGGCGCATGGTAGATTCAGTTTGGCAAACGGTAATGACTGTGCGCTCAATCGGCAATGTGCGGGCTACTCAGCTCGTCCATCCCCCGATTGGCCAGGCGATCGGCGTGCTCGTTGCCGGCATGGCCGGCGTGCCCCTTCACCCATATCCAGCTAATCTGGTGCTGCGCGACCAGGTCGTCGAGACGTTGCCATAAGTCGACATTCTTGACTGGCTTCTTGTCAGCGGTTCGCCAGCCATTGCGCTTCCAGTTATGTATCCATTCGCTGACCCCTTTCTGAAGGTACTGCGAATCGGTGTGCAGTTGCACGCTGACCGGTCGCTTCAATGCTTCGAGTGCCCGGATGGCGGCGGTCAGTTCCATGCGATTGTTGGTCGTGTTGGCCTCGCCACCCCACAGTTCCTTGCGATATTCGCCCATTTCCAATACCGCTCCCCAACCTCCCGGGCCAGGATTGCCGCGACAGCCACCATCGGCGTGAATGGTGACGATCTGCTCAGTGTTCATATTCGCTTTCTTTCTTGCTGACCACGGAGAGGACTTCCCGCGGTGGGCGGGAATGTTTCCACTTCGGCGTGATCAGCCGCATTCCCTGCACGCGCTTGGTGGCACGCAACAAATAAACGCTGCCGGCAAAATTCCAGCAGCGCTTGCCGATTCCTTCCAGGTGCTGCCAACGCTTCAACCAGCCTTCGCTAACGCAAGGGGGGGCGTAGCAGCCGAGGAGAGGGCGTTCGGCTTCGAAGCCGAGCAGTTGCAGCCAGTCCTTCAAGCGCGTTGGCGACAGGTAATGACCGTTCCAGGGGAATTCCTCCCGTTGGTGGCGCAGAAGCCGCTGGCGCACGCCCCAGAGCGACAGCGGATTGAAGCCGCTGATCAGCAGGATGCCTTCCGGAATTAGAATCCTTTCGACTTCGCGCAGGATCTGGTGTGGATGCGGGTGAAATTCGAGCACGTGCGGCATGACGACCAGATCGATGCTGTGCGCGGAAAAGGGAAGCTGGCGCAAATCGCAGAGCACATCGACCCGGCCATGATCGGCGATTGTCTGCCGCAGCGGAATGCGGTTCTGCGTCAGCAGCGCGTATTGCGGCAGGCCGATTTGCAAGGCGTTGTAGCCAAAGACGTCGACGACTTGTGCATCAATGCAGCAACGCTCCCAAGCCACTACGTAGCGCCCTTGCGGCGTCTGCAACCAGGCTTCGAGGCCGGGAATTGACATTTTCCCCAATTCTTTCACAATCTCAACGATGTTCGAGGTCATTCGCATTCCGGCGTTCAAGGACAACTACATTTGGCTGTTGCGCCAGGGGACGCATACGGCTGTCATCGATCCCGGTGATGCGCGGCCGGTATTGTCGTTGCTTGACCGCGAAGGCTGGCCGTTGAACGCCATACTCATCACCCACCACCACGCCGACCATCAGGGCGGCATTGCTGCCTTGCTGGCGCATTATCCGGTACCGGTGTTTGGACCGGCCAACGAGCCGATTCACGGACTCGACAGACCTTTGCGCGGCGGGGAAACGGTGGTGCTTGATTCCCTGGCTTTATCTTTGCAAGTGATCGCCGTGCCGGGTCATACCCTGGGACATCTCGCCTATTATGGCGCAGGCACACTGTTCTGTGGCGATACCTTATTCGGCGGCGGTTGCGGTCGCCTGTTCGAAGGCTCACCGGAGCAGATGGCCGACTCGCTGGCCCGCTTGGCGTCGCTGCCCGACGATACGGCGGTCTATTGCGCGCATGAGTACACCGAGGCCAATTTGCGCTTCGCACTGGCTGTCGAAGCAGGCAACCGTCAGTTGCAACGCCGGGTCGATGAAGTGGCGGTGACGCGGGCGAAAGGACTGTCGACCATCCCGTCGACGATAGGCATTGAAAAAGCGACCAATCCTTTCCTTCGCTGTGCGGTTCCCGAGGTGATCGCCCGTGCGCGCCAACGCCAACCCGAGGCCGACGACGAGGTGGCTGTTTTCGCCACCCTGCGCGAGTGGAAAAATCACTTCTGATTTAATCCGTCACTCGTTGTTCAACATTCTGCTTGCCGATCACGGTGCGTGGCGTTGCTGTCCGCTCGTCGCTGCGGCCGGCGTGCTAAATTGATTAATTGAATTGATCTCACTTCGACCTTGTTTCGGCGCTCTGGCCGACTCGCCGCAATGACTCAGGCAATCGACACTCCCTCTCCCGCAAACCAAAAACCTGCCCGTCGCTGGCGGACCTACGTTGTCGGCATGCTGTTGCTGGTACTCGCTTTCGGTGGCCTGGGCTATTTCGTTTTGCCGCCGGTGGCCAAATCGCTGGCGGTCGACAAGCTGTCGGCGATCCTGCATCGCCCATTGAGCGTCGAGCGCATCGATTTCAATCCCTATACCCTC
>WBZT01000622.1_pt1 | contig 28156 bp, 20 predicted proteins | sample 5204241 | NCBI WGS metagenome assembly WBZT01 (sample SAMN12344358, study PRJNA552823) | activated sludge metagenome | biome: Activated sludge suspended growth; feature: Nitrification reactor; material: Wastewater; isolation source: activated sludge from nitrification reactor of wastewater... | reverse complement strand
CAGTGGCAGAGTCGCCGGATTCAAATCGCTCACACGCGCAAAATGACGTTTCAAGCCCTTGGAACAATGACTTTATGACTTCACCTCAACCGCTAACCGGACACTTGTGATTTCGCCTATGAACAAACCATCCTCTTACAAAGCTGCGTTCACCAAAACCGCAACAACGAGTTTACTCGTGCTGCTTGCGACGGCGGCGCTCGCGCAGGAAAAACCCGAGCAGGTTTCTGCGGAACGCGCCCGCGCCAACTTTGGCCGGCCCGTGGTGCTCGCGGCGGATGACGTGCGCGCGTTTCCCGATGCGCCGGCGGGCTTTGACAAGCCGGCCACGAACGGATTGGCCGGACATACCGAGGTGTTTGAATACGATTCCACCGTCACCGGCAAGCGGCGCAAAGCGGTGGTTTATCTGCCGCCGAATTATTCGTCCGACAAAAGGTATCCCGTGCTCTATCTGCTGCACGGCATCGGCGGTAACGAATGGGAATGGAGCGGTTACGTCCACGCCGACGCCATCGTGGACAATCTCATCACCGCGACAAAAGCGGTGCCGATGATTGTTGTGATGCCAAATGGTCGGGCGCTCCCCGATGACCGCGTGCCGCCGCCGGACAAGACGTTCTCGCCCGGAAACGCCGCGGGCTTCGGCAAATTCGAGCGCGATCTGCTCGACTGTTTGATCCCCGCGATTCACCCGAAGTATTCCGCCAGCACGAATCGCGAACAGCGCGCGATCGCCGGGCTTTCGATGGGTGGCGGGCAGTCGCTGAACTTCGGACTTGGCCATCTCGACACGTTTGCGTGGGTAGGCGGGTTTTCGTCCGCGCCGAACACTAAACCCTCGGCCGAACTCATGCCCGATCCCGCCGACGTGCGGAAGCATTTGAAACTGCTCTACGTTTCCTGCGGCAATAAGGACGGTCTCATCAACATCTCCCAACGCGTCCACCGCCAATTGAAAGAGCAGGAAGTTCCGCACGTCTGGAACGTGGACGATCACGGCCACGACGGTCCGACCTGGGCGAACAACCTTTATCACTTCGTGCAACGGCTTTTTCGGTGAACCGTGTTGCCATCCACTGATGAATTCCAAATTTATGAAATTGAATCGAACGACGTTGGGTCTGCTGACATTGGCATGTTCGCTCGCGAGCGTGCTGGCGCAAAGCAATTCATCACTAAAGCTCCCGCCCATTGCCGCCGGGCCGTTCAATCCGGACTGGAACTCGCTGACGAATTACCAGACGCCGGAGTGGTTTCGCGACGCGAAGTTCGGCATCTGGGCGCATTGGGGGCCGCAATGCCAGCCGGAGCACGGCGACTGGTATGCCCGCGGCATGTATGAGGAGGGCGGTTGGCAATATGCGTCGCATCTCGCCGAGTATGGCCATCCCTCGACCAACGGGTTCAAGGACGTGATCCGCGTCTGGAAGGCGGAACGCTTCGATCCCGACACGCTGCTGAAATTTTACAAGGACAACGGCGCGAAAATTTTCATGGCCCTCGCCAATCACCACGACAATTTCGATCTCTACGAGTCAAAATATCAGCCTTGGAATTCCGTGGCGCTCGGCCCACGGAAGGATTTGATCGGTGGCTGGGCGAAAGCGGCGCGCAAGCACGGCCTGCGCTTCGGCGTCAGCGTTCACGCCTCGCGCGCGTGGTCGTGGTATGAAGTGGCCCAGGGTGCGGACAAGAACGGCCCGCTCGACGGCGTGCCTTACGACGGCAAACTGACCAAGGCGGACGGCCAAGGACTTTGGTGGGATGGCCTCGACCCGCAGGAACTCTACGCACAAGACCACAAACCCGGCAGCGCGTTGCAATGGGAATGGAATGGCACGAAGGGCAGCAGCATCCCCGACGCGGCTTACATGGAAAAATTTTTCAAGCGGACGAAGCAGCTTTGGGACGATTATCATCCTGACCAGATTTATTTCGACGACACGGTAATGCCGTTCCACGGCGTCACGGACGAAATTGGCTTGAACCTCGCAGCGCATTTCTACAACACGCGCCTCAAGCAAGGCCACACGGAAGCGGTGATGAACGGCAAGTGGCTGAACGAAATACAGCGTCACGCGCTGGTCTATGACATCGAACGCGGCAAGGCGCACGACATCCTGCCGCTGCCGTGGCAGACCGACACCTGCATCGGCTCGTGGCATTATGACCGCGGGATATACGACCGGAGACAATACAAATCCGCCGCGTCCGTGGTGCGGATGCTCGCCGACATCGTCAGCAAGAACGGCAATTTGATGTTGAGCGTCCCGCTGCGCCGCGACGGCCAACCCGACGAGTTGGAAATCGGAATTGTGAAGGAGATCGGCGCCTGGCTGAAGGTGAACGGCGAGGCGATTTATGCGACGCGTCCGTGGAAAGTTTATGGCGAAGGCCCGTCCACGCAGGCGGCGGAGAAAGGCCAGTTCGACGGCCAGAAGGACGTGTCCGACAAACCGTTTACCGCCGAAGACATCCGCTTCACGCAATCGAAGGATGGCAAGACGCTTTACGCCATCGTGCTGGAACTTCCCAAGGACGGCCCCGTGACGATCAAATCGCTGGCCACCGGTTCGGACAAGTGGCCGGGCAAGATCGGCAGCGTGCGGCGGGTGGGCGGCGGCAAACTGAAATTCACCCGCGATGAAAACGGCCTGCACGCATCGCTGCCGGAGAAGTTTGACGGCAAGATCGCATTCGCGCTGAAAATTAGATCGTGAGCCAGTCCCGCTTCCACGAGTCAGGGCGTCGAAATGAAGCAGCCATGAATCGGAGGACAAACCTTCTACGTTGATAACTTGCAGGTCGTCCCCGACCCAGTTCAATCGCCTTGCTCAGCATGGGTGGTCTGGGTGCGCTCGCCTTCCTCCGTCGTCGGGCTGCGCATTGAGCAGCGCACGCGAGTTTCCCGGCGCGGACAAAGCAGTCGGAAAGGTCAGTGGCAGATATCGCAGGCGTGGGAGTTGTTCAGGTTGGAGGCAGGTGCGCCGCGCCTTTTCCGCCGTCGTTTCAGGGCGGATCCCTGTGCCGACTCAACGCGGCACCGCTTCGCGTTAACCTGAGCCCGACGCGCGCCAAGCGTCCAAGATTCTGCGCGACCGGGGATTGGTCGCCGCGCGCGAGGATTCCAGTTTCGCTTCGAGACCGGCACACAATCGGCGCACCGTTTCCGCAAACGCCGCGTCGGCCGCCGCCTGCGACGCCGCGGGCAGCGGCGGCAACCGGTTCGCGCGCCGCAGCGTTTCGCGTTCGCCCAACGCCCGCGCACAATCGAGCGCGAGCTTTGCGTGGGCGGCTTCGTAGCTCGTGCCCAATCGCGCCGCCACCAGCCGGGCGTGGAAATCGCGGAGGCGGGCGAGCAGCGCAGTCAATCGCGGGTCCGGCAGGTTGGGAGGAATCTCACCCAGCGACGCCGTCTGGTTGCCGGCTTCCACCGGTCCGCGATTTCGCGACGTCACCGCCCCGCCCCGCAGGATCTCAACCCGGGCCAGGTCCGGCGTCCGGTTGAAGGGCAGGAACACGGACTCAGCCGTGAACGATTTCCATTTCCGGCCATTCACGCGAACGGCCGTGATGGGGCCGCGGCCGGCCACCGAAAGGAGAAGCTGCTTCGCGCCAAACCGCACGGGGTCGAGCTGCTCCAGTTCGGAGATGGCGGGCGGAATGTGCGGCACGAGCGTCAGCCCGTCCGCGCGGTAAAGATATTCGAACAACCCGCGCAAGAATGCCGCGGGCGGACCAAAGGCATCGTAGGTGAGATTGACCGGCTGATTCGGCTGATAAACATCGCTGCCGCATTTGACCAGCGGATTGTCCAGCCGGAATCGGTCGGCGAACGTCAACAACTGTTTCAGCGAACGCCGCGCATCGTCGAAGCGACCAAGCCGGTAATACGCCAGGATCATCCGCGCTTCGCAGGTGGACCAATGTCCGCCGTTCACCCACGTGCCGAAGCCCCACAAGCCTTCCGGCTTCTCGTACATGTCGTCGTAGCTCGGATAGTTCGGCAGAATGAAATCGTGCGGGCGCAATCCGGGAATCGCTTCGATCTTCCGCATGATGCTTTCCGCCGGCGCGTCAGCCACGACCCGCAACGCAATCGCGTCGTGATTCGGCGAGGCTTCAAAGTAACCGTGCTCCGCCGCGCCGAAGACACCGTGTCGCGTGCCATCGGGATCCAGCGAGCGGATGAAATAGCCTTCAGCAGTCGTGAGGGCAGTGAGCCCCTGATACGCCGAGGTGCGGAGCGTGACGTAGCGTTCCGCCTGCGCCGGCCGGCCGGCCAGCTTCTCCAGTTCGATCAGCCGATCCAGCGCGGCGAGGTAGGTGATCGAGAGCCCGGTGAGATAGGCCTGGCCGTAAGTTCCGTCTGGTTTGCGCCAGCCCGCATAGCTCGGCGCGAGGAGATTACCCGCCGGCCCGGCGCGAAACAGGTTGTTCGTCGGATCCCGCCGCGTTTCGATGAAGGCGGCGCAACGTTCCAGTTTGGGAAGGTATTTCGCGATCGCCCGCGCATCGCGCGTGGTCAGCAGGAGTTCACTCTGCAACACGATGCCCGCGGCGGTGAACTCCATGCCCCAATCGTGAATCTTGATCCGGCCATCGCCTTGTTTGTAAACAATCCAGCCCGGGCGCGCGGCGTCGCACAGCGCGCCATCCGGCGCGACCCAATCGTGCGGCGGCGTGGCCCCGACGCGCTGGCCATCGCCCATTTGATCGAACCACAAGTCCTGTGAGTTTTGCAGGAAGGTCAGGAACGGTTCGCGCAGCAGCGGCAGGATGGCGTAGGTCGTGCCGTAGCTGTTCTGAATCCACCACGCGTCCCAAGTCGGCCCCTCCACAAGGCCGTTCCAGTTCGTGAGATACAGCATTGCGAGATTTTGGCGGATGGGACTGGGCTCGAACATCTCCCGCGCCGTTTCGAGCAGTTGAAGATATTCCAGGTCGCCCACTCCGCGATAATGCCGGCCTTCGAAACGCCGCGGCGGGAAATCCGCAGCGATAATTTCCGTTGCTTCGCTCACGATGCCCAAGCCGATGACCAAGAAGAGAAACCCCGCGAATCGGTTCATGCGCGAGATCATGCCGGAGGACCAACTGGCTGCAAAAGAAAATCGCGTGCTGCCAAGTCACTGACGGACCACTCTTGCTTCCATCCCTGTGAGCCGCGCCAGCTTCATGCGAAGTGAGCCGCGCGAGCCATGCTTCCCTCAGCGGTCGCCCGCGCGCTGTAACGGATCCCAGTAGCGCGAATTGATCAAGCCACGCGCATCCCCGAAAGCGGGATCGCGCGGCGGGTTAATCTGCGCATCTTTTCGCGCCTCAGCATGTCCGTCGTTGAAGCCCACCACGCCGGTATTGCGGTGGCGGCGCTGGTCTATGCCTTCGTAGCCCCCGTATTGGCTGTTCTTGGGATCCATGCAGGACCACGGCCACCAACAACTGCTGCTCCAAAAGCCATCCACCTTGGGCATCGAATCGCCGATGGCAAAACTGTCCGCGGGCGATTTGATTTGCGCGCGCTTGATCCAGGGCGCCGTGTCGAAGCGGATGCCGCCAACCGTCATGCTCGCCGGGCCGTAAGGCCAGACGCCGAGAAACCAACTGTTCATTCCGTAGCCCACCTTGTGGCAATCAAAAGCCCAATCCCACGCGAGACCATTGTCGAGACGACGGCCTTTAATGGACGGACAGCGGTAGAGATTGGATTGATTTTGGGCGTAGTTGATGATCGTGGCGCCCCACCAATTGGTGAGCGAAGGCACAGCGTCGGCCGTGTTCAAATTCTGATTCCGGTGCGCGGGAAAAACGTCCCGCTGGTCGTCGGTGTAGAGTTGCAGGTGGACATTTATCTGCCGCAAGTTGTTGACGCAGGAAATCCGATCCGCCTTTTCCTTGGCCTTGGCGAGCGCCGGGAGCAGCATCGCAGCCAGGATGGCGATGATGGCGATGACCACCAGCAACTCGATCAAAGTGAATCCGAAACGCCGCAGCTTGGGCAAACGGAAGGCCGCCATCGGTTTGCTGGAGAGCAATTTCATGTGAACCAGGCAATGGTTGGTAACCTCCTCCGCCGGAGTCAAACTGAAACCGGACTCGAGACCTGACCCACGGCGTCCAGCCGCTCGAAACCTTCCTCAATCGTCGCGGTGCTTTGAATGCGGGCGAGCCGCGCATAAAGCCCGTTCACGGCCAGCAGTTGATCGTGCGTGCCGCGCTCGACGATCTGCCCCTGGCGCAGCACCAGAATTTGATCCGCCTTGAGGATAGTGCTCAACCGATGCGCGATGACGAAACTGGTGCGGCCCGTCATCAAATGCTCCAGCGCCTGCTGAATCAGCCGCTCGGTCGCGGTGTCCACGCTGGCGGTGGCTTCGTCGAGGATGAGAATCGGGGCGTTCTTCAGGAGCGCCCGGGCGATGCTCACGCGCTGTTTCTCGCCGACGCTTAATTTCACGCCGCGCTCGCCCACCCGCGAATCGTAACCCTGCGGCAGGCGTGAAATGAACTCGTGGCAATTGGCCGCGCGCGCGGCGCCGAGCAACTCCGCCTCCGTCGCGTCGAGCTTCCCGTAGAGAATGTTCTCGCGAATCGTGCCGTTGAATAGAAACGCCTCCTGGCTCACGACGCTGATGTGTTCGCGCAACGACGTGAGCGTTACGCCGCCGACCTCCTGGCCATCAATCAAGATCCGACCCGCGCTGGGTTCGTAGAAGGCGGGCAGCAGATTGACGATGGTGGATTTGCCCGCGCCGGTCGGACCGACGAGCGCGATCATCTCGCCGGGCCGGGCATGCAGCGAAATGTCCCGCAAAATTGGAGCGCCGAGCACCGGCTCGGCTTGTTCCGACCCCGAATCGGAATCTGGCCGAACCGGCGTTCGGCGCTCCGATTCGTGCGCATATCGGAAGCTCACGTTTTCGTAAATCACTTCGCCGCGCACGGGCTTCCGCAAGTTTTCACGGTGCCGGCCATCCCCGCGCTCCTCGGCCGCATCCAGAATGTCCAGCACGCGTTCACCGGCGGCACGCCCGCTTTGCAGCAGTTGATTCAACCCATGCAATTGGCCAACCGGCGTGTAAAACATGCCGAGGTAAAGCAAATAGCCCACGAGCGCGCCGGGCGCCATTTCGTGCTGAATGACCATGCGCCCGCCCACCCACAGCACGAGCGCGAAACCGATCGCACCGGCAAAGCCCATCGCTGGTTGGTAAATCGCCCAAACCCGCATGATGCCGAGCGTGCCCTGGCGAAGTGCGTCCGCGCGCTCGGTGAAGCGCCGGTCTTCGTGCGCCTCGCGGCGGAAGGCCTTGATCTGGCGCACGCCCTGCAGGTTGTCCATGAGCAACGCATTCATGGCGCTGGAGGCTTCGCGCTGTTTGCGATAACGCTTATGCGCCGTGAGCGTGTACCACAGCGCGCCGCCGGCCAGAATCGGGATCGGCGACATCGCCACGAACGCCAGCAGCCAGTTCTGGTAAAACAGGATCGCCGCCACCCCCAGCACACCCACCAACGCCACCACGCCCTGCTCCGTGCCATCAATCAGCACGCGTTCGACGGAGTTCACGTCCTCGATGACGCGCGTCATCAAATCGCCGGAAGCGCGCTGATCGAAATAACCGACCGGCAGCCGTTGCAGCCGCGCGTAAACGTCCCGCCGCATGTCGAAAATCACGTTTTGCTCGAAGTGATTGTTGACGAGGATGCGGCAGGAGTTGAACAGGTCGCGCAGGAAGAAGGCGCCGATCAAGCCGAGCATCACTCCGGTTAGTTTCGCGGCCCGGCCAGCACGAATCACGTCGTCAATCGCGTAAGCCGTTAGCTTGGGAAACGCAAATGACGCCAGGAGCGAGAACACGGCGCAAAGAATGGTCGTCGCCGCGAGCAGTTTGTAGGGCCGGAGATAAACCGCCACCCGGCGCACCACCTCCCAGGTCTTGCGGGATTTTGCCGAGAAGGTTGGATCAACTGATTTTGCGCCGTGCCCCATCGCACTCCTATTTGTTGAGAAAATCCACCATCGCCTTCGCAAACGGCGCGAGATCGAGCGGCGTGCGGCTGGAAATCAAGTTGCCATCCACCACCACCGGTTCGTTCACCCAAATGGCCCCGGCATTTTCCAAATCGTCCTTGATGCCGAGGGAACCGGTGGCGCGTTTGCCTTTGAGAATCTTCGCCGAAATGGGAATCCAGCCCCCATGGCAAATGAAGGCCACGAGTTTGCCTTGCTCGAAAAACGCGCGCGTCAACGCCAGCACTTCCCCCTCGCGACGCAACTTGTCCGGCATGAAGCCGCCGGGCACGAGCAGCCCGCAAAAATCCTCGCTACACGCGTCCTGCAGCAGCAAGTCAGCCTTCGCCGGATAGCCATGTTTGCCTTTGAAGGTTTTGATTTCCGGCGCGGCCAAGCGCATGGCGTAGTCCGCCTCCTCCAGGCGCAGTTTCGGATACCAAAGCTCCAAGTCCTCGTAACTGTCGTCCACGAAGGCAAGCAGGGTGTTCTGCATGGCGCAGTCTAGCCGCGAGCGCGATTCCCGGCAAGCGCACCGGGTCGCTGCTGAAAATTCGTGCATCCGGGGCGACCTGAGTTTACATTCCAGCACAATGTTCGCGCCTGTGGTCACCAAAGACCCGACCGCTGTCGAAGTGGAAGTGCAAACGGCCTACCTGGCCATGTTTCCCCGCGGCGACCGGCTTTTCGTCCCGCGTGTCTTCGGCTGGGCGATCGAATGCTTCACCGGCAACTATGGGGATTATCTGGCGGTGGACGCGCTGTACCACGATTTCGAGCACACTTTGCAGGGCACGCTTTGCATGGCGCGCTTGCTGCACGCCCGGCAACGTACCGGGGCAAAACCCGTGCTCACGGAGAAGTTTTTCCAACTCGGCATCGTCGGCATTCTCCTCCACGACACCGGCTATCTCAAACACCGGAGCGACACGAAGGGCACGGGCGCGAAATACACCGCCACGCACGTGAACCGCAGCGCCGAGTTCGCGAAGCAATTGCTTACCGAGAAAGGCTACGCGGCTCATGACATTCAGGCCGTTCAGAACATGATTCGCTGCACCGGGATCGAAGCACCCCTCGAACGCATTCCGTTCCAAAGCGAATTGGAAAAAGTCGTTGGTCACGCGCTGGCCACGGCGGATTTGCTTGGGCAAATGGCCGCGGACGATTACGTGGACAAGCTCCCGATTCTCTACGCAGAATTTGTTGAGGCCGCCAAGCATGATCGCGGACATACCGATTTCGTCAGCAAATTCGGCGGCGAACGCGATCTTATCAACCGGACGCCCTCTTTCTGGTACGAATACGTCCTCAGCAAGCTCCACAAGGACTTCGGAGACATCCACAAGTTCATGAACGATCCCTATCCCAACGGATCCAACTGGTACGTGCAGCGCATCGAAGCCAACATGGAGCGCATTCGGCATGGGGAATCTGTCTCGCACGGTTGAACCGCGCTTCCAGCCAGTTCTTGTCCACTCTGATCAGGTCGCTTTGCCGTCTGGCGTTTTGGGGTTCCTTCTTGAAGCTTGGAACTTCGCTGTTGCCTCCTAAACTTCCGCCGCATGTCGCGCGATTACGTCCTGCAACCGTTCCACTCTGAAGTTCATCTTCAGATTGATTACCCGCGCGAACTTAACGAGCAACAATGCGCCGCCGTCACCGCACCACCCGGGCCGGCCCTCGTCATTGCGGGCGCCGGCTCGGGCAAGACGCGCACGCTCACCTACCGTGTCGCGTATCTCCTGGAGCAAGGCATCCCCGCCGATCGCATCCTGCTGCTCACGTTCACCAACAAAGCCGCCGGCGAAATGATGCGGCGCGTGGCGGATTTGCTCGGACACGAACTGGCGTCGCTCTGGGGCGGGACGTTTCATTCCATCGGCAATCGCATCCTTCGGCTCCACGCGCAGTTACTCGGCTACGAGCGCGATTTCACCATCATGGATCGCGAGGACGCCAAGCATCTGATCAGCACTTGCGTGGCCGAAGCGGAGATTGACGTGAAAGCCACCCGTTTTCCCAAAGCCGAAGTGCTCGGCGACATCTTTTCTCTCGCGCTCAACAAACAGCTTTCCGTTCGCGAAACGCTGGAGAAGGAATACGGCTACTTTGTCGAACTCGCGGAGCCGATCGAAGGCATTCGCCAGCGCTACATCGCGCGCAAGCGCAGCACGAACGCGATGGATTTCGACGACCTGCTCGTGCTCTGGCTCCAGCTCCTCAACGATCATGCCGATGTGCGCGAGCTATACCAGCGGCGCTTTCAGTTCATCCTCGTGGACGAATATCAGGACACGAACAAGCTCCAGAGCGATCTCATTGATCTGCTGGCCGCGCGACACAAAAACGTGATGGTGGTCGGCGACGATGCACAGAGCATCTACGCCTGGCGCGGCGCGAACTTCCAAAACATCCTCAAGTTTCCCGACCGCTATCCGGGCGCGAAGGTTTACAAGATCGAGACCAACTATCGCAGCACACCGGAAATATTGAGCGTCGCCAACGCTGCCATCGCCGCGAACATCCAGCAGTTCGCCAAGGAACTCACCCCCGCGCGCAAGTCCGGCACGAAGCCGGCGCAGGTGGTTTGCGGCGATGGCGCGCAACAGGCCGCCTTCATCGCCCAGCGCGTGCTCGAATTGCGCGAAGAAGGTTTCAACCTGAACACCATGGCGGTGCTTTACCGTTCACACTTCCACGCGTTGGAACTCCAGATGGAACTCGTGCGGCGCAATATTCCGTTCAGCATCACCAGCGGTATTCGGTTCTTCGAGCAAGCGCACATCAAGGACGCCACCGCTTATCTCAAGCTCGTCCACAACCCGCGCGATGAACTGAGTTTCAAGCGCGTCGCGCAACTGCTCCCCGGCGTGGGCGGCAAAGGCGCGGAAAAGTTGTGGAAGCAATTCAGTTCCGAGTTCCGAGTTCCGAGTTCCGAGTTGCAGCCAGTGATTGCGGACCCACCCGAACACAGAACGCGGAACGCGGAACGCGGAACTCCTGTGTTAGCCGCCGCGCTCCAATCGTGCGCCAAGAGTGTTCCCAAGAAAGCCGCGCTCGCCTGGGCGCAATTCGTGGCCACCATTTCGCAACTGGAAGCTGACGATGTCCGCAAGAACGCCGGCAAAATGTTGGAGATCGTGATTGAAGCCGGCTACGACGAATACCTGAAAGAGAATTTCGCCAACTACCGTTCGCGCATTGAAGACCTGGAGCAACTCGCCGCGTTCTCGCAACAGTTCGGGAGCGTCGGAGAATTCCTCACGCAACTCGCCCTGCTTACAAACGTCGAAGCCGAGGACGACAAACCCGCCAGCCGCGACGACGAGAAGATGCGCCTTTCCACCATTCACCAGGCCAAGGGACTGGAGTTCGACATCGTGTTCGTGATCATGCTGTGCGACGGCTTATTTCCCTCGGAGCGCTCACTCGATAGCGCCGAAGGCGAGGAAGAGGAGCGACGCCTGTTCTACGTCGCCGTGACGCGGGCAAAGAACGAGTTGTACTTGAGCTATCCCCTGCTCCGCGCCGGCTACGGCAACAGCGGCGTGACGATGCAACAACCGTCACGGTTCCTGAAAGAGATTCCGCCAGAGTTGCTGGAGGAGTGGAATCTCCGGCCTTACGGGTAACCCCAACCTCGTAGCGCAGGCATCCCTGCCTGCGGGTTCGCGCAGCATCCTGCTGCGTGTTTCGAGTGGCGCAACAAAAACGGGGAGCACGGATGCTCCCGCAACCCGCGCGCAGGATGCGCGCGCTACGACGGCGGACGATGCGCACTGCTCCATTTCCAATCCTCGGGCCGAGTGCAGAGCCGCGCATTCACGGGATTCATCAAGGTGTATTCACAACAGCGGGCCATGTCCGTGTCATCCCGCACCAGATGATCGTAGGATTCCTCCTGCCAGAAAGGCTGGCCCACCCGCGCCAGTAGCTTGTTCGCCAGCGTCCCTGTGTAAGATTTCCAACTGTGCAGAATTTCTGAAAGCGTGTGCGGTGGCTTGGGCCAAACCACCACATGCAAATGATTCGGCATCACGACCCACGCTTTTAGTTCGTAACGTTGCCCCACAAAAAATCTCAGGGCGTCCGCCACGAGATCGGCCACCGCGGGTTGCCGGAGAAAACACTTGCCTTGACCGGCATCCAGATAGGCATCCACCCGCGTGGAATACCAGCGGAACAGCTCCTCGTGTTCGTGCCACGTCAGCGGGCGTTTGGCGGCCACGGCTTGCGCAACAATCAATTCCCGCTCGCGTTTCAATTGTTCCAACACTTCAGCCGGCAAAGTTCCGGAGAGGCGAAACGTGACAAAGTAAGAACCACCTTCGCGTTTGAGATGTGGCAGGACATTCCGCGTGTGAAAACCCGCAACAAGATGGGACTGATCCCGTTTGCGCGGCAGGGATTTCATGTCGCTGAGTTTGGTAGGAGCGAATTCCAGTCGCAAGCCCGCAGTCTGCCAGCGCGAAGTGATGATGCGTCGGCGGCATTACAGCGCGACCGGCCGCGCGTCCGAACCCGTAGCGCAGGCATCGTTGCCTGCGGGTTAACGCAGCATCCCTGCTGCGTGGTTCCAGCGGTGTAACAGAAACCGGGAGCACGGATGCTCCCGCAACCCGCACGCAGGATGCGTGCGCTACACCGGAGAGCAGGCGAATTTGCGCTGGCGACACGAAGGGCAAGTGCCCATGCTGCGGAACAATCATGAAGCGACTCTTGGTCTGGTTGGGCTTGCTGGGCATGTCACAGTTCGCCGGGTTTGGTTTGGCTCATGCAGTGATCTTCAGCACTTCGTTTCCGATTACCGGCACGGCGGTTAACTCGACGAATGTGATAGGAGCGGGCAGCGGGCAGGCTTGGTGGTTCGATCGGACTAATGGTCGCCATGACTGGTTTGGAGGAGTCCCAACAAGTGCAATCGACGCCGGGCAATACGATGATGCGGCGACGATGTATTTGGATGGCAGCGGGATTCTGCATTTGGTTCGGAACAATGATGCTAATCAATTGAATAGTTTCTCCGGTCTTGGCTCAGACAGCTTCGGCGTCTCGGGCGCGCTGAAGATTGGCGGGACAAATTACGCCATCATCGCCGGCACAACCGCCGGCGTGCGCGCGCTCAACCTCGCCACCGGCGAGTTGACGCCCTTGCCGGGGAACTTCGATTTCTCGGACGCCTCCGGCTTGGATGCCATGATCCGCCCCGGCGGCTTCGCCCTGCGCCACCTCGCCATCGGCATCCTACGCGACTGGCCTCAACTCGATATCTACGCTGCGTTCGGAGTTTTGCTCGATTCGGTCGAACCAGACGGGAGCTACGGTCTTTGCAAGGATCACTCTTTTGACGTAGCCGACAACCGTATTTGGTTCGGTACTCAGGGTGGCTCAAGAAGTAGGAGGCTCTTCGATCATGCTTATGATTTTGCCCGCATCGCCCTGCCCGAGCCTGCGTTTTCACTTGTCCCCACCAACGGACAATTCGTCGTCAACTGGGTCGGCACGGAACTTCAATCCAGCACCAACCTGCTGTCCTGGCAGACGCTCACCAACGCACCCCAACCCTACCTCGCTCCCGCTTCCGAAACCGCGCAGTTCTTTCGCGCGGTAAAGTGAAGCGGAGCGCGCATGGCTCCGCGTCCGTAGCGCAGGCATCCCTGCCTGCGGGTTCACGCAGCATCCTTGCTGCGTGGTTCAGCCGAGATTTCGGCTGCGTGCTTCTAACGTCACAAGAGAAACCGGGAGCAGGGATGCCCCCCGAACCCGCACGCAGGATGCGTGCGCTACTTCAGGAGGGTTTCCAATTTCGCGAACGCTTGATCCCATCCCGGGCGATCTTCTGGCAGGATTCTCTTAACCTCGAATGAACTCCGCACCACCTCGCGCGCGACGGCGAGCGAGGGCAAATGCCCAAGCGCGATGGCTTGCACGAGCACGTTGCCCAGCGCTGTGCATTCCGTGGGGCCGGCGATGATCGGGATTTGCAGTGCGTTCGCGGCGAACCGATTCAGCAGTGCGTTCTGACTGCCACCGCCGACGATATGCAGCGTGTCCACCTTTTTGCCGATAATCGTTTCGAGTTGGCGCAAGGTGACGCGGTAGAACAACGCCAGACTCTCCAGCGCACAGCGCACGAATGCGCCCGGCGTCTCTGGAACGGGCTGGTCCGTCTCTTGGCAGAACGCGACGATCTTCGCGGGCATGTCATCGGGGCTGACGAAGCGCGGGTCCGCAGGATTGATGAGCGATGCGAAGGGCTTTGCCTCACTGGCGAGTTTGGTCAACGTGGCGTAGTCAAACTCCTGGCCCTGCCGGGCCCACTCGCGTTTGCACTCTTGCACGACCCAAAGGCCGACGATGTTCTTCAGCAACCGCACGGTGCCGCCGAAGCCGATTTCGTTGGTGAAATTTGCGTCGCGGCCTTGATCGGTGATGACGGGTTCAGGCCATTCCGCGCCCATGAGCGACCACGTGCCGGAACTGAGGTAAGCCCAGTTGCCGCCACTCGCCGGTACCGCCGCCACCGCCGCCCCGGTGTCGTGCGAGCAACTCGCAATGACTTCGATCTCTGACAAGCCAACCTCCGCAGCCAAGTCCTCTTTCAGGCGACCCAACTTAGTCCCCGATTTCACCACCGGAGCGAACATTTCTTCGGGCAAGCCGAGCGCCCCGAGCAACGACTTCGACCAGGCTTGCGTGCGCGGGTTGTAAAGCTGAGACGTGCTGGCGAGCGATTTCTCGTTCGCCGCCACGCCCGAGCAGAAATAGTTAAAGGCGTCCCCGATGAGCAGAAGCCTTTTTGCTTTCGCCAGGCGCTCGGGCGGCTCCGCGGCGAGTTGGTAAATCGTGTTCAGGGCCATGAACTGGATGCCGGTTTCGGAATAAATGGTTGGCCAGTCCACGCGAGCCCTGACGCTCTCCACGCCGCGCGCTGTCCGGGCATCGCGGTAATGCCAGACGGGCGTCATGATTTTGCCGCCAGCATCGTAGAGCACGTAATCCACGCCCCATGAATCCGTGCTGATGCTGGCGATCGGCAGCTTGCGGGCGGCGGCTTTCTTCAAGCCCGTCTTCAGTTCGGCAAACAACGCCTCGATGTTCCAATGCAGCGTGCCGTCGCGCTTCACCGGGCCGTTCGGGAAGCGATGCAACTCTTCGAGCGAGATTTTCCCGGCGTCGAGCGTGCCGAGCATGATGCGACCGCTTTCCGCGCCGAGGTCGCATGCCAAGTAGTGAGTAGCCATGATTGATGAATGTTGAATCGACCGCGCGACGCATCTTACGAAGCGCTGAAACCGGCTGTCAAAAGGAGTTATGCGGCGCGCACTTTTGGATTGAAGTCAGTTGCGCGCCCGCGTGATCTACGGCATTTTTCCGGCATGCCCACTCAATTGGATCAGCTCAAGCAGTTCACCGTGGTCGTCGCGGACAGCGGCGACTTCGCCACCCTCAAACAGTATGAACCGCAGGACGCCACCACCAATCCCTCACTCATTCTGAAGGCGGCGCAGATGCCGGAGTACGCCGGCGTGGTCGCCAAGGCGGTCGCCGACGCGAAGCAAACGGGCGCGAGCGGACAGAAATTGCTGGACGAGGTGATGGATGGCTTGCTCATCGCGTTCGGCCTGGAAATTCTGAAGATCGTTCCCGGCCGCGTCTCCACGGAAACGGACGCCAATCTTTCATTCGACACGAATGCGCTGGTCGCCAAAGGCCGGCGGTTTATTGAGCTTTACCAAAAGCACGGCATCGGTCGCGAGCGCATCCTGATCAAGATCGCGTCGTCGTGGGAAGGAATTCGTGCGTGTGAGATTCTGCAACGGGAAGGCATCAACTGCAACATGACGCTGCTGTTCTCCCTGCCACAGGCCGTGGCGTGCGCCGAGGCCAACGCGAAGCTCATCTCGCCGTTCGTGGGCCGCATTTTGGATTGGTTCAAAAAGAGCACCGGAAAAGATTTCGCGCCGGCGGAAGATCCCGGGGTGCTGTCGGTGAAAGAGATTTACGCCTACTATAAAAAATTCGGCCATGCGACCGAGGTCATGGGCGCGAGCTTCCGCAACAAGGGCGAAATTCTCGAACTCGCCGGCTGCGATCTGCTGACGATCAGCCCGCAGTTGCTGGGCGAACTCAAGGCAGACGCAAGCACCATTGAACGCAAGCTCCTTCCCGCCACGGCGAAGGAAAGCAAAATGGAAAAGCTGGCGCTGGACGAAAAGAAGTTCCGCTGGCTGCTCAACGAAAACGCGATGGCCACGGAAAAAACCGCCGAAGGCATCCGCCTGTTCAATGCCGATGCGCAGAAGCTGGCGCAATTCATCGCCGCGAAACTCTGAGAGCGGGTTTGAAAACTCGCGCCGGGCGGCAAGGCTGCCGCCCGACCCGCAGGCAGCATGCCGGCGCTACCAGCGTAGCGCACGCTGCCAGCGTGCGGGTTCACGGAGCATCCCGGCTCCGTGTTCCAGCACTTACTTGGGTTTTCCAACAGGCCCTGAACCGTTCAGCGCGGAGCCGCCTTCGATCCGGGCGACTGCCAGAACGCAAACACTTCGCGCCACCACTCCGGCGATTGCTCCGCCACTTCGTTGTGCCGCGCGCCGGGGACGACTTGCAGCGACTTCGGCCCGCCGTAGCCATCGAACAAGCGCTGACCGAAACGAGTTGGGATCACCTCATCCGCGCCGGCCAGGACGACCTTCATCGGCCCGCGATAATCCGCCAACCAACGCGCCGGTTGAAAGCGATCACGCAGCAACAACTTCACCGGCAGCCACGGCATGGCGGCCTGGCCAACGTTGCCGAGATCATCGTAAGCCACGAACAGTGCGAGGCCGTTGACACGCTCCGGGTGCAGCTTGGCCAAATGCGTCACCACGCCCGCGCCGATGGATTCGCTGACGAGGTAAACCGGCAGTTCCGACGGCAAGGCTCCGAGCGCCTCCTCACCAGCGGCCAGAATATCCTTCAGGCGCGGCGAACCTTCCCGCGCGCCGTAGCCGGGATATTCGAACACATACACGTCCAACGGCAAAGCGGTGTGAAGGGGCCGGGCCAGGTAGTCGCGATCCAGTGCGCACCCCGCGTTGCCGTGCGCCACCAACACGCTGCCGATCGAGTTTGAGGACGCCGCCATTTTCCAGCCGAAGAGCTGACCATTGCGCCCCAGCCAGGGAGTGAAGCCGTTTTGCGCCGCCACGGATTCGGCCACAGAACGCGACAACTTCGTAGGAAAGTAAAGCAGCCGCCGCTGAAGGACGGCAACGGCCAGCAAGATCGCTGCGTAACCGATGACAAGCAGCCACAACATGCGAACAAATCGTTGCCTCGGCTTTAAGCCTTGTCCGCACGGAATGGCCTCGACCGACAATCGGCCTCCTCAGCTCATGCGGACGGTTTTGCCTTCAACTCCAGATGCAGTTCCCGGAGCTGCTTCGCCGCCACCGGCGCGGGCGAATCGGTCATCAAACAGGTGCCCTTGGCCGTCTTGGGAAACGCGATCACGTCGCGAATGCTGGGCGTGCCGCAGAGAATGGCCATCAGCCGATCGAAGCCCAGCGCAATGCCACCGTGCGGCGGCGCGCCGTAGCGGAAGGCGTCCAGCATGTAGCCGAACCGCAACTTGGTTTCCTCCGGTGGAATCTGGAGCACCTCTTCGAACACGGTCTTCTGCACGTCGGGCTGATGAATACGAATCGAGCCACCGCCCAGCTCGACGCCATTAACCACGACGTCATAGTGCTGGCCGCGAACCTTCCGAGGGTCGCTCTTGAGCAGCGGGATGTCCTCGGCCACGGGCGCCGTGAACGGATGATGACTTGAATACCAGCGGTTCTGTTCGCGATCGAAACCGAGCAGCGGGAATTCGATGACCCAGAGAAAATTGAACTGATCGGCGGGAATCGTCAGCTTGCCGCTCTGCTTGAGCACATCGGCGCAATAAAGCCGGATCTTGCCGAGGATTTCGCAAGCGGTCAGCCATTGGTCGGCGGCGAACAGAATCAAGTCGCCTTCCTCAATGCTGAGTTTCGCCTTGAGCGCGGCCTTCTCGGCGTCAGTGAAGAATTTCACGATCGGCGATTTCCATTCACCGCCTTCAACCTTGATGAACGCGAGCCCCTTGGCGCCAAAACTCTTCGCGTATTCGGTCATGGTTTCGATCTGCCCCTGCGTGGCACAGGCGAGGCCCTTGGCATTGAGCGCCTTGACAACGCCGCCGTTGGCAATGGCGCCGCTGAAGACTTTGAACGTGCTCGTCTTGAATTCCTCGCTGAAGTCCACGAGTTCCATGCCGAAGCGCGTGTCCGGCTTGTCAATGCCGTAACGGTTCAGCGCCTCCTCGAACGAGATGCGTTTGAAGGGCGTGGGAATGTCCAAGTTGAGTGCGACTTTCCAGACGCGTTTCAAGAGGCCTTCGATCAGCGCGTAGATGTCCTCGCGCTCGATGAAACTCATCTCGATGTCCACCTGCGTAAATTCCAGCTGGCGGTCCGCACGCTGGTCTTCGTCGCGGAAACAGCGCGCCAGCTGGTAGTACTTCTCGACGCCCGCGACCATGAGGATTTGCTTGAACTGCTGCGGCGATTGCGGCAGCGCGTAAAACGTTCCCGGCTCGCGGCGGTTGGGCACGATGAATTCACGCGCGCCTTCGGGGGTGGACTTGAACAGAATCGGCGTTTCGACTTCGAGGAAGCCCTGCTCGTCGAAAAACACGCGCGCCGCGGTGGCAACCTTGGAACGCAGGCGCAAGTTGCGGGCGATCTCCGGCCGGCGCAGATCGAGGAAGCGATACTTGAGGCGCAACTCCTCGTTCACCTTGCTCGCGGCTTCGGGATCGTCCACCGGAAACGGCAGTGTCTCGGCGGTGTTGAGCACTTCGAGCGCGCTGGCCATAACCTCGACTTCGCCCGTGGCGATCTTGGAATTGTTCGTCCCCGCGGGACGCTGCCGCACCTTGCCAGTGACGGCGACGACCCATTCACTGCGCAACTGCTCAGCGCGCTTGAACAGTTCGGGCGCGAGGTCGGAGGGATCGAAGACGGTCTGCGTGCGGCCTTCGCGGTCCCGGACGTCAATGAAGATCAGGCCGCCGAGGTCGCGGCGGGAATGGACCCAGCCGGTCAAAGTCACAGTCTGCCCGAGGTGAGCCGGGCGCAGTTCGTTGCAATGATGCGTGCGTTTCATGTCAAAATCTCGCCGGAGCGAACGCGGAGGATGGCGATGAAACCGCGGGAATTCAAAGACATTCTTTGCTGCAACGGGTGGGGACCAGCCACCGCCGAAAACCTATTTGGCAACCGCTTCCGCCGTTGGCTTCGGGGCCCGGGCCGGTTCTACTTCCGCCTTCACCGCCGCAAGGTCGCGCTGAAAAGCGGGGGACTTCATCAGTTCGCGAAAGATCGCCTGCCCCAACACGCGCCCGGCATTCACATCAGTCGGATAATGTTTGCCGATCAGCACACGATCCCAGCCGATGGTGCGGCCAAATTCAAGAATCGGTTCGCGCCGCTCGGGGAAAATCTCCGCCAGGATCAGCGCCTGCATCGTACCCCGAGTGGAATGACCGCTCGGATAGCTGAAACTCGACTCGGGCTGGCCCAGCACGAGTTCTGGATCGTTGGCGTAGGGCCGCGTTCGTTTCCAATGGTTCTTGGGCGTATCAATGATCTCGCTGATGTTGGTCTTCACGGTGGCAAACAGCGCTTCCAATTTGGGAAAGCTGCCGCGCTTGAAATGATCCCCGATGGCCGGCGCGAAATTGAAGAGCGAGAGGCTGGCGTCCTTCTCCGCCCGGGCCTGCTCGGCCGGCGTGCGCGCCTTGAAGACCGCGCGGGCCGATGACAGATCGGCCAACTGTTCCGCCGAGCCCGCCAGCGGCGGCGGCGGCAGCAGCGCAATGCCGTCAAAGTCATGCGGCTCGAGGTATTTTTCGCCGGCCAGCACCGGCGCGGCCAGGATCGCGAAGGAGAGCCACAGGGCGGCGACCGCGCGCGGTCGAAAAACCAAGGCGAAGTTCAATTTCATAAGGGTGGGAAAAAGTAATTCAGGATCGGTCGCCCGGCAAAGACCCAAATCGCCGCAGCCATTGCGATATAAGGCCCGTACGGCAGGCGCGAAGACCATTCGCGTTTGCCGATGACAATGAGGGTGAGGCCCACCGCCGCGCCGATCATCGAACTGACCATCAGCGAGAACACCACCGCCGGCCAGCCCAGGAACGCGCCAATGGCCGCCATAAATTTCACGTCCCCAAGCCCCATCGCTTCGCGCGGCAGGATTAGTTCGGACGTGACCACCTCCAGGTGTTGGCAGGTTTCGGGATCGAAGCGCTCCTCGCCGATTTCCAGCCGCTGGCCCAGCAGCGCCAGTTTTACGCGGACGTTCTGATAGCCGCGATCAATCAACTCGACCTGCTGCGCCTGAAGCACGACGGCATCCGAACGGCGATAGAAGATTTCCTCGTACGGGATGGACTGGTCCGGCAGATGCAAGGCCGTTTCCGAAAAGACGACGCGCGTCTTCTCCGGCAGCTTCAGGTGCTGCCGGCCGAACAAGAGCTTTCCCGCACGCAACACGCCGTAGACCAAGCCGCCGCCGACCGCGAGCCCGAGGACGCTTTGAATCAAACCCTCGGTGAACACCGCCCGCTCGTGCAACGACGGCAACAGGAGTGAGACCAGCACGCCGACCACCATGCCGCCGATGGTGATTTCATCGGGAATGATGTAATGCTCGAAGTCAATGAATGTGGCGGTGACCAGGCCCGCGAGGAAAATTCCCATGACCACCGCCACCCACGCGGAAGCATGCCCGAATCGAAGCCAGCAGCCAAGGAACAGGAGGGCGGTCAGCAGTTCCACGAGGAAGTAGCGCGGCGAGATGGGTGCGCCACAATTCCTGCACTTGCCGCCGAGCGAAAGCCACGTCGCGAGCGGCACGTTGAGAAACCACGGGATGGAATACTTGCAGTGCGGGCAGTGCGACGGCGGCGAAACCACGCTCAACCCGAGCGGCATCCGGTAAATGCACACGTTCAGGAAGCTGCCGATCATGCTCCCGAAGATGAACATCACCCCCGCCCAGAAGCCAGACGGCACCCGCGCCCAAAGCTCGGGATCGAAGATGGCCTTAACCGCGTCCATAAACGTTGGCTTCGAGCGCGCGGCGCATAATCGCCACCGGTGCGGGCTGACCCGTCCAAATTTCGAGCGCCTTCGCGCCTTGATACAGCAACATACCAATTCCATTCGCCGTGCGGCAGCCGGCGGCTTGGGCGGCTTTCAGCAGCGGCGTTTCCGCGGGACGATAAATCATGTCGTAAACCGCCCGCGCCTGATCGAGGGAAAACTGCTGCGCAGCGAGCGGCGAGGCATCCGTGGCCGCCAGGCCGAGCGACGTGGCATTGAGCAACAGATCCACCTCGCCTTTCGGATAACCCAGTTGCACCTGCACCCGCGGGTGCCACTGGCGGATTTCCTCCGCCACGGCCGCCGCTTTCGCTTCCGTGCGATTCACCAGATGCAAAACCGCCACACCTTCCGCGGCCAAGCGCAACGCCGCCACGCGCCCGGCCCCGCCGGCCCCGAGCAACAACACCCGTTTGCCCGGCAGTTCAACCCCCAAATCCTCACGCAGCGAACGCACGATAGCGTCAGCGTCCGTGTTGAAGCCGCGCGCCACCGTCTGCCCGTGCGCGTCCACCTCGAAGCGCACCGTGTTAACCGCGCCCCAAGTGCGGGCCGATTCATCCAGCGCCTCCACCATGTCCACCGCCAGCAACTTATGCGGCACGGTCAGGTTAACACCGATGAAGCCCATGCGTTTCGCGCCATCAAGCGCCGCGCGCAGATGCCGCGGGTCCACGTCGAACGCGAGATAACGCCAGTTCAGTCCGAGTGTGGCGAGGCCGGCATTCTGCATCGCCGGCGACGCGGAATGCTTGATCGGGTGCCCGAACACAGCGCAATAGCGCGTGGTGGCATCAATCGGCGAATGGAAAGGCGCAGACACGCGCGGAGTATTGGCGAGCAGCCGGGAAGTTCAAAGTGCAAAAGCTGTTACCTGCGCGCTCAAAAGATCACTTCGCTCATCAGCGACGGCGAGAGCATGTAGGATTTGTCGTCGCCAGAGCGGTAACCGCGGCCAGCCGGAATCTCGGCCCCTGTTCCTTCGTCTGAATCCACCCGAATCCAAACGACCCTACCCTCGGCCACGCGAACTTCGCCTTCTGCGCTGACGTCAAACACCGCATCTGGCGACGCTTCTCCCGCAGTAGAAACTCGCGCAACGCCTCGCTAGGTCCGGACCTCCAGAAACGAACCGCGCTTGAGTTCACCGGCTTGGATAAAACACCTCCCCGCTTTGAGCCTTACCCGAATGGAGTCCACACCGACCCTCATGCTCCCAGGCTTCCGGAGCGTCGTCAGCCTCTCGAATTCAGCCACGGTCTCATTCATGAATCTGAGCCGATGGATTCCCGACTTTGGTGACCTGGCGTCCGGAATCGGAGGGCTGGTTCCGCGAACTAGCGGCAGCAATGGACCTTCCCCGATGCGGACGTCCACATACGAGTCCGCAGCCGTTTGAATCCAGCAACCCGGGGCGGAGAGTCGTACGCCGGGCTTTAGGGTTTTCCATGAATTCGTATCACAGCGATAGCGCGCCGACCCTTTGATGCGGAGCACCACTGCTGACAGCGCCTGCTCCCGTTCGAGCGTCTGGCAACCGACGCCGATCAAAGTCAGGACAACCAAGCCTGCCAGCGCGACGCAAGCCTTCGGGTAAGAGCGGCTCCTGCGGGAAAACGCGTTCGGATCAATCGGCGAGTGGAACGGCGCAGACACGCGCGGAGTATTGGCGAGCAGCGGCGAAGTTCAAAGTGCAAAGTCGCCTACCGATCTTCTAAGACGTGGCCAAACGGAGCGATCTGGCAAACGGGAATCCATGTAACGTCGACCAGAGTGTAATCCAGAGTTCCCGTGTAAACCTTCCCCGAGGACGGACACATAGGCCAGATGCCGTGGATCAAGTAACCATCCAACTGACCATGAAAGCCATCTCCAACGAAATCCCAGTCAAACATGTGCCTTTCTTCCGCGCACATCCAAATAATGGTGCGCAATTGCCGAATGTGGTTGGCGCAAACTTCGTTGGCTGCGTGTAGCGGGGACACTCTCAAAAACTTTGCCGCTTCACTGCCGCTGAAAAGAAAACGAGCGGCCTGATTAGTGTTGAAGATCGCACTCTCATGCCAAGTGCTCTGCCACGCCTTCAGGTCACTGGAAAACTCCATGCGGTATCTCCGCCCAGTCTCGCCAACTACAGAAAACCAGAGAGTATTGCTTCCGGCCAGGCCATCCACAACCAACCGAGGCACAGTGTCATTGGTGGTTACGGTCAGTTGGGCCACCTGACTTGTGCTGGTTCCGGTCGAGCTGGTTACCTGAACGCAGTACTCGCCTTGATCCTGCAAGTCAATGTTATCAAAGGAAATCATCTGATTGGTTGCATACGGGATATTGGTGCCTTCCTGCCGCCATTGGTAATTCAAAGGCGGGACTCCAACCGCAAGCGAGCTGAAGATCGTGCTCGCACCTTTGGAAACCGTTTGCGACAAGGGCTGCAATCGAAACACGGGGGCATTGGTGACAGTCCAGCGAAACGTCACAGGTTTTGGTGTGTAAGTCGAAACTTGGACCTGGTATTCCCGTCCGGGAATCGGTCGGAAGATCGTAAACTGTCCACGTCTTTGCAGATCGATTCTGCAAACCTCCGTTTGGAACATGTTGGCGACGTCCGTCGCGTCATAAACCGCCATCCCCATTTGCTCGAAAGAGTTTGAATCGATCCTTTCAACAACTACCGGGGTGTCGTCTTGCGCTGTCCACGACCACCAGAGGGAGTGGCCACAATACTCAGCTGCACAGGGTTCGCTATCAGTCTCAGGCCAGGTTGCTTGAGAAAGATCACCGCCAAATGTCGTGACCGGTCCTATCAGCGCGATACGGTTCGTGAAGTAATCATTCGGAGGCACCTGCGCCCAAGCGAGCGCCGCCCCAACCATAAACAGGACACTGGCGAGTCTTCCCTTCACCGAACACCCTTTCGAGCAAAGGATAGACCACCCCGACCATTTCACCAACTGCGGAATGGAGCAGCCGCCATTGTTCTCACCGGCGATGGGCCGGCAACAAGTTGATCAAAATGCAAAGTCACAAGCTCACGGATCCTCGAGCAAGTGTTCAGCAACCAGTTGACAGGTAGGTGTGCTCAACGCGTCCACGATCGTGTAGTTGACGAGGTTTGTCTGGTAAGTTCCCAATGCCGCGGGGCATTGTGGCCAAACACCATTGATCAGGTAGCTTTCCAAGCCATTGAAACCCGGCCCCATTCCTTCGTTATGGTACAAGTGGTTTTCCTCGGCGCACAACCAAATGGCCGTTCGGATTTGGCGAAGGTTGTTTATGCAATCCTCGTTCAAGGCATGATACTGAGACAGCCGCAGAAATTTCGCGGGAGAATTCCTCACCATCTGGAATTCGGCATTTCCATTTGTATTGAAAACTACGCTGCCCTCCCAGGGATTGCTGTTCCACGTCTTAAGATCGGTCGAAGATTCAACGCGATACCGCCGCCCGATTTCACCAACCACCGAGAACTGAAACTGGTTGCCTGAGGCAAGCGTGGGTGCAACGAGAAGCGCCGGAGTGTTGCTGACCGTCACGACCACTTGAGCAACCTGACTTGTGCCTACCCCGGTTGCACTGGTCACGACCACACAATAATCCCCAGCGTCATTCGTCGTGGCGTGATCCAAGGAAATCATTTGGTTGGTTGAATTCGGAATGATGATTCCGTTGTGCCGCCACTGATATTTCATCGGCGGAATACCGACGGCAAAGGCACTGAGAATCGTGCTTGAGTCAGACGAGATCGTCTGACTTAGAGGTTGAAGTCGGAAAACTGGATCGTTCGTCGCCGTCAGCCGATACCGAAAACTTGCTGCCTTGTCTCCAATCACAACGATCGGATACTCAACCGCAGCCTGAGCTTGAAAAACGGCATATTGTCCGTGATTACGAAGGTCGAGTTCAAAAAGACGATGCAACTGGAGATCACACAAATTGGTGCTGGAAAAGGCTGAGAGTCCCGCGTTGTCGTAGTGATATCCACCGAGCCGTTCTATGATAACGGGCGTTGAGGCCGGCGCGGTCCAAGACCACCAAATTGTCTCACCACAGACCTGGGTCAAACATGGCTCATCACAAGCATCGTCACCCCAACTTGCTCCAGCCATGTTGGCTTCAAATTCAATGACCGTCCCGGCAAGTCGGATTCTATTCGTGAAATAATCATTCGGAGGCCCCTGCGCCCAAGCGAGCGCCGCCCCAATCATAAACAGGACACTGGCGAGTCTCCCCTTCACCGATCACCCTTTCGAGCAAATGATAGACCGCCGACGACGATTTCACCATCCGCGAAATGCGCAGCCGTCCATCGCGAGCAACTGCGCCGAATGGGCCCGGAAATCAGCCAGTTGCTCGAACGACTCCGCGGCACCGAGGCTTAGCAATCAGGCCCAACGCTTACCCTGATACGGCGAACAGCCGGGCCCGTCTCGAAACGCAGTTTTGGACTGCGGCAATCCTTGACCTCCGTCAAAGCGCCTTTTTCACCGCGCACCTATATTGTGAACGTGCATTCACAATATGCGTGCTAAAAAAGCCCGAACCGAAATCCGGCAGGAGCAGATCGCCCGGGCCGCGATGAAGCTGCTGGCGACGCAGGGCTGGCAGCGGGTCAGTCTCGCCGCGATTGCCCGGCAAGTGGGCGTGGTGACCTCAGCGGTTTACCGCCATTTCCGCAGCAAAGACCAGGTCCTCGACGCGGTGCTGGATTTGGTGGAGCAAAGCCTGCAAGCCAATGTCGCCTTCGCGCCGGATGCCACGCCCAATCCCGTCGTCCGCCTGCATGACGCGCTCATCCGCCACGTCGAGTTGATCACCGGTGGCATTCCGGTGCCCCGCATCGTCTTGTCGGAAGCGGTCTTTACGGGCAGCCCCCGGCATCGCAAGCGGGTGCATAGAATATATCGCAACTACCTGGGCGCCCTCGCCGCATGGTTCCGCGCGGGCCAGGAGCACGGGTCAGTCAAACGCAACTTGAAGGCGGAGGAGTTGTCCTTGATGTGGCTGGGACTGGTCCAATCGCCGGCGATTCTGTGGCTGCTGGGCCAGGGCGACTTTGATCTGAAACAACAATGCGAAAGCGCATGGAATATTTTTCTCGCCGCGATTCAGACGCAGCGAACGACGGCGGCAAAACCGGCTTGAGGACAACACTTTTATCACCATGAAAACTGAAAAACTGAAACCAAACTCCAAACCAAAATCGTACCGCAAACTCTGGATCAGCCTGATGGCGGTGCTGGGGCTCTCGTTCCTCGTGCTCGGTTATTACGGCGGCGAGATTTACCGCAAGATGCCGCCCATCCCCAAACGGGTGGTCACCACCGACGGTCAGGTGCTGTTCACGGCGCAAGACATCAAGGACGGACAGAATGTCTGGCAATCCATGGGCGGCCAGCAAGTCGGGAGCATCTGGGGGCACGGCGCGTATGTCGCGCCGGATTGGTCGGGGGATTGGCTGCATCGCGAAGCAATGTGGCTGCTGGATAATTGGGCCGGGCAGTCCGGGAGCAAGAGCTACGAACAAACACCGGCCGAAACGCAGGCCGCGTTGCGCGAGCGTTTGAAGCATGAACTGCGCGTGAATACCTACAACGCTGAGACTGGTGATCTCGTCGTGTCCAGCACCCGGGCTGCCGCCATTCAAGCGGTGAGCAGTCACTACGCGGCGTTGTTCAGTGATGACCCGGCACTGAGCGGATTGAGGAAGAGTTATGCCATCCCGGCCAACGCCATCAAGACCTCGGAACGCCGACAGTTGATGAACGCCTTCTTTTTCTGGACCGCCTGGTCGTGCGCGGCGGAGCGCCCCGGAACGCACATCACTTACACGCAGAACTGGCCGCATGAACCGCTCATTGATAATCGTCCGACCAGTTCAATCATCCTCTGGTCCGTCATCAGCTTCGTCATTCTGCTGGCGGGAGTGGGAACGCTGGTCTGGTATTTCGCGGTGCAACGCCGCGAAGAAGAAGTGAGCGAGCCAGACCATGAACTGCCGGAGCGCGATCCGCTCCTGGCGCTCAAGGCCACGCCCTCCATGAAGGCCACGCTGAAATATTTTTGGATCGTGGCGGCATTGATTGTGGTTCAAGTCGGCTTGGGCGCCGTCACGGCACACTACGGCGTGGAAGGCGACGGCTTCTTCGGTTTTCCCTTGAGCAAGTGGCTGCCGTATTCGGTTGCCCGCACCTGGCATACGCAACTCGGCATCTTCTGGATCGCGACGGCGTGGCTGGCCACGGGTTTGTTTGTCGCTCCCGCCGTCTCTGGCTATGAGCCAAAGGGGCAGCGCTTCGGCATCAACTTTTTATTCGCCTGCCTCCTCATCATCGTGGTGGGATCGCTCGCCGGTGAATGGTACGCGGTGCAACAGAAGCTCGGTTTTGTGTCGAACTTCTGGTTCGGCCACCAAGGGTATGAATACGTGGACCTCGGACGTTTCTGGCAGATCTTTCTGTTGGTCGGTTTGTTTGTGTGGCTGTTTCTCATGGGCCGCTCCTTGTGGCCCGCGATCAAGAACCCCAGCCCCAATCGGCATCTGCTGGCGCTGTTCATCATTGCGTCAGCCGCCATTGGAATGTTTTACGGCGCGGGTCTGATGTGGGGCCGGCAGACGCATCTGGCCATGGCGGAGTATTGGCGCTGGTGGGTGGTGCATCTCTGGGTGGAAGGTTTCTTTGAAGTGTTTGCCACGGTCGTGATCGCCTTTCTGTTCACCCGCATGGGACTGCTGCGAATCGCGACGGCCACCTCCTCGGTGATCTTCTCGACGATCATCTTCCTCGGCGGCGGTATTCTGGGAACGATGCACCATCTATATTTCAGCGGCACCCCGACCGGCGTGCTCGCGCTCGGGGCTTCGTTCAGTGCGTTGGAAATTGTGCCGCTGGTGCTGATTGGATTTGAGGCTTATGAAAACCTGACGCTGTCGCGCGCCAAGGCCTGGGTG
>WBZT01000620.1_pt1 | contig 28167 bp, 38 predicted proteins | sample 5204241 | NCBI WGS metagenome assembly WBZT01 (sample SAMN12344358, study PRJNA552823) | activated sludge metagenome | biome: Activated sludge suspended growth; feature: Nitrification reactor; material: Wastewater; isolation source: activated sludge from nitrification reactor of wastewater... | reverse complement strand
TACCGCCTCTTTTTGGTAGTTAACTATCTGCCATGGACTGGTGGAAAGATAAATTTCTGGTTCTTTTGGTTCTATTCTATCTTGGCTTGGCTCAATTACGCTTTCGACTAATCCTTCTAAATAGTCTTTGCGAGATTTAGTTATAACTGCCTCTACTGTTTCGCCCGGTAACGCACCCCAAACAAAGCACTTTTTGCCATTTTCATTATTTCCAATTCCCTGGCCACCATGAACTAGTTTATCTATATAAATTTTTACTATTTTATTATTTTTCAAGGTTTAAAGATTCTCCGTTCTTAAGATACCTGTACTCACAAAGAGGCTCTATTAAGCCACTCCACATTTCTGGTTTTGCTGGCCAAAAATCGTAATGAATTGGAATGACTACTTGAGGATTTACTAGTTTAATATAATCAACTGCCTTTTTTGGGCTCATATCTGGCCCAGCTAGGGGCGCAGCAAAAACTTCAACCTTACTGTTGGGCGATCCTATGCCATCTCCAGGGTGAAACAATATATCGTCTATGATATAAGCAGTATTATCTGGACCAGGCTGCCCATTAGGCAACATCATATGTGGTATATTAATTGTTTTTATGTTTATTTCGCCCCAATAAAAGTTGGAATCTTCCTTTATTTCAGTAGTTACTAAGCTTGGTATTAATTTAGCCGTAGAAGAATTTGCCCAAACTTCTGGTTTATATAAACCACAAATTTTTTGTAAAAATTCAGTATTTATGTGGTCAAAATGCTCGTGGGTTATTAAAACTAAATCAATTCGGCCAAAAATTTCTGGCTTGTACGTTTCAGCCACAAAACTACCTGGATCAATGATAATTTTTTTATTTTTATGCTCTAGTAGTAAACAACTTTGCGGGTACTTTGTGACTATCATTGACCCACGTACTCTTCTGCATTAATTAGTTCTTGAATATCAGCGTATTGGTTTAGATTATTCTCAGATATTGTGTTTTTTGGGCCCTGCTTTAAAAAATCTTTCCAATTTAATTCTTTGACTGTAATTTTTTCTCCGCCATCAATAGTTTGCGGCTGTTGGCTGATTATGTCCCAAGCTAAAAACGTATATATGAACCATTCTATTTTTCTTTGGGGTTGCCGAACACTAAGGAGCCTCCAGTTACCAAATGAATAGCCGGTCTCCTCTAGCATTTCCCTCTGGGCAGACTTTAGTATGGAGTCATCAGTATCGTCTACCCTGCCTCCGGGTAAGCTAGAAAACCTTTCAGTTCCATCTGGCTGAGTTTCATCGAGCACTATAACGTTGTCGGCATTTATACCAATAATTTGAACCGTATCAGTTCGTTTAGCCATTTCGAACGTAGCTATTGAGTCGTCAAACATTTGTTGTTGCCACTGATAAATATCGAATATTTCACCAGAAAATACTTTTTTGGCATTACCAGGGACTAAACGCGCGTTTTTAGGTAGTATTCTTTTTGGATTAGTCATTAATCATAGCCCTCAATATCATCATCTGAATCTTCAAGATCATAATTAATTTCATTGTCGTCTAAAACAGACTCAAGTATGTAGAGCAGTTTTCCGATTTTATTCTTGGTCATAATTTGCCTATCAGATTCAGTCTCTTTGTTTAGTTTCCTTAGCCTCTTTCCTATACGACTATTTGGTTGCCGCTCTGGAATATCGTCTAAAAATACTTTCATAAACACAGACCCCTCTGTGTCATATAGGTAATAATCTGTATGGTAAGAACTTAATGTTTGATCGCTAAACACCATGGCACTAGAAACTATTGAATGGCTAACTTCTCCGCCTATACATTCATCTATTTCATTAATTACAATGGTGAAATTTTTTAATAAATGCCTGTCGTTATCTGGATCATATTCAAATGTCGCATTAAACTCAACATTATTTTCGGTTTCTTCACCTACCCTTTTTATGCCAATAAAATTGCCTTGATAACTTTCAAAAATATAATCATCAAAACATCTCATAGCATCATTACTGAGTGAATAGTATAATTCTCTTTTTTCATAATCTGACAGCTCGTAGTCATCAATAAGCTCAAGGCGCTGATAATCTTTTTCCATACCTATAGAATTTTCTTTCTTAAAGCGTACTGAGTAGCAATATAGCCCGGTAATATTGGCAACCAATAAGTAATAAACCTATAAATAAAAGCAACTGCAAGGGCTTTTTCTGGCGGTATGCCGAACTGTGTCATGGTTAAAGCTAACGTAGCCTCTGCGCCCACCACTCCGCCAGGTAGGGGTGTCGCGCTCGCACCTAAAGTACCCAAAGAGATGGTTACAATAGCTGCCACAAAGCTCAAACTAACCCCAACAGACTGTCCTGCCGCCCAAAGAGCCACCATATAGCCTACTGTTGTGAGAAGCCCAAATATGAATCCTAATATAAGTCCTCTTTTTTTATGTTTATAACTTGCCAGAGTTTTTATTAGGTCTTTCACAAAACTAACTACCTTAGATCGAAAGCTTTTAACAAAATATACAACAGCAACTGCAATAAGTAAAAATACAGGAATCAGAAAAATAATTTTAGGAATTTTAAAACCATCCATAACTGATCTTCCACTAATTATTAGAGCAAAAAATGTAATACTAACATTTCCTAAAAATGTCACTACCGCATTAGTACTTAATACTGCACCAAGCTCTGCCGCATTATGCCCGCTCATTTGAAGCACACGACCCATTGTGGCCACGCCTCCCACTCCCGCCGGAGTGACCCGAGCCGTAAATAGGCTTGATGCTTGCGCAACCGCCAAGTTAAAATACTTAGTTACTTTTAAAGATATCTGCCAGTAAACTGCAGCAGCCGCGAGCACAGAAGTTACATGAGCCGCAATGCTAACAATTAACCACGCAGGATCTGCTTGTGATATTTCTTTTAAGCTAGCCATAATTGATTTTCTTTGCCAATAAACAAAAATCACAGCGGCAATAGTAGCTATGATAGTTGCCCAAAATCGCCAATTATTACTTTTTGCGCTTTTCATCTGCTTAAAACTAAATTATCTTTATTAAATTGTAGCATTTTGTCGCAGAGTACATCACAGTCTTCGGTGGTCATTGGCTCTATGTCCTCAAGTCTATTGGGTTGCACAGTATCTATGACCGTCCCTGTTTTTAAATCTGTTCTTGAACTTAATATAGGAACAACCACTGCAATAGTCTTCTTTAAAGCTGTACACCCCAGGCTTTCCGAACACTCAAAATCGTACACCTCTCTGTAATTTGAATACCTTTGTTCTTCTGTCAGAACATATTCCAAGAATGAAATTTTCATTTTCCAAGATCTGGCAGGCTGCTTAACAACCACAAAACCAAAAAATTCATCGGTTGCTCCACTTCCGATATTTTCTCCTGAATCTGAATATACTAAAAATCCCCTAGTTTTAGAGGCGCCATTATTCTTTGATATTTCTCTACTTGCAATTGGCCTTAAGGTAGACATAGCCAAGTCCCGCACTGCTACAGCTTCACGCTCCTGAATAATATAGTCTGATTGTATGCTATTAAAATTATGCATTAGGTGACTAGGATTATTACTTTGCTGGCCATACGCTCTCTACCTCACCCACGGGTACTACAACACCATCGGCAATTAATTGGTTTGTGAACAAAGGCTGATTAGAACAAGCTAATATTTTTGCATCAAATAGCTGTAGGCAAATGCTTCCAATAGATTTACCAATAGAATCATTTTCATAATCTAGATAACCAAACCTAAAATATGCCTTTCCAATAAAATTATCGAAAGTTAAGCCATGATAAATAAATGAACTCGCAGAGTCTTGTACGGGATTATATAGAACCATGGCTTCTTTTGCCTTAATTAAAATCTCATCAGACCCTGCTATATTCTTAGGGTCTCCCAACACTTCTAAAGCGTCTACCGCGAATTTTCGTTTTAAGTTTTTATCTGGTTCAATATCAAGCACAGTCTGAAAAGCTTGAGCCGCCTCAACAGGATTGCCAGGTACGAAAAATTTTTGTTTTTCCCTTTCCATATACGGATTATACACTTATGAGGAAAAAAATAAATAATTATTGATTATAAAAATCTAGGGACGTGATCTTGGTTGATGCCATTGACTAAGTTTGTATAGCCTAATCTGCTTAAGTGAACCATAGCTACATTGCTGCGGGCTCCGCTTTTGCAATATAAAACTATCTTAGCGTCTTTAGGTACTTTGGCCAGTTTTTTGGCACCAGACATAATTTCTGCTGGCGGTAAATTAATAGCCCCTTTATAATGCCCCGAAGAATATTCGTAGGGTTCTCTTACGTCTACTACAATTGTTTCCATAAGTATTATTTTACACCATTCTTGGTGGCTTTTATAAGAGCACTTAAAACGAGTTTATTAGTTGTTTGGGTTGCTAGTTTTTCATTACTTGCTTCTCTGTAATATTCGGCCCAAGGGCTAACTCCCGGCTGAAAACCAGACTGAAAAGATAAAGAACGAGCAATTCTAGGAACGAAACTTATTAAAGGAGTTGGTATTAATAGATTGGCCCCAACCCCATCCTTGTTTCTCTGACCATTAAGACCCTGGCCAAACTCGACAGCGCCAAGGATATGATCACTAACTAAGCTTTCTCTGACAGCTCTAGACCCAAGTGTAGAGTAAATATATTTTTCTAAATCCTCATCACTTTTAGATTCAACAATAAGCCAGTTTTTAAGAGTATCCATTCTGTCTATATAGTTGCCGGGCATATTAAAATACAAAGTGTTAATATTCCAACTTCTTTTTGGTTCTCTAACAAGCAAACAATATCCTGCTAGTTGCTTGTAGTTAATTGGTATTTCACCAATACCAGATTTTTTATATTTATGAGTATCCTGAAAATCATTAACAACATCCTGTATAGGAGTTTTTATATGTAATATTTTTTTATCGCCCAGTTCTTTAATTTGCTTAGAGAAATTATTTGCTTGTTTTTCGCCAGCAACTGCCTGTTGGCTAGTTACAAAAACGCCTTTATAGTCTTTTATCATTAAAACTATTATAAAACTTATATAATATTATGTAAATACTCGCTAAAGATTATTTTTAAATGCTTTTAGGTGCCTTTCGGATCCTTTTAGCAAAGAATTCAAAACCTTTTTAACACTGCTGTCAGAACTATTAGACAAGGTTTTTTGTAGATCTTTAATATCTGTTTCTTCAACCAATATTCCAACATTTATAGCAGCCTCTTTACTAGCCAAACCATCAGTTAATAATTTATTATAGAGGTTTTGTAAATCGCTATTTTCAAAATTTCCGTCAGCTAAATTTGTAGGTAACTGAACAGAAGCTTTTTTAGCTAAGTTTGCAACACTGTTCATGTGTTTTTTCTCTGACTTAGAAATATTTTTAAAAACATTCAACCCCCACTTTTCGTATAGTTTTGTATACAAATCTCGAGCTAACTTTTCTTCTTGGTATAAATAAACAAGCTCCGCCTTGTTGCTTTCGGAAACAACTACACTAGAGCTTTCACTTCTTTTCTGACGGTTATTTTTTTGAGCGTAAACCGGTGCGCTTATTAGGCTAAATAATATTAGTGAAGCCACAATGGCTAAACTTATCTTTTTAGTATGCATAATTGCCTTTCACGACGATGCATTAAAGTTCATCGAAGCACAGACATAATATAAGTAGATTATTAAAGAATCCTTAAAAATTAGATTTATATAATTCTTTAATTTTTTTATTTATTTCTTTGTAATCGTTGTCTTCGACATATGCCCAGGCAGCTTTGTATGCGGGCCACTGCTGACACTCTTTAATGTCACGCTCAAGTCTATACGGTTCTTTTAAAACATCTAGGTATATTTCTTTCAAGCCTGAATGAACCATAATATGAACCAGTATTTTTGATTCAATATCTTGGCCGAAAAGATTTCTCCATAATTCTAGTAAATTTTCCCCTGTTTGGTAATTAACTAAATGATTATCATTAAAAAGTATATGAAATAACTCGTGAGTCAATACATCGACAAAAGAATCTGTTTCTGGGCGGAAATTCATTAAAAGAGGCATGCTCATTGGTGCAAAAAAAGGCGCCATCGTAGCTTCTATTACTGGTCGATAAAAATTCAACTTATAAATATCTTGCATACCCAATAATATAGTATTAGACCTTTTTTGCCATTCTTCTCTATATTTAGAAATTTTAGTTATGCAATATTCTTTTGGCTCTACTGTCTTTTCATAGTGTTTAGCCAAAATTTGAGATTCTTTGTAATATAAAAGATCAGAAAATAATATTCTTACTTCTGGAACAAACTTGTCATTGAACTCTTTAGTTTTCATTAAATTATTCCGCCTTTCTAACCATTTTTATTACCGGCATTTTACTAACCAAAGGGTGCGTAGCGTCTAAATGTGCTTCTTTCGTTGGTTCATGGCTTTCTATTACAAAACCGTATTTTTTATAAAAGTTTATTGCTCTGTTATTATAACTAACGACAAAAAGCTCACATTCTACCCCTTTACCTAGCCACTTTAAAAAACCATCCATTAGTAACCGCCCATTGCCCTTGCCAATAAGTCTTGGTTCTAAATATAGTGAACCTAAAATAGCTCTATTGGTTGCGGTTTTTTCACCAAAAATAAACCCAACAACTTGGCCATGTTCATCCTTTGTTACTTTAAAGTATTTATTTGGGTCACTAATACTGTCTTTAATTTTATTGATTTGCTCTTGTTTATTTTGCTTTTTGCGGCGATAGGCAAAATAATCATTAATTAGTTCAGCGCTTATATCATTTTCTTCGCTAATATATGTTTCTACCCATGCACTCTGCCGTATTTTACTTATGGCATCGATGTCATTTAAGGTCATTTCTTGAACAGTCAGTTTACTCATAATTTGTTACTTTAAAGTAGTTGCTATAAGTATAACACCGCTCAGTAGCATCGCTATTATCATGACTTTCGCAGCCCATTCGTTGCCTTTTTTTACGAGTATTCTTGATCCTATAAATGATCCAGTTAAAGCTGTTATTGTTAACAAAATTGCCAACTGCCAGTTAACAAAACCGGCAACTGCCACCCAAATTGCCACTAATGTGCCAGAGACTAGGCCTGAATATTTTCTAGCAAGACTTGCCTCAAGAACTGTCATTCCAATATAGCGGCAAAGAACAAAACTAAACAGCGCCCCTACCCCAATGGCAACTCTGGCAATAACCATATTTACAAAAAGTAAAAAATATCCTAATAATTTAGAGTTTTTGGTTGGCCGTGTCGGCTTTAGGCCAAATGGCTTAAAATACATAATTGGCGTAAAAATGATAAGTAAAATGCCAATTACAATTGAATAAAAGTCGGCATTTATTTTTGTTAAAATTATTGGCACAAAAAAACCAACTAATATGCCTATGACGGTCATATAACCGACAGTTAGCCAGTCTTTAACTTTTACTCCTTTAAGCCCAGCAATACTGCCAAGCACAAAGCCCATGTTGGATACATTTAAAGACGCTACTACAGTAGCCGGAGGAACTCCCATGGCAAGTAGCATAGGAATAATAATATAAGTACCCCCACCTTGGGCAACGGCACTCAAACCAGCTGATAAAAATGCAACAACTGCAATAATTATTATTTGAATAAAATCCATAGCAAATTGCGAATAAATATTCGCAAAAAGCCAAAAACTCTAAGTATAATTATTGAACCAAGTTAGCTTCTTTTTTATCGACGCATTCTATCAATGGCAGCCCGAGCAATTGCATCTGCTTTAGCCTGCTCCATTAGTTGCTGCTCTCTAACTATCTCTGCTCGACTTCTTACTTCTCTAGCATTAGACTCGAAAGTATATCCAGGTCTAGCTGAGCCTTGTTCGATTCCTGTTTGGCAAAACTCTTGGATTGTCCGGCCCTTGATAACCCGGTCTATTAGTTCATCAGTCATTAGTTGCTGCTCTCTAACTATCTCTGCTCGTGTTCTTACTTCTCTAGCATTAGACTCGAAAGTATATCCAGGTCTAGCTGAGCCTTGTTCGATTCCTGTTTGGCAAAACGACTTTATTACTTCGCCCTCAATAACTGCTTTTAGAGATTCTTGATCCATCAGCTCATATGCCGTTACGGTGTCAGCTCGACTTCTTACTTCTCTAGCATTAGACTCGAAAGTATATCCAGGTCTAGCTGAGCCTTGTTCGATTCCTGTTTGGCAAAACGACTTTATTACTTCGCCCTCAATAACTGCTTTTAGAGATTCTTGATCCATCAGCTCATATGCCGTTACGGTGTCAGCTCGACTTCTTACTTCTCTAGCATTAGACTCGAAAGTATATCCAGGTCTAGCTGAGCCTTGTTCGATGTGCCCGGCCATTCTTCCTTGGAAAGCTTCGAGGTTAATAATCTCTCTAGGAAAATCTTTATAAGCTTCTACGCCACCTACACCAGCAATACTATTTTCTAATGCAATTTTAGTTAAGTCTTCTATGTCACCAGCCTTTATACATGTTGCAATATAATCTCTAATTAGCTCTCTTAAAGCTATGCGCATCTGAATAGAATCTTCGGGGCTCATTTGCTTAGTTGCATTGCCTATCTCTTCCCAGGAATCATCAATATCTGCACTATATACTCTGGCAACTACTTCTGCCCCGTCTCTTAACAGCCTTTCCCGCCTTTCAAGCTCTTCGGGGGTTTTTAATCCAAATTCCTGACTGGTTAAGACGGTTTCGGCAATTTCTTGAGGAGTATCTTCGGACCCATCTTCAATTGCTTTATTAACCACAGAGTCTACCGTTAATGCCTCCTCATGGGCCATATCAACAGCTGTTATACCTTGTGGTCCTTCTGGCTTTCTGAAAATAAACTTCTCTGCTAAGCTTCTTTCTTCATTTGCTTTTTGGTAGTCAGCTTTTTCCTGTTCATTATAAATATCTGCTTGTTTTTGAAATTGCTCTTGATACTCTGGGTTATGTTGCTGAGACACTTGATCTGGTTCGTTTTCCATTTGATTCCTTTTGATTTTTATCTATTAACTTAAGCATAATACAAATAATATATTTTCTCAATTTTGTGGTGGTCGGATCATACGAGTTTGCGGCATGACACCTAAGAATTTATCAATTCGCTCATTAGTCACCGTAAAGCCGAAGTGTTCGTAGAAACCCTTGGCTCTTTCGTTATAACTGGCAACCTCTAGTTGACTTGGCTTGTCTGTGTCTGACCAATTTAGAAAATATTCCATTAATTTTCCACCCGTACCATTACCTATATCAACAACATCTAAATAGATTGATCTGAGTTCGTTATATTCGGGCTTTTTTATACCCTGTAAATATCCCAAAATTTTTCCTTTGCCGCCTCTTGCAACTATAAAAATATGATCTGCGTTATTTTGATTATTTTCTAATTTTTGAACAATATAATCTGCTTTAAAAGATTCAGCTATTGCGTTGACCCAATCCTGAGTCACCCCGTTTTCCGGTGAAGCGTAAATACTTTTCCAGGTGTCTTTAGATATTCGAACAATTTCTTCGGCGTCTGCAGGAACTGCTAAATCAATAATAACCTTTTTTTGTTCTGCTTCAGGTTTATGTGCCTGTTCCATTATCTTCTATCTATTTACCTGCCCCAACAAGATCTTTTTCAGTTGATTCTTCACTTGTTCTTTGGTTGGGAATATTTAATTCTGACTCCGATGTATCCCGAGATAATTCTTGATGAATTCTTAATGAATCGTCCGAGCTAACTACCCCTGCCTCAGAAGAGTTTGCCTCTAGTAATGCTACAGGACCAGCACCTTGGGCAATGCGTTTTCTTCTAACTTCTTCCAGTTCTTTGTAGGCCTGTTCACCGTTAGCTTCTTTTAGCCATTTTCCTAATAACATTTTTGATTCCTTTTTTGTTTTTTAGAATGTACTTACATTATACACTATTTTTGATATTTGTAAATTTTATTGTTCACTAAAAAAGTCATTGGCGTGTCTGTCATAGTCACTATCTATCAAATATTGGGTAAAACCGGGTACTTTTTGTTCTATTCTACCTAATAAATATCTGTACTTTTTTCCTACTGCATCATTTCTTAATAGAGTTTCTTGGTCTAGCCCATTAATTAACATCTGGTATATAGTTGCTTTATCCTCTTGAATATTAGAGGTTGAATATTCTTCTGAAAATACGCTTTCACGAGAATCCTGGTGCCAAGGCCCACTATCACTAGCACCATAATAATAATCTTCTTCGAAACCTTCATACACGTAACCCTGAGGGTTTAATTCGGCAAATTCTTTGTCTTTAAACATATCTAGCGATCCGCATATTGCATTATCAAAAGCGTGACCCAGTTCATGGCTTAAGGTTGAATGATTTACTGTGCTTGATTTTGCAAGAAAAACAGTTTGACCCGCTGGGTAAGCAAGACCCCCGGGTCTGACTTTAGAAATCGAACCTCCTATATAACCTAGCATCTCTAGGTCTTCTACTATATATATTTGCTTAATATTTGTAACCTCTAAAACTTCTTGTGGCATATATGCAAGATCGTACAAAAGATACTGCAACTGATTTTTTATTTCATTATGATCTATTTTTTCTAAGTCACTAGGATTTCTGCTTGAATTATCTTTAATGAATCCAATATCTAAACCTCTACTGTGCAAATATTCATTTGCAATTAATATTGCCTCGACTGAGGATTCTGATTTATCAATTCTATCTATGAATTCTCTTACATCTACTAGGTGTAGGCCGTTTTTCTCGGCTGTTTGAATTTTCATATCATCAAAATTAGTATCCCAATAATCTTCTCCTTTGATTTTAGCTTTTTCATTCAAATCCTCGTTGGGATTATTTGCTCTTGTGGGATCTTGGGCCTCTGCTATGAGGGCATTGATCTGGTCACTTGTTTCGGTATTTAAGTGATCACAAGTGTCTAGTGAAGTCGCTACAACCTTTGGAGCAGCCAAAGGGTCACCTACTGCAACCTTACCACCCACACCCAAGACGACCGTACCCAAAGAGGTCAATGCAAGTATGATAGCTCCCATCTTTCTTATAATTTTTTTGGGTTTACCTGTATGCCTATCAAGATTCGGACCAGTTATTTCTGAATGATCATGATCATTTTTATTTAAAGTTTCAATCATTTTTTTGTTTTTTAGAATGTACTTACATTATACACTTTTTTTGATATTTGTCAATTTTATAGTATTTGTGTGTTATAATTTTGAGAGCACCTTCCCAACTTGAGAGGAATTGTAAAATGCAAGACTACTTCATGATCAGCATAAGCTTCATTCTTATCTTCGCGTTCTTGGTATCGCGAAAGAAGAAGAACTTGCTCGACTGGGCACTCGCTGCCGTGGGGTTGTTCGGCGGAGCCTATTTGGTCATCGATCTCTGGAAGTTCAGCTTGGCGAACGAGCCGTTCTGGACAGTCCTGGCGACGCTGGCTTTTGTAGCAGCAACTGCCTGGGGCATTCGCCAGCACTTTCGGCGCAGGCGCAACCGCCAGCAGAATCAACCCACTATCAACATCCACAACCACCTACCCAACTAAGGAGATGCAACAAAGGCTAAGAGAGGTTTTTTGGAGCAATCAGCGCAACCGCGCCTGCCCAAACCAAACCATCTTAGCCTTTTTCAATAATATTTTGGTGTATTAAGGTAAGAAATGTATGCTATAGATCCTAGAAATATTACTATGATTAACAGAGAAATGGAGATATAAAAAGTAATTTTATTTATCCTGCTAAGCTTTGCTAAACCGTATTTTCTGATATAAATACCGCTAGATATAAGATTAACTATGACAGACAAAAATAGTATGAAAAATATAGGCATAATTAGCAAACCAACAAAAATACCGAGAGCAAAATCTTCACTCGGGTCACTTGAATGTGATAGTTTATCAATAAAATACAATGCTAATAATGCCACCGAAGGAATAAGCATAGAAATTATTAAAGAAACAGAAGAAAATGTTATGATTTTTTGATTACCATTCATTTTCAACCAATAAGGTCTTTTATTGGGACGCGGGTTTGTTCGGTGGTATCGCGGTCGCGTACAGTTACGGTATCATCCTGTAATGTATCAAAGTCTATAACTACACAATTTGGCGTACCTATTTCATCTTGCCGACGGTAACGTTTGCCAATATTACCGTTATCATCCCATTCGCAAATATTATTTTTGCTTAATTCTTTATATACTTCGCGGGCCTTAGCAACAAGTTCGGGCTTATTTTTTAGTAGCGGAAAAACTGCGTATTTAACCGGAGCAAGTTCTGGCTTTAACTTAAGCACGGTTCTAGTTTGATTGTTACCCATATCTTCTTCTGTGTAAGCTTCGCTAAGTACCGCTAAAAATACCCTACCTAGTCCCATTGAAGTTTCTAGTACCCATGGAATATATTTTTCTTGAGTTGTTGGATCTGTATATCTTAAATCTGTGCCAGAAAATTCCATATGCTGCCGCAGGTCGTAGTCTGTTCTGTCATGAACCCCTTCTACTTCATCCCAACCAAGCGATGGATAATTGTACTCTATGTCCCAAGCATCTTTGGCGTAAAAAACTAAGTTTTCATGTTGATGCCAGCGCAGGTTTGATCCATTAATTCCTAATCCTAAATACCACCGCCATCTATCTTGCTTTATTTGTTCGTAAGCCTCTTTGTTTTCATTTGGCTTAATAAAATACTGCGTGTCTGCCTGCTCAAATTCTCTGGTTCTGAACAAAAAATTCCTGGGGCTTATTTCATTTCTAAAGGCTTTCCCAATTTGCGCTACACCAAAAGGTACACGCATTCTTGTTGTATCTACAATATTCTTAAAATTTAAGTAAATACCCTGGCAAGCCTCGCCCGGTAAATAAACAGGCCGCTCTTCTTTACCGGTAAAATCACCCAAATTTGTCTTGACTAGCAAATTAAACGCCTTAACATCACTAAAGTCCATTTTTCCGCATTTTGGGCATTTAATTTTTGACCTATTGGCATTAAAGAGCTCATTAAGTTCTTGTTCTGACATTTTTTCATCTGCTAACACGCCTATTGCACCCAGCTCTTTGTCGACTCTAATTCTGGTTTGGCAATTCTTGCACTCTGCCAAAGGATCAGAAAAACCACCAACATGGCCAGATGCTTCCCAGACTTTAGGGTGTTTAAACATTGCTGAATCAAGCCCAACATAGTTTTCTTTTTGGTAGACATTGTTAGACCACCATGATTTTTTTATGTTGTTAAGTAACTCGACTCCGTAAGGTCCAAAGTCGTATAGGCCTGCTTCACCCCCGTATATTTCACTTCCCTGATAAACAAAACCGCGCCTTTTGGCTAGGCTAATAATATCTTCCATTTTTGTTTGCTTGCTAGTCATAATTATTCGATTATATCAGTTTTTAGTAGTTGCCGCTTGTATGAAAACGATAGAAGCTTCTAATATGAGGCAAAACAGAATCGCAAAAAGACTGATAATTTTTTAGTAGAATTAATTTGCTTGGTGGGTTGTTTTTGGCAAGCTTGATAATTTTAACTGCACCCGCTTCAATTAATCCGCTTTCCGAAGCTATAAATCCACCTTTATCTATGTTTAGATTGTAAAGTTGATTTTCACTAAATGGTTGGCCATCTGTCTGATTAATTGTATTTATATCGTTACCAGATATTTTTAGAAGATTTACCAACCACCAAACCTCAATTAAATCTGCAGAATCTACCATATTTATTTGTTCTATTGCAGCTTCAAGAAGATTAAAGTAGTTTTCTGAACTATTCTCTTCAAGGTGAGTGTCAAGATTTTTTAGAATTTTATTGGCAAGCTCTAGTTTGTTTAAACTATTAATAAATTGCGTATGATTCTTTAAAAGCCTTGAGCTAGTTAGAGTTGCAATTTCACCCCTACCTGGAGCAAAGCAAATTTCGTTAATACAAAACGGCTCGATTCCGGCGGCTAGCTTACTTTTTGGCTTTCTTACTCCTTTGGCAAGTACCGAAACCCTGCCACTGCTAGATGTTAAGACCGAAACAATACGGTCGGCCTCGCCATAATTTACTCTTCTTAAGACAATTGCCTTATCTACTATTATTTTCATTTTGCTCCAATAATGTTTTGACAATTCCTATTAACTGGCTTACAGAAGTTTTTGACTTTTCTAAATACCTGAGGACTCCATATTTTTGCCAAACTGCCTCGCTAGCCCCAAAAGCATATTGAGGCACAGAGCTGTAAACGACAATTTTAACTGAGTTCCAATCTTCGTAAGATCGAACTTCATGAATTAATTCTATACCACTATGCTTTGCTAGCTTTGGCTCTAAAATAATAATATCTGGAACTTTATCATCTATTTTTACAACCGCATCTGAAGCATCTATAGCAATATTTACTTCTAGGCCAGCTTGTTTAAATTGATTGTAATAAACAGGAGCCAAAACCTTATCTGGTTCAACTATTAGACAGCGCATATATTTATACTAACTGGAGCTGGTTACTTAAAGGAACGTAAAAACCAACACCAGGCAAACTACGATGGTTAAATTGTTGAATTTTAGAGTTTATCATTTTTGAAAGTTCGTTAGATATATAAAAACCAACACCAGAGTTTGCGCTTAGCTCAGGGGCAACCATTAGATTTTCTTTGAAAGTATCTGATTTTCTTATTTCTGAAGCCCTAAGGTCAATATCGTTTGAAAATATTCCAACCCGTTGAGTATTAACATTGGTTTGCTGAACAGAAACAACTAATTTTGCTCTTTTCCCAGGTTCTAACATGTTAAGGCAGCCAGTTGCTAAGCCAAAAACAATGCCTCTTATTGCGGTTGAATTTGAATAAACTAAGTCTAGTGTTTGGCTAGTCTCGAAACAAATATCAACAGGTAAATTTTTTGTAATGTTGCCTATATCGAAAAGTGCACTTTTTACAGCCCCTGCCGCCGAAACACTGGTTAGTTCTAGCTGAGTTTGAGCATAATGATTAGCAAACAAAACATAGTTAAGCGTCGACAAAGCTTCGCTACTTATTCTACTTATTTCATCGCCCGATACACCTGCTTCGGCCAATGTTTTAATTTGAATAAATTTTTCCTGAAAATCAAAGAGAAGAGAGTTTTTATACTGTTTAGAAAATTTAGACACCTTAGATACTTGACCCCAAGTTTTTATTAACCCTTAATAGTATTATTATAACATTAAACTTACGGGTTGTATTTAAGATTCTTTAGCACAAAATTATTAAAGTCATTTTTGAATTGATCGCCTTCTGTCCAAACCTTTAGAACCTTGTCTCTTACAGGAATAATAATTAAAGATCCGTTCTTTTTGGAAGCTATTTCGCCGTCTACTCTTATTCCTGTGCCACCGGCAGGCAAGCCTGTTAGCGGAGTAACTGTTACCTTACCCGCCTTAATTTCGTCTTTATATTCATCGGCTACAGTTTGGTAGTTTTGCTGTAAAATTTGGGCCCTAAGCGCATAATTAAATGATTCATTCGAGCCTCCGCTACTAGCGGGAACATAGTTAGGATGAAAGTAAGCATCTAAAGGCTGAGTAGTTCCCTTTTCATTTATGTAAGCGCTCCATGTTTTTGGATAAGCTACAGCCACACTGCCAAGATCTGCAGGAGATGTGTAGTTTACGAGTGGCTCTTTGGCCTGCTCTGCAAAAACTTGCTCGAGCTCCTTTTTTTGCTGTTCCTTGGCTAGTACAACAGCTTCAGCTGATTTTTGATCTGAATTATTTTTATAATCCTGCATTTGCACAAAAAATACACCAGCTAAAACGGCCGATAACAAGAACAATAAAGATAAAATAACTACAGTCACCATTAGGCCAACAGATGGCTTTGAATTTACCGGTGGAGGAGGCGGAGCCAGTGTGCCCATTGGGTTACCCGGGAATTGACCATTTGCATACGGACTAGGTGGATAAAGTTGGTTATTATTTGGGTTTTGTTGATTTGGTTGCATCATACTTATGCTAACAGAATTAGAGGTTAGATGCTAGATGTTGGATGTTGGATGTTGGATGTTGGTTAACTTTATTCTCCTAACTTTCGGTGCTGGAATCATGTGCTATTTTTGGATCATTATGAATTATTTTCTGTTCTTCTTGTTTGAGATCATTCAATGACCACTGATTTCCGGAATGAGGAAGACTTTTATTAAGAAAAAATACACTCAAGTCAATGCATGGCGGATCAATCGATAGAAAGATCTTTGGTTTTTTGCACCACTGTGCGTATGTTTGATATATTTCTTCTTCTTGTCCTTCGATTAATGTTACAAAATCTTTCATAAATTTTTTAACTAGTTTATCTCTTTCAAGTTTATGTCTAAGATGCATTTTCCTCATAATATCTGCAGAATCACCATTATTACTGCTTGATTTTTCCAACATAAAACATCCTTATTAATTATGCTAATTATAATATGATAATGATTTTTGTCAATTATTTGTAATGGTATAGGTAGAGTGCTTGGTTGGTTTTTTGGGGCTTTTTACTAGGTATTTTAAACGCATATGATACTACTTTGACGCTACTGCCTTTGAATTCATGCTGAATTTTTTTATCTAATTTCTTCATAAACCTAGGATGCAAAAATACAAATATTCCATCCGCTTTGGGCCACTTTTTGTGCCAAAAATTTCCGTAGTAAACATTAATTTGTTTTCTGTGCTTAAAGCATACTGCCTTTGACAATAAATATAACAGCGGATTCAGCTCGTAACCATCGGCCAATAACCCTTGCCTTGCAGCCGCTAACAGCACCCTACCGTCACCAGATCCTAGCTCTAAAATTTTTTGGCCTGGCTTAAGATTAAGTAATTTAAATGCTTGATATTGCTGTTTTTTCATTGTTGGTAGGTATGGCGCGCCGAACATAATAACAAAGCCAAAAGCTAAGACAATTACAAAAAATATTAGTAGCAAAATCACTTTTTAATATTAATTTTTAGTTCTTGTTCTTTATCATTTAGATATTTATCTATATCGGAAATAATTTTATGAGCTTGTTTATACTTCAAATCTGCTTCTTCGAAATCGATATCCGGCCCTTCGAACCATTCTAGTATTTCATTAAGATCTTGCTTCGCTTGTTTGTAATTGAACTTAGTCATTTTTCACCTCCTTAACCTGAGCTTTTATTCGTCCGTCAGATACTTTAATTGTTAATTGATCATCGATGCTAACATTCTTTGTACTACTAATTGGCTGATTACTGTTATTTTTAAATACTAGCGAATATCCCTTTTTTAATACCTCATTAGGATTTAAGGTCTTAAGTAGTAATTTATTGCTAGACAAATTTGCCTTCTCTTTATTTAAAATCTCTCTTAATCTATTAGTGATAATTTGATTAGTATTAAATAAATCAGATTTTGCATAATCTAAGTGCTTTTGGTAATAGCTTAAAATATTGCTATCTACAGATTTAATAAACATTTGTTCGCTGGCGCGATTGGGAGCAATTAATTCAGCTGCATTACTAGGAGTACTAGCCCTTAGATCTGCCGCTAATTCGGCGAGTGATTCATCGATTTCATGTCCGATAGCAACCAGAGTCGGAATTCGACTAGCAGCGATTGCCCGGACAACTCTTTCGTCATTAAATGCGGCCAAATCATCGGCTGAGCCGCCCCCCCTTGTTACCACCAGAATATCCGGAAGTTCTGATTCTTGGTTGCAGGCATTTATTGAACCGGAAATTTGTACAGGAGCCTGTTCACCTTGCACCAAACTATCATATACTTCTACAATCACGAACGGCCATCTACTACTAAGAACCTTTATAAAGTCAGCATAAGCTGCTGATTCTACAGAAGTAACAAGAGCAATTTTAGCCGGAGGATATGGTAGTTGTCTTTTACGCGATAGTTCAAATAAGCCTTCTTTTTCAAGCTTAGCTTTTAGCAAATCGAAAGCCTTTTTGATTGTGCCCTCGCCACTAGGCGTAATTGATTGAAAATTAAAGCTAAATCCAAAAGCATTATGAAGAGATGGCCTACCTCCAATAACTACTTTCATTCCGTCTTCCAAAGGACCCGGTAAATAATAAACGCTTCCGAAACACTGAACCTTACTGAACTCGTCTTTTATATCAAAATATACCCATTTATTTTTACTTATTCTGAAGTTAGAAATTTCGCCCTCTACGAAAGCAAAGCCAAATGCAGTATCAAAAATTTGATTAGTAATTGCAATGAAATCAGTTGGACTGAAATTTTGCTTTTGGTCGTTCAACTTTTACCGCCTGACCCTTTCTTATTGCAATTTGATACAAGATAAAACCTATTGGAATAAAAATTATTATTGTAAATATGCGGTATATCAAAGTTGCAGATAATGCCAAGGCACTGGGTACTCCAGCGCTGGTAAGAGTGGCAGTCATTAATGCTTCGTAGATACCAATACCCCCAGGCAGTACAGAAACAAGGCCAGCAAAGCTAGCAACCGAATACGCCAAAATAACTGCACCCGGATTAATAGTTTGTCCCAATGCCAGGTATGCCACATAAATGGTAGCCACTTCTGTAATATTTATCATCAGCGACCATATAAGTGGCTTCTTTAGTTTGCTTCTTTGTTTGGAAATTTTGTCATAATCTTCGTGTAATTCACCGAAAAGTTTTTCTACCTTAGATACATTTATTATTTCTTTATTCTTAGAAAATGGCCTTAATATAGCATTAACCAGTTTAGGCAAAAATCCGGTAAAAGCTTTTATTCTTTTATTGTCACTAATTATGTATATGCCAACAGCCGAACCAAATAATGTAAGAAAAGCAATTGATAAAGCTATAAACAATGTTAAACCACCTGCTCTTTGGTCGAAACTAAGAAGAAACAAACCAAAAAACAATAGTGTCAAAAAGCTAATAAATGTAAGAGCAAAGCGCATTACCTGAGCAAGTGTTGTCCTTGCTACTGGTATTCCCATGGCTTTAAGCCTAACGCCTAAATATGAAAATCCAGCTACACCACCACTTGGGAAAACATGATTAACAAAGTTTAGCTCTAGGGCAATTTTTAGAAACTGCCACCTAGAAGGAATTTTGTCCTGTCCGGTGGCCTTGAAATAATCTTTATAGAGCATTCCTACCGAATAGAAATTAATAAGCTGCAGCGGAATCATCAAAAACAATATAGACCAGTCAGCCCCACCGATTTCGTCTAAGCCTCGAACAATATCATCCCAAGAAAAATATAGTAATACCGCCAAAGCAATGATTGTGACAATATTAATGATAATTCGAGCTTTTTTCGACAACATACGACCTAATTATACCCCAAGTAATATATAATTAATGTAAATGAAATCTTTTGCAATTTTAGGACGCCAGCCAGCCATTGGTTTTGCAGAGCTGGAAAGCCTGTACGGTTACAATTCAGTTTCAAAGCAAAGTAGCGCTTTGGCTTTTATTGACCAAGACATATCTTATTTAGCTGCCCGGAATTTAGGGAGCGTCATTAAGGTCGGAAAAATACACAAGGTATTAAATTATTCTGGATGGGATCAGCTAGAATCAGCAATTTTTCAGGCCATAGAAACAGAGCTAACTATTAAGTCGACTAGAAAGATTAACTTTGGCGTAAGCGTTTATGATATAAGCATAAAGCCTGCTTTAATTTCTAAGACTGGTATATCAATTAAGAGAAAATTACAAAAAAATAATTATTCTCCCAGACTAGTACAATCATCAAATGGAAAGTTATCTACTGCTCAAATAATAAACAACAAGCTAGACGGCAAATCTGGTATAGAGATAGTTGTTTACGGTATTGGATCAAAAGTATTAATCGGCACCACGACTTATGAACAAGACATATCGGGATACACTGCTCGCGACCAAGCAAGACCTAAAAGAGATGCCTTTGTAGGGATGCTACCACCAAAGCTGGCGCAAACTATTATTAATTTAGCATCTGGCAGGGCTGGTGACATTAATAAAGAAGATAAAATTATTCTTGATCCGTTCTGTGGTACAGGTGTGGTGCTTCAAGAAGCCCTGCTTATGGGCTATTCAGTATATGGAAGTGACATAAGTGCAAAAATGGTCGATTATTCTATTGAAAATATAGCCTGGCTCAAACAAAAGCATCCCAGAAGAACCAACCAATACACTAGAATTGAACTTGGCGATGCATGCGACCATAAATGGGAAAAACAAATATCAATGGTGGCTAGTGAGACATATCTTGGTAGCCCAATCTCTATCATGCCAAATGCTGACAAGCTGCAAAAACTACTAGAAGAAACCAATGTTTTGCATAAAAAAATGCTACAAAATTTAGCAACACAACTAAAACCAGGAACAAGACTATGTTTTGCTATGCCTGCCTGGCGCACTCAAAAAGGCTTTGTTAGCCTCCCTACCCTTGACCTTCTGGCAAAAATCGGGTACAATCGTATAGATTTTAAGCTCTGTAAATCTTCGGATTTAATCTACATTAGAGACAACCAATTTGTAGGCAGAGAGCTGGTTGTATTAGAAACTATTTAATAAGGAGTATACCACCCCATGTCACATGTTAAAGCAGGCGGATCCAGTAAGAATGTCCACGATAGTCCCGGCCAAAGGCTAGGAGTAAAGAAATTTGGTGGTCAAAAAGTTAAAACCGGTCAAGTAATTGTCAGACAAATTGGCAAAACAAAAGTTCCTGGCGAAGGTACATTCATGAGCCGTAACTTTACAATTCATGCCGCAAAAGACGGAGTCGTCGCATTTAAGCAAAGAGCAATAAAGCGCTATACCGGCAAAACCGTGAACCGCACTGAAGTAGTTGTAGAATAAGAACTGTTATTAGCCGACAGTTAAAAGTTGCTAGTTAAGCAATATAAAAAACCACTCTAAACAAGAGTGGTTTTTTTGAATTACTCAATTATTAGATAAGTTAGCATTAAATGTCTCATTAATGTAGTCTATATATGGAAATAACTATATGGAGGTTTTAATGAAAGAATTCAAAGATAGTCAGTTTGCCGTAATCAAGGCAACTGCATTGTGCTATGAATTTAAAAAAACATTACATATTAGTAAAGTAATTGGCTCTAGAACCTGGGAAAGCATGGTATCCAAAATCCTAGATGACTTAGATACACCCAAGGAACTAAGGCCCTCAAAAGACTACATTGGCAACGAGTCATTTTCGGGTCCAGAAATAGTTGCCGATCAGCTTATTACGCTGGGACTTATTGAGGCAGATAGATTAAGACCAACTCGACTTACATTAGATAGATTTATGCCAATAGAAAGACCAACTCAACTAGCATTAGATAAATGCATGCCAACAGAAGAAAAATTTGACGATCCACGCGTTAGTGATAAAACCATAGAATTTCTAAACGATATATCTAAAGAGCCTCGCTTAAGAGAAAACAATAGCGGACCTGAGTTTGCAATGATACAAATAAGCCTTGGCAGGGCCGCCCTGCTGCCCCAAGGTATTTTTGCATTAACTATTTATGGCAATACTTATAGGAATTATTTAAACAGCAAGTAAATATTTTAGTATATAATTTTTAGCTGATTCCAAGGTGATGCTTGATTCGCTCAACAACATCTGCAATAACAACCTGGCTTTTTACCAGATAATCATCAACGCCCAAAGACTGCGCTCGCTCTTTGTCGGAGTCTTGGCTTAGGGCAGTTAGCATAACTACTTTTATACTAGTTGTTTCTGGTGTATTTCTTAGAATATCCAGCACATCGAAACCGCTTACTTTGGGCATCATTACATCTAAAAGAATAAGATCTGGCTTGTAAGCTAAGGCCGTAGACAAAGCTTCTTCACCGTTGGCTACCCTTTTTACAGAAAATCCTTCGGCATCTAATCGAGTTTCATAAACTGCTGCTAGTGCGTCATCGTCTTCTACTAATAATATTTTTTTTAATGCTTGATTTTGTTCATCCATAATGTTTATGTTAGTCTATATTGCCCTAATAATGCAATAGCCTAATTATTTTACCCGCTTATGACTTAACTACCAATACTGCCTTATCTAGCTGTGGGTCTTGATTGTTTTTGGCATTTTCTTCGGTAATTTCTACCTTTTCGTCAGGAGTAATACCTTCTTTGTCGATGTTTTTGCCGTTAGGGGTAAACCACCTAGCAACTGTTACTTTTAGGATGTCACCACCTGGCATGTTAGACATTTCCTGGACGCTACCTTTTCCGTATGACTTTTGACCGACTATTGTCGCGGCGCCGTTGTCCTTAAGAGCACCCGCAGTTATTTCGCTTGCACTGGCGCTCCCTTCGTTAATTAAGACAGAGGTCTTAATGCCATTTAAAATGCCTGTTTGCTGACAGTCGTAATCTTTCATGACAATACCGCCTCTTTTTTCCTCCAGCACCAACTGACCTTTTTTAAGCCACATGCAAGATACATCTACAGAAGCATTTAAATAGCCCCCAGGGTTGTTGCGCAAGTCTAAGACAATACCATTAACATTTTTAGCTTTAAAATCTTCTGCAGCTTTCTGCGAAAGCTCGCTTGTGTCTTCTGCAAAACGAGAAATTTTAAGATAACCTACATTGCCGTCTAAGATTTTTTGTTCAACACTTGGAATGGTTATTTGCTCTCTTTTAATGTCTAAATCTATTTTTTCTTGGCCACGAACAATCACAAGCTTCACATTAGTTCCCGCTTCGCCCCTGATTTTATTAACGGCTTCGTCTACCTCCATGCCAATTGCATCCTCTCCGTTAATAGAAAAGATTATATCTTTAGATTTTATTCCAGCTTTTTCGGCCGGCGAGCCAGATATTGGTGAAACTACAGTTATGTACTCACCTTCCTTGACTAATTCGGCACCTATACCGCTAAAGGATCCATTGAGCGATTCTTGGAGAGCCTTGGCTTCTTCTGAGTCTAAATAGGTTGTGTATTTATCGCCTGCCGCCTCAACCAAGCCCTTTTTTAATCCCAAAATTAACTTTTGCTCGTCTAGCTGACCGTCATATTTTTGCTTTAGCTCTCTGTAGACCTGATTAACGCTGTCATAATTCAGTCTATTTGGAAGTCCTTTGTTTTCTTGAACCGCCCCACTACTAAAGCTTAAGCTAACCTGGCCGCTGCCAACCATTATGCCAAAGTAAAAAATGCCGAAAGCAATCAAAATTGAAGCAAATCCGCCTAAAATATAAGGCCATTTTTTCTTTTTTTGAGCTTTTTCGACTACTTGTTGATTTTGATTCCCATAGTTTTCCATACCGCTCTAGTTTATCATAGGCGGACAGAATTTTTGCTGAGATTCAGCTTAGTTTGCTGGAGGAAAAGTAATAAATGTCATAGGACCCAGAGGTGAGCTGTCGGCATTGAGCGTCATTTCGCTATACATTCCCCACTGTCCATTAATTATGTAATTATACTGACTTACTGTTACCATTCTGCCATTCACCGCCTCGACAAACATGGCATGGCCATAAAATCCATTATAAGTAATTGCTACATCACCAGGACTTGGCTGATTATCTACTTCAAAGCCTGCTGCCCTGGCATTGCCGGGCCACTGATTTGCATTTCCACGACCGCCCCAATATGGCATGTATCTTCCTGACTGCCAGACCTTAAATGCGGTATAGCTGACACATTCACGGTTATACATTCCCCAGCTATCAATTAATGCATCTTGCGGAGCATTAGCCCACTTAGCCGGATAACCACCGTTTCCAGAACCGGCTGTTATAACCGTTCCCGAGGCCGCCATTTTAGCAGCAATAGCAGCCATTACCTGATTTTGTTGTTGCTTAAGTGAATTAACTTGGTTTCTGTAATTGGCTTCTTGGCCCTGAGTTTCAGCTAGAAGCTGATCTTTTTCGCTTCGGGCTTGGGCTAGTACTGCCCTAGATTCTTGTTCTTGCTTGAGCAGTTTGGCCTGTTCATCTTTCTGCGATTGAATTTGCTGTTTTAGGGCAATAACTTTCTCGGTAGATTCCTGAATATTTGCTTTTAGCTTATTCAAATATGCTTTGTTATTAAAGTAGTCATTAAAGCTATTTATACTTACCAAAAGCTCAACAGAAGAAGCATCATTCTTTTTATATAACTCTTTTATACTTGCCTTAAGTAGCACTTTTTGTCTATCGAGCTCTTTCTGGGCATTGTTAAGTTCAATTTCTAGTTGTGCAAGTTTATTTTTGACTAGCTGAATTTGAGCATCTGTTTTAGATATTTGAGCATCAAACTCAGATATTCTGGCTTTTAACGTCTCGCCTTGAGCCGCCAAATCGGCAGCTGCCTGATTGCTCTGAGCAATTTGAGCATTTAAAGCGCTTGCCTGTTCCCTTAGTTGAGCAAGAGTAACAGCTTCTGCATTGCCATTTTTAAGCGTAATAATTGGAGCAACAGCCAAAGTTAAACCAACAACTGAAGCGACTGTTGTTAATACTATTTTTTTACCGATGTTTTTGTTTTTTAGCATAGTTTGTTTACGCAGCTTAATTTTACCCTCCCATTATAGCATTAAAATGCTTATCCTTCAATAGGCTTACCACCGTTTTAGACGCAAATACTTACCCATGGCAAGCGATGATGAAAATACACCTACTAATACTCCGAAAATGATTGATCCCGCGAAGCATAATGCCATGATTTTTGGCTGGGCAAAATATTCTTTTGTATACTGAAAATCTGTTTGATTTATAACCCTGATGGTCGCTAGTACGACACCTGCACCAATAACTCCTGAAATAATTCCGTAAATGGCAGATTCGACCAAGAATGGACCTTTAATATAACTTCTGGTCGCACCCAGTAGTTTTTCGGTTCTTATTTCTTCTGATCTGGTGAAAATAGCCATTCTAATTGTGTTGAATATTATAAGAATACTAACCGCTATAAATATTGATGCAGCTATAATGCTTGCTCTGGTGATGAATTTTTGCACTTTTGAAGCATCGTTTATTGTCTGCTGAACATCTTGTTTTCCGACATTTATATCCTCAGTAATATCTTTATACTGATCTTGTTTTGCAATTTCGGCTACCGCATTTATATTGTCCAGATTATTTACGCTGACTTCTAAGGAAGCCGGCAAACTGTTGCCCCCAATTAAGGCTAACCCTTGGAGCAGTTGTTGATCATCTTTGTTACTTTCAATGAATGTTTTCTGAGCATCTTCGCTCGATATATATGTGACCTCATCTACTCTGTTATCATTTTCAAAATCTTGTTTGAGTTGCAAAATATTTTCTTCTTCGGTATCTGGCACAAAATATACTGCAATTTTGATATTTTTAGATAGTTCTTGAATTGTATGCCTTGTGGCGACATTCATAACAATTGACGACAAAATGATAATCACTGCCACCACCATAACGGCGATTGCCGCAATACTTAACCAGCTATTTCGAATGAAATTTTTTGTTCCAGATGAAATTATGCGCCTAAGCGTAATTAATTTTCTTCTCATAAACTTCTTGCCCTTGTTCTGATTCCGGCTTTATCAGAAACTATCTGGCCATCCGAAATAGTTACAACCCGTCTTCGTAATTTTTGGACAATTTCTTGATTATGGGTAGTAAGCAGTACTGTTGTTCCATATTTATTGATTTTTTCTAGAACATTAATAACATCCCAGGCGTGTTTAGGATCTAGATTTCCAGTGGGCTCGTCGGCAATTAAAATCTTTGGTTGCCGAACAACAGCTCTGGCGATTGCTACCCTTTGCCTTTCCCCGCCCGAAAGCTCACCCGGGTAGCTTTTTTCTTTTCCGGTTAGGCCAACAATATCTAGTACCTTCGGAATAGTGTGTTCAATTTCTTTGTTGCTCATGCCTACTATTTCGAGTGCAAACGCGACATTCTCAAAAACATTCTTATTTGGTAGTAGCTTAAAATCCTGAAAGACAACACCAATTTTTCGTCTTAAATAAGGAATTTTTCTATCTTTTAAAGACGCGTAATCTATACCGCCTACAATTATTTTGCCGCTTGTAGGTTTTTCTTCTCTGGTTAATAGCTTAAGTAAAGTAGATTTGCCGGCACCACTTTGCCCGACAATTACAACAAACTCTTTAGGTTCGACATGTAAATTAATACCCTTTAGAGCCGTTCCTTTTTTATTGTAGCTTTTTGTTACCCTATCAAGTAATATCATCTTCCTTATGATTATAGCAAAAATAGTAGATAGATGTTAGATGTTGGATTTTAGATATTTAATAAGAAAGTAAACAATAAAAAAACTCCTTAAATGTATTAAGGAGTTTCTCGGTCGTAGTTTAAAAGAAGATTATCCTAATTCCAGTGGAACTAATGGTCGTTTCTTTACCCCGCCGTAATTGTACTTGTGATTCCGATACGCTGCAATCACTGATTCTTTTAAATTAGTTGACTTAGGCATGCCAAACCTTGAGGTTATTACTACAGCAGCCTGCTCTTCTTTTTTAGCCATTCGGCTATTTTTTTGTTCTAAGTAATAGAGATGTAAACTGTTCATTAACATTGACCCTTTCCTGGGCAATTTATGCCCTAAAGAAGGTGGATTCGCTATTAGCTCCGCATATCACAAGCGACCAGATACATGATATGCTTCAGTGCCTCTTACTTATCTTAATTATTAATTACTCAAATGACCTTCCCAAAAAAAGATTGATCATTGTATAACCAATTTTACTCAGCATAAACTCAAAGTCAATATATATTTTTACTGCGAAATGTATTTTATTTAATAATTTGCAGTTGTGGTGAGTTTTTACGCCCACGCTAGAACCTATTTTAGCACCAAATGCCAGAAATGAGATTTTCGGCGGGTCGCCCCCGACCCGACCCGCCGAACTGCTCCGCAGGGGGTTTGGCTGAAAAGGTTTTTGGCACACCTGCCGTCATCGGCAGGTTAAACAGATAAAATCTGTTATAATTACAACTAATGACAGAAGTGGTTATGACACAAGAGTTTACCAAACAACCAGTGGAAGTTGAAGAAGCCCGTCCAGAGGACGCGGCCGAAGTTTTTGATGTGCAACGCCGAACGTGGCTTGACACTTACCCGAACGAAGAAGCGGGCGTTACTTATGATGCTCTAAAACTACGGCTTGAGGGTGAAAATGGCGAACTCATACCGCAAAAAGTTGAACGCTGGAAACAAGGCATTGAATCAACAGGCGACAGACGAGCGACTTTTGTTGTCCGTGATAATGGAAAAATCGTTGGCTTTGTCGCACCTGGCATAATGAGCGAACAACGCCGTATTGGTGCGATATATGTATTGCCAGAAGCACAAGGTAAAGGGATTGGAAATGCTTTGCTTAAAAAATCTATTGAGTGGCACGGCAGAGATGATGATATTTATTTACACGTTGCGTCGTATAACCAAAACGCCATAGATTTTTATAGGCGAAACGGCTTTGTGGAAACAGACACTAAAATTGAAGATGACGGAACACCGCCAATACCTGAAATTGAAATGGTGCTAAAAGCAGAGCAAGGACAATGAGATTATTCCTATCATCTTATGGACTTGGTAACGAACCAGAACAATTAAAGCCTCTTATTGGTGATAACAAACGAGTGGCAGTTGTTGTAAATGCGTTGGACGCAAAAGAACCTGACGCTCGTGCCGAACGCTTACAGCGAGAAATTGACGCCCTAACCGCTCTTGGATTACAACCAGAGGAACTGGATTTACGCCAGTATTTTGGCAAATCTGCCGAACTGAAAGAAACCGTCAAAGGTTTTGGTCTAGTGTGGGTGCGAGGCGGAAACGTATTTGTCCTACGAAAAGCATTTAAGCAAAGTGGTTTTGACAAAATCATTACCGAACTACTAGAGAATGACCAAATCGCATACGGCGGTTATTCTGCTGGTGTTTGTGTGCTCGCCCCATCATTACACGGCATAGAACTTGTAGACCCGAAAGACGAAACCGCCGAAGGTTATGAAACGGAAATTGTCTGGGACGGACTAGGCATGCTCGGCTACGCCGTTGCTCCGCACTATAAATCTGACCACCCAGAGAGTGATGACATAAATAAATGTGTTGAGTATTTTGCCGACAACCATATTCTGTTCAAGACACTTCGGGACGGCGAAATTATTGTCGTAAATGGCGACAACGAAAAAATCATTTCCTAGTCTTTAATGTCGCAAAGCGACATTGTGCCAAAAACCTTTTCAGCCAAACCCCCTGCGGAGCAGTTCGGCGGGTCGGGTCGGGGGCGACCCGCCGAAAATCTCATTTCTGGCATTTGGTGCT
>WBZT01000618.1_pt1 | contig 28257 bp, 24 predicted proteins | sample 5204241 | NCBI WGS metagenome assembly WBZT01 (sample SAMN12344358, study PRJNA552823) | activated sludge metagenome | biome: Activated sludge suspended growth; feature: Nitrification reactor; material: Wastewater; isolation source: activated sludge from nitrification reactor of wastewater... | reverse complement strand
GCACCCGACGCAGGCGATGCACGAAACCAAGGCAAACAGCGCGCGCATATCAACTTGCTGGTGGCAACCGCAAAGTCTCATCCAGCGGTTGCACATCGGCCAAAGGTTTTGTCGTGTCGCCGCCGCCGAGCTTCAGCAACTTCTCGCCGCTTGGGCGAATGCGTGATTCGTAACTGCCCACCGCCTGATTGAACGCCTTGTTCGCCGATTCCAATCCACTGCGGATTCCGTCCAGATGCTTGGTGAACACCTGCACGCGCACAAAAAATTCCTGCGCGGCGGCCGCAATCTCCCGTGCGTTTTCCGTTTGCGCGTGTTGCTGCCAGCTCACGCTCACCGAGCGGAGCAGGGCGATGAGCGACGCTGGCGTTGCGAGCAAGATTTTCTTTCCGGCTGCCCAGACGATGAGTTCCTGATCGCCTTCGAGCGCCGCGCTGAACAGCGATTCCGCCGGCACGAACAAGACCACGAAATCCAGCGCGTTTGGAAATTGCCGCGGATAATCGCGGTCGGCCAAGACTTTGATGGTGGTCTTGAGTTTCGCCGCGTGTTCGGCGAGGGCTTGCGCGCGCTTTGTCTCGTCGGCGCTGTCCAGACCGCTCAGAAAATCCAGGTCCGGCACTTTCGCGTCCACGATGATCACGCGCTCGCCCGGCAATCGCACAATCAGGTCGGGCTTCTTGTCATCGCTTTGCGCCTGCTCGGTGAAATCGCAGTGGGCGCTCATGCCCGCCGCTTCCACCACACGCCGCAACGTCTCTTCACCCCAGCGCCCGCGCGCCTGATTTGACTTCAGCACGCTGCGGAATTGCGCCGTCTCCGCGGCAAGCGACTGGCTCGACTGCGCGAGTGCCGTGAGCTGTTCCTTCACCTTGCCCAGCGTGTCCGCCTGCGCGGTTTCGCTTTGCTGCAAGCGCTTTTGATACGTGTCGAGCTGTTGCTTCAGCGGCTCGACCAGCACCTTGATGGATTCCTGCCGCTTGTCCAAATCGCCCTTCGCCGCCTCCTGCAACTTGCCAAAGCTCTGCTCCGCCAGCCGCAAAAACTCTGGCGCGCTTTGCTTCAACGCCTCCGCGCTTAATGCCCGAAATGCATCGCGCAAATCCGTCAGCGCTTTCGCCTGCGCTTCCTTCGCCTCGGCCAGCGCGCGTTCGTGCAAGGCGCGTTGCTCCGCCTGCAACTTCTCCGTGCTGGCTTGATTCGCCTGTGCGGTAGCCAGCGCAGTCTTGGTCTGGGTCGCTTCGTTGCGCGCGTGGTTCAAGTCGGCCTCGCGCTGGGTGAGTTGCTGGCGGAGTTCGTTCTCCAGCCGGTTGTCCGTGGGCGCAGCCGTGCGACCGCGCGCCAACAGCCAGCCAATGAGCACGCCAAGTCCGCCGCCGAGGACAAAGACGAGGGCCAGTTCGATTCCGAGCGGCATCTGAATTTGGTCGGGACGCGTTCCACCCGCGTCCCCATCTTCTCGTGAAATTTGGGACGCGGATGGAACGCGTCCCTACCGGGTTAAAAATGCACCACGACCTCGATCTCCACATTCGCGGCTTTGGGCAGCGCGGCGACCTGGATGGTGGAGCGGGCCGGGCAATCCGAGGTGAAATACTGCGCGTAGATTTCGTTCATGCCGGCGAAGTCGGCGAGGTTGGTCAGAAACACCGTGCTCTTGACCACGTTGGCGAACGTCAGGCCCTGGTCGTCGAGGATGGCCTTCACGTTTTGCAGCACGCGTTCGGTCTGGACCTTGATGTCGCCCGCGACGAGATCGCCGGTGGCCGGATCAATCGGGATTTGGCCGGCGCAGAACATGAGATCGCCCACGCGCACTGCGTGGTTGTAGGGGCCGACGGCTTTGGGTGACTTGGCGGGTTTGATGATTTGTTTGTTAGCCATAAATGCGGCGCAAGGTCTATCGGCTTTGGCGGCAAGGGTCAAGGCGCGTGGCGGAAATGCCACCAAGCTGGCTGCGGGAAAGAATCTGAGGAAGATCCACACTATCTGGCGGCCCAATTGAATTAGCAGTCTATTACGGAATTAGCCGACGTGAATCTCATACAAAATCAAAATCCGACATGTGATGGCACGCCCCGTGAACCGTCCGCAGTCGCAGCCGAAACAAATGCGCCCGTCTTGTCCATCTCAATATCCAAAAGCTTGTAGGTCAGACGACCGTCTTTATCGCGCGTGAACGTGCCGACAATGTAAAAGAAAACCTCCACCACACTCTCGTCACTCGAATAGTCTATCTGCGAAAGCCGCAACTCGCGGCGTGTGAAACTGCCCTCGTCTCGCGCACAGCCCCGATCAATGTGCAACCATGCACGCGCTACCACAGAACTCGGATCGTCGAATGCGAACGCAGCACCTTTGGGCGACGCACATCCGCCGACCAACCAAAGAACCAAGATTGGTAGGAGACAAATAGCTGGCGTCTTCATGAGAACGTGCGAAGTCGGCTAACAGACGATGGACGGCTCGATTTGCAGCCTAGCATGTTTCACGAGTCTGAATTTCCGCTTGGCAAACTCGTTTGTCGAGGTGAATTCACGGAGGATATGGTTTCGCAATACCCCGGAGATTGGCGGCGTTATAGCGATCAATTGTTCGCCGCCTTGCGCTTCTTCTTCTTGGCCTTGGGCTCGCCGATTGCGGTTTTGCCAGCGGCAGGATCGAGCTCTTTGAGCACGGCTTGTAGCTTTTGGCGGGCGGCCTTGGCTGCCTCGGATTGCGCGTCGGCGGCGACGAGCTTTTCCACGAACGGCGCATCGCTCAGGTCGTAGAGGTCGCCGGCTTGATCCAGTTTCCAGCCGTCGTTGCGGGCGTACCAGCGCGGCCCGAGTTGGACGAAGACCCATTCGCGCGGACTGCCTTTTGCGCCGCGCAGTTGGGGGGCGAAACTGTGGCCGTCAATCTTCACGTCCGCGGGCATTTTCGCGCCGGCAAGCTCGGCGAACGTGGGGTAAAAATCGGTGAAGTCCACGAGGTCGTTGAGTGTTTTGCCCGGCGGCGTCACGCCCGGCCAGTTCGCGATGAGCGGTACGCGGCTGCCGCCTTCGAGCGTTGTGCCTTTGTGGCCGTTGATCTGGCGTCCGCCGATCTTGCCGGATTCACGGGCCGTGCCGTTGTCGCCGCTGAAGACGATCAGCGTCTTGTCGCGTAGCCCGAGTTTTTCCAACTCGGCGACGAGTTCGCCGACCTGTTTGTCGAGGTAGGCCATGTTGTCGTCATACAACTCGTCCGCTGAGCGCGGGCCCGGTTTGGAATCCGGGGTGCGTAGGATCGGGCCGTGGACGAGATGCGTCGAAAAGTAGAAATAGAACGGCTCGTTCTTGTGGCGGCGGAGAAAATCTTTGGTGAAGTCCATGCACACAGCCGGGCAATAAACCTCTTTGCCCGCGTCCACGTGCTGGCCGTTTTTGTTGTAGCCGTTCTGCCAATACCAGCCGCCGGCGGTGTTGTCGGTGATGAATTCGTCGTAGCCCCAGTCGCCCGGCGAATCGCTCATCTGCCGCCATTTCCCGGCCATCCCGGTGGCGTAGCCGGCCTGCTTGAGCGTGCGGGCGACGGACGGTTCGTTGCGGAACGATGTGGCGTGCGTGACCGGGTTGTTGATCGCGCCCGTGCGGAAGACGTAGCGGCCCGTGGTGAGGGTGGTGCGCGACGGGCCGCAGAGCGGTTCGGCGTAGCAGCGCGTGAAGCGCAGGCCGGATTTCGCCAGCGCGTCAATATTCGGGGTCCGGCCCTGGAACCGATCCGAGCCGTAGCAGCCGTAGTTCTCGATGCCCGAGTCGTCAGCGAGGATGAAGAGGATGTTGGGGGCGATCTTATCCGCTGCAGCGGCGGAGAGGGCGAAACCGACGGTCGCGGCAAGCAGTTTCGGAAGGGTTTTCATCGTTGATCTCAACAGACCCAAGGAAACAGCCCGAGGTTACGCAATAATTGTCCGTTCGCTCGTCAATTCTCGCCATGCACGCGGGTGATGAGCTTGTCCATCGCCTGGTAAAGTTGCGGGGTGTTGAGCTTCGGATCCTGTTGAATGGCGAGGCGGGTTTGGAGAAGGAGTTGCCCGACGGCTTGCTTTTGCGCCGCGTCGGCGGGGCGAAGTTGCACCGCGCGTTCGAGCGTCACCATCGCCCCCGTGTAGTCACCGGCTTGAAGCGCCGCCGTGGCCTGGGTGACCAGTTCCTGCTGCGGCGCTTCGGACTTCGCGAAACTCTTCTGTAACTGCTCGGCGGTGGCTTTGGGCGTGGGTTTGCGGCCGCAGCCGGAGGTGAATGCGATCAATGCCAGGCTCGCGACCGTGACGAGGAAAATGCGCGGGTGTGAGGTCATACGGGTGAAGACAACGACGGCCTCAAAACTCCGCCTGCCACGAGCGATCCGTTTGGGCACGGCTGGGTTGATAGAGTTCGTCCGGCTTGAGGCCGAAGTCGCTGCTGCGGAGTTTGCGGTATTTCTTGTACTCGGCGTGGCCGTCCACGAACACCAGATTGCCGCCCTCGTCATGGACGTTGCACAGATTCTCGCGCATGAACGGTGAGATGAAGGACTCATGCGTGCTGCTGCTGGCCCACATGTGCCACTCGTGATAGGTCGTGGGGCGCAAGCCTTCGAGCACATCCTCCGAACGGTCGTTCGGCTCGGGTTGGTTCCAGAGATTGTGCGAGAGCGACCACGCTTCCTGCATGAGGATCAACGCGGCGGGGCGGGGCACGGCGGCGAGCGTACGGCCCAGCGGCACGGTGTTCATCGAAATGCCGGTGCTGCTGAACTGCGTCGGTGCGTAAGCGGGCAGGGGATGGGGTCGGAGCGAAGGGCAATTGTAAACATCCGGCGACTTCTGCCCCGGTTGCTTGCCGAGGTAAGCGATGAGCAGGTTCAGCGCATTGGGGGGCGCGACGGGGTTGTTGAAATCCGTCACGGGATGGCGCTTGGGCGGCAGCTTGCGGGTGTCCTGTTCATACATCTGCAAGGCCTGGCCGACTTGGCGCATGTTGTTCAGGCAGGCAATCCGCCGGCCCTTGTCCCGGGCTTTGGCCAGGGCCGGCAGCAGCATCGCGGCCAGGATGGCGATGATGGCAATGACGACGAGAAGTTCGATGAGGGTGAAGCCGGGGGACCGTTTCAGCCGCGCGCAAGTATTCATGGCGTAATTCTGATTCGCCCGCAGGGACCGCCGGTTGGCCAACCAACGGAGTCTTCGCGGGGACGATTCGAGCGTCGCCACAACGCGCCGCCAATTCAAGGTCAAATGCGAGTCTCGAAAGGGCGAGGCTCAGATTGGTCGGTCATAGAGGCGACGAAACAACTGGCCGCTGCCGGCGCCATGCGGGTCAACAATCGTGAGTCCGTCCTCGCCGAACCGTGCCGTTACGGGCGCGCCTTTGCCTTCGTTGAGGTATTTGAAATTCAAATCCCGGACGATGCGCGCCGCGTGGAGGATGGCGACGACAATGCGCGCGTCTTCGGCGGTGGGATAAATCTCCGCCACCGCATCGCGCGTCGCGTTGAGGAATTTCATCCGGCAAATCGCCGCGAGCCCGGCAATGATGCTGTCCACGCCGTAGCCGACGTAGGCGTGCGAGCCGTCCGGACGCTTTACGTCGCGCGTGAAATGGTTGTTGCTCGTGCGCGAGCCACCGCCTTGATTCCACCAACGGAAGCCGCGGTATTGCTGGTCGCTTTCCACCTTGCCGTCCGCGCCAACGATTTCGTGACCTTGGTTCACCGGACCTTCAAAGTCGGAGGGCGTGATCCAGTTGTTGTGGAAGTTGATGCTCATGCCGTTCGCGAAGTCCACACGCACCTGCACGGCGTCGTAGGCGTTGATGCCGTCGCGCGCGAGGCGTTTCTTCTGGCCGACGGCGGTGAGCGAAACGGGTTTGCTCCGGTAGTAATGCCAGATCAAATCCACCCAATGCGGCCCGACGTAGCTGAAGGGATCGCTTTGCTCGACCCATTTGAACGTGCTGGTGGACACTTCGAGCGGCTCTTCGAGATACGCCGTGCCATAGAGCGGCGGGCCAATGCGGTTCTGGATGTCGTTGCGGATGCGCAGATGGTCCGGGTCGTAGCGCTTGTGCATGTCCACCGCCACGACACGGTTCTGCGCCCGGGCCAGTTCAATGATCTGATCCGCCTCGGCGATGTCGAGGCACAGTGGTTTCTCAGAGATAATGTGCGCGCTGACGGCCAGGGAATCGAGTATCGGCTGCGTATGCAGGTGATCCGGCGTGGCGACGGCCATCACGTCGAGGTCGGGGAAATCGCGTAAAATGTCGCGCCAAGGTGTCGCGCCGTGAAAGCAACGTGGTGCGTGATGCGTGATGCGTGAAAAGAAATCGGCGGACTTCTTCGCCGAGGCGTCCGAGCGCGTGGCGATGGCGACGAGCTCAAATTTGACGTCGGCAAACTCGCGGGCGTGCTGGTCCAATCCCAGACGCGCGAGCTTGCCGGCAATACCGAAGCGTTGGAGATCGGCATAGGCGCGGAGATGAACATCACCGCCGAACATGCCGGCGCCGGCGAGGGCAATCTTGATGGTGCGATCCATGGGAAGGCGGTTTGTCGTTGGCGGGAGTTTTAGCGGGGCCGGAGCGGGGCGCAATGAATTTTGCACCGGGCGCACTTTCCGCTTTGCTCCCGGCGCGCGGCGTGGTTGAGTCTCGCGCGTGACGGGCGCCATTTTGAACGCGGTGGGAATTTTGATCGGCGGATTGATTGGCCTGAGCCGCAGCGCACCGCTTTCAGCCAAGACGTCGTCGTTCTTCCAACTCGTCCTCGGCGTGCTGACGGTGTTTTACGGCTTGCGCCTGGCCTGGATCAGCATCGGCGGTTCGGCCGGGCTGGTGCTCAAGCAAATCTGCATCGCGTTTCTGGCCGTAATGTTTGGCAAGCTGCTCGGCCACTGGCTGCATCTGCAAGCGGGGTCGAACCGCGCCGGCCAGTACGCGCGGAAGCTCATCGAGCAAAGCCAGCAGCAGGATGCGTTGCGTTTCAGCAACGGACTGACGTCCTGCGCGATTCTGTTTTGCGCCTCGCCGTTGGGGATTTTGGGGGCGATTCAAGACGGCCTGCCGGGCCAGCCGGATGGCCAGGGTTACTATTATCCTTTGGCCGTGAAAGCGGTGATGGACGCGCTGGCCATGATCAGTTTCGTGCGGCTGTTCGGCACGGGAGCGGTAGTGTCAGCACTGCCGGTATTTCTCTTTCAAGGCACGCTTACCCTGAGTTGTGCCATTTACTTGCAGCCCTTCTTGCAGGCGCATCAGTTGCTCGACTCGGTGAATGCGGTCGGCGGCCTGCTGCTCTGCACGGTGGGGATGGTAATTTTTGAGATTCGGCGGGTGGAGTTGGCCGATTTTCTACCCGCCTTGGCGGTTGCGCCGGTGCTTACGTGGTTTTGGCGGTAGCGGGCGGGGCGGACAGGCCTGCATCAAAGCAAAATTCAGACTTGTCACCCTGCGGCCAGTTGCTACCTTTTGCGGCCTTTTATGAAAGCTGACATTCATCCGAAGTATGTGGACGCGGAAATTCGTTGCGCCTGCGGCAATGTGATCAAGACCCGCTCCACCAAGTCCACGATCATCGTGGGCATTTGCAACGTTTGCCACCCGTTTTACACCGGTCAGCAGAAGTTCGTGGATACCGCCGGTCGCGTGGACAAGTTCCAGCAGCGTGCCGCGAAGACCCAGGCCGCGCAGGCGGCTTTTGCCGTGAAGAAAAAGAAAAAGTAGCCGCCACCCCTTTTACCGCCCGCCGTTCCGTGCTCCGGGACGCGGGCGGTTTTCTTTTCCCGCCCTGGTCCGGGGGAATTTGCGATCTACGATTTACGATTGATGATTGGCCTGTTGCTTGGCACGCCCCTCGGCAGCACCGCCTAAATCATCAATCCTAAATCTCAAATAGCCTATGGATTTCCGTCCGCACATTGACAAGTTCCGCCGCCGCCTGGCTGAGGTCGAAGCGGCGCTCAGCGATCCCAGGGTTTTTGATCATGCCCAGCGCGCGCAGGAACTCGCCAAGGAATACGCCCGGCTCAAGGAACTGGTCGCGGCAGGGGCAGACTATTTGAAGACCGTGGCCGATCTCGAATCAAACCGCGCGCTGCTCAAGAGCGAGCCGCCGGAGTCCGAGTTAGGCCAGATGGCAAGGGATGAGGTTGCCCGCCTGGAAGCGCAGGAGACCCAGGCTGCCCGGGCGCTCCAGTTCGGCCTCGTGCCGCCGGACCCCACCGATTCGCGGAACACCATCGTCGAAATCCGCGCGGGTGCGGGAGGGTCGGAATCCGCGCTGTTTGCCGCTGACCTGTTTCGCATGTACCACCGCTACGCAGAAGCGCGCGGCTGGAAAGTTGAACCACTGGATTCCAATCCGTCCGACCTCGGCGGTTTCAAGGAAATCGTCTTCGAGATCACTGGCTCGGATGTTTTCAGGCGGATGAAGTATGAGAGCGGAGTGCATCGCGTCCAGCGTGTGCCTGCGACTGAGGCGCAAGGCCGCATTCACACCAGCACCGCCACCGTGGCTGTGTTGCCCGAAGCCGAGGAAGTGGACATTGAAATCAAGCCCGATGAGGTCGAGATCAACTGCTGCCGCGCCTCCGGCAAAGGCGGCCAGGGCGTCAACACCACGGATTCGGCGGTGCAAATCATTCACAAGCCGACCGGCCTGATCGTGCGTTGCGCCGACGAACGCTCGCAGCAAAAAAACCGGCTCAAGGCCATGACGGTGCTTCGCTCGCGTCTCTTGGAACGCAAGGTAGCCGAGGAAAACGCCAAGTATGCCGCCCAACGCAAAGATCAGGTCGGCACCGGTGAACGCAGCGAAAAGGTCCGCACCTACAATTTCCCGCAAAACCGCGTGACCGATCACCGCATCGAAGTCACGCTCTACAATCTGGCGAACTTCGTCGAGGGCGACCTCGATCCGTTGATTGATCCACTCATGACGCACGACCTGGAGGCGCGTCTCGCCGCGCTCAATGCCTGACCATGAAACGGCTCTGTGTGTTTTGCGGTTCGAGTCACGGGAATTCTGCCGCGTTTACCGCTGCCGCGCATGCGTTGGGCGAAGCCATCGCAACCCGGGGCATTGAATTGGTTTACGGTGGCTCGCACGTCGGGTTGATGGGCGTGGTCGCCGATGCGGCGCTGGCGCGCGGCGGCAAAGTCATCGGTGTGCTGCCGCGCTTCATGGCCGACAAGGAACTCGCGCATCCCCAGCTCACCCAGTTGCACCTGGTGGGGACGATGCATGAGCGCAAACAACTCATGGCCGAACTGGCGGAGGGTTTTGTGGCTTTGCCCGGCGGTTTCGGCACGTTCGAGGAGATTTTTGAAGCCGTCACGTGGGCCCAATTGCATCTCCACAAATCGCCCTGCGCGCTCCTGAACGTGGAGGGTTATTACGATGCGCTCACCCATTTTCTGCGCGGCTCGGTCCAGCACGGATTCGTGCGCCAAAGCCTGCTCGACTCGCTCATCGTGGCCAAGTCGCCGGATGAATTGTTCGACCGCTTCGCCAGATTCCAACCGGAGAAATCTGAGAAGTGGATCCCGAAGAAAGTTATTTGAAGATGCTCGACTACTGATTCCCTTCTTAATCGTCATCTTTCTCGTAATCATAATCAGAAAGATACGCGATCAAGATGAAGATGAAGATGAAGATTACGATTTCATGAAGACTCCCCAAGGTTTGATTTTCGATTGCGACGGTACGCTGGCCAACACCATGCCCTTGCATTGGCGCGCGTGGCAGTTGATCACGCAACGCCACAATCTGCATTTCCCCGAGGACCGCTTTTACGCGCTCGGTGGCGTGCCTTCGCGCGACATTCTGAAGCTGCTCGCGCAGGAACAGGGTCGCTCGTTGGATCACATCGCCATTGCGCATGAGAAGGAGGAAGCCTACCTGCCGTTGATGGAACAGGTCGAACCCATCCATGCCGTCGTGGAAATCGCGAAGGCACATCACGGCAAAATCCCGATGGCCGTCGCCTCTGGTGGCACGCAGAAAATCATCTGTCAGGTCTTGGAGCACCTGAAGATTCGGCACCTCTTCGCCGCGATCGTGACCAGTGAGATGGTGAAGCATCAAAAACCCGCACCCGACATTTTCCTCGAGGCTGCCCGCCGCATCGGCGTGGACCCGAAACTCTGCCGTGCCTACGAGGATACCGATCTTGGCATGAAGGCCATTCGCGACGCGGGCATGGAGGCGGTGGATGTGCGTCCCCTGCACCCAAAACTCTGAGCCGTCATTCTGCCGCACCGCGGGCCGTCCGCGATTGACACCTTTATGCCGCCGGGGCATAAAGGGCTGACCCTTGCGACCGCCTGGCCCACCGACCATTGCCGGTACGGGGCGACCTTTGAATCCTTGTGAACAACGAACCGGACAGTTCGCAGACCATCTTTTGGACGAAGCGATGGGAAGTGGGGAAAACTCCGTGGGACTTCGGCGGTGTTCCACCCGCTTTGCTTTCGTATTTGCATCGCACCCACACCGCGACGACGGTCCTGATTCCCGGCTGCGGCACTGGCTACGAGGTGCGCGCTTTTCATGAAATGGGTTATGACGTCAGCGCCATTGAATTTTCCGCGCCCGCAGTGGCGCACGCACGCGAGGTCCTCGGGCCGCTGGGCGACCGCGTGATCCAAGGAAACTTCTTCAAGCACGACTTTGCCGGGAAGCAATACGGCGTGATCTATGAACGCGGTTTTCTCTGTTCGCTCCCGCCGGCGCGCTGGCCGGATTATGTGTCATGCATGGCTGCCTTGATTCCCGCGGGCGGAAAACTCGCCGGGCTGTTCCTGTATGGCCAGGAGCCAGAGCCACCGCCCTTTCCCCTGACCACGGAAACCGCCGCGAGACTCCTCGGCAGCCACTTCCGTCTGGTGCAGGACGAGCCGGTGACCGAGTCGGTGCCGGTTTACCAAGGACTCGAACACTGGCAGGAATGGGAACGGATTGGAGTCCTTCCCTGAAGGGTGGGCGTTGATGGCGTGGGACAGAGCGCTTCAGAACTCCCGCCGCGAAGCAGGCTGCCGCTGTTCCTTGAATCGCCGATCGTTGACCTTTTCCACTCCGACCGCCGGAAGCATGAAGTTCGTGAAGCGTTCGGCTGGCATTTCCCGCTTTCCTGAGTTCAAAATTCTCCTATCGTCGTTGCGTCATGTTCTCAGAGATCAAATCAGTTCACTTTGTTGGCATTTGCGGGACGGCGATGGCCTCGGCGGCGGCGGCATTGAAAGAAAAAGGCTACGAAATCACCGGCTCGGATCAGGCGGTTTATCCGCCCATGTCCACCTTCCTCGCCGAACGCAAGATCGCGGTGATGGATGGCTACGCCGAGCGCAACCTGGCGCACAAGCCCGACCTCGTCGTCATCGGCAACGCCATCTCCCGCGGCAATCCGGAGGCGGAGTACGCGCTGGATCACAAGCTGCGGTTTTGCTCGTTGCCAGATTTGTTGCGGGAATTTTTCATCCGCGGAAAGCGTTGTCTCGTTGTCAGCGGCACCCACGGCAAAACCACCACGACTTCGCTGCTGACCTGGGTTTTCGAACACAACGGGCTGAACCCGAGCTTTCTGATCGGCGGCATTCCGACAAATCTGGGGCAGGGCGCGCGCTTCACGGACAGCCCGTGGTTCGTCGTCGAGGGCGACGAGTATGACACGGCTTTCTTCGACAAGCGCAGCAAGTTCATCCATTACCTGCCCGAGGTTGCGATCATCAACAACCTCGAGTTCGATCACGCGGACATCTTCGCGGACCTCGCGGCGGTGCAGAAGACCTTTTCGCACTTCATCCGGCTCGTGCCGCGGAATGGCCTGCTGCTCGGCAACGGCGACGATCCGAATCTCGCGCCCTTGCTGAACGTGAACTTTTGTCCCGTGAAACGGTTCGGTCTCGGCGAGGCAAACGCCGTCCGCGCGACCAACATCCGGCTGGGGCCGAGCGCCAGCGAGTTCGAGATTCCGAGCGCGAAATTCCACATCAATCTGGTCGGTGAACTGAACGTCCGGAACGCGCTGGCCGTCGTGGCGGCCGCTAAGCATTGCGGGCTGTCGAACAAGCAAATCCAATCCGCGTTCGATACGTTCAAAGGCATCAAGCGCCGGATGGAAGTGCGCGGTATCTCCGGCGGTGTGACGGTGATTGATGACTTCGGCCACCACCCGACGGCGATCCGCGAGACGCTGCGGGCGCTGCGGGTGAAGTACGCGCGCGACAAAATCTGGGCCATCTTCGAGCCGCGGAGCAATACGACGCGCCGTAACGTTTTCCAGCACGAACTCGCCGCTGCATTCACCGACGCCGACGGCGTGATCGTTTCGCAGATCGCGCGGCTGGAACTGCTCAGACCGGATGAGCGGTTGAACCCGGAACAGTTGATGCAGGATTTGAAGTCTGCCGGTAAGAGCGCTGCCTATCTCCCGGACGCTGATGCGATCGTGCATCACGCGGGCAGCCAGGTGCAGCCCGGCGACGTGGTCGTGGTTTTCAGCAACGGCGGTTTTGGCGGAATTCACAGCAAACTGCTGGACCGCTTCGCGCGGCGCTGATTCATTCGGCCCCGGATTGACGCGGGCGGCTACGGATTGAAAAGGGCCTCGGCCAGATAATCCGCGATGTGCATGACCCGCATCGTGCTGCCGGTTTTCTTGAGGCCGGCACGGATTTGCATCAGGCAGCCAGGATTGCCCGTCACCACCAGGTCAGCCTTCGTTCGCAAAATGCTTTCCGTCTTGCGGCGCTGAAGTTGTTCGGCCATTTCCGGCTCGGTCAAATTGTACGTGCCTGCGCTGCCGCAGCAGACGTCCGACTCGGTCAACTCGACGAAGTTTTTTCCCGCAACAGCTTTTACCATTTCGCGTAGCTGTTCGGGCGCGAGGACGGGGGGCATGCCGCGAAGCTAAGAAACGTCGCCGGGCTTGGCGAGCGATTTTCGAAATTGAGGAATGGGAGACGGTTCCAACCGTTTCATCATGCGCATTTGCAAAATCACCCGACTGAATTCTGATGTTAGCGAGCGCGTGATTCGCCGCGCAATTAGGTGATGTGCTTATCCGACTAGAAATTTTTGCGCAAAACCAGCGCGCAGGCTTGCCGCGCTTCACGCGGAGCGGGTAATTTGTAGTCTTCCAAGGGACGCGTTGACGTTCGGGCGGAATCGCATGCATACGACCGAAGCTTTTCTGCAAGACCTGGCGGTGGTGATGATCGTCGCCGGAGTGGTGACGATTTTGTTTCACCGATTCAAGCAACCGGTCGTGCTTGGCTATATCCTTGCTGGGGTGATTGTCGGCCCGCATACGCCGCCTTATCCGCTGATCCACGACGAAACTACGATCAAGACGCTGGGCGAACTCGGCGTGATCCTGCTGATGTTCGCGTTGGGATTGGAGTTCAGCCTGCGCAAGCTGAAGCAAGTTGGCGTGCCAGCGTTGATCGCGGCGTTGTTGGAAATTCTGTTGATGATCTGGCTCGGCTACCAGATCGGTCGCGCGTTTGGCTGGAGCACGATGGACAGCCTTTTTCTCGGCGCAATCCTTTCGATCTCCTCGACCACGATCATCATCAAGGCGCTGAACGAACTCGGCAAAAGCAAGGAGCCGTTCGCCCAACTCATCTTCGGCATCCTGATTCTGGAGGACATTCTGGGCATTGCGATGATTGCGCTGCTCTCAGGCATCGCGATGACGGGCGCGTTGAGCGCGGCGGAGGTGGGCTTGACGCTGGGAAAGCTCGCGGTGTTTCTCGTGGTGGTGCTGGTGGTGGGATTGATCACCGTGCCGCGGTTGCTGGGCTACGTGGCAAAATTCAAGAGCAACGAAATGCTGCTCATCACGGTGCTCGGGTTGTGCTTCGGGGTTTCGCTGCTGGCGGCCAAGTTGGGTTACAGCGTGGCGCTGGGTGCGTTCGTCATCGGCGCGGTGATTGCAGAGGCGCGGGAAATTCACCGCATCGAGACGTTGATTGAACCGGTGCGCGATATGTTCAGCGCGATTTTCTTCGTGGCCATCGGCTTGTTGATTGATCCGAAAGTGTTGCTGGAATACTGGCTGCCGATCCTGGTCATCACGCTGGTCATTGTGGTGGGCAAGGTGTTGACGTGCAGTTTTGGGGCATTCGTGGGTGGCAATGACACTCGCACTTCACTGCGTGTCGGCATGGGGTTGGCGCAGATCGGTGAATTCTCCTTCATCATCGCGTCGCTCGGCATGACGTTGAAAGTGACCAGCGGGTTTTTGTATCCGATTGCGGTTGCGGTGTCGGCGATCACCGCCTTGCTGACCCCGTACCTGATCAAAAGCGCCGATGGGTTGGTGAACGAATTTGACCGGCACGCGCCGCGTTCGCTGGTGAATGGCCTGGAACTGTACACCCGCTGGGTCGGTCAGTTGGGCAGCCAACGGCCAGCCAATCTGGCCAACAAATTTCTGCGGCGATGGTTTGCCCAGATTGCCCTGAATGTGACGCTGATCACGGCGGTGTTCCTCGCCGGGGGATTCGTCGGGCAGCGACCGCCGGCATGGTTGAAGCACCTGGGGTGGAGCGAGCAAATTTTGAAAGCGACCCTTTGGCTGGCGGCGATGGTGCTTTCACTGCCCATGTTCATCGCGGTCTCCCGCAAACTTCAGGCGGTGGGTTTGCTGATCGCCGAAACCAAGGTGACCAAAGTGGCGGCAGGTGAACGTGCGGTGGCGATTCAGGCGGTCTTGGCCCAGGTGATTCCGATGGCCGGTTCAGTGATGCTGGGCTTGTACGTCCTGGTGCTGAGTTCGGCTTTGTTGCCGCCGCTCAATGTGCTGATCGTCCTGCTCTTTCTCGTGGGCTTTATCGCGTGGTTGCTACGCCGGTCGTTCATCAAGGTGTATTCCAAAGCCCAGAACGCGCTGGAGGAGACGTTTGCCCAGCCACGAGCCGCGCATCCGCAGCCTGCAGCTGGAGCGATGCCACCGCTGTTGCGGGAGGCGAATCTGGAAACCGTACACCTTCCGGCAAACTCGACAGCTGTGGGAAAATTGATCCGGGAATTGGGGCTTCGCAGCCGCACGGGGGCGAGCATCGTGGGCATTGAACGGAACGGCGACAGCCTGATCAATCCGGGCCCGGACGAGGAACTGCAACCCGGCGATCAGATTCTTTTGCTCGGAACCGCGGCGAAACTGGCCGCGGCCCGTGCTGAACTGACGCGCCCGAGCAGTCCAGCTAGCTGAAACGAATACGCACCACCGAACCTATGGTTTGACCGCCGCCGGTTCATACTGTTTGTTGGCCGACGGGGCCGTGCTCCAATCCGGCGGCGGGGAATTGAGGTTGGCGGTGATACGCTCCTTGAGATCGGCGTACATCTGGTTGGTGATGGCCTCGAGATGGCCGCGCGCTTCATTCGTGCGGCCAGCCAGCCATTTCAGCCGGGCAAAGTGAACCTGCACGCCCTGGCGTTCGATGTCGTCGCGCGCGAGGTTGTAAGCGTTGGTCCAGGCGGAGAGGGCGTCGTTGGTGCGCAGGGGGCGGATGCCGTAATACGTACGGGCGACGTCGGCGGCCAGCAGGAAGCTGTTCGGCTCGATCTTCTGCGCTCGCGCGTAAAGCTCCAGCGCCTTGTTGAACACATCCTGCTCGCGGATGTGGTAATACTCCATCGCGTCCTTGCGGAAGAGGTACACGGTGGTGCCGAAGTTCTGATAATAGACGGTCTCCTCCGGGTTGAGTTCGATGGCCTTGGCGTAATACTCAAACGCCTTCTTCACTTCCCCGAAATGGCCGTAGTGGTTGGCGAGGTTGTTCCAGACAGCGGGATTCTTTGGGTCCAACTCCCTTGATTTTTCCATGTGGACCACGGCGGCTTCCTCTTCCTGCAAGTCCTGCAACAGGCCGGCGTAGGCCAGGTGGGCGCGGGCGTGATTCGTGTGGCGCGCGAGAAAGTCCTCGTAGCCCTGCCGCACGGGGGCCATGCGGGCGTGGATGCGCTTGTTCAGGGCGGCGTCCGACTCGCCCGCGCCTTTGGCGGCGAAAGCATTGTTGTCCTGAATCCACTGGTCCACCTCCGCTTCAGCGTCGTCGTCGGCTGCCATCACTTTCTTGAATTCCTGCTCCACCGGGTCATCGGTATTGACGATGGGAATCGCCGCGCCTGTGTGCTGGTGGACGAGATTGCTAACCGCCACCGGGGTATTGGTGGCAAGCATGGCGCCGACGAGGCCGACGAGGAGTTCGTTCACGGGAGCATGCTATCACAGTGGCGGCTGATGTCTATTCGGCAGCCGCCGCCGGGGATTCAGACAGGGGGATTCGGCGTCCGTTCGATCTTTGGTTTCGGTTCAAACCTCCTTCACCCGCCCCCAATAAACATCCAGCCGCTTGGTGAGGTTGAGTTTGATGGCTTTGACGAGCACACTGGCTTCGATTCGCTGGCCGGCGGCGACGATTTCCTTGAGCGTCATGCCCGAGCGCAGGGCGAAGCTGCCTTGCGCGATGATCGGGCCTTCATCCAGGTGCATGCTCACGAAATGCGCGGTGACGCCGACAATCTTCACGCCGTGTTCGTAAGCCTGCCGGTATGCCTGCGGGCCGGGAAAGCTGGGGAGTAGGGAAGGGTGGATGTTGATGATCTTGTTCTTGTAGCGCCAGACAAAGCCCGGCGAGAGGATTTTCATGAAGCGCGCCAACACGACGAAGTCCACCTCGTGTTCGTCGAGCACCTCCAGCGTCCGTTGTTCAGCTGATGGCCGGTCGTCCCACGGCATGTGAACGAAGGGCAGGTTGTGCCTCCGGGCCAGCGGCGCGAGGGCTGTGTGGTTGCCGATCACGACGACCGGTTGGGCCTTGAGCTGGCGGGCGTGTTGCGCGGCGAGGATCGCTTCGAGACAATGCGCCTCCTTCGTGACGAGCAGCGCATAGCGCTGGCAGCGGTTGGGCTCGGTGAAGCGGATGCGGATTTCCATGCCGAGCGCGTTAGCGAGTTGCTTCAACCCGGCCCGGACGGTGGCTTCGTTGAAACCCGTTGCTTTCCAGGAGGCTTGGAGGGTCATGCCAAACTGGCCGCGCGTGACTTTTTCCTCCAGCGCTTCAATGTTGGCCTTTTGCTCGAACAACAACCCGGTGACCCGGGCGACCACACCGGTTTTGTCGCGTCCGATGACGGAGATGGTGGCAAAGCGTTTCATGGCGCAGGAAATCTAACGGATGGCTGGCTCGGGAATCCACATCTTCCGGCGTGAACATGCGGGAGAATCCCTTGGTCAAGGCCGGATCAAGTTCCTTCCCGGCGCAAATACTTTGACCCGCCTCGCAACTTTTTCTAGCTTGGATTGTTACTTCCTTCGCACGAGAAGCGTAATCGAATGGCTCTGGACTCCGTAAAAAGCCTTTTTGCCACCATCGTCGGCGCCACGCCGGACGAAATCGGGGAATTGCGCAAAGCCTGGCAAGTGGCCGCCGAGAACGGCTCGCAGGAAACGCTGCTCGCCTTCATCTGCCGCGAGCGCGGCGTGGCCGAGGATCTCTTCCTGCAACGGCTGGCCCAGACACTGAACTGGCCTTTCCTCGAACTGGCTAAACTCACCGTCCAGCCCGAGGCGCGCAACAAGATCTCCACCAAGGTCGCCTTCCAATATTCCGTCCTCCCCACCGCCGTCAACAATGGCGCAGTGCAGGTGGCCGTGAGCAATCCGTTCGACACTGCCATGCTCAACGCCGTGCGGTTCGACGCCCGCGGGCCGGTCGAGTTCGCGCTGGCGCCCAAGGTGGAACTGGAAAAAGCGCTCAAGCGCTACTACGGCGTCGGCGCGGAAACCCTCGACGAAATGGACGAGGAGGTGGCGATGGACCTCGACCTGCCGGCGGACAAGGAAATTACCGAGGGCGATCAGGAGGCCAGCGTCATCAAGTTCGTCAACCAGGTCATCTGGGAAGCCTACAAGGATCGCGCCACGGACATTCACCTCGAACCGCAGGAGGACGAACTCCGCATCCGTTACCGCATTGACGGCATTCTGCATCAGACGCCGATGCCGCCGCAGTTGAAGCGTTTTCAGCCGGCGATTATTTCCCGCATCAAAGTCATGAGCGGGATGAACATTTCCGAGAAGCGCCTGCCGCAGGACGGCCGCATCAACGTTCGCATCAAGGGCGAGGAAATTGACATCCGCGTCTCGACGGTGCCGACCGTTTATGGCGAATCGGTTTCGCTCCGCTTGCTCTCGCGCGGGAAAATTTTCCTGAGCCTCGACAAGCTCGGTTTCTCGCCCAAGGACGAAACCGCCATTCGCGAAATCATCGTCAAGCCGCACGGCATTCTGCTCGTCACCGGCCCGACCGGCTCGGGCAAGTCCACGTCGCTCTACGCGATGCTCTCGACGATCAACTCGATCCAGAAACGCATCATCACGGTGGAAGAGCCGGTGGAATATGAATTGCGCGGGATCAACCAGATCGCCGTGCGGCCGGAGATCGGGCTGACGTTTGCGATGGGCCTGCGCCACATTTTGCGCCAGGACCCCAACGTGATCATGGTCGGCGAAATCCGTGACCTCGAAACCGCGGAGATCGCGATTCGCGCGGCGCTGACGGGTCACTTGGTCTTCTCGACGCTCCACACCAACGACGCGCCGAGCGCCTTCACCCGGTTGATTGACATGGGCATCGAGCCATTCCTCGTGGCGTCGTCCATCGAGGCGATCATGGCGCAACGTCTCGTGCGCACGATCTGCCCCGTCTGCAAGACCGAGCAGAAGGTCGAGCGAAGCTACCTGCGGAAGATCGGTTTCCCGGAGGAGGAGATTGATTCGACCAAATTCATGCACGGCGTCGGCTGTGAGGATTGCCGCCAGCTTGGCTACCAGGGCCGGCTCGCGATTTACGAATTGCTCGTGCTGAACGAAGCTTTGCGGCCGCTCATCTTGGGCCGGGCGGCCTCCTCCACCATCGCGCAAAAGGCGATGGACCAGGGAATGCGCACGTTGCGGGTGGATGGCTGGAACAAGGTCAAGAACGGCATCACCACCATCGAGGAGGTGCTGCGCGTGACGCAGATCGAGGAACATCTGGATGCGCTTGGCGACAACGAAAAGACTGGCATGTGGGGCAAGAGCCAGCAGAAGTGAGGCGGGTGGGGGATTTATGATTTACGATTTGAGATTTACGATTGGCGAGCCGGCCCTCGCGCAATTCGCTTCACGTTCCACGGTTCACGCGGCGCGCTTTTCCTCTTAGCATGGCTCGCTGGCATTCATGCAACGTTCTGCAAGTCGGCGCCGACCGCCGCTGTGTGTGGCAGTTCGACGCGCGTAACGGGGAATTCAAGCTGGGCCGTGAGCAGGTGGCGCTCGAGGGCGACGCGTTGCCCTACGCGCTCGTCACGAAAACCTGGCGCTCGCTCTGGCAGCCGAAGCTGAACATCGCCTGGCTGCCGGCCGAAAATACCTTCCTCCGCGTCATCCACATTCCCAAGAGCAGCCTCGCCGAGACCTGTTCGATGGTGGAATTGCAGTTGGAGAAACTCTCGCCCATCCCGGTCACGCAGGTTGTCTGGAGTCTGCACGTCCTGCCGCAAGCGACCGGCGAATTGCAGACGGTGATCGTCCTGCTCGCCGAGCGTGAGGCGGTGGAGCAATTCCTCGGGAAGCTGGAAGGACAGGGCTATCTGCCGGACCGGCTGGAAATTCCGGTGCTCGACCAACTGGTAACCACGACCGCAGGCGAGGATGGCGCGTGGGTGTTTCCGACCTCGAATGGCGTCAAAAGTTCCGCGCTCGTCGCCTGGTGGCAGGGCGGCACGCTGCAAAGCCTCAGCCTGGTTTCGCTGCCGGAAATCGGCGACCGCCTGCCGGCGTTGAAGGCGCAACTGTCGCAAATTACCTGGGCCGGCGAACTCGAAGGCTGGATCACCGGCCATCCAGCCTGGCATCTGGTGGCGCCGGACACCCTGGCCGGTGAATGGGAAAATTTACTCCGGCAGGCCGTGGACGCGCCCGTGCGGCTGATTGCTTCGCCGCCGCCGGCGCAACTCGCCGCCTTGACGGCCAAACGGGCGGCGGCCAGTGAGGCCAGGGCCAGCCTCATGCCGCCGGAATACGCCAAGCGTTACCAGCAGCAGTTCCACGACCGGTTGTGGATGCGCGGCCTCGGCGCCATCGTTTCCGTGTACGTCGTTGGCGTGGTGATCTACCTGCTCGCGCTGGCGGTCTTGAATTGGAAGACGGAAGCCGTGGAGACCAAGGTCAAGGAACTCGGCCCCACCTACACCAACGTCATGCAACTCACCGCCCGCCTCGATGTGCTGAAGGACCGGCAGGCGCTCAAGTTTGCGGCGCTCGACTGCTGGAAGGCCCTGGCGGAAACCATGCCCGGTGAACTGCAACTGGAAGGATTCAATTTCAGCGATGGTCGCAAACTCCAATTGAACGGCACCGCGGCCACGGGGATGGAAAAGGCGATTCTGGATTTCAGTGATGCCCTGCGCGCGGCTCGCGCCACGGATGGTCAGCCGCTGTTCGACGCGAAGAAAACCGAGCCGCCGCGCACGACCGTCGGCCCGGGCGGAGCGTTGACCTGGCGGTTCAACCTCGAACTTTCGCGAGCGGAGGCGCAATGAAGGGCTATTTCGCCAATCTCAATTCGACCGAGCGCCGCTTCGTGGTGGTGGTCCTGCTGATCGTGTTCACCGCCGTCAACGCCTGGCTGGTGTGGCCGCGCTTCAGCGATTGGAAGGTGTACCAGGGCCGGCGCGCGCGGGCCCAGGACACCGTCGGCAAGTTCGAGCAAAAGATCGCGCAGAAGGCGGCCATCGAGGCGCAGATCAAACAATTTGAGAGCGAAGGTGCTTCGGTATTGCCGGAAGATCAGGGCAGCGATTTCGCGCGGGCCATCATTTCGCAAGCCGCCGCCAGCAGCGTGACCATCATCCAAAACAGCCCGCAGCCCGAGCGCACCAACCAGTTTTTCGTCGAGCGCTCGCAGGCCCTGGTCACCCAATCTACCGAGGCCCAGTTCGTGGATTTCCTCTACAAGCTCGGCTCCGGCAATTCGCTCGTGCGCGTGCGCGGGCTTTCGCTCGGGCCGGACGCGCCGCGCCAGAACCTGAAAGCCAATTTGACGCTGGTGTGCAGCTACCAGAAGAAAGCGCCCGTCCGCCCCGCGCCCGCTGCCCCGGCGTCCAAGTCCGCCGCGCCCGCGCCCAAGCCGGCGCCCGGCGACAAACCGCCCGCTTCCGGCGTGCCCAAACCTTCAACGCCACCCAAGAAATGAAAACGATTCTCACCCTGCTGCTGCTGACGGGCCTTGCGCTGTCGGCGCAAACTCCGCCCGGCAACGGCGCTCCCGCGCTGCCGATTCCCGCGCCGGTGACGGTGCGCGAAACCAATGCGGCGACGTCCGGCCTGCCGGCATTCCCCGCGCCGACCCCCGGTCAGCGCCGCGTGCGCGGTGTCGAAACCAATCGTCCCGCCGCGTCGCCGGGTCTGCCTGGAGCTTTGCCCGCCGCGACTGTCCCCGGCGCGAATCCACCGGCCACGCCGCCCGCGGCTCCAGCCGCCGGATTGCCCGCCCCCGGCGCCGCCAAGCCCGTGGCGACTCCCAGCACCACTCCCGCGCCTGTTGCCGTGGTGGCGGAAGAGGTCATGTTTGCGCCGAAGACCATCAACTACACCGGGGCGGAACTGGGACAGGTGTTGCAGAAGTACGCCGAGCTCATCGGGCGGAATTTGTTGCGCGCGCCGACCGCCGAGCAGCCGCTCAAGACGCCGGTTTTCTTCGTGAACCAGACGCCGCTGACCCGCACGGAGGCGATTCAGGCCTACCAGGTGGTGCTTGCGATGAATGGCGTTTCGCTGGTGGAGGTGGGGGAAAAATTCCTGAAGGTGGTGACTTCGCAGGAAGCGACCGCCACGGGTCAGAAACCGGTGATTGCCACCTCGACGAATGAACTCCCCGAGATGGGCCAGTTTGTGACCTATATTGTGCAGTTGAAATACGCGAAGCCCACCGAAATGGTGCAGGTGCTGACGCCCTTCCAAAGCGGCAAGATCGCCAACGCGATTTTCGGCATCGAAGGCACGCCAACGCTGGTGCTGCGGGATTTCACCGAGAACGTGAAGCGCATGCTGGAGATGATTGAGAAAGTGGACATCGGCGTGCCGTCGGAGTTCGAGTCCGAGGTGATCCCGATCAAGTTCGCCAAGGCGGAGGAAATTGCGAGTGCCCTGAGTTCGCTGAGCGGGAGTGGCACGACCACGACGGTCGGCACGCGCGCCACGAGCGGCAGCGGCGGCCCCTCGGGCATTGGCACGCGACCGGGCATGGGCGGTTACCAGCAGGGCGTCGGCGGCATGACCACGCCGAGCGCGTTGGGCACGGTCGGTTCCACCGGCACGCCTTCCGGCGGCGGCAGCTTCAGCGACCGCATCAATCAGATCATCAATCGCGCCGCCAAGGGCGGTACCAGCGGCTCGGGTGATTTCCAGATCATCGGGCCGAACAAGATCGTGGCGGACGTGCGCTCGAATTCGCTGATGGTGTTCGCCTCGCGCGGCGACATGCAGACGATCAAGAAGATCATTGATCAACTGGACGTGGTGCTGGCGCAGGTCCTGATCGAAACGGTCATCATGGACGTGTCGCTGTCTGATTCGAAGAGTTTCGGTTTGAGCTACCTTCAGAAGCCGCAATCGGTGGGCAATCTCACCGCCATCGGCGGTTTGAACAATGTCGGGTTCCTGTCGCAGAACAGCTTTTCCGCGTTGACCAACGGGGTCTCCTCGCTTGGTGGCGGCTTGAGTTATTTCGGCCGGCTGGGGCAGGATCTGGACGTGACCCTGACGGCGCTGGCGGGTGACAGTTCGGTGAAGGTCATTCAGAAGCCGCGCATCATGACGTCGCACGCTACCATGGGTTCGATCTTCATCGGCAGCACCGTGCCGTACGTTTCCAGCACCTACTACGGCGGCGGCTATGGCGGCGGGCCGAGTTCCTCCTATCAGCAGTTGCGGGTCGGCATCAACTTGCAGGTCACGCCGTACGTCAACCAGGACGGCTTGGTGGTGATGCACATTGACGAGGCCATTGACGAGTTGGGCAAGTCAGTCCCGATCACGGGCGTCGGTGACGTGCCGTCCACTGTGAGCCGCACCCTCTCCGGTGAAGTGGCCGTGCAAGACCGCGAAACCATCGTCTTGGGTGGTTTCATTCGGTCCAGCGGCAGCGAGGGAAGATCGGGGGTTCCGGTACTGAAGGACATTCCCTTGCTCGGCATGCTCTTCAACAAGACCGAGAAATCCAAGGACCGCAGTGAGCTCATGGTGCTGATGCGTCCGACCGTCTTGCGCACGCCGGAACTGGCCGCGCGGCACACCTTGGACGAGAAATCGCGTCTGCCCCTCATCCGGAAGGCCGAGGCCGAAAACGCCGCCGAGGAATCCAAACGCATCAAGGGCGCGGACAAAGAACTGGGCCCCAGCCGCCACGCCGAGGTTTATCTTCCGGGTTCGACGCCGGGAACGAATGTAGTGCGCGATGCCAAGGGCTTCCTGCCACCGCCGCAATGAGCCGGCCGTTGCGCGAGAGGAGATTTGTCTGAAACCAACCGAACGCATGAAGCTTCCGCCGCCCGTCCCGCTGAACCGCCGCCGGTCCGGCGGCGGCTGGCTGCTGGCCGTCCTGCTGGGCGGTTTGCTTTCAGTGACGACCGTCCGGGGGGATGTGGTTGTGACGAACTGTGTGGAAGCGGAACTCGCCGCGGCCGTGACGGCGGGAGGCTTGGTTGCGTTCAGCGGAAGCTGCAATCTCACGCTCACCGCGCCGATCAACATCGCCGCCGACACGATTCTCGACGGCAACGGGCAGACCGTGACTGTTAGCGGTGGCAATTCCAATCGCATCTTCAACGTGGCGTCCGGGATCAATCTGACGATCCGCGGCTTGACCCTCAGCAACGGCACGAGCACGAACGGCGGCGCGCTCTTCATCGCCTCGGGCGCAACCGTGCTCTTGACGAATTGCACCTTCTCCAGCAACCGGGCAATCGGGTCGAACGGCCTGGCGGGTGCGAATGGTGCGACCAACACGAGCATCGCGCCGGGTGGCGGCAACGGCGGCGCGGGGACGACCGTGCGCGGCGGCGCGATTTACAATCTTGGCGCGCTGACGCTGCGGAACTGTTCGCTGCTGAGCAACACGGCCGTCGGCGGCAGCGGCGGCAACGGCGGCAACGGCGGCAACGGTGACTTTCAGGGCGGCAATGGCGGGGCGGGCGGGGCCGGGGGGGCGGCGCAAGGCGGCGCGATTTACAACAGCGGCGTGCTGACGCTGCGGGATTGCGCGTTCTCCAGCAACGCGATTCAAGGTGGCAACGCGGGCACGGGCGGCGCGGCGGGTACGGGGGCGTTCAATGGCTGGCCCGGCATTGGCGGCGCGGGCGGCGTTGCCTTGGGCGCGGGTGTTTACAGTACGCAGACGGTCACGGTGGTGAACTGTACGTTCGCGGATAACGCCGCACTGGGTGGCCATAGCGCCGCGGGCGGAACCCTTGGCAGCGGCAACGGCAGCACCGGGAATCGCGGCGGCGACGCCGCCGGCGCCGGCTTGTGCAGTGTGGGTTCGGGCGCGCTGACGAATTGCACCTTCTACACTAATCGCGTCACCGGCGGCAATGGTGGCAACGGTGGCGCAGGCGATTTCAATGCGGGCAACGGCGGCGATGGTGGCAACGGCAGCGGCGCCGGGCTGTACAGCGCGGGGAATATCTTCGTGGTCAATTGCACGTTTGCCGCTGGCGGTGCGTTTGGCGGCACGAACGGTGTGGCCGGCAGCGGCGGTTTTCCGGGGTCGGATGGCCATCTCGGCCAGGCGCGCGGCGGCGGCCTCGCCAGCGGCGGGGCGACCTTTACGCTGAAGAACACGCTCATCGCCACGAATCATGCCGGTGGCGGCGGCTACGGCACCATCGTGGACGCCGGTAACAATCTGAGCGCCGACGCGAGCCTGAGTTTTGGCGCGAGCAGTTTCAAGAGCCTCGAGCCGAAGCTGGGCGCATTTGCCACCAATGGCGGTTTCATCCAGACGTTGCTCCCGCTCGCCGGCAGCCCCGCCATTGATGCGGGGGATGCCGCAGTCGGATTGGGTTTCGATCAGCGTGGGGTGGCGCGTCCGTCCGGCCTCAAGCCGGATATTGGCGCCGTGGAAGTGGCGATGCCGGTGTTCACGTTGACGCCCGCGAGCCGCACCAATGCCACGGGCAGCAGCACGACCTTTGCTGCTCTGGCGACCGGCGAGGGGACGCTCGCCTACCGGTGGCGCTTGAACGGCACGAACATTTCCGGCGCGACCGCGACGAATTACGCCATCGCCACCGTCGCGACGAACCATGCGGGCGATTACACGGTCGTGGTGACCAACAGCTATGGCGCGATCACGAGCACGGTGGCCAAGTTGACGGTGGTCATTCCGCCCTCCGTCACCACGCCACCAACCGGGGTTTCGATCTTTCCCGGTGGCTCGGCGACCTTCACCGCCGCCGGAACCGGTACGGCGCCCCTGGGTTACCAATGGCAACTGAACGGCGCAACTTTGTCCGGCGCGACGACGACGACGCTGCAACGCAACAACGCGCAAGTGTCGGACGCGGGCTACTACACCCTGGTCATTACGAACGTCGGTGGCAGTGTGACGAGTCAGCCGGCAATCTTGAAAGTATTGGTGACGCCGACGCTGGGCCAGGCGCGGGGCAGCCGGACGAATTTCCAATTCACGTTTTCTTCGGTCATGGGCGTGAGCTACGTGGTGGAATACAAGAACGACCTCACGAACCCAACATGGACGCCGCTCTTTACCAACACCGGCAACGGCGGCGTGATCACGCAACTGGACGCGCCGGCGAATCTGCGGAGCCGGTTCTACCGCGTGATCGCGCGGTGACCGGCCCGGGTGATCGCCACTTCCGAAAACGCCGGCTTGCGGAATGGGCCGGCCCGGTCAATTTTCTCCGCAGCCATGTTTAAGACCCCCAGGCTTACCCGGAGGCGAATGGCGCTTGCGCTCGTGATCGCGCTGGCGGCGGACGCGCTGCAAATCCCGACCCAGTTCACGCCGCCGGTCCTGGGAATCATTGACGTGGTGGCGATGATCCTGACCAGCCTGGCGTTGGGTTTTCACGTGTTGCTGCTGCCCACGTTCGTGATCGAGCTTTTCCCGCTCGTGGACATGGCGCCGACGTGGACCGGTTGCGTGCTCGCGGTCATTGCGTTGCGCCGCAACCGGAGCGAGCCGGCGCCGGTGAATATGACCCCGCCTGTTTCAGCGGGCGGCGAGTTGGAAGTGGTTTCGGACGCGGCGAAGCAGAATCTGCCGCCGAAGCTCCCGCCAACCGGTGGCGTGTGAATTCCGGCGTGCGGCGGTCAACCGCCGCGCTCTGCCGTCACGGCTCGCGCTTGCGCGCCAACCAGAGCATGGCCGCGCCAAAAATCAGCAACACCAATCCCCAGGTGAGGTTGATGTTGATGTCCAGGGAGCGTTTGTAAATCTCGGAGCCCTTGGTAACCAAGCCGTAACCCACCAGTACCACACCGTAAAAACTGAACATCAGTCCGATGGGAAATCGTAAATCAAAGTTCATAGTGAGATGAAGTTGAGGGTTACCAGAAGATGATGTTCAAAACGAGCGTTGCCAGGAGAATGATGACGCCCAACGTCACCGGGCGTTGATACCACGGTTCATCTTCCGCCTTGGGTTTCGGGGTGAGTGAATACACCAGCCCGGTCAGTTCCTGATCAGTCTTCGTGCGCTTGGTCACGAGCGAAATCAAGATCGTCAGCACGAAACAAGAGGTCCAAGCGACAATCGCCATCGTGAAGTTCTGGCCCATCTCGCTGTTGAAGTTGAATTTCTCCGCCAGCCACGCGCCCTTGATGCCCACCTCCGCACCCTTGGTGTGCGCCAGGCCATGAAACAACGCCGCGCCCGCCGTGCCGCCCAGCAGTCCCCAGAAGGCGCCGTGCCCCGTCGTGCGCTTCCAGAACATGCCGAGGAGGAATGTCGCGAACAACGGCGCATTCACGAAGCCGAAGACGAGCTGCAACATATCCATGATGTTGTTGAATTTTGACGCCAGGTAAGCGCAGCCAATACTGATGATGATGCCAAACACCGTCGCGAACCGCCCCATCCAAAGGTAATGGCCATCCGATTCCTTCGGCTTGATGTAGCTCTGATAAATGTCGTAGGTCCAAACCGTATTGAACGCCGTGACGTTGCCGGCCATGCCGGACATGAACGACGCCATGAGCGCCGTGAAGCCGATGCCCAGCAAACCAGTAGGCAGATATTTTGCCAGCAACGCGGGAATGGTCATGTTGAAGTCCGGCGAACCATCCTTGGCCAGCGGGATGATGTTGCCGCCGGCTTGTTGCAAGGCAATCGCGATCATGCCTGGCAGGATCACCAGCGCGGGAAACAACATCTTCGGCACCGCTGCGATTAAAGGTGTGCGCCGCGCCGCCGACATCGAATTCGCAGCCATAGCGCGTTGCACGACCAAAAAGTCCGTACACCAATAGCCGAACGAGAGCACAAAGCCGAGACCAGCCACCATCGTGAACCAGTCCGCACCCATCGGATTCTGATCGTAGCTGCCCATGTGCGCCCACGACTGCGTCCACGTTCCCGCCGCATAATGTTGATCGGCGGTGCCCGGCACCAAGGCGGTTTGCGCCACGGGAATCAATTTCTCCTTCAGCGCGCTCCAGCCGCCCACATCCTTCAGCGCCAGAAACACCAGCGGCGCGAAACCCAGCACAATCATGAAGAATTGCAGCACTTCGTTGTAGATCGCCGAGGTGAGACCGCCGAGGAAGATGTAAACCAGCACGATGAGCGCCGAGATGGCGATGCTCATGTTGTAATCCCAGCCGAGCAGTAGCTCCAGCAACTTGGCCAGCGCGTGCAGCGAGATGCCGGAGGAAAATACCGTCATCACCGCAAAAGAGATCGCGTTGAAACCGCGCGTCTTCTCGTCAAAACGCAACTTCAGATATTCCGGCACGGACCGCGCCTTCGACCCGTAATAGAACGGCATCATGAAAATCGCCAGGAAGACCATCGCCGGAATGGCGCCGACCCAGTAAAAATGGCTGGTCATGATCCCGTATTTCGCGCCGGAAGCCGCCATGCCGATGACTTCCTGCGCCCCGAGGTTGGCGGAAAGAAAGGCGAGTCCGGTGACCCACGCCGGGATGGAACGGCCGGACAGCAGGAAATCAG
>WBZT01000616.1_pt1 | contig 28314 bp, 22 predicted proteins | sample 5204241 | NCBI WGS metagenome assembly WBZT01 (sample SAMN12344358, study PRJNA552823) | activated sludge metagenome | biome: Activated sludge suspended growth; feature: Nitrification reactor; material: Wastewater; isolation source: activated sludge from nitrification reactor of wastewater... | reverse complement strand
AGAAATTATATAAATACCCATAACGATCAATATTACTGACTAGATTATTCAAATAACAGCATCCGGGACTTACCAATTTTTCCCATTCAAAGTCAGATTTTACCAAAGGGACAAGATCTCCATTCCTAAATCTGGATACCCTCAGATTTTGAGTAGCCCATTTTTTTCCATTGATTTCAATTAGATTATACTTATTTCCATCAATATCAGCTACTGTGTTAGGATTTTGATCTGGATCTTTTTTACAGCTAGAAAAAATGCAAAGAAGCAAAAATAATGCAAATTGATTTGTGATATTCAAAATAGATATTTTTTAAGGATAAAAGCCAAAATTAACTTAAACCTGTCAATCTTCTAATAAAATATTTCGGCATCAAGGTAATAACGGTTTATTATCGCCAATTATCCGGCTTCGAATATATCCACTCAATGCCGCAGTAGTCCATCTTTGAGCCTTGGTTCGGGCCTACGTTTGAGTGTATTAAATTCCCCCTTGGTTTAAAGCACTGTTTACAACTTCATACATTCCAGAAAGGTCAAAATCCGGCATGACCTTTTGCCCTCTGATTTCATAAATTTTGCGCTGAATGAGCTGTAATTGCATTGGATTCAAATTTAGCAAGTAGCAACAATTTGCATTGGCAATCCGGTTGATTTTTGTACATCAAGAGTTAAAGTACAAAATAAGGTACAAATTATGGCTAAATAAACAAATCATATAGCAAGACAATAATAGAATCAGAATACTCACAAAGCATTGAAAAAACAGTTGGATATTAGTATGTATTATTGATTTAGTAGCGATTTGTTGTAAGCAGTTACTTTCCGATACAGAAAGTAATATGTATTGATAATTAGTTAATTATGAAAATAAGGTACAAATAAGGTACAAAAAAATCTATTATTTTTGCTATCCGCAAGAAAGCCTTTCTCCAATTCGTTGCTTCAATTTATTTATTAACAATGTAAACGCCGAACGAAGTGCCTAACATAGTTCCTTGACCTTATTCTGAGTAATAGCAGATAGATCATGTTTATAGGATGCTCTTCTATTCTGCTGAAAACATATTTAAGCCATTCGCAAGGGTTTTATAATTTATATTGAAAGTTGTAAATATGAAATATGCCATATCAGCTTTGTAATACTCCTTCATTACTTGGACCAAAAGTTTGGTAAGTTAATAGTTGACATATTAGGCAGCCTTATTTACAATATCTTCTGGTTAACTTTTTAATTTGTTCTTCAGTATCAATTTGATTTCTTTGTTCTTTTCAGCTTGTGATAGATTTTTTATTTCCTTGTTAAAGAGGCCATTGTCATTATCTATAGCATGGGCAAATCTCTTTTTGGCTTCAGGATTTTTGGAATTGGATATTATGTAATAGCACACTTTATTGCGTTTTAAGATACTTGAAGGAATGGTAATCCAAAACTCTCTATCTGTAAATTTTTTTTCGAGTGCAAGGGCATATCTCTTGAGCAAATTATCATTGGCATACTTGTCAAGATAAAGGCTGCTATAATAGCCTCCATTAAGAATTTTGTTAGGATAGTCTAGGAATAGCTTATTAAATTTTTCGATTTCAAACTCGCATTTGGTCTCTTCTAAGAACCTAATTAATTCAACGTGATATACATACAGATTAAGATTGGATTCAATAGTATATGTTCCATAATTATTATTGGCAATTTCGGCATAAATGAAATTCTGTAAGCAATCAACTAACTCAAGTATTGCATTAGCTGAAAATCCTTTATAAAAGGAGCTGCTATCCGGGCCGAGCGTACATTGCATTTTTTTAATGTAGAATCTCTTATCAACACAACAGCTAACATTTTCGAAGTGTTCTTCTGATATTTTAAGTAGAGTGTCTATTATAAAGGTATCAATTCTTTGTTGTTTACTTGAGTTACGATCAATATTATATATATCCCAGAAATAAGAACACTTTAACAAATTATATAATTCTTTTGTATTCCATGGTTTAGACATAATCTGAACCCAATCTGCTGTATATTTGAAATTGTTTAAGGTATTAGAGTAAACATCTTTTAGTTTTGAATTATGGTTATAGGCATCATCTTGTAACCAATTATTAAAGTAAATTTGCCAATAATTACAATAACTCCGACTTAATAAATTAAATGAATCTAATATGGGATTTCTTCTGATTTGAGTCAAGAGACTGTCTATATAATGCGGATCAGGCTGATGTGTGTTACCGTAAATGTAAACTGTGTCTGAATAATACGAATTTGGAATTACTTCAATAATGCCATGCAGAAGACTATCTTCTAGACATATTCTAATATGTTCTGATAATAATGAATATTGACTATAGCTCTTTGTAAATACAGTAATACATATAAATGTAATAATATGTTTCATTTCTTATTCCAGTTTATTCCTTGAAAATTGCCTGACGGATCATATGACCAGTCAAAATCATCAAGGTCATTAATATGTAATAACGCAAATTCTCTTACAGTAAATTCTTCATAATAATCTATTGAAGATGCAGCTTTTAAATTTTTAAAGTCATAGTTTCCTGAGTATGGATTGTCTTTAACATTTAGCTTGAAATTAAATTTAGTGTTTTGGCGTTCAAATTTGTCCGGAATAAAATCCTCATCAAAATCATCCGAATTAACATACCCATTTTTCCATAGAATGAAGTACAATTCCGCATGATGAAGTTCATGAAAAAAAGTATTTGAAAATGCTTGGATACCTTTTAATTTTATAACTGAACCATTTTCTGTTGGAACTAATATTTCTTTCTCGAATCCATTTGATTCTCCTAATACAATAGTAATTGATGGATAACCAATTCCTACATTCTCAATTTTTGTATTCCCCAGGACATCAGTAATTATTCTTCCAGTACGTTTCGTTGTTATTATATTTCCATTGTGCGAGTTTTCTCCATATTTTTTGTTGGAGGCTTGCGGGTTATATTTGAAATCACCCTGATTTGAATATGTAATAACAGGGGTATCGGGAGCTGTAGTGTCGTTATTCAGAACATAACCGGGCGGATCGGGATACTCGTTTACTTTTGCAAGTTTAATACCTGTGTATGAATTTAGTCCTTGAGATTCAACAATGTTTTTCCAATAATAAAACCAATTAGGGACATTAGGTTGATGGAGATTCAAGTCATCCTTTCTAAAAAATACCTTCACATTTGGCAGATTTGATCCATTGGGTGATGGATCATTGGAGTAGGCCTCAGCGGAAGGATTGGAGGCTTCTACTTTAATCACACCGTGTCTATCTCCAAAGTCTTCATTGCTTATTGGCAAAGAAGAATAAGGAATATTCGCCAAGCTTCCTCTTAAAGCCATTGTCGGGTCTGCCAAATGCCAATAATCATTGAATGAGCCGGAACCTCCGTCTCCAAGTTGCCAAACGTATTGGGTAACATTTTTTATATGCGAAGGATTGACAGCCTCATATTTAATTTTCTCTAAGTCTGATCCAGAGGGGCCAGATACCACAACTTTTAGATCCTTACCTCCTTCAAATTTCTTAATTATAAAGTTCGTGGCGCATTCGATGCTGTGGCTGCCCGGAGGCCCGGGAGTGGTCTCCGGTGTCTGGCAGTCTGCCTTTAGCATGAAGATGAATGCCAAATGCATTATGGTCATGTTTCTCATATAACGATTTGATTTTAGAAAAGTTATTGAAATAATTTCTGAGTTGTTAGTTTTTAACAAATTTCAAAAATGCTGATTTGCCATTGGCATATCTGATCTCCGTCATGTAAAGTCATTGTATCAGGCCTTCGGTCTCTACTTTGAGAGCTTGAATCTGTTAGAGCTATGGGCACATCGATCGAATTGTATACTTAAATAAAGCAAACACCTGATCACTTGTATTATAGACCTATTCTCATTTCTTTTTAAAAAACTTAAAATTATTAAAGCGGGCTATTCTTTAATATTCCATAATATTTTGTAGCCTCGAGTAAACCAAAATTTACCAACGAATAAAACAGTTAAATTGCTTTGACTCAATTCAGAATACCAAGTAAGTAGTAAGACAAAGATTGTTGTAATTATTTGGTTCTTATCTCAGTAAAATCACAGATATTGATGAGCAATATTTTTGATTTATCACGGGGTTATTTACTCATAAATCAATGTACCTCATTTAGCTTTGTGTATAATCTATTAATACTCTTTTTTTGAATATCATTTAGAACACTTTCTCTGAGTGCTTGATCTACTTCATGCTTAAGTTGGTCAGTCTCAATTTTACTAAACCTGCAAAAAGAAATATATTTACTTAATGCAAAATAATAATCCTGATTATCGCTTCTATTTTCATCTAAAACTCTTTTTATAACTGAATAATAGTTGTGTGTCACAGAAACCAATATTACTTTTTCTGTTAAAATCTCCTTTACATTATTAGATAAATGATTAATTGGAAAGATATTTGCTAGTTCATCAGATGAATAATATCTATTAAGAAATTCATTTATCAATATAGAATAGCTGGTAGCTGTTAAAAATGAAGAAGTGTCAAGATTTTCCGCCAGCTTAATTAGATACTTATATTTATCGATTCCGTTGTATTTTGAGGAAATTAATCTTGCTATGATATAGTGATGTAAAACACAGCAACTTGAAGGCCTCATATCGGATGATAAAATTAAACATGTATCTTGATATTTATAAATTGATTTTTCCAACAAATTATAATCAATTTCATCTAGTGGAACGAATAACTCATTAATGTAGGTCGTTATTAGCATCTGGCATTTCTCTTCAGAATAATCAGACTTACCTTGAGATTTACAACAATTAAGATCAGTGAATATTATTAAAGATATAATGAAAATAAATTTATTCATAGTTATTATTTTTTATTCCATTGTTTGCCCTGGTATTTGTTTGAATAATCAAATGACCAGTCTTTTTTGTTATAAATATCATAATCGAAAATTGTATGCTCCATATTTCTACAGTGATCTTCTTCGTAATTATATCCAGGTGATCTTGCGCCTGTAGTCGGATGCTGAATATCTTTAGGATATGTGTATTTATCATCAATATTAGGTTTGAAAAAATATTCCTCGCGAGCACTATAATCATTTTCTTCCCACGAATTAGGATATTCATCTTCCTTTGATAATGAATAATCAAAGCCAGACGGCCACCAATCGTCCCACAATTTTAAGTGGTGATTCTCATGAATCAATGTTTCATAAAAACAATCAATCCCATTGTTTTTAGTCTCGTCATTATCTTTACTAGCTCTATTACCAATAAAAATTTCATGATTATTCCTGTTGGAGTATCCCCAAATATCATTAGGCAATTTTTTATCGTAATTAATTTTATTTGAATTAGTTAGAGTAAATAATTGCTTCCAGTAGTAAAGCCAATTGGGCACATCAGGATTCGATGGATTCGGCGCATCTTTTTCATAGAATACCTGAACTTTCTTGTTGAGGTATGGTTCGGTGGATAGCGTAAAATTTCCATTGTGGTCAATTAAATTGACTACACCGTATTTATCTCCAAAATAGTCATTGGATTTCGGCATATTTGTATTATTAACTGCATCAATCTTAATCTCTGTTTTTCCCTGGAGTACATTGACAGGCCTTATTTCCCATTTAAAAGAACCCGAAGAACCCATAGCGAAGTCTCCTAACTCCCATTTATATGGAGGACTTAGAAAAAAGTCAAGTCCAAATACATCTATTGGGAATGACTTCGTTTGTGAAACAACCACCTTAAATGTCTTACTTCCGCTGAATTCTTTAATCCTTAGCTCATTTGAACATGCTATGGAGCCATTATTGTTCGTAGGCCCTGCTGTTCCTATTGTATCGTTAACCTGACAATAAGGATAGCTTACCATCATAGACAAAGATAGCATTAAGCTCGCATGGATTATTTGTCTTATTTTCATAGATGATATTTAAATTAAAAATCAGTTTTTAGCAAATTTCAAAAATGTTGATCTGCCATTGGCATATTTAATTTCTACCATGTAAAGTCCAGGTATCAGGCCAGTGGTCTCCACTTTAAGTAGGTTTCGATCTGTAGTGAACTTTATGTTTTGAATTACACTTGTACCTTGGATGTCCTATATATTTAGAGGAATGAAACTTAGCTGGTCTTTAAAACCAGTAATAAAAAAGTAATCTTTGGCTGGATTGGTTAATACTGCCTTGAATCGTATTTCGGCTAATATATTCAGTACCTTCTGAGTTCAATGTAGTGGCAAAATCATTTAAGAAAGGCACGAAGAAGCTGTAATTCCACTTAAAGCATCAATCCATTGAAGTTTATTTAACTCACCTTCTTTTTCATTATCTTTAAATTCAGAAAAAATTCCCCTTTTTTTGGGGTTAAGAAGACGGTAACATTTAATTAGATAATTAAGTAATTGTAAGTTAAAATACAGTAAATCAATGTTATATAAAATAACATGCATGAATTATGAAACAAATATCATGCATATTCGTTCGGAAAGTATAATTTTATGTCATGAAACCTAAAGCACTTAACCTAAAGGCAAAGTTTAAACCCGGTACTGTTTACCGGAGAAAGGATTTGTTACCCTGGTCCAAATCTATAGATCGACAATTAGGTCAATTACTTGAAGATGGCACCTTGGAAAAATTGTCTCATGGTCTTTACAGCGTGCCCGAAAAAAGTCCCTTTGGAAATGTGCCACCGGATGAATATAAACTTGTTAGGGCTTTTCTTAAAGAAGACCATTTCTTAATAACTTCATTTAATGCGTACAACTCACTCGGTTTAGGCACTACACAATTATACAATGACCGGATTGTCTATAATCGTAAACGACATGGTGTTATAAAACTGGGTAACCGTCAATTTCATTTCTGTAAAAAATTTGCGTTTCCTAAAAAGGCAAATGATGAATTCCTTTTAGTAGATTTAGTAAACAATTTGCACCAATTGGCCGAAGATCAACACACGTTATTAATGAAAGCCAAGTTAAAAGCTAAACAAATGAACAAGAAAAATCTTAGCCGAAATCTTAATTTATATGGTAATGTGAAAACCAAAAAAGTTCTCGCCCCACTGCTTTCATAAATAATATACAAGTGGCCAAAGTCTACCTACACGATCACCATGAATTAATAAATCTAATTAAAATTCTTAGTGAAGAAACAGGTATTGATCCTGGCCTGATTGAAAAGGATTATTGGATAATGCATGTCTTGCATCAATTGGGCGTAAATGGATATAAGTTTGAATTGAAGGGTGGCACCTCCCTCTCGAAAGGATTTAATATTATTGAAAGATTTTCTGAAGATATTGATATTCACATTCATCCTCCTGAAAATCTAAAGTTGAATGTTTATCCGAAGAATACAAAACCGACAACATGATCTCAAAGGAAAGAATTTTATGATCAGTTGGCAGCGGAAATTAATTTCGACGGCATTCAGAGTACCCAAAGGGACCATGCATTTGATAGCAAAAACTATTTGAGCGGCGGTATTAGATTAAAATACAAAAATTTATTTCCAGCAACAGAGGGTATAAAAGAAGGTATTTTACTTGAGGCGGGATTTGACAAAGTTTCACCAAATTCAAAAATTACAATTTCTTCATGGGCTTATGACCGAGCCATTTCAAAAATTCAATCCGAAATTATTGATAACCGCGCAATCGATGTGACTTGTTATAACCCGGAATATACTTTCGTCGAAAAGCTCCAAACTATTGCTACTAAATTTAGAATTGAAAGAAATTCCGGAAAGATTAAAAACAACCTACTGCGACAATACTATGATGTTGCTATGCTATTAAAAGTTTCTTCCATTCAAAAATTTATTGGGACAAGTGCATACAAGGAATTTAAAAAATCAAAATTCCCAAAAACGGATTACGAAATACCCATTAATAAAAATGAGGCATTTTTGTTATCTGAATCATCGGTAAGATCTGAATTTATCCAAAGATATCAAGCTACAAAGGGATTATATTTTAAAGGTTAGATTGAGTTTGAGGTGTTATTAGGTATTATACACATGTTTATAGACAAATTATAAGTTTAATAAAATAATTTTTACGTTCAAGAGCTATAGACAGATTTTATCCTCAATCAAATTATTATCAATTTCTATGTAATACTCTCCAATAGTTGGAACAAAAGTTCGGTTAGTAGATTTTTTGCTGATTTTAGAGAAAACTAAGAGCACAAGAAGTCACCAACTGACTTTAGCAAGTCGATGAGACAGACTTCAAATTGAGTTGCCTTGTGTGGATTAATTGATGAGTTCGATTAAAATCCAGAATAAGCGTTAGTATGTCAATGCTTAACGCTTAATCACTTTCCGATACAAATTGTTAAGCTAAAATGTAAAGCCCTATTAATAAAGGGTTTCAGAGGTTGCGTATTTATTTGGGCAACAACTGGGCAACAAAACCCACTAAAACAAGTGCAAGTACAGCACAAAGAAAAGAAAAAATGTTGTTTAGTGTAGAGTGTGTTTGTCCTTATCATAAGCAATAAGCGAAGATAAGTTTTTACACTATCTCAATTGACCAACAACTGCTTCCAATTGTAAGCCCATATACTGGCAGAACTCTTCAACGGTAACAACTTGGTGTTGCTCTTTGTTGAAGTACTCTTTAATCCTCTTAATAAGGTATCTACCATATCTGTCGCTTTTGCCTGTGATTATCTGAATGTCTTTCGGATAAATACACAGTCTATTCATTTATTTAATACTAATTAAAATTTTAGAGTGGTAAAAGTGTGTTTGTTGGCATAATGTGGCAATAACGGAAATGTCGGAAGTGGAAGTTTTGAAACCCTTATAAGCCATAATATTTTTGCCTTGAACAATTAAAATTTTATAAAAATGGCAAGACAATCAGGTTTGATAAAATTGAATGGTACACTTGGTGGTATTACATTCTACAAAACGCAAGATGGACATCTTGCAAGAGAAAAAGGTGGTGTAGAAGCTTCACGAATAGCAACCGACCCTAACTTTCAAAGAACAAGGGAAAACGGTGCTGAATTTGGTGCAGCTGGAAAAGCTGGTAAGCTTTTACGAACTTCATTAAGAACAATTTTGCAAAATTCTGCTGACAACCGAATGGTTGGCCGTTTGACTTCTGAAATGGTTAAGGTTATACAAGCCGATTTAACCAATCCAAGGGGTCAAAGAAATGTGATTGATGGCGAAGCCGAACTATTAGAAGGCTTTGAATTTAACATCAAAGGAAAGCTTGGTAATGCGTTATATGCTCCATATACTGCAACCATTAACCGAACTGCTGGAACTTTAGAAGTTGCCCTTGCTTCATTTGTGCCTTATACAATGATTGCTGCTCCTTCTGGCACTACTCACTTCAAAATTGAAACTGCTGGTGCAGAAGTTGATTTTGAAAATGAAACCTTTGTTGTAGATGAAAATGGAAGTGCAATTATTGCCTGGGATACTGTGGCAACTGCTGCAATTACTCTTACCAATACAGTTACTGCAAACAGCACTAAGCCTTTATTTTTAGTATTGGGTGTTGAGTTTTACCAAGAGGTTAACGGTCAAATGTACCCTTTAAAAAATGGTGTTTATAATCCATTAGCAATTGTAAAAGTTGACGGTAACTAAAATATTCTTTCTTATCAGTTGAAGTTAGCCCTGCCATTTGGTGGGGCTTTCTTTTTTGTATCATCAATGCCCTAAAAGGGCAAAGATGAAACGAAACGCTGACCTGAAGCATAAACCCAAAGGGAACAACCACAAGCCAAATTGTAAACACGGCAACCCAAAGAAGGCGACCAATTGAAAAAACGCCTACGAACCCTACGCTGATGGGCAAAAGGCGAAACGGCTACTAAAGAGCCTGACTGACAAGAACCACAACGGCAAACTGCTGAACTGGTGGCTGACTGAGAAATGTGCTGTACTGACATAGTATAAAATATTTAATATGCTTCTCAGTGCAAGGGTGATAAAAAAACCAAAAGGAAACGGAATAAGTCCCGAAGGGTGCAAAAAAATAGATGCAAATTTTGCATCGCCTTGCAACTATTTTTTTGCATTATGCCGTAGTCTTTTGGTTTTTTTTGTTGGCTTTGTGGGTTAGCCACCCTTGCTAACTTTGCATATTAAATTTTTATACGGCAGTTTATAGCACATTCAGCCCACCATTACCGTTTGCTGTGGAAATGCCTATATATTAAGGCTCTTTTTACATCGTTTAGCAATGCCATTTGTTCGTAAATCTGTTTTTGTTTTCGCTCAATTAATTTGAACTTGTGTACATCTTCAATAAAATCTTGTGGCTTTATGCTTACTCGGTTGGCTTGTTCCTTTACTATTTGCTTGAAATCTGAAATACGAATAAATGGAATAACAGAGCCTGTATGATATGGGTAAAAGTGCTTTATTTTCCATAAGCCAAAAAGTAAGGTGGTGTAAAAGTCTTTATCTGCTTGATTTTTACAAGCTACTACAAAACAATTAGGGCAAGGCTTTTCAAGTGGCTTGCCACTATTTAAGCCCTTGCATAAAACGAAAATATCAAATTCGTTTACTGGATTTTTTGGATTGAATGTGTAAATTTTTACTGACTGCATAAGAAACATTGCTTTAATTGTTACCTGCTTTGTTCCTTGCTGTGGCGAAAACCAACATAATATTTTTACAAAGAAAAAAACAGAAAAAAAAGAAAGCATTCAAAGAGGTGGCGAAGGAAAAAGACCAAAAGGAAACGGAATAAGTGCCGAAGGCTGGCAAGGCAAAAAAATTATATTGCGAAGCACCTTTGATGCCTTGCCATTATGCCGTAGTCTTTTGGGGTTTTTGTAGCGATGGCTTGTGTGAGCCACCTAACTTTGCTTTCCTTTTTATTCGGTTTGTTTTTTCTCTTTGGAAAACTTTTACTTCTTCATTCCTATTATCTACTAAAAATCACATTCCATTTGAAGCGTTGGATTGGGGTAAACAAGACGCAGAAAAAAATAAAGCATACCTACAGTAGTGGCGTTGGCTGAAAGCAAGTGTATGAGGTACGAAATACTCTTGCTGTGTGGTGCTTAAATAAGGTGTGAAATTTATGGAGTGAAATGGAGTGAAAGCATATTTGCGATAGCTGCTGCAACGACTGAAACGGAATAAATGAACACTTTATTAAGCACATTGGCATCAATAATTTAATGCTTTATTTTTTTCTGCACCATTGAAAAGGGTGGTTGGGGTGTGTGGCTCTGGGGGGTGAAGCGTTGGCAAAAAATACGGCTTCACCCTTGCATTAAAAAACAAATGAAAAATAACTACTACTCTTTTTAATGCAAGGGTGCTAAGGTATTGGATACTTAACATAATGTTCTTATAGGACATTTTTTGGGCTGGCATAGTCGCCTATAAGCGTTGCAAAAATGTACTATAAGGCAACATTATGTTTAAGTAGCTTCAGGCAGTTTTTATACTGGCATAAGCGAAGTGGTGGTGGTGGTTGGAACGAAGCGTTTTTTTGTTGCTATGCTTTGTGTTGGCTTGGCTCTTTGACTGTGGAATGCAATGGAACAGGCAATGTGCCAATAGCTTGGGTAGCATAGCCACAAAAAATATGACAGTTAAAAACTGACTGCAATACCTTAGAGGGCTTTAAGCGTTGGCATTGTGTGTTGGCAAAGCCCAAAGCCGTATTTTTTTGTGCGTTGGCTTGGGGGGCGTTAATAGCTCATTGTCAAGCCAAAACCCAAACCCATATCGCTATCGTAATGTAATCTTGTTCTTAAATTACGTGTGAAGATATAGTCAAAGCCTGCCATATATTCTTTGTCGGTGTTGAGCATAAACATACCTCTTAGCCTCTTTGAGACAGGTATATCTTCTCTAAATAACTGCAAACGAACGTTGCCATCTGTAAAAACTTCGGATTGAAATTTTACTAACATAGGCAAGGTATATTCAAACCCAATGCTTAATACTGAACGTTGGTCTTTGGTGTTGGTTTGACCAAAAATATTTTTTTCTTCTTCGTCCATACCCATTTTTCTATACCTCCAATCAAAACCAATGAAAGGCATAAACCATTGCATTTTGCCAATATACCTACCTATGTGGGTTTCTGTTTCGTAGCCGTGATGGTCGTTATAACCCAACCGCCATTCAGTACCTATGCTCCAACGTGTATTTTGCAACATTAGCATTCCGTCGTTTCCGTTGGTAGCAAAGTCGTTTTCTGCCATAAAATGAAATTTACGGTCATCTGCTTTTAACATACGCCAAGTATAGTTTGGATTTTTTATGTATGGATTTGGGGCTTGATTTTCATAAGTAAAAACCCTGCCCATTCCACTCATCATATGGTAGAGAATATGGCAATGAAAGAACCAATCGCCTTCGTTGTTTGCGTTAAATTCCAAAGTGTCGGTTTCCATTGGCATTATGTCCACAATATTTTTTAGCGGTGCATTTTCACCTTGTCCGTTTAAGAGCCTAAAGTCGTGGCCGTGTAGGTGCATCGGGTGACGCATCATTGAGCCATTGTAAATTATCATTTTAACATTTTCGCCTTTCTTAATCAAAATTTTGTCAGTTTCTGAAACTACTTTGTTGTCTAAACTCCACACATATCGGTTCATATTACCTGACAGCTCAAAACGTAAAATTTTTGTAGGCACAGATTGAGGTAAAGAGGTATTAGTATGCGATTTTAACATTGCATAATTCAGCGTTACAATATCTGCCAAAGCGTTTGCATTGTAACGATTTGCGTCTTTATCATCTTGTTTTGGTTTTGCTTCACCTGTTATTTCGGGATACATTACCACATTCATATCCATTTGGTTTAGGCTCATTTGCATACCCATATCATCTAAGCTACCGTTCATCTTCATCATATCATTCATCATCTTCATTCCTTCAAAATATTTCAAACGGGGCAATGGCGATATAGTTTGCTTGATGCCATTACCAATATAAAGTGATGCTGAATTGGTGCGGTCTTCGGTAGTGGCTAAAAACTCGAACGCTGTATTTTCGGCAGGAATGGTAACGATTACATCATAGGTTTCAGAAACGGCAATAATTAATCTATCCACTTCTACGGGTTCTACATCGTTTCCATCGTTCGCTACAACCGTAATTTTTCCACCTGCATACGTAAGCCAAAAATAGGAAGAAGCTCCACCGTTTGAAATTCTTAAACGAACTTTATCGCCTGCTTTTAATTCCTTGCCGTCAATGGCTGTAAGGTCTGAACTCGGTTTGCCATTCATCAATATTTTTTCGTAATACACATCACTTACATCCATTGCCAACATTCTTTGCCATTCGTTTTTGAGTTTGGTTTTAAAATGTCCTGCTTTGAGGGCTTCGGCATAACTTTGAACTGAATTTTTTTTCAACGCTGGATAATCGTTAGCATTATGCAACATTCTGTGAATGTTTTCTGGTTTTAGGTCTGTCCATTCGCTTAATACAATTGGTACGGTAGGTAAGTCATCAATGCCTTTTCTAAAAGTAGGGTCGGTCTGTTTTTTTAGCATTACAAAGTTGCCGTACATCCCTATTTGTTCTTGCAAACCTGAATGACTGTGGTACCAATGTGTGCCATTTTGAATAATAGGGAAACGGTAAGTAAAGGTTTCGCCTGGCTTAATGGGCATTTGGGTTAAATACGGCACACCATCTTCTTTGTTGGGTAAAAATAAGCCGTGCCAATGTAGTGATGTACTTTCTTTTAGTAAGTTGTGTGCCACGATTTCGGCAGTATCGCCCTCTGTAAAGGTTAAGGTTGGCATTGGAATTTGCCCATTTACTGCAATGGCTCTTTTTGTTTTGCCTGAGAAATTGACTAAGCTGTCTTTTATGGTTAATTGGTAACGAACTGTTTTTTGGGCTGCTGTTTTTGTATAAACAAGAAAAAGCATTGCCATTATAGGCAACACTTTTTTTGAAATATTTTTTTGTATATCCATTTTAAGAATTTCATTTTAAATTAATTTAATAATCATCAAAGCACTCATTATTATCATCAAAGCGTCTTCAATAATAGTAACGGTACTCATAGGTAAGTTAAAAACCGCACCCAAACAGGCACATTGTATTTTCCTTTTGTTGAGAACACTTTGTAAAACACCAATAATACTAATACTCATTACTGAAAAAGTAATGATATTGGTAACTAATGGATTGAAATTGATTAAGTAAGCAATGCCTAACCCCAACTCAATAAAAGCATATACAAAACCCCAAATTCTAATACGCTTTGCCACTATATCATACATTGCATAACTTTCTGCAAAGCCTTTTAAATTTAATAATTTGAAGAACGAAAACACAAGAAAGAAACCTGCCATAAAATGTTGCATCCATTGCATTGCATCAAAGTGATGATACCCTAATTGTAATACTAAAGTAACCCCTACTATATAAGCAAATATTAATAAAATGGGCTTGTAGGTTTCAAACCACGATTTTGTTTGCTCTGCTATTTCATTATGATTGAGTGCCGAAATTTTGTATTTTTCGGGTAGTACTTTTTGAAAATCTGATAATGCAATATGCTTATTCATTGTAATAGTGGCTGAATTTTCATCTTTTGAAACTTCTACTGCCGTTACATTTTCTACCATTAGCAATGTTGATTTTACTTTTGCTTCGCAACTTGTGCAGGTCATTCCTGTTACTTGATATTTGTGTGTCATTGTCGTTTTTATTTTAATAATTAAGGCACAAAAATGACTATATTAATTACAAGGGCTATTACACAATTTTGGGGATTATTTGCAAGTTTTAGACATCTTCAATTTGCATCCTTTTATTTTCCTTGATAGACTTGTAATAACTTGGGCTGAAACCTGTAACTTTTTTAAACTGATTACTTAAATGGGCTACACTGCTGTAATTGAGTATAAAAGCAATCTCGCTAAGTGATAATTCGTTGTACATTATAAGTTCTTTAATCTTCTCAATTTTTTGAAGTATAAAATACTTTTCAATAGTAGTGCCTTCAACTTCTGCGAATAGTTTACTTATGGTGCTATAATCTTGTAGAATATGCTGAGAGAGATAGACAGATAGATTAATTGAAAGGTCATTGCTTTTGTTATGCACTAAGTCAATGATAAGGTTTTTTACTTTTTCAATGACTTTACTTTTTTTATCATCAATCAAAGCAAAACCTAATGAATGCAAATTGCGAAGCATTGTTGCTTTTACATTAGCAATATTGGTTTCTTCAATTTCTACTTCGCCTAATTCAACAGAAACAGGATGAAGTCCAAGTTTTTCTAACTCGGACTTCACCACCATTTTACAACGGCTGCACACCATATTTTTAATATACAGCTTCATTATTTTATCGTTTCTACGGTTTTGCCACAAGTCAACATCTGAGAACCATAGTAAGGGTTTTTGATGGCGTTTTCTTTGCTTAGCCAATCTGCACCCTTGCCATCATTTGCCATTGGACAATGTTGGTAATAAGTAGGTGTTTCTTGTTTTGAAACTTTCATTAAACTGTACATATTTTTTGAGAGAGTCATAAAATGGTCTCTTTGGTGTGCTGCATCTTTTGTGTCTGCAATGTGTTCAACATCAAAAGCCAAATCTTTCATTATTTTCATCCAAACAGTATGCTCTTGGGTAGAAAGTTTTTCCATTTTTACACCGTTGATAGCTGTTAGCAATTCTTTTGCTTTGGCCGATGCAGTGTTTCCGTCGGTTTTTACTAAAGCATCTTTTACTGCAAAATAATTATCAAAAACGGCTTTCAGTTGGGGTACTTCTGCTTTGTTTTCTGTCATAGCCGAATGGTCGTGCATTTCATTTTTTGTACTGTCTGTTTTTGGTGCTTCAACTCTTGCCATTGCTTTGGCTTTTCTTTCGTATTGGCAGCATTCAGGCAGTTTTGCATACACATCATTTGGTGCAAGAAACTTTTCACTATCATAACCGCTTAATGCAATTCGTTTCAAGATTTCATCTTGACTGGTCTTTTTTGCATCGTAAGTGATGGTAGCCATTTTGGTATCTTTATTCCAATCTACTTTGGCTACTTTTTTAAGATTACCTGCTTTTTCGATAGTGCTTTTGCACATATCGCAGTTACCGTAAATGTGTACGTTTTCAGTTTTACTGTTTTTTATTTGTGCGTTACACGCTGTGAATGATAGCAATACAGCAATTGCTATCAATATTTTTGATATTGATTTCATTTTGAATTTTTTTTAAAAGATATTAAATAAATGATTGTGAAAACAAGGATTTTGTTTTCGGATGGACAGACCTATGGCTGTCAATGAGAAAAATTAGCCTATGTTAGGCGGTGTCCAAATGGAATAAAATCCATCAGAGAGATAAATTTGCTGGTCGTAGAATTTGAGTTTTTTGCTTAAAGCAAAATATTTTTTTGAACCTACACCTGAGAAGAAAGGCAAGTTAAATGCAAAATGTACAGATGGACAACTGCAAGAAGAATTGCCACAATTGCCACCACAATCGTCATCGCTTTTGTTGTTTTTTGAGTGGTGATTTTTACAGCAGTCCTTCTTATGAGTTTTGCCTGTTTTGTCTTTTTTGCAACAAGATTTTTCCGTTTTGGCTGTGTTTGTTCCACAAGCATACGTTAACGTTGGTGTCGCAAAGAAACCAAGCGTTAAGATTATGAGCAATATGTGAACATTTTTTAGCATACTTATACTAATACAACGTGCAAAGTTAGTCAAAATTGTTAGAAAGAACAATTATTTCTATAAAAACCACAAATTGTTTTTGCAAAAAAAGTGTACTTTGATTTATAAATAAACTGCTCCCCAACAGGTTAGATAAGGAGGTGGCTAAAACTTCATTCGTTGTATTCTCACTGCATTTAAAATTGCCAATAAAGCCACACCTACATCTGCAAACACAGCTTCCCACATTGTTGCTAATCCACCTGCACCAAGTATTAATACAATTCCTTTTACCACAAATGCCATTGTAATATTTTGCCAAACAATTTTTTTAGTTTGTTTACCTATATTTATTGCCATTGCAATTTTGCTTGGCTTATCATCCTGTATTACTACATCGGCAGTTTCTATTGTGGCATCGCTACCTAAGCCACCCATTGCAATACCAACATTGCTCAACGCTACTACTGGTGCATCGTTTACGCCATCGCCAACAAAGGCAACGGTTTCGTTTCGGTCTTTAATTTCTTTTACTTTATTTACTTTGTCTTCGGGCAATAAATCGCCAAAAGCGTTTGTAATGCTTAATTTTGTTGCAACAAATTGCACCACCGTATTTTTGTCTCCACTTAGCATTGTAGTTTTTACACCCAATTTTTTTAGCTTATCAATGGTTTCTTGTGCATCTTCTTTTATGCTGTCTGCAATGGTAAGATAACCTATAAATTGTTTGTTGTAAGCAATAGAAATTAAAGTATAAACAATGGTTGTTGGGTCTATGTCGTATTTAATAGCAAATTTATCCATCAATTTAAAATTCCCTATCAATAATTCTTTGCCGTCAATAGTTGCCTTTAAGCCGTGTCCTGATATTTCTTCTACATTTTGTAATACAATATTGTTATCTATTTTGCCTACAAAATTATGAATAGCTGTAGCAACTGGGTGTGTGCTTTGGCTTTCTAAAGCATTAACCATTTGCAAAATTTCATCTTTATTAAATTCTGGTTTAAATATTACCTCTTGTACTTTAAAAACTCCTTCGGTCATCGTACCTGTTTTATCCATTACCACATTTTGAATATTGGCGATAATATCTAAAAAATTACTGCCTTTAAACAAAATACCATTTTTACTGGCTGCTCCAATACCGCCAAAATAACCTAACGGAATACTGATAACCAATGCACAAGGACAAGAAATAACCAAGAATACTAATGCACGGTAAAGCCACTGACTGAACACATAATTTTCAACGAAAAAGTAAGGTAAAGCTGTTATTAAAATGGCTAACAACACCACAATTGGGGTATATATTTTTGCAAATTTTCTAATAAATAATTCAGTAGGTGCTTTTTGGCTTGTGGCGTTTTGTACTAATTCTAAAATTTTACTTAGCTTACTATCGGTATAGGCTGTTGTTACTTTTACTTGGGCAACAGTATTCAAATTTATCATTCCCGCCAATACAGCTTCGCCTTTTTCTTTGGTATCGGGTTTACTTTCACCTGTGAGTGCTGCTGTATTAAATGAAGCATTTTCTGAAATCAATTCACCATCTAATCCTAATTTTTCTCCTGGTTTAAGTTGAATAACATCACCAATATTCACACTTTCTGCTTTTACTACCTTGGCTTCATTATTTTGTAAAATTGTTACTTCATCTGGCCGCTGGTCAAGCAACGATTTTATATTGGCTTTAGCTCTTTTTACAGCTAAAGTTTGAAACACTTCGCCTACAGCATAAAACAACATTACAGCCACAGCTTCGGGATATTCGCCAATGGCAAATGCACCGATAGTTGCAATAGACATCAATAAAAATTCCGAAAATATTTCGCCTTTGCTAATGGCAACAATCGCTTCTTTTACAACTGGAAAACCAACAGGTGCATAAGCTGCTACATACCAAGCAATACGTACCCAACCTGTGAACCAAGTTTGTAGAAAATAATTATCAAAAGCGATGGCTATTAGCAGCAATACAAAAGAAACAACAGAAGGTAAAAATATTTTGAAGGTACTGTTATTGCCACTTGAATGGTCGTGTCCTTCTTCATTTGAATGTTCATTGTTGTTTTGTCCATCATTTTTTGAATGCTCTTTTACTAATTCGCTTGCACCTGCATTAGTATATACTTTTTCAGTTTGTGTGCAGCAAAGTTGTTTGCCTTGTGCATCATATATATGTTTATGTTCCATATTATATTAATCTTTTTGTTTTTATTTTGTAATTTGAATAAACAGCACCGTGCTTTTTTTCTAAAAAAGCTTCTTCTAATCGTATTTGGATTTGAATGATAAAGTAAGTAGATAGAGTTGTAAAAAAAGTAAGGGCATTGGGGATAATAATAAATAATCCTAAAACACTTAAAATCATACCTAAAAAAATAGGGTTTCTGGAAATTGAAAAAATGCCTTGTGTAATTAACTCTGTGTCATTTTCCTCATCAATACCAATTCGCCAACTGGTACTCATTTGATATTGAGCAATACAAATCCAAATTAGTGCTAAGTGAATAAGAATAAGCCCAACTATTTTTAAACTTTGGTTTTCTAAATAAGATATAGGTACAAGAAAATTATAATAATTATAGCCGAAAGAATATAAAAAGACACTAAAAAACAAAAGAGCAATGAGAATTTTCATTACTAAGCCTATGTAATTGTGTGCTGTATCTTCCTTACCAAAAGTAATAGGGCTAAAGCCTGTTTTTTTATACGTTCTATATGAGGGAATAAAAAAGGCGATAGCAAAATACAGTAAAATGTAAAAGGGTAAATAGTATTTAAGAAATTGTTCCATTTTAATATTTTTTAATGTTCGTGTTCGCCTGTGTTACTTAGCTTAGCATTAATAAAGAATGCTCCTTTTGTTACAATTTTAGCTCCTTGTGGTATGTCTGATACAGCCGTAATAGCGGTAAAGCCCATATTACTTACCCCTTTTGCCACTTCTATTTTCTCAAAATTGGTATTGCCTTTTGTATCGTCTTTGTGCTTACTTTCTTCTTTATCGTGGTTATGCCCTTCGCTTTCTTCTTCGTGGTGTTCTTCTGGCTTTTTTGTAGTGACAATAAAAATATAAAACTTACCATCTGCTTCTACAATGGCATCGTTGGGTACGGCAGGCATTGTTGCATTATTAAGGCTTACAATAGCTGTTATATTCATACCATCTATTAAGCCTGTTTTATTGCCTTTTACATTACAGTGTATGGGTATGGTCTTGCTTTCATTTTCAAACGCTGTACCTATGCTATACACTTGTGCATCATACTCGTTTGCAGGATTGTTAGTTAAGGTAAAATGTATGGTTTGACCTACTTTCAAATAAGGCAAGTCTTTTTCAAAAACATTTAAGTCTAAGTGTAAAGCTCTGTTATCTACAATTTCAGCAACTGGCGAAGATACATCTACATAAGAACCAATTTTTGCAAAAACATTGCTAACTGTTCCACTTAATGGACTTGTAACCACTAATGCTGCTTGTAAATTAGAGTTAGAGACACTATTGGGATTAATACCCATTAATTGAATTTGTTGTTGCAATGAAGCTCTTCGAGTTTGCAAAGTTTTCAATTCTGCCTCCGCATTTTGCAAATTCTTTTTTGCCCCTGCATTGCCTTCGTTTAGTTCCTTTTGTCTTGCTAATTCCTGCTGTGCATAGGTAATTTTACTGCCTGTGGTTAGATATTCTTCTTGCAATTGTATAAACTGAGGGTTGGCAATTGTGGCAATTACTTGCCCTTTGTTTACATAACTACCTATTTGTACATTGAGCGTTTTAATTACACCGCCATATAATGAAGTAGCATTTGCCTTATTATTATTCGGTACTTTTAAATTTCCATTGGCTTTAATAGTAGCGGTAAGTTCCTTCATTTCTATTGTACCGTAAGCTATACCTACTGTTTTTATTTGATCTTCAGTAAGTGTTGCAATGGTGGGAGGTGCTTCTTCGTGAGTTGTCTCATTTTTCTTTTCAGTTACTTTTTCTCCTTTACTGTTATTTTTCCCCTCGTCTTTTTTATGGTTATTGCAGGAAGAAAAAGTAATGATAATAGCTGTAAATAGTATCATTATTATTACCAACGTATTAATTTGGCTTATTCTATTGTTTATTTTTGAAAATTTCATTATCCTAATTATTTATTGATTATTGAATTTATGTTTATTACTGATTGGTTTACTTGTTGAATACTTTTTAAGTAATTCAATTGAACATCTGTAGCTGTTTGCAAAGCATACAAGTACTCTACATAACTAATATCGCCTGTACGATAGCCCAATTGTGCAGCTTTTACAATTTCAGAAGCATTGGGTAAAGCTTGTGTTTTATAATAATTGTATTGTTTCACATCTTGCTGATATTGTGCCAATGCACTTTGCAGTTGAGCATTGAGCAATACTGATTGTTGTTTGGCCTGTGCATCCAACCCCTGCTTATGATATTCTAAACTTTTTATTCGGGCTCTTGTTGCACCAAAAGTTAAAGGAATAGCCACACCAATATTTACTACACTAAAACGATTGCCTGCACCAAAATATTTATCTACACCATCAATGGTTTGAAAACCGATTAAAGATTGATTGCTGTATCCTATTTTGAAGTCGGGTAAACCTTGTGCTTTTTCTACTTTTTTTGTTTGCTCGGCAATAATCATATTTTGATATATGTTTTGTAAATAAGGGTGATTGGCAAAAGCATTGCTGTCTAAAAGAGTATTTACTTGCAAAGGCTCATACATACTTTCGGCTGCCATTATGATACTATCCTTAGTATTGAGTAATGCTTGTAAACTTTTATAAGCATTTTGTAGAAACACTTCGTTTTGCTGTGTTATTAAATTGATTTCTCCCTTTTTAGTTTCAGCTGTGCTTATTTCAATTTTTTTTGTATCGCCTGTTTTGTATCGCAAATTGGCTACACGTATAAACTCATTGTACAAACTATCTAAGCTTTGTAATTTTAGTTTGTTGTATTGCAAATACTCTATTTGATAAAATAGACTGCGAACCTGATTTTTGATTTCGTAAATGGTAAGCTGTTGTTGTATTTGCTTTGCTTTTACTTCGGCATTTATCAACTCTTTTTTAGCACCAAACAATGTAGGGAAAGGTATGGTTTGTGATAGCTGAAAAGCATTGTCAAACTTAATGCTATTGTATTGCCCTAACTGTGTATTAAAATCTAATTTGGGTAATTCATTTGCTGTTTTTCTTAAACTTTCTATGGCTTGAATATCAATACTACTTGCTTTTACAGATTGGTTGTTTTGAATTGCTATATTGATTGCTTCATCAATTGTTATTTGCTTAACTGGTTGAGCATTTGTATTTATAGCAAACAATAAAAATAATATAGTGGTTGCTGTTGTTATCTTTTTCATTTTAGGTTTTCTTGTCAATGAAATTTTAGTATTAAAAATGATGTATAGTAAAGGCAATACAAATAGTGTAAGGAAAGTTGCAGTTATTAAACCGCCAATTACAACTGTGGCTAATGGTTTTTGAACCTCTGCACCTGCACTGCTACTTAATGCCATAGGGAGAAAACCTAAACTGGCAACAGTAGCTGTCATTAAAACTGGCCTAAGCCTTATTTTTGTTCCTTCTATTACTCGTTTAATTACATCTGTAATACCTTCTTTTTGCAATTGATTAAAAGTGCCAATTAGCACTATTCCATTTAATACTGCCACGCCAAACAAAGCAATAAAGCCAATACCTGCACTTATGCTAAATGGCATACTGCGAAATAGTAAAGCAAATACACCACCAATGGCACTCATTGGAATGGCTGTAAAAATTAAACTGGCTTGTTTGAAAGAACGAAAAGTAAAATAGAGCAATATAAAAATGAGTAGTAATGAAATGGGAACAGCAATCATTAATCTTTTACTGGCTTCTTGTAAATTTTCAAATGTGCCACCATAGGTAAAATAGTACCCTGATGGTAGCTTAACTTGTTTACTTAATTTTTGTTGTATTTCATTTACTACACTTTGTACATCTCTTCCTTTTACATTAAAGCCAATTACTATTCTACGCTTACCTGCTTCACGGCTTATTTGTGCTGGACCTACTTTGAAATTAATATTGGCAACTTGTGCCAATGGAATTTGATTGCCTGTATTAGTAGGTATCATTAAATTACTTACATCGTCTATACTACTTCGGTATGTACTATCTAAACGTACTACTAAATCAAATTTTCTTTCGTTTTCAAAAACAACACCTGTGCTTTTACCTGCAAAAGCTGTGCTTACAATATCGTTTACATCTTCTACGGTTAAGCCATAATTGGCTAAGCGTAATCTGTCGTATTCAATATTGATTTGTGGTAAGCCACTCACTCTTTCAACCATTGGAGCTGTTGCACCTTGCACAGATTGAATGGCTGTATTTACTTTGTTGGCATAAGTAGCTAATGTGTCCATATTTTCGCCAAATATTTTAACGGCTACATCTTGTCTTATGCCTGTCATTAACTCATTAAACCGCATTTGAATGGGTTGGCTTTTTTCAAAAAATACACCTGGTATAGCTTCTAATTTTTCAGAAATTTCATCAGCCAATTCATCATAACTCTTTTCAGTTTTCCATTCCTTTTGTGGTTTAAGTATTATCATTAAATCTGTAGCCTCTGGTGGCATAGGGTCTGTTGGTACTTCTGCTGCACCTGTTTTACCCACTACCATTTTTACTTCATCAAATTGCTTTACAATTCTTGAAGCCTGCATTGAAGTTTCTAAACTTTGACTGAGAGAACTACCTTGTGGCAAAATGCAGTGAAAGGCAAAATCACCTTCGGCAAGTGTAGGTATAAATTCGCCACCCATACGACTGAAAACAATTAGCGAAACAACAAACAAGGGAACTGTGCCACCTACCAACCAATATTTTAGTTGAATTGCTTTTTGTAATAAAGGTTGATAAATACGTTGGAAAAAATCCATCATTTTATCGCTAAATGTTTTTTTGTGGCTTACTAATTTGGGTAGGAATAAAGCACACATCATAGGAATATAAGTCAATGATAAAATTAATGCTCCTAAGATTGCAAAGCCCACTGTTTGAGCCATAGGACGAAACATTTTACCTTCTATCCCAATTAAAGAAAGAATGGGAATGTAAACAATTAAAATAATAATTTCGCCAAAGGCTGCACTGCTACGGATTTTTGACGCTGATACAAATACTTCATTATCCATTTCGGTCTGTGTCAATTTATTCATTGATTTTCTTAAACCTAAATGGTGCAATGTGGCTTCTACAATAATTACAGCACCATCTACAATTAAACCAAAATCAATAGCACCCAAACTCATTAAATTGGCACTTACACCAAATACATTCATTAAGCCTAATGCAAACAACATTGATAAAGGAATGGCAGATGCTACAATTAAACCTGCTCTAAAATTGCCCAAGAAAAGGACTAAAACAAAAATGACAATTAAAGCACCTTCAATTAAGTTTTTTTCTACTGTGCTGATGGCTCTTGCTACTAAATCGCTTCTGTCTAAATAAGGTTCTATAATTACATCATTTGGTAACGACTTTTGAATGGTAGGTATTTTTGCTTTGATGCGTTGTACAACTTCATTACTGTTTTCGCCTTTCAACATCATTACTACACCACCTACCGCATCTACTTCACCATTAAAGGTCATAGCACCATAGCGTATTGCTTTACCAAATTTTACTTCTGCAACATCTTTAATAAAAATTGGTATGCTGCCTGTGGTTTTGACTACAATATTTTTAACATCTTCTAAAGAGGTAACTAAACCAATGCCCCTAATGAAATAAGCATTTGGCTTTTTATCAATATAAGCCCCGCCTGTATTTTGGTTATTTTTTTCTAATGCTTTGAAAATATCTGGAATGCTTACACCCATAGCTTTTAGGCGATTGGGATTTACTGATACTTCGTACTGTTTTAATTCGCCACCAAAACTATTTACTTCGGCAATACCTGGAGTGCCATTAAGCTGCCTACGAACAATCCAATCTTGCATAGTACGTAAATCTTTGGCTGTGTATTTATTTTCGTTGCCTTTGGTGGGGTGAACAATATATTGGTAAATATCGCCAAGCCCTGTACTTACTGGGGCTAACTCTGGCTTACCAATGCCTTTTGGGATACTTTCTTCGGCTTGTTTGAGTTTTTCGTTTAATAGTTGCCTTGCAAAGTAAATATTTACTTCGTCTTTAAACACTACTGTAATTACCGATAAGCCAAAACGAGAAATACTACGTACTTCTTCTAAATTGGGGATGTTGGCAATGCTTTGCTCAATAGGAAAGGTAACCAACTGTTCTACTTCTTGCCCTGCCAATGTGGGGCAAACAGTTATGATTTGTACCTGATTATTGGTAATATCTGGCACAGCATCTATGGGCAATTTGGAAGCACTCCAAACACCCCAAATAATGAGTAACAAAGTCATTACGCCTATAATGAGTTTGTTTTTTATACTGAATTTTATTATTTTATCTAACACTATTTTTTATTATTAAAGATTAATTGTTACTGATTATTGGCTGAATGCCAAAACCAATTGAGCAATACATAATAATGAATAACAGTGCCATTTGCCGAAGGCAAATAAGCTACAAGTAAAATGAAATGAAGAGAATTACTAACTGTTATACATTAACAAGAAGTAGTAATTTTAGGCGGTTGCCAAATGTTGCCAAAGTAATTGGAAACGAAAGAAAAATTACGGATAGTAATTTTTTTAGTTATTGAAAACTCTGCTGGTTTTTTGATACGAAAAGGAGCAAAGTCTAATGCTACAACAGAGGCACTACAACAAGCACAAGTGCAAAACGGTGTGCAATTATCATTTTTATCTTGTTGGTGGTCGTGGTTTTGGGTAAATTCTGTTTTAGTATTTTTAGAGTTGCATTTATTGTGCATATCATTACAAGGCACTGCACTGAGTACCAATATATAGAATGCCATAAAGAATGCAATTGCTTTCATTGATGCAAAGATACTATAGTTTTGATGCAATTGGATTGCAAAGTTTAGGAACAACTATCACAAATACCTTTTAAGACTAAGTTTATTTCTTGCAACTTAAAGTTTTGAGGCAAACTTATAGCTGGAATTGCCGTATCAATAAGGCAAAATGTATTCTTACAGTATGTGCAATAAAAATGGCTGTGTAAATCATTAGGGCTACAAGTACAACCTTCTTGGCAAAGTGCATACTTTATTAAGCCTGTGCCATCTTCAATAGTATGTATGAGCTTGTGTTCTAAAAATGTTTTGAGTGTTCTGAACAAAGTAGTAGCATCTGCCCTGTCAAACAAGGCAATAAGTTCTTTATGGCTAATGGCAGCTTTTTGTTGGCTTAGTTTTTCTAATACCAACAAACGCATAGCTGTGGGGTTGATGCCTTTTTGAGTAAGTTTATTTTCTAAATCTAAATTGCTCATAAAAAATTATAAAAACCAAAGATTACTTTTTCCAAAATCTGGTAAATTATCCTCTTGAAAGTGAGGGTAAATTTCTGCCACCATTTCGGGGTACTTGGTTGTTACTGGTAAATTCTGTTGGCTTATGCTTTTCCAATACATACGGCTGAACTGATATACTTGGTCTATCAATTCTCTTACTACTTCTACATCTTCTACCAATTCTTCTTTTGTGGCTGTTATTGATACCTTGATAGGGAAATGATAATCTTTCGGGAATAGCTTGCTATCCTCTGCATATCGTGTATTGTTGAATAGCAAATAAGAATTGTACCCAACTTTTACATATCTACCACTACGAGGCATTCTACCCGGACTGCCCAAATCAAAACCTAATAACTCTTTGCTATCTGTTTTATTGATGGTTACTACTATTACTGGCAAATCCTTTTCACCCAAATTGTCTAACATTTTAAGGATGGGTTGCAACTCCTTCTTATCGGATATTTCTTTGTAAAAATGGATGATTACCCTTTTGGCTGTTTGGTTCTTCTCTATAAATTTCTCAACTGCATTGCTTATTGATCCTGCCAATAAATCGGTTTCATCTTCTCTAAAACAGTCAAAGTTTTCAAATACACCTTCATTACTAAAACAAAAGGCACTGCCTACAAACCTATGTGCTGAACCTTGTGGTTTAAATGCTCCTACACCTATTATTATTTCGTCTTCCTTTACTCTTGCCAAACGCCACGGAATACCGCCTATTTTAGCTAATAAAGCCACATAAATATTGGGTATGAAGTAGTAGAAATCTTCTTTGCTTAAATGCTCTTTGTAAAGCACCTGTGATGATATGCCTTTGTTCAATAACAGTTCTTTGATTTTGTAATAAGCAAAGTGCTGTGGGTGGTCTTTTTCTGTTTTTGATATTGGGCTAATGTATATGGCCACAAATCTTGAACTGGTATCGTTAAACTCTTTTAATTGCTCGGCTACTTCTTCAAAAATAGTTTCCTTGTTTTCAAATACTATTCTTTTAGACTTATCTATGCTTAGGGTTTGATTGATGTAGTTTTGAAGGTTTGTTATATGCTTTTCAACCTTATTTACAGGCTTATGCCAACCGTTTATAAAGTAATCATACAAAGTGTCTTTTATGTATTCGCCATCGTCTTTATGATAAATGAAAAACAGTTTAACGTGGTCTTCGGTAAATGCTTTTAATGGCTTGTGTTTCCAAATACCATATCCTGGGTTTACTTCTGTTTTACCCCCTTTAAACTCCAATAGGTTTGAGTTCTGGTGTGTTTCAAATACTTTGTTGTTGGGTACTTTGTAGAAACCATCTTTATTGAGCTTGAACATTGCTTTAAAAGCATCTGTATTGAGATAGGTATTATAGAAGTTCTCTAAATGCTTTAAGTAGATTGGGAAACGGTTTTCCTTTTTCAGTTCCTCTTTCTCAATGATAAATTCTTTCTTTAGTGTATTGCTTAAAATTGGGTACAGTGTTTCTTGGTTCTGCCTTAAATCTTCTGGCATCTTCTCATACTTATACACTGTGCCGTTACAATTGACAAGGTTGTATTTGGTAGTATCAAAATCTGCTATTTCAGAAATGCTTTTGTGCAATATTTTAGAAGTGCCATTGTAGGCTACTACAAATTCATACCCGTTTGCAGTAACTTGGTTGAACTGGACTTTTATAGTAAAGTTGTTGTAAAGCTGATATACTTTGTTTTTGTGCAACGGGTCTTTAAACCATACTTCAATATCATCTACATAATTAGGAAACACAATTGCCCCTTCAATACTCTTGAAATAATTAAATACCAAATGGCGGAAATAGTGGAGTGAAAAGTTTATAGCATCAGCAAACTTTATCTCTTTGGTAATTGCCTCTTCTCTCGGTGCTTGGAAATCAGTATAGTAATTCTTATGCTTTGCTTCTCTGCCTTCGGGGAAGTTTTCCATAATTTTACCCCAGTAGATAGGTGCAAAGCCTTTTTGCTTCTCACCATAGAATGAGAAAGTGCCTTTACTTGCTACTGGTGTAAACGGAATGATATTTAATTGAATTTGCTGCATACTACTTTAGTTTTTTTAATACTGATTTCAATGCTTCGTCTGCCATTGGTTCGCCTTGAACCATATTATACAATTGGTCGGCAAGCCAAAGGGTTTGCAACTCTTCAACATCAGCTTTGAGTATTTGGGCTAATAATGGGATTTG